>Ga0302287_10000046_pt1 | contig 104778 bp, 70 predicted proteins | sample III_Fen_E2_4_FD_200452 | JGI IMG/M metagenome (GOLD analysis project Ga0302287, IMG submission 200452) | Peat permafrost microbial communities from Stordalen Mire near Abisko, Sweden - III_Fen_E2_4 | ecosystem: Environmental > Terrestrial > Soil > Wetlands > Permafrost | place: Sweden: Abisko... | reverse complement strand
TCGGCAAACGGGATGGCCGCGATGTTGGGGTGGGCCGAGAGGTTCCGGACCAGCTCGCGCGCCAGCCCCGAGCTCTGGCCGTGCACCACGGCCAGCGGCACCTTGCGTTCCTCCTTGAACATGTACATGCTGCCGTAGAGCGCGAAATAAAGGAGCGGAGCGCCGAAGAACAGGGTGGAGAGCCCCGAGGTGGTGCGCACCCGACGGAACTCCAGCGCCATGGTCGCAAGCAGGCCGCCGGTGGCCGGGTGGTGGTGGTCGGGATTGGGCGGGACGGTCTCGGGCACCAGGGTCTTGCCTGCGCTTGCCAGGACCAGGAGCGCGCCTGGGATGAGGATCCAGAGCAAAAGCCCCCAAAGGCCGATCCAGGCGCGGTCGCTGGCCCAGCCGGCAAAGCCGCGGTAGGCGTCCACGAAGAGGCTGAAGGGCAGCGGCCGGGTGAGCATGCGCATGGTCTCGGGCATGGCCCATTCGGGGAAGGTGTAGCCCGAGAGCGGGAAGGCGGGCGTATTGAAGGCCAACAAGAGCTGCATGGCCTGCAACGGACCTTGGCTCGTGACGCAACCGACCAGGCCGCCGAAGGCCGTCGATACGCCCAGAAGCAAGGCCAGCAGCCCCAAGGTGGGAAGGGTGGGGGCGTGGGGAATGCCCAGGGAGGGCAGCAGGCACAGGTAGAAGCTTCCGGCCAGAAGAAAGTCGAAGCTCACCCACAGGGCGCTCCTGCCCAGGAAGGTGCGCAGGGCGCTGGGAGTGCTCTTCCAGCCCGCCGGCAGCATGGTTCCGGCGGCCAGCATCAGCCCCATCTGCAGGAACATGGGAAAGAGTCCCGGTGCGAAGTTCGCGAGGTAGTCGAAGCCCGGGTTGTACATGCCTCGGGGATCGCTGCGCAGTGGGAGGGCCATCTCCTTGGCTTGTGAGAGCTGCAGGCCGGCGGTGGCCAGGCGCGTCACCGTGAGGCGGGCGCCTTCGGTCGAGACCACGGTTGAGACAGCTGAGTAGAGCTGGTTGGCGGCCAGCGGGTTGGAGGCGTCGCGCCAGAACACCACGCGGCCCGTGCGTCCGAGCCGGATGTCCTGGTCCAGGCCGTCGGGAAGCAGGGCGGCGGCCCGGATGGTCCCCTTGCGGAAGGCTTCCATGGCCTCGGGGACGCTGCCCATCTGGCGCAGCTGCATCTGCGGGGTGGATGACAGGTCGCGGATCAGCTGCCGCGAGATGCCCGAGTGGTCCTGGTCGATCACGGCCACGGGCATGCTGCGGGCCACCCGCTGCCCGTAGACGGACAGGCACACGGCCGTGGCCAGGAACGGCGCCAGCAAAAGCGCGAGCCGTCCGGGCGAGTGGGCCAGGCGGCGCGCCTCGTGCGCGAATCCCTTCAGGAGGGTCGACACCGCGTCACTTTCCCGCGAAGCGCACGGTCATGCCGGGAAGCAGGCCCGGCACGAGGGTGTCGGGCACCAGCCGCACCTCGAAGGAGCGCAGGTCGGCGTCGCCCTTGCGGGTCGTGGACCTCCAGGTGGCGAAGTCGCCCATGGCGCTCATCCAGCTGACCTTGAAGGACACGCTCTTGCCCAGGGCCGGGATCTCTCCGGACAGTTTCTGTCCGATGGCGATGCCCGAAAGCTGATCCTCGCGGGCGGGCAGGGCCACCCACACGTCCTCGGGACGGATCAGGACCACGATGGGCGATCCCGCCCCGGCGATCTCGCCGGCACCCAGGTAGCGCTTCTGGACCACGCCGGCGCAGGGGGCCAGCACGACCACTTCCTTCTGCCAGATGCGGGCCTCGGAAAGGGCGTTGCGGGCGCTTTGGACCAGGCCTTCGGCCGCCTCGATCTCCTCGGGACGGGCGCCCTTGCGGACCATCTGCAGGCGGGCCAGGGCGGCGGTCTCGGTCTCCTGGGCCGAGCGCCAGCGGAACTCGGCCTCGTCGGCCTGCTGCTGGGTCAGGGCGCTGTCGCTCTGGAGCTTCTGGATGCGCTTCCAGGTGGTCTCGGCCAGCTTCCTGGCCTGGGTGGCCTGGGCGGCCTGGGTCTCGGCCATGCGGATCTCCTCCGAGCGGGCACCCTTCCTTGCCATGTTCAGGCGCGCCTCGGCGCTCTTGGTGGATCCGGCCGCCTGCTCCACCTTGGCCGAGATCTCGGGGCTGGTCAGGACGGCGATGGTGTCGCCGGCCTTGACCTTGTCGCCTTCGCTCACGCGCACCGAGCCGATGCGCCCGGCAAGCTTGGCGGCCACCAGGATCTCGCGGCCGTCGGCCATGCCCACCAGCGCCGGGGAGGAATCCTTCTGGCAGGCCTGGAGAAAGGCCAGGGAAAGGGCGGCCACGGCAAGCGTGGAGGTGCGGGCGGTCTTGTTGTGCATCATGGCTTGGCTCCTGTCCAAAGATTGACGAATTCTGTCGTGTTGCCGCCGGCCCAGAGGATCTCCTCGAGGGACGTCCAGCCGTCCGAGGCCGCCGAGAGCCGTTCGAGCTCGGACTTCTGCTGGGCTAGCCACGCATCCACCACCTCAAGGCCCGTGGCCTGCCCCTGCTCGAAGCGGGCGGCCGTGACGCGGTGGTTCTCGCGGGCCAGCACCGTCTGGGCTCCCAGGTTCTCCCAGCGGGTGCGGGCCTGCCGCAAGGACAATTTCTGTCGCTGGAACTGGGCCGTCAGGCCGGCCGTGGCCTCGGCGCGCATGGCCACCACCTCGCGCTCGGTGGAGACGGCGGCTTGCCGGGTGTGCCAGTCGTTGCCGCCCTTGAAGAGCGTGAAGGTGCCCCGGATGCCTACCAGCCAGATGGGCTGCAGCTCGCTGCGGGCCGCCTCGTGGTTGAACTCGTACTTCCCGATCAGTCCCACCTCGGGCAGGAAGTCGGCCGTCTTGACGGAGATGGCCTTGTGGGCCACCTCCTGCTGGGACGAGAGCGATCGCAGCAGGGGGTTGTTCGCGGCCAGGCGCGATTCCATCGCCTCCAGCTCCTGGGTGAGGCGCGGAGGAGCGGAGAGCGTGTCGGTGGGGACGACGGGGCTGCCGCTGCCCGAGAGCTGTCCCAGCGTGAGCGCCACCGACTGGAGCTTGGCGCTGTCGTCGGCAAGCGAGGTGGTGGCCTCGGCCAGGGCCATCTCGGCGCGCAGGAGGGTGGCCTTGTCGGCCATGCCCTGATCGAGCAGCTTCTGGGCCCGGTCGCGGTGGCGGTGGATGGTCTCCAGGGCGCGGGTGCGCAGCTGGATGGACTGCCGCAGCAGCGCCCCTTGCAGATAGAGGCGGGTGAAGTCCCGTCGCAGGTCGGCCTTCTGGCGTTCCTGGTCGCTTTCGGCGGCGTTCACGCGGGCCTTGGCGATCTGCTTGGCGGCTAGGATTCTACCGCCGTGGAAGAGCGGCTGGTAGGCGGTCAGGGCCACGCCCCAGTCGTTCTGCGTCTAAGAAGTGGGGAAGCTGGCCCTGGAGCTTTTCCTCGATGCCCGTCTGGTAGGCGTCCTTGACCTTCTGCGTGACCACCGGAGTGGCGGCGGCCTGCTGGTTCGCGGGCAGGGCTCCGACCTGGGTCGCGATGTCCTTCTGGATGTTGGCCGACTGGAACTGCATCATGTTGTAGGTCTGCATCTGGATCAGCGCCGCGCGAATGGGATCCAGGTCCATCACGATGTCGCGGTCCATGTGCATGGCGGTGGCTTCCAGCTTCACCACCGGGAGGAAGTTGCCGTAGCTTGCCTGGTGGTTCTCGTTGGCCGTCTCCACCCGGGCTTGGCTTGCCTTGAGGGTGTTGTTGCCGGCCTCCATGTTGCGCAGGGCATCGGGCAGGGACTGGGCAAACGGCAAGGTGGTGGCAAGGACCGCCAGGGTCAGGGCCGGTTTCATGCGCATGGGTTCTCCTCTATCAGGACCGCGATGCTTCCCATGGCCATGGAGAGCATGTGGGCGCGGATGCGGGTTTTGTCGAGAGGGCTTTCGTAGAGGGCGACTTCCAGGGCGGCCCGGACTCCTCCGAAGAGCTGGACGTGGGTCAGCTGCAGCAGCTCGTCCTCCATGGCGAGGGAGGTCGCGTCGCGGAAGGCGCGCTTGCCCATCTCCAGGCAGGCCTGGTAGTGGCCGAACCCTTCGGGCTTGCGGGAGACGAAGCGGTGGTGGTCCCGCAGGTAGATCGAGGCCATCGGGAGGTTCTCCGCCATGCGGTCGAAGAAGAGGCCCAACTGGGATTCCATTCGCTCCATCGGACTCTGGGCGGGCAGGGTTTCCATTCCATGCAGGAGATTCTCCCAAAATCCCGAGAAGATCGCATCGAGAATGTCTTCCTTGCCCTTGAAGTACAGGTAGACGCTTCCGGTCGCCACCGAGGCCTCGGTGGCGATGGTCGAGATCTTGGCCCGTTCGTACCCGTCTTTTGCGAAGATCTTGGTGGCCGCTTGCAGGATGTCCCTGCGCTTGTCTCCGGTCCGTGTTCGCATCGCAACCTCACTGATTAGTGAATCATTATTCAGTTAAGCATAAAATATGGGGATGACCACCTCGAAGCAAGCACAATCGGGGATTTTTCACGGGAGGGTGGTTGGACGATGCACCGTCGCGCCAGGGATGCCGGCCTGTGGCCCAGGACCCCGCAGCAGCCGGGAAGGCTGCGAGGAGGCCTGGCAGGCAGCCCGGTGCCGCCTCTTGGAGGTGGCAGGCGCCCGAACCCGGTCGGAGGCGCACTTTTTTGACCATTGTTTAACAGAAAATGACAAAGCGAATGTCTTATTAAGGATAATAGGATCTTTTTTATTCTTTTGGGTTGCGCCGCGACGGAACGAACGGAAATAATGGCCCAACGTTCACCCAAAACAGGCGGAGCCCGATGGACACGGAAACCAGGGAGCTCCTCGACGGATTCGTCGTGGAGAGCCGGGAAAATCTGGAGCTGGCGCAGCGCAAGCTCCTGGCGCTCGAGACCGGTGCCGACAGCGAGACGCTCAACGAGCTGTTCCGCGCCATCCACACGGTCAAGGGCGCGGCGGGATTCTTCCAGCTCACCGTCTTAGGGGGTTTGGCCCACGTGGGCGAGTCGCTGATGTCCAAGGTGCGGGACGGGGACATCCCCGTCACTGCGCCTCTGGTGGACCTGCTCCTGAAGACCACCGACAGCCTACTTGCGATGCTTGCTGTGCCGGACCTGGGGCAAGGCTGTGATGTGTCGGAGCTCAAGGCCGCGCTGCAAGAGGCGCTGGGCACCACGCCGCCGTCCGTGGACCTGCCCGCTGCGGCTCCGGAGCCTATTTTGACAGATCTTGTCGTTGCGGAAATCGCGTCGGCCTTGGCTGTTCCAGCCTTGCCGTCCGCGCCCCCGGTGGCCGCGACGGCGCCAGCAGCGGCGCCGACCACCATCCGCATCGGCGTGGACGTGTTGGACCAGCTGCTGGAGCTGATCGGGGAGGTGGTGCTGGGGCGCAACCAGCTGATCAACCGCCACCGCGAGGACCCGGTCTTCAAGGGGCTCTCGCGCAGCATCACCCGCCTGCACCAGCATGTGATCCGCACCCGCATGCAGAACGTGGGAGTCCTGTTTGAGCGCTACCGCCGCACCGTGCGCGACCTCTCGCAGCAGCTGGGCAAGAAGGTGGAGATCTCCATCGAGGGCGGCGAGCTGGAGCTGGACCGCACGGTGCTGGAAGGCCTGTCGGATCCGCTCACGCACCTGGTGCGCAATTCCGTGGACCACGGACTGGAGACCGCCGAGGAACGGTCGCTGGCCGGCAAGCAGGTGGTGGGCACGGTCTCGCTGCGGGCCCTGCACGAGAGCGGGCAGATCCTGATCGAGGTGGAGGACGACGGACGCGGCATCGACCATGAACGGGTGCGCGTCAAGATCGTGGAGAAGGGCTTGGCAAGCCCCGAGGAAGCGGCTGGCCTCACGGAAAAGGAATTGGTGGGATACATCTTCCATCCGGGGTTTTCCACCCGCGACGTGGCAAGCGAAGTCTCGGGGCGCGGCGTGGGCATGGACGTGGTCAAGACCAACCTGGTGCGGCTGGGCTGCACGGTCGAGGTCTCCTCCCGGCCCGGTAAGGGCACGGTGGTCTCGATCAGCATCCCGCTCACCCAGGCCATGGTCAACTCCTCGGTGATCTCGGGACTGATCGTGGGCATCGGAAAGTACACCCTGGCCATGCCCCAGATGGCGGTGAGCGAGGTGGTGCGCCTGTCGGGCGACGACCGCCGCAGCCGCATCGAGAGCGTGCAGGGGCGCGAGGTCTTTAAGCTGCGCGACAAGGTGATTCCGCTGGTGCACCTGGAGGACATCCTAGGCATCCCCCGCACCTACCTGGCCCCGGACGGCGAAGTGGGGGAGGAGCGCCGCAGCCAGATGGCCGACCGGCGCGGAGACATTGGCAGCCTGCCGCCCGACGACCGCCGCCGCAAGCTCGATCGCCGCGTGCGCAACGACCTGCTGATCGTACTGCACTACAAGCAGGACTGGTTCGGCGTGCTGGTGGACCGCATCGTGGGCACCGAGGAGATCGTGGTGCGTCGCCCGCCGGAGCTCCTGAAAGGCCGCCGGGTGTTCTCGGGATCCACCATCCTGGGAAACGGCACCGTCTCGCTGATCCTGGATATTGGAGGCATGGTGGAGACGGCGCGCCTGGACTTTGCCGATCGCAGCCGCATCCTGTCGGCTCACATCGGGCGTTCCTCCAGCCCCGAGGTGGAGCAGCGGGTGGTGGTGTTCTCCTACGCCGAGGGCGAGTACTTCGCCATCCCCGTGAACCTGCTCTCGGAGGTGGACCGCTGCTCGGTGGAGGACATCCGCCGCGTGGGCAGCCGCGAGTTCATCCAGCGCCACGGCTCGAGCATCCCCCTCCTGCGCCTGGACAAGCACATCGACGTCACGCCGATGGACCCCTCGCGCCGCAGCTTCGTGGTGCTCACTCCTTCGCGCCTAGCCTATCCCACCGCGCTGGTGGCCGGACGCATCGAGGGGACACTGGTGCTGGGCGATGACATCAACACCAAGGAAGCCGACGAGAAGGGCATCATGGGCACCTTCTTCAGGGACGGTCGCCTGATCAGCCTGATCGACATCTATTCGCTGCTGCAGAAGTCCGACCCGGACCACTACCGCTCCGAGGTGCGTCCGAGCCTGCAGCAGTGTCGCATCCTCCTGGCTGAGGACCAGCTGTTCTTCCGGCAGCTGGTGGTGCAGTACTTCCGCTCCCACGGCATCCGCAACGTGGTGGCGGTGGTGAACGGGCGCGAGGCTGTGGACGAGCTGGCCCGCAATCCCACCGCCTACGATGTGGTGGTCTCGGACATCGAGATGCCGGTGATGAACGGCTACCAGTTGGTGTCGATGATCAAGTCCGACCCGAGGCTCTCGAGGATCCCGGTGATGGCGCTGACCTCGCTCGAAGGCGAGGCTAACGTGCAGAAGGGCATGGAGGCGGGATTCGACGCCTACGAGATCAAGCTGGACAAGGACAAGGTGCTGCGCTGCCTGGACCGCCTGCTGTCCGGCGCACCGGCCCGGAGGGAGATCTGATGGAGTACGCCGCATTCCTGGTGGGTGAGGACCTGTTCGCCATCCCCGTGGCCCTGGTGCAGGAGATCGGAAAGCCGGTGGAGATCTTTCCCGTGCCGGGCCACGACCCGCGCGTGGCGGGGCTTGTGAACCTGCGCGGGCGCACTGCCGTGGCCCTGGACCTGCGCCGGGCCCTGCTGGGATCCCAGGCCCAGTCCCGCTGCCGCGAGCGCTGCAAGTTCATTGTGCTGGAGACTACCTCCAGCCTCTCGAGCCAGGCCCGCGAGCTGGGCCTTGACTCCCACAGCGAGACGCTGGTGCTGGTGGTGGACGAGGTGCACGGCATTGTCGAAGGACAGAAATTGGAATTTCACCCCCCTCCAGCGCACGTGAGCGAACGCCACGTGGAGGGCGTCATGAAGATGGGAGAGCGCCTGATGACCCTGATATCCATTCCCCGACTGGTCGAGGACCTGATGCCCCGCAAGGAGGAGCAGCCGTGAAGAATACCGCGCAGAAACGTTTCAGCATCTTCGATCCGGCCATCCGCTTCGAGCACCGCGAGTTCTACGAGCGCATCGTCAGCGAGCTCAACGGGCTCCTGCCGGTGTGCAACCAGGGCGAGTCCACGGCCGTGGAGATCTCGGAAAGCCCCACCGAGCAGGAGCAGATCACCGAGCTGATGAAACGGGTGGAGTCGTTCTCGGGGGACCTGCTGGAAGTCACCAAGAAGCTCTTCGACCAGTACTACGTGGCCAAGGAGGCGCTGCACCGCTCCATCCTCACCACCATCGCCTACAACAAGATCAACACCCTCGATAGGAACCTGCTGGAGCGCACCTGCGACGTGCGCTGGTGGGCCCTGGAGACGGCTTTTTCTGCATGCCTTGCGATCTGGACGCGCACCAGCGAGCAGGCCCGGCGGCTGGCGGGACTGATCTCGGGGGACGAGCAGTCGTCCCAGACCGAGCCCATCTCGTGCGGCTCGTGGGGCTCGCCCGGCGATTCGTACCCGTCGGTGGTCGAGACCTCGCTGCCGGAGCTCTACGACTTTCCCGGTCTGCTGCGCAGCCAAGGGCTGACCGCCTTCCGGGAGCGCTTCGACGCCTGGCGTTCGGGGCGCGGCCCGTCCGGCACCTTCCGCAAGCAGATGGAGGTCTTCGCCCAGAGCATGGCCGAGCTGGATGCCGCCATCCAGCTCTCGTGCGATCGCCTGGAGGACATCCGCCACTCCTACACGCTCTACCGCGACATCGTGCTGGCCAGTCCGGACGGGATCGTGCTGGCCAACGCCAATCCCCACGAGCGGGCCCGGGTGCTGGGCCTGGACGTGTCGGGGGAAGAGTGGTTCCTCAAGGCCCTGGAGACCAAGAACGGCACGGAATACCACGCCCAGGACCTGGGACCTTCGCAGGTGGAGACGCAGCGCTCCCTGGTGTACGCCACTGCGGTGCGGGAGGCCTCGCACGAGAACGGGCGGGCCGTGGGGGCCATGGGGGTGTTCTTCGACTTCCAGGGCGAGGCGGCCCTGATCCTGGAGGAATACATGCCCCGCGACGCGGCCGGGGAAGCGGTCGAAGGCGCCTATTCGCTGTTCACCGACCGGGAGGGGACCATCATCGCCTCGACAGATCCTGTCTGCCTGAAGCCGGGCTCGGTGGCCCACCTGCCGCGCGGCAACCGGAGCTTGGGGCCTGGGGAACGGGCGGCGCAGTACATGGTCTTCGAAGGCGTGGAGTCGGCGGTCTTTTCTGCCTGCACCGACGGTTACCTCGACTACCGGGGCCTGGGGTGGAGCTCCCACGTGATCGTGCCCAAGGCCCATCTCTTCGAGCTGGCTGTGCCGCCCGAAGGCATCGGGATCACGCCCGAGGAGCTGATGGACTCGCGCATCATCCCCGAGATCAACAAGCGCACCTACCTGCGGGTGCAGGACGACAAGGAATCGATCCAGCTGATCTCTCTCAACGGCATCGTCTTCGCAAGCAAGCTGGGAAAGCGCGGCGGCGCGCTGGGGCCCATCTTCAACCAGATCACCCGCACCGGCGATTTCGTGACCTCGCGCATGGAGGACATCCTCAAGGAAATGGCGCTGGGGGAGCTGGAGCTCAACCTCAAGGCGCTGGAGAACTTCTCCAAGCAGGCCATCGACCTAGTGGACAGGAACCTCTTCGAACGCGCCGCCGACATCCGCTGGTGGGCCACCGACGAGTACTTCTGGGATGCCCTGGAGAACCCCTCGCCCGAGAACTTCCATAAGGCCTCGGAGCGGCTCAAGGTCATCAACGGCAGCTACACCATGTACCGCAACATCGTGCTCTCCGACGACGCGGGCAACATCGTGGCCTGCTCCCGCACCGAGCTTCGCAACGAGCTCTCCAAGATCAACGTCTCCGATCAGGGCTGGTTCCAGTCGGGCATGCGTTCCGCCCGCTCCCAGGAGTTCGCGGTGCAGGACGTGCAGAAGTCGCCCTTGGAAAAATCCAAGTCCCGCTCGCTGGTCTATTCCGGCGGGGTGCGGCGCAAGGGGGCCCGCGAAGGCGATGCGGTGGGAGTCTTGGGGATCCTGTTCGACTGGGACACCGAGACGCGCAAGATCCTCGCCACCTGCCTGCCGTGCGATTCCACCGGCTCCACCATCGAGGGGAGCGCCGCCTTCTACACCAACGCCCGCGGCGAGGTCATCGAAACCACCGACGAGGAGCTCTTCCCGGTGGGATCGCGGCTGGATCTGCCTGTGGCCGTGCAGAAGCTGGGCCGGGGCGAGACCCACTCCTCGGTGTTCCGCACCGCCACCGAGAGCTACCTGCTGGGATCCTCGCGCACCAAGGGATACCGCGAGTACGAGGGCCTTGCCTGGTGCGCCCACGTGGTGCGCCCCATCGGGAGGGGGGAGAGCGGCGGGCGCTGAGCTATGCTCCGAGTTCCGCCAGAAAATCCCGGGTGAGCCGCACTAGGTCCTCGGGTGCTTCGCGAGGAACGAGGTGGCCCACTCCCGGCATTTCATGAAATCGCGCACCGGGCCAAGCGGCTGCGGTGCGCCGGGCCATCCAGGGCGGGACGTACAGATCCTCTTCACCGGCCAGGAACAGCGCCGGAACCCGGGCTGACGCCAGCGCCTGCGGGGACAGTTGGAAGTCGGCAAGGGCCGAGAGCATCGCAAGCGAGCTGTCCCGGCTCATGCGCGCCGGGGCCTTCCCGGCCATTTTTTCCAGGTAGGGTTCGATCTCGGCCAAGGTGGCCTCGCCGAAGATCGATCCCATCTGGGCCATCATGGCAAGCTCCACGCCGCCGATCTCCAGGAGGTGACGGCGGAATTTGTCGAACACCCGGGTCTTGGGACTTTCCAATAGGCGCGTTCCGTGCGCCACGATGCCTCGGACGCGATCAGGGCGGGACAGGGCCATCACGGCGGCCACCATGCCGCCGTGGCACAGCCCCAGAACCGGGATTGATGCGATGCCCAGGTGGTCCATCAGCTCGAAGGTGTCGCGTGCCCACAGCTCGAAACTGTACGTTCCGGTCCAGCGCTCCGAGGCCCCGATGCCGCGGTGGTCGAGCAGGATGCAGCGCCGCGTCTGCGACAATGGCCCGGCCACGGGCTCCCAGAACTCCTGGTCACCGAAGATGCCGTTGAGCAGCAGAAGATCCGGGCCATGCCCTTGGATCGTGTAGTGGAGCGAGACGCCGTCTGAGGTCTGAAAGGAGGACATGCCTCCAAAGTACCCGATCCGGACCCCGGGGGCGATCGGGTTCCTGGAAGCCGCAGGCCGAGAAAAGCGATCCTTGCCGTATTCCTACGGCAGAAAAAGGCCATGGGAGAGGATAGCTTTCTTTGGAGCCGAACCCGTGATGCAGGCATTTCAGGCCGGTGATCCTCGAAACGCGGATGGCGGAGGCCGTCGATGCTTTCCTATGTGGAATCGCAAAAGTGCATCGTAGCCCTTTGCGATGGGAAGGACGCTGGCTCTGTGCAAGAATACCCACAACAACTGGAGAAAATGCGATGAAGCTCTCGGAGGTCCGTTCCTTTGCGGTTGCCGCGCATGGCGAGCAACGCTACGGAGACGAGCCGTATCTGGTGCATCTGGATGCTGTGGCGGCGATGGTGGCCTCGTTTGGCGAGACGGCCCAGCAGATCGCCTATCTCCACGATGTCCTGGAGGACACGGATTTGGAGGCGAAGCAACTCGAGGAGAAGTATAGCCGCTTCGTCGTGGATTGCGTCGCTCTCTTGACCGACGAACCCGGAGGGGACCGGTACGAACGCAAGATCAGGACGTATGCCAGACTTTCCCGGGTCGTCGGCTCCCACGAGCTGGCCTTGGTCGTCAAGGCCGCCGACCGGTTGGCCAACGTCAGGGCATGTATTGCCGGGGATCGGGCGGACCTTTGGCGCATGTACCGGGACGAGCATCAGATCTTCAGGATCTGCGCACATCGCCCTGGCTTGTGTGATCCGATCTGGTCCGAGCTGGACATGCTGCTGTCGGAATGCCGGTGAAGCCGGTTCGCCTTTCGACGGCGAACTACCTTTTGTGGCTATGAAAGCGAGTCTGAACTGGTTGCGCCGTCTTGTCGATCTGCCTGAAACCCCTGCGGAGATCGCCGCCGTGCTCACGGCTGCGGGCCTGGAAGTGGAGGGGATCGAGGAGGTCTTCGCGCTTTCCGGCGTGGTGGTGGGCGAGGTGCGCTCCGCCGAGAAAGTCGAGGGCACCCACCTGTCGCAATGCGTGGTCTTCGACGGGCAGCAGGAACTGCCCATCGTGTGCGGCGCTGCCAATGTGCGGGCCGGGCTCAAGGTGGCCCTGGCCACCGTGGGCACGGTGCTTCCGGAGATGGAGATCAAGGCCGCCAAGGTCAAGGGCATGGAAAGCCTGGGAATGCTTTGCGCCGAAGACGAATTGGGCCTGGGCGAGGGGCATGCTGGCATCTTGGAACTCGATCCGTCCTTGGTTCCTGGCCAGTCCTTCTCGCAGGCCCTGGGCATCGCCGACACAGTCTTCGAGATCAACGTCACGCCCAACCGCCCCGACGCCACCGGCCATCTGGGCTTGGCGCGGGAGCTGGCCGCATCGCTCTGCCGCCCCTTGCGCAATCCCCTGAATGAGGCATCTCCGGCCGGTTCGGGAGCGCCTTCGGTGGCCGTGACTGTCGAGCCGGGCGTCGGCTGCACCCGCTACGTCTCCCGCACCTTCACGGGCCTTTCCAACGGCCCGTCGCCCGCCTGGATGCAGAACCTGCTGCGCGCGGTGGGCTTGCGCCCCATCTCGGCGCTGGTGGACATCACCAACTTCGTCCTGATGGATGTCGGCCAGCCATTGCACGCTTTCGACGCGGCCAAGCTGCGGGGGGACCTTTCCGTGCGCAAGGCTTCGGAAGGCGAGACGCTCCAGACCCTGGACGGCGTGACCCGCACGTTGCAGCCGGGCGATCTCGTGGTGTCCGACTTCGTCGCGGCCCAGTGCCTGGGCGGGGTGATGGGCGGGGAGCACAGCGGCGTGGACGCCTCCACCTCCTCCATTGTGCTGGAGACGGCCTATTTCCTGCCATCCGTAGTGCGGAAGCTTGCCAAGCGGCATGGCCTGGGCAGCGATTCCAGCTACCGCTTCGAGCGCGGCGTGGACCCCTTCGCGACCGCCGAGGTCTCGGCCTACGCCTCCCGCCTGATCCTGGAGATCTGCGGCGGCGCGGCAAGCGATGCCTGCGACCAGGTCGCACCCGAACATTTGACAGTTCCTGTCGTGGTGGAGTTCTCGGGCGAGGCGGTGCGCAAGCGCCTGGGAATGGAAGTTCCCGAGGCGAAGGTGTGCGGGATCCTGGAAGGTCTGGGCTTCGCGCGGCGACCGGGAGCCGCGCTTGCCTTCGCGGTGCCGGGATGGCGCCCCGACGTGCGCGAGGCCTGCGACCTCACCGAGGAGATCGCCCGCAGCATCGGCTACGACAACATCGCACCGCAGGACGCGGTCTATCCCGTCACGGCGATCAAGCTGCCGGCGCGCGAGCGCTGGCTACGCCGCATCCGCCGCATCCTGGCCGCGCGCGGCCTGCGGGAGACGCTCTCCATCCGCTTCCAGGGCCGCAAGGACCACGCGCGCATGGGCTACGGCGACGGGGATCCCCGCTCAAGCCTGGTGGAGCTGGCCAATCCGCTCTCCGACGACTGGGCCGCGCTGCCGCGCCTGGGGGTGGTGAACCTGCTGCGTGCCGCCGTGCGCAACGAGAAGCACCAGGAGAAGTCGGTGCGTCTGTTCGAGTGCGTCCGCGTCTTCGGGCGGGACTTTCCCGAGGCGTTCGGAGCCCATCGCAGCATCGGGATCGGGGAGCGCAACGTGCTGTCGGGGCTGCTGGCCGGTCCTATGCCGCGTCAGTCCTGGTCCGATGAGGCCGGGTTCGACTTTTACCGCGCCAAGGGCGTCCTGCAGGGGCTGCTTGCCGAGCTGGGCCTGAGCTCCTCCTTCGTTCAGGGGGCGGATGAGCCGTGGCTCCATCCGGGCCGCAGCGCTCGCGTGCTGGTGGACTCGGTGGAGCTGGGTGTCTTCGGACAGATTCACCCCCAGGCTCAGGAAGCCTGGGAACTCAAGCTGGAGCCCTTCCTGTGGGAGCTTGACCTCGACCTGCTGGTGGACATCCTGGAACGCCGCCAGGCCATTCAGGTCAAGGCTCCTTCGGAGTATTCCGCCACTCGTCGCGAGGTCAACGTGCTCGTGGATGAGGCGCGCCCTGCCCACGGCGTGCTGGAGGCGGTGCAGGCGCAGGAATTGGCTGGGCATGCCACGCTGCGGGAGATCCAGTTGGTCTCGGTGTATCAGGGCGATGGCGTCCCGGCGGGCATGAAGTCGCTCCTGTTGCGCTTCTGGTACCAGTCGCACGAGCGCACCCTTACCGATGCGGAGGTCAATGAGGTGCACAACGGATTGCGCCAAGCAATCGGGGAAATGGCCGGAATTTCACTGAAATAGGGACTTGAGCCGCACTGCGGCCCAATGGTATCATCGGAATCCATGTCGACCAACAGCAACCAAGCCAGAACCTATCGCAGCGGGCAATGGGCCGTGATCGAATGCCTGCAGGGGATCGAGCCCAGTTCGGCCTCGATCCTTCGCGGCGTGATGGAGACCGCTCGCGATCCTTCCTGGACGGGAGCAGTGCTGGATTTGGGCCATACGGACCATATCGATGCCAACGGACGCAAGATGCTCAGCAATTTCCAACAAGCCTTGCGCAACCATGGAAAAACCCTGACTCTGGTAGTGGAAGTCGAATCGCTGCGGGAGACTTTGTTGCGCGAGGAGCAGTTCCTGCTCCTCAACGACATGTCCGAGTTGCGGCGCTCCATCCATGAGATGAGCCAGGAACGGCAGGAGTTGCTGGAGAAGGCCGGTTCCCCCAACAGCAACCTGCTGGGCTTCAAGCTGCGCTGCCCGCTTTGCCGCAGTGATCTGGTCAAGGGGTGGATGCCCGTGCCGGGACTGCATATCCGGGAATGGATGCCCAACGAGGTGACTCCGCAGTTGGTGCGCGACGACGGCCAGACCGAGAGCCTGGATGTCGAGACCTACACGCCTGCAGTGTGTCCAGAATGCCTGTTTGCGGCCACGCGCTTGGACTGGTTCGACTTGCCTTCCCTGGAACTGCGCACGACCCTTTCCGACACCGCCCTGGATCGCCTGGTCAAGAATTCCCAGCGTCGCCGCATCCTGCTTTCGAGCGAGAAGATCGAGGAAGACATGTCGCTCTTCACGTTTTTCGGGATGCCGCGCCTTCCCCAGGCGGCTTCCTTTGCCTGGGCCTTGGCTGCCGACTCCATCCAAGTGGTGGGAAAGGAACGGGCTGCGGTGGACAGTCTCGGCGTGGCCATGAGCCACATCATGGGCGCCCGTTTTGCCAAGGAAGGCATCTCCCTGGACAAACACTACACGGCGGCCTACATCTGGCTCAAGACGGCCTTGGAGCATCCCGACAACTATGCTGAGGAGCGCATGGCCGAGGCTTCGGTGTATCTGGTTTCTATCTGCTTGGCCATGGGCAGGGACCAGGAGGCGAAGGAGGTCTTCGACAAGGCCAACCTGCAATGGGGAGACCGCGAGGACATGTCCTTCTGGCTGGGGCGGAGTGCGTCGCTGCTCAAAGCCTGAAAATTCCGCTGCCGTTTTGCGATTTCGGTGGTATTCTCTCCCCCAGAGGAAAAGGGGGAGTGATATGTCCATGACGGGAAATCTCGGCTGGGCAACGTTCGTGGCTGCGGCAGCATTTGCAGTCTCGATCTTGTCTCGTCTGTGACGGATTAATTGTGGTTGGTGCCACGTTTCCGATGGTATCATTGGAAACGATGAGTTCCTTACGATATCGACTGGCAGGTCTGATCGGCATCGGGCTTTTGGGCGGGTGTTCCTCGTTGTTGGACTCACCGGCCGATCCGGTGGTTGCCGCTGCGCCTGGGAAGACCTCCTCAGTGGTCTTTGAGGCTCCGGTGGCAGGGTCCGAGCTGGTCTATCAGGGGGGCGAGGTCGTCGTGACCGCGACCTTGACGAACCAACCGGGTGACAGCACGAGCTACAGTTGGAGGACGGGCCGTGCCATCGTGTTGGATCACGGCTTCAGCAAGGTCTCCGACGAGGTGTCGCGTTCCTGGCTGCGGTTGCGCTGGGACACCTCCGCAATCAAGGATACGGCCACCAAGAGGCGTTCTACCGACACGCTGGCCCTGATTCGTGCGGCCCAGTACGTGGGGACGGTGAACGTCTCTATCCGCAACCTGCTTCCGAAGCTGGATTCCACCTTCATCGGGACCAGCACCGACTCCGGTGCGATGCGCGCTCGCGGCGTGGTTTCGGACACACTTTCCCTGGCGGCTCATCCGGGCGCGTCAGCGTACTTGAAACTGCGCTTTCGCGACCTGGACAGCAACTACGCGGCAAGGCTGCGCCTGTCCCTTCCGATGGCCCTGAAGGGTGCGGGCAGCCTGAGCTGGAAGACCGGGGGGATCAACGATTCGGTGCTGGTCTGGCGGGCACCCAACATGCTTTGCGATACGGTGTTCGATTTCGTGGAATCCGACGAGATGGGCATCGGGGAGCGCCGGTGGCATCTGCGGTTGTCCACCTACCTCGAGGAAGGCTCCGTGTGGGCCGGCTGCCGCACGGAGCTGGTCAAGTTCGCCCTCACGGCTTCGGGCAGGGTGCTCGAAGTCCTGCGCCTGCGGGGCTTCGGTGAGATCACGGCGCTTGCCATCGATCCCAATCGGGAGGGGGGAATGCTCTTCGGGCTGGACCGTACTCTCAAACAGCTCTGGAAGTTCACCACCGACGGCCTCAAGCGCACCGCCAAGGGAACCGTGAACAGCCCTCTGTCGCTGGCATGCAATTACGTGGAGGGCATCTGCTGGGCCGGTGACGTGGCCTCCAACGGGCGCAACGCCCGGATCGCCAAGATCGACGGCGACACGCTCTCCTTTGCCGGGTTCCCGGATTCCTTGGCCGCGATCACGGGGCTTGCGGTCGATCCTCGCATTGCTGGTCGTGTGTGGTTCGTGTCCCGGGACTCGGGACTGGTGGGACGCATCACCGGCAGGAAGCTCGACACTGTGGCTCGGGGGCTGGTGGGTCGCCCCGGTGCCGTGGCCTTCGACGAATCATCCTCGCTCCTTTGGGTAAGCGACCTGGAGACCCGCAAGGTGGTGGCCCTGGATTCCCAGCTGCGGGTGGTGAAGACGCTTTCCGGCTTCGGACAGGCGGCATCGCTCAGTGCGGCCAAGGGGCAGCTGTGGGTGGCCGATCCGGTGAACCGCAGCTTCAGCCGCTGGGACACGTCGGGGACTCGCAAGGCCCAGTTCACCGGCTACGACGGCGCCCAGGCGGTGGCCATCGACGTGCGGCACCCAGACCAGGCCTGGGCTCTGGCGTCCAGTACCGGTCAGCTGCTGCGGCTCCAGGGTGACTCGGTCTACGTGTCGGTGTCCTCGGCGGGACTGGATCGTCCGGACGTGCTGGCGACCCATCCGGGCAGTCAATGAGCAATATGAGCGCCCGCACCAACCAGGTCGGCGGATGGCTGCTGGACAATCCGGTAGCGGCCTTCATTGCCAAGCGCAAGGACTTCCTGCTCCTGTTGGGAATCATCGGCGTGATCGCTGTGCTGGTGATCCCGCTGCCGGCCTTCCTGATCGACCTTCTGCTTTCGCTGTCCTTCTCGATCGCGCTGCTCATCCTGATGGTGAGCATGTTCATCGACACGGTGCTGGACTTCTCGATTTTTCCCGGTGTGCTGCTGGTCACGACGCTCTTCAAGCTGTCCCTGAACGTGGCCACCACCCGCCTGATCCTTTCCACCGGCGAAGGCGGCAAGGTGGTGGAGGCCTTCGGCACCTTCGTGACTGGCGACAACGTGGTGATCGGCGCGGTGATCTTCATCATCCTGCTGGTGATCAACTTCCAGGTGATCACCAAGGGCTCGACCCGCATCGCGGAAGTCGCGGCCCGATTCACCCTGGATGCCATGCCCGGCAAGCAGATGGCCGTCGACGCCGACCTCAACGCCGGGCTCATCGACGAGACCGAGGCGCGCAAGCGCCGCAGCAACATCCAGCGCGAAGCGGACTTCTTCGGCGCCATGGACGGTGCTTCCAAGTTCGTGAAGGGCGAGGCCGTGGCTGGCCTGATCATCACCGCTGTGAACGTGGTGGGCGGCTTTGCGGTAGGCATGCTGATGCTGGACATGGATGCCCCGCGTGCCCTTTCGACCTTTACCAAGCTCACCATCGGCGATGGCTTGGTGGGCCAGATCCCTTCGCTCATGATCTCCACGGCCGCCGGTATCATCGTCACCCGCGCGGCCTCCAAGTCCAATCTGGGCACGGAGATCTCCGGTCAGCTCACGCAGTCTCCTGTGGCGCTTTTCATCACCGGCATGGTGATGGCGGGATTGGGTGTGGTCCCGGGACTGCCGACTATCCCGTTCCTGATCCTGGGCACGGGCATCGCCCTGGTGGGATGGGGACGCCAGCGGGCCCTCAAGGCCGAGGCCGAGACGGCGCTCAAGGAGGCTGCGGCTCCGATCAAGAAGGACGCCAAACCCGAGGACGACCGCATCGAGAACTACCTGGCGGTGGATCAGATGGAGCTGGAGATCGGCTACGCCCTGATCCCGCTGGTGGACGTGAACCAGGGGGGCGACTTGCTGGAGCGCATCACCATGCTGCGCCGCCAGTGCGCCACGGAGCTGGGCATCATCGTGCCGCCCATCCGCATCCGGGACAACATCCTGCTGCGTCCGGCCCAGTACATCGTCAAGATCAAGGGCGTGGAGATCGGGCAGGGCGAACTCATGACCGGTTCGTACCTGGCCATGGACCCCGGCTCGGTCAGCCGCAAGGTCAGCGGCATCCCCACCCGCGAGCCGGCCTTCGGTCTGCCTGCGCTGTGGATCACCGAGTCGCAGAAGGAAGCGGCCGAGCTTGCCGGCTACACCGTGGTGGAACTGCCCGCCGTGCTTGCCACCCACCTGACGGAAGTCATCCGCGGCCACTGCCCCGAGATCCTCTCGCGCCAGGACGTCAAGACGCTTATCGACAACGTGCGCGGCACCCACGGGACCGTGGTGGACGAGCTAATCCCCACGCTACTTTCGTACGGCGACGTGCAGCGCGTGCTCGAAGGCCTGCTGCGCGAGCGCGTGAGCATCCGCGACCTGCCGTCCATCCTGGAGTCGCTGTCGGACGCTGCCCGCGCCAATCGGGAGATCCCGCACCTGATCGACGCCGCCCGGCTGGGCCTGGCGCGCGGCCTTTGCAAGCAGCTTTCCGGTCCCGACGGCGTGCTGACGGTGATTACCCTGGAACCCGGCCTGGAGCAGGTGCTAGAGGCCAGTCTGCATGCGGGCGAGCGCGGACCGCGTCTGTTGCTGCGCCCCGACCTGGTGGGCCGCATCTTGGATTCGATTGCGCCGCTGGTCGAGGAGATGGCTGCATCCGGCGAAAATCCGGTGCTGGTCTGTTCCCCGACCATCCGCCTGCCGTTGCGACGGATACTCGAAGCGAATCATCCTCAGCTTTCGGTGCTATCTTACGCAGAGATCGTTCCCGGAGTGCAGGTCAAGACGCACGGAATGCTGCAAGCACTCGACAACCCTCAGAATTGAGTCCTTTCGGAAACTATGCGGATTCGCAAATTTCAGGCTGATACGCTCAAGGAAGCGCTGCTGCAGGTCAAGGAGGAAATGGGACCTGAAGCCTTGATCCTCCGTACCCAAAAGTTGAAGGGATCATTCCTGGGCGGTGGGGAACGTTATGAGGTGACCGCCGGACTGGACGAGAGCTTCGAGCCCGAACCGGCCAAGCCTGCTTCCTACGCACCGACCAGCTACGGTCCGGGCAGCCGGGGATCTACCCAGACCTCCGCCCAGACCTGGACACCGCCTCGCAACACCGACGACACCGGCATCTCGCGTGACGAGTTCGCGGCCCTCCAGCAGGGCCTGGACGCGGTGCGCAAGGTGACCGAGCCCACCAAGGATGAGATCGTGGCGGTGCGGCGGGAAATGGGGCAGATGCGCTCGGTGCTGTCGATGCTGGCCGAGCAGTGGCGCGACCACGCCGGGGCGCGCATCTCCGAGATCCTGCTTCCCTTCTACCAGCAGTTGCTGGCCTCCGACCTCTCGGAGTCGCTGGCCCGCAAGGTCTGCGAGGAGGTCCAGTCGCGGTTGGATACCGGGATGCTGCAGGACGATCCCGAATGGGTCCGCAGCCTGGTGTTGCAGGTGCTGGCCGAGATCCTCCCGTGCGCGCCCGTGCTGGTGCGTCGCGGTCAAGGGCGGCCCAAGGTGCTGCTCTTCGCCGGTCCGACCGGAGTGGGGAAGACCACCACCATCATGAAGCTGGCCGCCCGACTCAGTGGGCAAGGGGCGCTGCGGGTGGGGCTCGTGTCCTGCGACAGCTACCGCATCGGTGCCCAGGAACAGATCCGCACCTTTGCCGACGTGGCAGGCATCCCGCTGCGCAGTGTGTTCACCGACGACGACATCTCGCTTGCCATCCAGGACCTGCAGCTGTGCGACGTGGTGCTGGTGGACACCGCAGGCCGTTCGCCCCGCAACCAGGTGCACCGCATGGAGCTGGCGGCCCTGGCCGACCGGATCAAGCCCGACGAGATCCATCTCGTGCAGGCGGCCACCACGCGCCTGCGCGACCTGCGCATGGCCTTGGCGGCCTACAAGGACCTCGGACCCAATCGACTGGTGTTCACCAAGCTCGACGAGACCGACTGTTACGGCGCGCTTTGCACCCTCATGGCCGAGGAGTCCATGCCGGCCTCCATCCTGTGCTTCGGCCAGGACATTCCCGAACACATGGGCGATGCCGTTCCCGAGGAACTGGCTCGCATGATCCTGGGGGAGGACGATGGCCGCGCAGCTTGATTCCTTGCGCGCCTGGCAACCAGGCGGCGCGGCGCGGCTTTCCTCGTCAGTTCCGGCCCACACCATTGCCGTGGCCAGCGGCAAGGGAGGGGTGGGCAAGAGCCACATCACCTTGAGCCTGGCCTTGGCGCTGGCGCAACGCGGCAAGCGCGTGCTCCTGATCGACGGCGACATGGGGCTTGCCAACTTGCACATCCTGGCTGGTGTCCAGCCCCGGTTTGACTTGGGAGATGTGATGGCCGAACGGTGCAGCGTGGAAGAGGCCTTGGTGCCCGTTGCCGAAGGGGTCGATCTTTTGCCTTCGGCCTCCGGCGTGACGGGCCTATCCTCCCTTCCGCTGGATCGCTTCAATTCCATGATCGCCTCGCTTTCCAAGATCCAGGAGAACTACACCCATGCCCTGGTGGATGTCGGGGCGGGCATTGGCGACACGTCCCTGCACCTGGCCACGGCTTCGGACCGGGTCGTGCTGGTCACGACGCCGGAGGCGACTGCCCAGGCTGATGCTTATGCGTTCGTGAAGGTGGCCCGCTCCCGTAGAGCCGATTTGCCGTTTGGCGTGGTGGTGAACCAGTGCGATCTTCCCGAGCAGGGGCCCGAGACCGCCACGAGACTTTCTGCAGTGGCCAGGCGTTTCCTTGGTTTCGATCTCCCTTATTGGGGCTACATTCCCAGGCAACCGGGACTCGACCGGTTTCTAAGACAGAGAATCCCGGCGTTTATCGCAGATCCTGACGGCCCCTTCGCCAAGGCCATCCGTGAGCTTTCCGTTCGGTTACCCGATGCCGGACAAGCTTCGACTCCTGGTTTTTTTTCCCGTTTGAGAGGTCTCGAGTAACTTTCACAAGGAGAACTGTTGATGATCAAGACGACAACAGCCGCAGTCCAAGCCTTGGTGCTTGTGGCTCTCGGTGGTATCGCATCGGCTCAAAGTATCGATGAATACTCTTTGTTTGGTGTGACCGGTGTGAATCTGATGGATCGTTCCGCGTGCCTTTCCGTCTGCATGGTCGGATCCGCTGGTCAGGTGCGAATCGGCGCTGACGCCGTTGCCGACGGCGACGTGAATGCAGTCGGTACCGTGTTCCTTGCCGATCGCGGTCGCGTGCAGGGCACTCTTACCACTCGCGACACGGTGAATCGGCAGTACGGCAGCACCATCGGGCTGCTGCGGGCCCGAGCCAACGTGACGCTTCCGACCTTGTCCTCGAAGGACGTGGTCCCTGGGACCCAGGACCTCAACGTCAACAATGGCCAGACCTTGAACCTGCTTCCGGGCAATTGGGGCGTGGTCCATCTCTTCGCCGGATCCAAGCTGCTGCTGCAGGCCGGCACGTACCACTTCCAGCAGCTGATCCTGGAGCCGGACGTGAACGTCACAGCCAACCTGGCTGCAGGCAACATCGATGTGAGAAGCAACTTCTATTCGTTTGCGGACCGCACCAAGATGACGGTCCAGAACGGCAAGGAATACCAGCTCAGCTGGTACACGAGCCAGAGTAGCAGTCTGTATATCGGAACCGACGTGGTCTTCCGCGGCATCCTGACGGCGCCATCGGCCTCGGTGGATCTGGCTTCCCGCACGTACATCTATGGCGGGTTGCGGGCCTATTACGTGGGCATGCAGCCCGACAGCCGCGTGCTGCGCGTGATGAAGCCTCAGGAGACCAATCCGGTGTTCACCACCACACCTTACTGGACTGAGATTGCCACGGGAACACCTGGCCTCAATACCTATTGCCCCAAGGTCCAGGACCCGCAAGGATTGCCTGTCACTGTGGCCCTCACCAAGACGGTTTCGGGTGTGACCATGCTCGCCAACGGCTGCGTCGACTTCTGGACCAAGCGCGATCAGGACAACCAGTACTTCGACATCCAGCTCACCGCAACGAATTCGGCAGGCTACACGGCGATCCAGGATTTCAAGATCCACACCTTCCCGGTCGACCACTACTACTTTGAGATGTACAAGACCATCGATACGGTCAAGGTTGGGGTGCCGTTCGTCTACACGCCCTCCTTCCTGTTCTGCAACGACACGCTCAAGCACATCAATACCTGCGACGTGGACAGTCTGGATCGCGATGGCGACAGCTATTCGACCTTGGATCCTGCGACCTACGGTGACTTCACTTTCCCCGCTGGCATGGTCCGCCGTGGACGCACCTATTACTGGACGCCATCGGTTTCCGATCGCGGCAAAAGACAGTTTTTCTACTCGGTCATCCGTATAGTGGCCAAGGGGCAATACGACATCACGGTCTACAATTACCACATGCTTTATATCCAATAACAGATATATTGGGTCGGCGGGATCGTTCTGCCGACCCGGTTGCTCCTTCTTCACTTTTCATATCCGGCCACAAGTGTGAATGCTACATGTCCAAAGACGTAATTGATCTCCTGCCCTTGGGCGAATCGGCTGTCCTGGAACTCCTCGACGACGCCGCTGCCCAGAAGACGCGCTTCCGTGAGAACGGTCCCGACACTGAGTTTGCCGGCCGTACGGCGGCCCTGTACTTCGAGAAGCCTTCGTTGCGGACCCGGGCGACCTTCGAGATTGCCATGAATCAGAAGGGCGGGCAGGCCATGCAGCTTGATGCCGGCACCATCGGCATCGGCAAGCGGGAGAGCCTGGCGGACGTGGCACGCAACCTGGAACGTTGGCTGGATGCTCTGGTGTGCCGGACCTTCTCCCACGAGCTTGTCACGGAGCTGGCGCGCTTGGCCAGGATTCCGGTCATCAACGCGCTCACCGACATCTCCCACCCTTGCCAGGCATTGGCCTTTGGTCAGACTGCCCGCGAACATCGCGGGCAGTTGGATGGCCAGACAATCGTTTTCGTGGGCGACGGCAACAACGTGGCCCGTTCCCTGTGCGAGTTGGCAGCGCTGACGGGAATGAACTTTGCATTGGCATGCCCCAAAGGCTTTGAGCTGCCGCAGGACTTCCTGACCTCGATCGAACCGGAATTTCGCCGCCGCAACCGTCGGCTAGAGGTTGCCAACCGGGTGGACGAGGTCGTTCGCGGTGCGGACTTCCTGTATTCTGACGTCTGGGTTAGCATGGGCCAGGAAGGTCAGAAGGACGAGAAGACTTCGCACTTCCTGCCCTTCCAGATCAATGACGCCTTGCTTTCCACGGCCGGTGAACAGGCCTTGGTGACCCATTGTCTACCAGCGCATCGCGGCGAGGAAATCACCGACGCGGTCATGGACAGTGTTCGCTCGATCTGCTTTGACGAGGCGGAAAATCGCCTCCATGCTCAAAAAGCCGTACTTCGCCGCGTCTTCAAGGCGACAGGGAGACTCTGATGGCCAACCCCCGCATTCCAACGGGCATCGAAGGACTGGATCGCATGTTGGGCGGCGGCTTCAAAGTGCGCAGCGCCAACATGGTCGAAGGGGCTCCGGGGACGGGCAAGACGACGCTTGGTCTGCAGTTCCTGATCCACGGGGCCAAAGACTTGGCTCAGCCGGGCTTGTACATCAGCTTCGAGGAATTTCCGGCCCAGCTCTACGCCGATGCGTTGCGGATCGGCTGGGATCTCAAGGCCCTGGAGTCCGTCGGCACGCTGAAGATCCTGTTCATGACCCCGGAAGATCTGCTGGAGCAGCTGGAAGAAGTTGGTTCCGAGCTGGAAACAGTGATTTCCGAAATGGGAATCCAGCGAGTGGTGGTGGACTCTCTGTCCCACTTCGAGCCGTTGGCCGTATCGACCTTCGAGCTGCGCGACCTGGAGTTCCGGCTGGTCTCGGCCTTCAAGCGGGAAGGCATCACGGCGGTGCTGCTGCGCGAGAATGCAAACCTGCTGGGTGACACGAACTCGCTCTCGCGGGCTCCGTTCGTGGTGGACTCGTTCGTGATCTTGCGCTACGTGGAGATTGACAGTGCCGTGGCCAAGGCACTTCTGGTGCTCAAGATGCGCGGTAGCGCCCACGCCACCGACATCCGCCGCTACAGCATCCGTCAAGGCGGGTTGTTCGTGGAGGACAAGTTCGATGGGCGCGAGGGCATTCTGGGCGGTGCGCCGCGCAAGTCCAAGTCCGACGCCTTCGTGGAAGCCTTCGGGAGGCGCCGCTGATGAGTCTTGCGATCGTGGCCTGCATGCCGCTTCTGATGCTGTGCCTGATCGGTTGGTGGATCGGCCGCTTCTACCAACTCAAGTTCGGCGACAATCCCAACAGCTGGCTTTTCCTGCTGGGAGGGGTCTTGGGCGTGGTAGGGATGGTTCTCCATGCCCAGGGAAGTGTTGCTGTGCTGTCGGAGATCTTGCTGTTCCTGGCTGGCTTGGCGGTCGGCGGGGGCGCATTTCTGCTTTGGTACATCCTGTTGGGACCGAGGAGCGAATGATCACGGGAATCTTGATCTGGCACATCGGCATGGCCGTGCTGTCAATGGTGATCCATCAGTTGTCGGTCCGTCTGGGACGCGCCCTTTCGGACAATGATCGCTACCTGCCTCTGTACCTGCTCGGTGCCGTCCTGATGCTTGTGGCCGGCATCCTCTGGTGTTTTCCTGCCCTGACAATGTGGGGCGCAGTGCTGGACCTGGTCGGTGGAGGCTGCTCGGCGGTCGCCGCTTGGTCGTATTGGAGTTGGTTGCCTGCGGAAATCCGCAAGACTCGGGAGAAATGATGTCACGCATTCTTGTCATCGACGACGAACAGGACATGGCCGAAGTCATCCAGCTGGTGCTCGAGCTGGACAACCACGAGGTCAAGGTGGAACTGGATCCGACCCGTGCGGTCCAGGCGGTGAAGGCCTTTGCGCCGCATCTGATCCTGCTGGACCTGGTGATGCCGGTGATGGACGGCTACGAGGTGTACCGCGCCCTGTCCGAGCTTCCCGAGATGGCCAAGGTCCCGGTCGCTTTCCTGACCAGCCGCAACAAGCAGATCGATCTGATGGTGGGACTGCACGTGCTGCACGCCAGCGACTACATCACCAAGCCCTTTGACCGGCAGGACCTGCTCACCCGTACCCGCAAGTTGCTGGCCCAAGCGGGCTGATGCTCCCGATCGTCCTGCGTGGGATCCGCACCCGCAACCTGCGCGGGTTCGACCTGACCCTGCAGCCGCAGAGCTGGACGACGGTGGTGGGGGTGTCGGGATCCGGGAAGTCCTCGCTGTGCTTCCACACCCTGCATGCGGAGTCGCAGCGGCGCTTCCTGGCGGCCATGGCGCCAGCCGCGAGGCTGTTGCTGGACGACCTGCCGCGCCCCGAACTGGACTCCGTCTCGGGACTCGTCCCGACCTTGGCGCTGGCACAAGGGGACATGCGCCCGGCCGGCCGGCTTCGGGTGCTGGACGTGTCTGGGCTCGATGTCCTCCTGCGCGGTCTGTTCCTGGCGCGGTCACGGGTCGTTTCCCCGGCCACGGGCCTGGAGATGCGTGCCTGGAGCGCTTCCGAAGCGGCGACCCGCGTGCTGGAACTCTGCCGGGACGGACGGATCCAGGTCTTCTTCCCGGCCGGCGAGCAGCCCCTGGCCTACTGGATGGCCCAAGGCTTTGCCAGGGCTCGCGTGTCGGGAGAACTGGTGGAATTGACGGATTCTGTCACTGATGGCGATGCCGCATCGGGCGCCGAGATCCTGGTGGATCGCCTGCCGGGCCAGGACAAGTACGCCTCGCGCCTGGCGGAAGCCGTCGCGCTTGCCTTTGCGCGCGGACAGGGCCGCTGCCTGGTGGAATCGGATGCGGGGCAAGTCCAGCGGCTTGACTTTCACGACCATCCCTACTGCAGTGGCCTGGATCGTCACGCCCCGAGCCTGTCGCTGGGCCTCTTTTCACCCCATTCCCCCCAAGGGGCGTGCCCGGAGTGCCAGGGGACCGGCGGGGAAGCGGCAAGGTGCCCGACGTGTCGCGGGAGCGGCCTGCGGGAAGAAACGGGATGGTGCCGTCTGGGCAACCGGACCTTCCCCGAACTGCTGGAGCTTGCGATCGCGGACCTGCAGGCCTGGTTGCAGGCCTCGGATCTGGTTGCGGACGCCAATGCCGGCGTTGCGGAAACCGCCCGAGAACTGCAGTCGCGCCTGGTCTGCCTGGAACGCCTGGGGCTTGGTTACCTGGAGACCGGTCGCCGGGCTGCCAGCGTCTCGTTGGGCGAACTGCATCGCCTCAAGTTGGCCGCCTTGACGGGGATGCCGCTGTCGGGCGTGTGCTACATCCTGGACGAGCCGTCCACGGGTCTGCATCCATCGGACGCGCAGCTGCTGGACCGTCACCTGGAGGGGCTGGTGGCGGCGGGGAACACGCTCTTGGTGGTGGAACACCGGGTGCGCGACCTGCGCTGCGACCGCGTCCTGGAGATCGGGCCCGGGCCAGGCGACGAGGGCGGGCAGCTTCTTTGCGATGTGGCACCTGCTGAACTGGCCGTCCAGGAGACTCCGACGGGACGTTTCCTGCGGGACCGGGCTAGGCCGCAGCGAGCCAAGGCCACGGGCTGGATCGAGTTGTCCGGATCCACGGGTCGCAACCTCAAGGGCGATCTTCTTCGCATTCCCACCGGTTCGATCACCGGCATCTGCGGCCCTTCGGGGAGCGGGAAGTCGACCCTGATCCTGGACACGCTGGTGCCGGCCCTGAAGGGGAGCCCAGAGGCGTTGCCGCACGGGCTGCTGGTGGCCGGGACCTTCGATGCCGTCGAGGTACTGGATGCCGGGGACGAGGGCGTGCTCTCGCCGCGTTCCATGGTGGCCACCTTGGCGGGACTCCTCGATCCCTTGCGTACGCTGTTCGCGGCGCTGCCGGAGGCTAAGGCCCGGGGCTTCCATGCGGCCCGCTTCTCGCCCAACCTGAAGGGCGGACGTTGCGAGGCTTGCCAGGGACTGGGACGCGTGAAGGTGGAATTGCCGTACCTGCCCGCGAGCTGGAACCAATGCCCGACCTGCCGGGGGATGCGCTTTTCCTCCGAGACCGAGGAGGTGCGCTGGCGGGGGCGCAGCCTGGGACAAATTCTGTCCATGAGTTGCCGTGAGGCATCGGAGCTCTTCGCAGCCCACCCTCGCCTGCGCCGGGTGCTGGAGCCCATGGCCGAGGTTGGGTTGGGTCATCTTTCCCTGGGTTTTGCGAGCCAGGATCTGTCGGGTGGGGAAGTTGCCAGGGTCCGTCTGTGCGCCCAGCTGACTTCCGGTTCGGCGGCGCGCCTCCTGGTGCTGGACGAGCCCACGCGGGGCCTGCACCCTTGCGATACCTTGGGGCTTCTTCTGCTGCTGCGACGGCTGCGTGAAAAGGGGCACACGCTCCTTGTCGTCAGTCACGATCCCGTTCTGCTGGCCCGTTGCGAATGGTTGTGCGAGCTGGGGCCCGATCGTGGAGACAAGGGCGGACGCCTCGTCTTCCAGGGCTTTCCCGAAGATCTCGCGGCGGGTGAGACCCTTACGGCCACGTGCCTGCGGGCGGAATTTGGCGAGGCTTGAACGACCTCCCGAAGGCGATGGAATCGGAAGTCTTCTTTCCTTGGGGCGTGCGAGGTTGTATCGTGTACTTTTGTTGGCAACCCTTCTGGAAGGATTGAATCATGAACGAGTTTCCCTGGAAAATGGACGACGAGGACGAGGATGAGGACAGCGGTTGCGGAGGCGACTGCGGCAAGGAGGAGACCAAGGGCGAAGAGAAGACCTCGCTGGAACGCCAGATGCAGGACTCGTTCCTGAAGAACCGCAGGGTCTTCATCTGGAGCGCCATCGACGACAAGCTGGCCCGCGACGTGGTCAGCCGTCTGATCTTCCTGGACAGCCAGAGCCACGAGGACATCGTCCTCTTGATCAACAGCCCCGGTGGCGTGATCAGCTCGGGTCTTGCCATCCTGGACTGCATGGACGCCATCAAGTCCGACGTGGTGACCGTGGTGATGGGACAGGCCGCCTCCATGGCGGCTGTGCTCCAGGCCTGCGGAACCCCGGGCAAGCGCTTTGCCTGGAAGCGCTCGCGCATCATGATCCACCAGCCGCTGATCTCGGGTACCATGTACGGTCCCGCCTCGGACATCCAGATCCAGGCCCAGGAGATGCTGCGCATCCGCACCGAGCTCAATGAGCTGCTGGCCAAGGCCACCGGCAAGACCCCGGAGCAGATCGAACTGGACACCGATCGCGACAACTTCATGACTTCCGACGAGGCGCTGGCCTACGGCATGATCGACAAGATCGAGAACCACCTGTAAGTATTTCGCCCTCCCTTTCGGGGGTGTCCCGCTTTTTACATCCAGGCCGCGGTCGTCGATCGCGGCCTTTTCGTTGCGGGGTCGGCTCGGACCGGACGGATCTTGGTACATTTGTCGGCTTCTCTCGCGCCGTGCGTGCGGGATCATATCGGGAGTATAGACGAATGCCGGAACTTCGCTCACGCACCAGCACCCATGGCCGCAACATGGCCGGAGCCCGTTCCCTCTGGCGTGCCACCGGAGTCCAGGAGTCCGACTTCGGCAAGCCCATCGTCGCCATCGTCAACTCCTACACGCAGTTCGTGCCGGGCCACGTGCACCTCAAGGAGCTGGGCGACCTGGTGGCCGCGCAGGTCCGCGCGGCAGGCGGAATCCCCCGCGAGTTTCACACCGTCGCGGTGGACGACGGCATCGCCATGGGCCACTCGGGCATGCTCTACAGTCTGCCTTCCCGTGAGCTGATCGCCGACTCCGTGGAAACCATGGTCAATGCTCACTGCGCCGACGCCATGGTGTGCATCTCCAACTGCGACAAGATCACCCCGGGCATGTTGATGGCCGCCATGCGCCTGAACATCCCCAGCATCTTCGTTTCGGGCGGACCCATGGAAGCCGGCAAGGTGATCCTGGGGGACGGCAAGACCCACCACCTGGATCTGATCGACGCCATCGTGAAGGCCGCCGATCCGGCCGTCTCGGACGCCGACGTGGACAAGATCGAGCGCTCGGCCTGTCCCACCTGTGGCAGCTGCTCGGGCATGTTCACGGCAAACTCCATGAACTGCCTCACCGAGGCCATGGGCCTTTCCCTTCCCGGCAACGGCACCGTGGTGGCCACCCACTCCGACCGCAAGCGCCTCTTCGAGGAAGCCGGCCGCCGCATCGTCGACCTCTGTACGCGCTGGTACGAAAAGGGTGACGCCTCCGTGCTGCCGCGCGGCATCGCCACACTCCCGGCATTCAAGAACGCCATGGCCCTGGACATCGCCATGGGCGGTTCCACCAACACCATCCTGCACATCCTGGCGGTGGCGCAGGAAGCGGGCGTGGACTTCGATATGCTCCAGATCGACGAGCTGTCGAAGAAGGTGCCGTGCCTTTGCAAGGTCGCACCCAACCATCCGGTCTGGCACATCGAGGACGTGCACCGCGCCGGAGGGATCTTCGGCATCTTGGGTGAACTGGATCGCGCCGGGCTTCTGGAGCGCAACGTGCCCACCGTGCACGCCGCGACTCTGGGCGAGGCCATCGACCAGTGGGACGTGAAGAAGAATCCCGCATGCCACGAGTTCTTCCGGGCGGCTCCGGGCGGCGTGGCCACTCTCGAACCCTTCTCGCAGGCGCGCCGCTGGGACACCCTGGACGACGATCGCGAGTTGGGCTGCATCCGAGATGTTCAGCACGCCTTCACCAAGGACGGCGGACTTGCCGTGCTCAAGGGCAACATCGCGCTGGACGGCTGCGTGGTCAAGACGGCCGGCGTCGACCCTTCGGTCTGGAAGTTCAAGGGACCGGCCAAGGTCTACGAGAGCCAGGACGACGCGGTCGAGGCGATCCTGGCCGATAAGGTGGTGGCGGGAGACGTTGTGGTGATTCGCTACGAAGGCCCCAAGGGCGGCCCTGGCATGCAGGAGATGCTCTATCCCACCAGCTACCTCAAGTCCAAGGGGCTCGGGAAGGCCTGTGCGCTTCTCACCGATGGTCGCTTCTCGGGCGGCACCTCGGGTCTTTCCATCGGTCACGCCTCGCCGGAAGCCGCCAATGGCGGCGCCATTGGCCTGGTGCGCGACGGCGACCTGATCGAGATCGACATCCCCGGGCGCCTCATCCAGGTGGTGCTTTCCGAGGAGGAGCTGGCCTCGCGCCGCGCCGCTGAGGAGGCTCGTGGCAAGGATGCCTGGAAGCCTGTCGCGCGCGTCCGCGAGGTGAGCGCCTGGCTCAAGGCCTATGCGCACTTTGCCACCAGCGCAAGCCTCGGGGCGGTCCGCAAGGTCGATTGACCCGGCGTACGGGTCCTTGACAGAATCTGTCATCAAGGCGCGGTTCCCGTTCGGGGCTGCGCCTTTTGCTTTGGTGGAATTTTCTGAAAATACCTGTTAGCCAGAGCTGACGGTGTTGCGCTATCTTGAGTCCCGACGAGGGGAGGTGCCCTCAGAAGGAGAATGTGATAGTGCTCGCGACATCCACGGAACAGGCCCACGGCCTGCTCGACGTGGCTTTTCTTTCGCGGTGACGCACCAGCCAATTCTCACAGGACCACTGACCTGGTCCAGCGCGCTCCAAATGCTTCGTTGACAGTTTTTGTCAATGGAACGATGCCGATCCGAATGGGACCGCATCGTGGTCGTGCGCCCAATCCGAAACTGCGCATAAAGGGTAACGGTGCATCTTCCCGATGTCTTCGGGAGGATGTGTTTCGTGTGCTCTCCATGGATCTCATGCTGCCCGAAACGCCGGAAACGACGATGTTGCGGGCTTCACGGGACGAACATCGAAACGGAAACGAATGAACACAATGCGATGGACGACGGTGTGCCTTGCGACCTGGCTCACGGGGTGGGCCCAGGCTGGTGAGGCAAGGCGCCTGACGCTGGACGAGATGTACCGGCTTGCCGACAGCAACAACCGCCAGCTGGCGCTGCTTTCGGCTGGCATCGAGGCGGCCGAGAAGGCGACCGAGGTGGTCGAGACCGCTCGAATGCCCAAGCTCACGGCCTCCGTGTCGGCTTCCTACCTGGGCGATGCCCAGATCCTTGACCGTGACTTTGGAAGCTCCATGACGGCGGCGGTGCCGCACTTCGGGAACAGCTTCGCGCTGGAGGCCTCGCAGGTCATCTATGCGGGCGGGGCGATCACCGGCGGCATCGAGAAGGCGCGGCTTGAAACGCAGGTGGCCCGACTCGGTTACGAGAAAGATCGACAGTCGATCCGCTTTTTGCTCGCAAGCCTGACCTTGGACATTTGGAAGCTGGGCAACCAGCGCGCGGTCTACACCAAAAATCTTGAGCAGGAGGAAACCCTGCTTGCCCAGATGCAAGCGCGGCTCCAGGCCGGTGCGGCGCTGCGCAGCGACGTGCTGCGGCACGAGCTGCAGCTTGCCAACCTCAAGCTTGCGCTGATTCAGATCGACGACAGTCGCCGCATCCTGAACAACCAGCTCGTGACCCTACTGGGGCTGGGCGAGAACGACATGGTGGAGCCGGACACGACCTTGCTTACGGGTCTCCCCAAGGACATCCCCACCCAAGAGCTGCTGCACAAGGCCCAGTCCGATCTTCCCGAATTGAAGCTCGCCGAGGCAAGCGTGCAGGTCGCCCGCAAGGAGGTCGAGATCGCTCAAAGCGCCTGGCTTCCCACCGTGTCGGCCTTCGCCGGTGACGAGCTCAACGGTCCGGTCACCTTCGAGGTGCCCACCATCGACAAGAACCTCAACGTGTGGTTCGTGGGGGTCGGTCTGAAGTACGAGATTTCCTCGCTCTACACGGCAGGAAGGACGACGGGCATTGCCCGCCGGAAGGAAGCTGTGGCTGCTCGCGCCCGCGACCTGGCGCAGGAACAGGCGACATTGGCCGTCCGCAACGGCCTGATCAAGTACCGGCAATCCTTCGACGAGCTTGCTGTCCTGGAGAAGGGCTGCGAGGTTGCCCGCGAGAACTACGCGGTGGTGGACGAACGCTACAGGAACGGCGTCGTGTTGATCACCGAGATGATGGATGCCAGCAACGCGCGGTTGGATGCCGAGCTCAAGCTCGTCAACGCCCGCATCAACACGGTCTTCCAGTCCGTGAACCTCAAACGCCTTACGGGAGCCCTCTGACATGTCACAGCACGAAACCCATCCCACCCCTGCGGAGAAGACCAGAAATCAGAAGTTGAAGCACTTCGCCAAGGAAGCCGTGATCGTGTTTGCGATTCTGTGCGGTCTAGGCTGGGTCGTCTCGCGCTTTGTCCATTGGGGCGGCGAGACCACTGACAACGCTCAGGTGAAGAGCCACATCGTTCCCATCAACGGACGCGTGACAGGATTTGTCAAATCGATCCGCTTCGATGAATTCCAGACGGTGAGGAAGGGCGACACGCTCCTTGTGATCGAGGATGCCGAGTGCCGGCTGCGGCTGGCGCAGGCCGAGGCCGACTACCAGAACGCCCTGATCGGGAAGTCGGCCCTAGGCACGACGATCTCGACCACCCAGAACAACCTGTCGGTCTCCGACGCGGGCATCGAGGAGGCGCAAGCGCTCCTGAATAACGCCAAGAGCGACTTCGAACGCTACCAGAAACTGCTTTTCAAGGGTGCCGCGACCCAACAGCAGTTCGACGGAGCCAAGACCGCCTACCAGGCCCAGAAGGCCCGCTACGAGATGCTAGTGAAGCAGAAGGCCTCGACCTCGCTTGTGAAGGACGAGCAGGGCAAGCGCCTGAACCAGCAGTCGGCGGGGATCGCGGTGGCCAAGGCCGCCGTGGAGCTGGCTCGTCTGAACCTTTCCTACACCGTGGTGAAGGCTCCCTGCAATGGAGTGGTGGGCCGCAAGGCGATCCAGGAAGGGCAGCTTGTGCAAGCAGGGCAGCCACTTCTGTCGGTCGTGGACAGTGACGAACGCTGGGTGGTGGCCAACTATCGCGAGACCCAAATTCCCCGCATCGCGCTGGGGATGGCGGTGGAGATCGAGGCCGATGCCCTACCCGGAACCGTTCTGGAAGGCAAGGTTTGCGGCCTCTCGCAAGCCACAGGTTCGCAGTACTCGCTGGTGCCGCAGGACAACTCGGCCGGCAACTTCATCAAGGTGGAGCAGCTGGTGCCGATCAAGATCTGCTTCACCGCCCACAACCGCCCAGAAGATCTCGCACGCCTGCGCTCGGGCATGAACGTCGAGACCAAGGTCAGGCACTGATCCCATGCACGAGCCTCAAGGTCCTTACCAGATCCCCACCTGCCGCGAGTGGGTTCCGGAGCCTCTGCGCGCCTGGCTCTACCTCGCCTTCGTCCTTTGCATCCAGTTCTCGGGAGCCGTCACCATGGCGCTTACCTCCCAGCGGGCCGCAGCCCAAGGGATGCTGCGCGAGGACGTTCTGATGGCGGGCTTTTCCATGCTGGTCGGGATGACCATGATCTTCCCGAACCTGTTCCCGCTCAAGTTCAGCCGCACGGGCAAGAGCACGCTCTTCCTCTGTGCGCTGGGGCTGGTGGCCTGCAACGTCGTGTCGATGTACGCGCGGTCGATGGCGATCCTGGTCCCGACGTGCTTCTTTGCCGGTTCGATCCGGATGCTGGCGACCTTCGAATGTTTCTCTACCATCCAGCTCAAGATCACCCCGACTCGCGACTTCGGGAAGTTCCTGCCGGTGGTGTATTCGGTGGTGCTGGGGATGGTCCAGTTCTCGGGGCTGGTCGCGGTGCATCTGGCCGACCGCTTCCGCTGGGAGGCCATGAACGTCCTTTCCATCGGACTGCTCCTGTGCGTGGCGCTTGCCACTCGGGTGTTCCTGAAGCACATCCGTCTCGCCCCTCCGTTCCCGTTCGGGAAGGCCGATTGGCTGGGGCATGCGATGTGGAGCCTCTTCCTGCTGCAGGGCCTCTTCGTACTGACTTACGGAGAGCATTTCGAGTGGTTCGACGCGGACTGCATCCGCTCCGCCGTGGCGGGGATGCTGGCCATGCTGCTTGCGATCCTGGCGCGCCAACGCTACGTCGAACGTCCCTACATCGATCTGCGCGCCTTTGGACACCGGAACGTCCTGACAATTCTTGTCCTGTTTGCGGCGCTGTCCTTCCTGCTGTCGACTCCCGACGTCCTGCAGAGGGCCTTCACAGGGGGTGTCCTGCATTACGGCGCGCTGGAAGAAAGTTGGCTCAATGCTCCGGTGCTAGTGGGAATCCTGTGCGGGGCGCTCTTCTGCTTCGTGGCCATTCCACGCTTCCAGATCGGTTACCGGATCGCGACGATCCTCGGGATAACACTGGTGCTGGGATACCTGGTCGGGATGGTCCGGATCATGTCCCCGGACACCACACGGGAGATGATGATCGTCCCGCTCTTCCTGCGCGGCATGGGCAGCGCGATGGTCTTTACTGTGCTGACCATCTATGCGGCGCGGACGATTCCGTTCCACCACTTCTTCCAGATGCTGGCCATCATGGGCTTCGTGCACACCGACCTGGGCGAGCCGCTGGGGTGCGCGATCGTGGAGCGTCTGCTCGCCCTGCGCCTTCGCACCGGCATCCAGACGCTGGGAAGCTCGATCGACGGGCTGGATCCGCTCCCGGCCTCGCAGCCCCTAGGGGCTGCGGTGGGACAGTTCCAGCGCGACGTGCTGCTGGTCTCGATCCGGAATGGGTACGGGATCATGATCCTGTTCGGGATCCTTGTAGTGTGCTTGGCTGCAGCGGCACGCTACCGTAAGGTGGCCCGCTTCAAGATGCCGCGCTGGTGAACTGACCAATGCGCTGGCATCTTCTCTTGGCAACTGTTGTCGGGACGACGGGCAGTGTGATACTCTGATGTTCGGATGATTGAGTACGAGCGCAGACCTGTCACCGCCATCTTGCGGGAGCCGTTGCAGGCATGGCTGTCTCGTCCCCCGTGGCATCTGGGCTTTCCTTCTCCTTTGGAAGACCATTTCGAGGCGGAGACCGGCGATGCGCGTCGGCGTTGGCTGTTCCTGGCGGGGATGGTCGCCATCGCGGTCTTCATGGTCTTCTCGTTCACGGACAGGGAGATGCTTTCCGATTGCGTCGATTTTGCGCGCGCCGTGAGGCTGTACGGATTCCTGCCCGCCGCTTTGGTTCTGGTTGTCCTTATGCGCTTGCCGCTGCGGCCCTGGCTACGCGAGTTTCTGGATTCGCTGCTGCTGCTGGTGGGGCAGGCCACGCTGTTTGCGATCCTGGCGACAAGCAAGCATCTCTTTGCCGGGCTGTACGTCTTCGGGATCGATTACGCAGCCCTCTTCTCGCTCACCATCGCCCGCCTGCGCTTCCCCTACGCCCTCGGGTCGACCTTGGTTACATTCCTTGGATTCTTCCTCGCCTTGCCACACATGGCTTCGCTCCCTTCGCCGACGCACCCGTTTGTTTTCGCCTTGGTCTTCACGGGACTTGGACTGGGGCTCTTTGCCAACCACGTGATGGAGCGGAGCAACCGCACGAGCTACCTGCACCTGCTGGCGGAGCGCTTGCGTCAGGAATCGCTGACCCGCGACAATGCCAGCCTGTCTGTATTGGCCGGAACTGATCCCCTCACCGGCATTGCCAACCGCCGAGCCTTCGATCGGGCCCTGCAGGAGTTCCGGAGCAAGGGAAGTCCGCACGCCGTGGCCATGTTCGATGTGGATCACTTCAAGGCCTACAACGACACCTACGGTCACCAGGCAGGAGACCTGTGCCTGCAAGCCGTCACGAAAGCACTGAGCGAGACGCTGCGTACGAGCGACCTGCTGGCCCGCCTGGGTGGTGAGGAATTCGCATTGCTCCTGCCCTTGGATGACCCCGAACGGGTCTGCCTGGTGGTGCAGCGCCTGCTAGGTAGGGTGCGCTCGCTGTCGATCCCGCACCAATCCTCCGCCGCGGCCTTGCACGTGACGCTCAGTGCCGGCATCGCGGTGTGCGATGGGACGACCGATTGCGACGACCTGCTGGCGCGCTCCGATGCGGCTCTCTACCGCGCTAAGGCCGGTGGGCGCGACGGCTGGAGGTTGGACGGACAACGGCACGAGCCGCATCGCTAGAGGGCTCTGGGGGTTTGTACTCTTTCCCCAATGGCCCTCCATCTGTGCTTTGCCAACCGCGTCGAACCCCTGGTCGCATCTCTCTCTCGGGCGTTGGACGGATTCTGGACCGACCTCGCCTTCCCGCCTGAAGTGGTGGTGCCGTCGCCGGCGGTTTCCAAGTGGCTCAAGCTGCGGTTGTGCGAACGCCGAGGTGCGCTCCTGAATCTGCCGACCCCGACCCTGGAGGGATTCCTGTGGCGGTCCCTGGAGCCGGGAGACCTGCGCTTCCTCAAGGGGCCGGCACTTTCGCAGGCGCTGGTGCCGCTTCTGGATCGGGAGCGCCTGTCCGATCCGCGCTACGCGCCGGTGCGGGAATTCCTGGTGCGCGAAGGGACGATCGACCCGCGACGGCGGCTGCAGCTGGCCCAGGAGCTGGCGCGGTTGTTCCTGGAGTACGAGTACAACCGGCCCAGTGTGTGGTCCGATGGGCGGTGGGCAGTGGAGGGGATCGACCGGCATTGGCCGACGCGCACCTACTTCGATCCGGCGGGCGAAAATGCAAGCGAGGCGTGGCAGCGCGACCTGTACGGGGCGGTGTTTGCATCCGAAACCACGCTGGCCCGCGAGGGATACTGCAGCCTTCCCGGACTGCACCGTTGCAGGCGCGAGGAGGGTTGGAGGCCGCAAGGTGCTCCCGTACTGGTTTTCCTGGTGGACAAGGTCAGCCACTTCCACCGCAACCTCCTGATGGAGCTTTCGCAAGGGCGGGAGATCCATCTGTTCTTGCAGAACCCTTGCGCCGAGTTCTGGGAGGACCTGGACACGCGCCGTCGCCCGGCGACACGCTGCGACCTGCGCTTGCCGCGTTTTCGTCCCGAGGACTACCAGGCCGAGAGCCTCTCGCCACGGCTCTATCCCGCCGGTCCCGAGGAGGCTGATCCACTCCTTCTGACCCGCTGGGGACACACCGCCCGCGAGAATATCAGCCTTTGGAGCCAGGCGGCCGACTACGCTTTCGATTTCCTGGTCGATCCGCCGCTGCCGGCCGGCGGGGAACCCACCGTGCTCTCGGTGCTGCAGCAAGGCCTGTTGCAGCGCCATCCGGGGCCCGGGGCTCGCCCCCTAGATCTGGAAGATGGACAGATCTTGTCAAATGTTGTCCCTCCCGACGAATCGGTCACGCTCCTGGCCGCTCCCGAGCGCGGCCGCGAGATGGAGGCGGTGCGGGACCAGATCCTTCAGTGGCTCTCGGAGGATCCGTCCCGCAGCCCTTCCGACTGCCTGGTGCTGCTTGCCGATCCGTCGCGCCACCGCACCGAGATCCACCGCGTGTTCGGAGGCGTCGCTCCCGGGGAGCCGGGTTGGATCCCGTGGGCCTTCCTGGGCGAGCCAGGGCGGGAGAGCCGCTTCGCTCGAGGCGTGGAGGCGATCGGGGCGCTTTTGCTCTTCGGGATGGACCGTCCCGGCGTGTTCGAGCTGTTCCGCAATCCCCTGTGCCGCCTGCGCCTGGGGATCGAGGCCGAGACGGTGCTGGCGTGGGAGCGCTGGGCCGAAGGCAGCGGCATGCTGCGCGGCTGGGACGCCGCCGATCGGGCCGGGCGAGGTGATCAGGAGCCGTGGGACTCGCACACCTTCCGGGCGGGGATCCTGCGGCTCTATGCGGCGCGGCTGGCGGCAGGTGATCTGTCTCTAAGTCTTCGGGTGGCTGCGGACCAGGTGCGCCTGCCCGGCTGGCGCGACTTCGAAAGTTCCGACCCCATGGCCCTGGACGGGTTTGTGGGGGCGCTGGAGCGCCTGCACGTCGACCTGGAAGCCCTCAAGGCCAAGCTGCCCGGCCGCGACCTGGCCTTCCTTTCCGAGGAATTCCTGGCCTTGTGCGAAACTTGGCTGGAACCCGACGGCCCCGAGGAGTCGCAGGTGCGCAAGGCTTGGCGGCAAGGGATGGGTCTGCTTGCCCTGCAGGCGGGGCGGGCGGAGCCGATGGAGCTGGACGAGTTGGTGGACGCCGTCAAGGGCTTCCTGCCCGACGAGTTGCCGGGATCGGCCCGCGCCTTTGCTGGAGCGCTCACCTTCGCTCCGCTGCGCATCAGCAACCTGGTGCCGCATGAGCTGGTGGTGGTGGCGGGGCTGGAATCCGACGCCTTCCCCAGGGCCGTCCAGAAGACCTCGCTGGATCTCCTGGGCACCCGGAGGCTGGTGGGAGATGCCGATCCGCTGCAGGACGACCGGCACACGTTTTTGTCGGTGGTGCTTTCGGCGCGCTCGCGGTTGGTGCTTTCATGGCGGGCCGAGGACCTGCAGAAGGATCGTGAGATTGAGCCTTCGAGTGTGCTGCAGGAACTGCGGGCGGCCCTGGGGGCTGTGACAGATTCTGTCACGGAGCATTCTGTGCGCCTGCTGGCCCGCGAACCGGGAATCCCGCGCAAGGGGCGCCTGCCCAGTCCGGTGGAGTCATGGGACCCTTCCGACGCGGTGGATCCGGTCTCGGCCTCGGGTGCGGTCGCCTGGGAGCGCATGGAAACCGCCGACCAGGGAAAGGATGTCCGTCGCGTGTCGCTTGCGCAGTTGCGGGGCTTCCTGGAAAATCCCTACCTGCGCCACTTGCGGCAGGTGCTGGGGTTCGAGGAGGAGGACGGTCCCGACACCGTGGGTAGCGCCGAGGAAGCGCTGGAAAGCGATGCCCTGCATGCGGCCGGGGTGCGCCAAGCGATCTTCGACGAACTGGTGTCCTTGACTTGGGGAGGGGAGGGTGAGGTCGATGCGGCGGTGTCGAGGATCCTTGCGCGCGCGGCCTGGGACGGATACGCGCCCGAAGGCGAGCTGCTGCGGCTGGAACACGTGCGGTTGCGCACCTGGGCCGGTGGGCTCGCGCACCAGCTGCGACGGTTGCGGGAGGGCTGGCCGGTGCTGCATTGCCGCACCGACCTTTCGCTGGGACGCTCCGGACGCGATCCGGTGGTGGTCCTGGAGGCGGGCGGGGCACGGGTGGAATTGACAGGATCTGTCCCGCTGGTGCTGGAGGGCGAACGGGGCGTGGCGGTGCTTGCCCTCTCGAGGCTGTCGCTGGACAAGGGCTCCAAGGAGTTGCGGGCCGACGTGCGCAGGCGGTTGGAGGCCTGGTTGCAGGCGGCGGCGCTGCGGGCAGCGGGAGAGGAGAGTGTCTGGACTGTCCAGCTCTCGCGGGAACTGCCGGACGACCCGGACGATGCGGTGGCTTGGCAGGCCTGGGAAAGGCCCCAAGGCGATCTCCTCCGATGGCTACAGGAGCTGGTGGAGGATCTCGTGGCGGGATGCCGCGAGTTCCTGCCGGCGCGGGAGGTCCTGGGCGGCAAACGGAGTCTGGACGAGCTGCGCGAGGCGATCGAGACGGGCGACTATCCCGATTCGCTGGAGCGGCTGTTCCGCCCGGCCCTTCCCGGTGAGGACGAAATGGATCAGGGACGAATGGACGCGCTGCTGATGCGCCGACTGGGGCCGTTCCTGGGTGGGAAGGAGACAGATGGAAACGCTTGACCTCTTCCGGCACGGCGTGATCGATGCCCATGCGGGCACCGGCAAGACCTACACCATCGTCGGACTGGTGCTGCGCCTGCTCAAGGAGCGCCGCCTGGAGCTGCCCTCGATCCTGATCGTCACCTACACCGAGAAGGCCGCCGGGGAGCTGGTGGAGCGCATCCGCAAGGAACTGGCCAAGGCGGTGGAGTCCGAGGCCGATCCCGAGCTCCGGGTGCATCTCGAGGCCTGTCGGAAACAGCTGGGCGAATGCCTGGTGGGCACCATCCACGGGATCTGCCTGCGCTTGCTGCAGGCCTATCCGTTCGAGTCGGGGACGCCCTTCGCCACCGAGCTGGTGGACGACGGGGAAGGTTTGGAAAGCTCCCTGCGGGAAGTGCTGCGCAAGGGGACCTGGTTGCCCGACAACGCTCCCGAGGGCCTGTTCTCTGACATTTTGGCCTCGGTGGGGATCGGTCGGCACTTCGAGAAGGCCTTGGCCTTGGGGCGACTTCTGCTGGATCCCTCGGTGGTGCTGGAGCCCGAGGGGATCGAGGATCTTTGGGATCGCGAGGATGCCGGAGCGCGCGAGGCGTCGTTCCAAGCGCGCTGGGCACGGAGCGCAGCGGATCACTGGAACGGACGGAAGGCCATGGAGGGGATGCTCTCCTTCCAGGATATGCTGGGGCGCATGTCAGAGGCTGTCAAAAATGACAGTTTCCGTCAAATCCTGCGAACCAAGGTGCGGGTGGGCATCATCGACGAGTTCCAGGATACCAGTCGCCTGCAATGGTCCATCTTCCGGGATTGGTTCCTGACCCCCGACGGCCTGACGTTGCGCTGCGAGACTAAGCCTGTGCTCTTCCTGGTGGGCGATCCGAAACAATCGATCTATTCCTTCCAGGGGGCGGACGTGTCCACCTACCTGGAGGCCTGCACGCTGCTCGAGGACGAGCACGGTGCCCAGACCTTGCCGCTCCAGCACAACTGGCGTTCGCTGCCTGCCTTGATCGAAGGCTACAACCAGGTGCTTTCGCCACGCACGGTCGTCACCATGCAGGGGCAGGGCCGGGGCAAGCCCAAGCGTGCGGTGGAGGAGACCCTGGAGTGGTTCCTCGATCCCGATCCCCGCCTGGCCTACGGGCCCGAGCTGCAGGCCCGCGCACCCGACCGTGCCGGTGCGCCCGGGCTGGTGCTGCCCTTTGGATTGGACGAACAACCGGTGCGGATCTTCTGCACTGAGTCGGCTTCGGGGGCGGCCCGCGCCGAGTATGCCCAGGCCTGCGCGGCCTGGATCCTGGCGCTGGAAGGGACCGAGGTGGACCTTCCCGAAGGCAAGGAGTGGAAGACGCAGCGCTTGGGCTGGGGGGATTTCGCAGTGGTGGCCGGTTCGCGCCCGGTGGCGCGCCACTTCCACAAGGCCTTCGACCGGCTCGGCATTCCGTGGGCGCTCTACAAGCAGAAAGGCGTATTTGCCTCCCGGGCGGCCTTGGAACTGAGGGCCGTGCTTGCCGCACTGCATGCGGGTCCTGCCACAGGCGGCTTGTGGCGCAAGGCGCTCTGTACCCGGATTCCGGACGGTGACGAGGAAATGCTGCATCGGCTGCACGAGCTAGTCGTGCGCGGTCGCTGGGGACAGTTGTTTCGCGTCCTCACGGCTCGAACCGGAGTGCAGGGCCGCCTGCTCGGCTCGGCGTCGGGAGAGCGCGAGTGGATGGACTGGCGGCAGGTGACGGCGCACGCCCTGGATTGGCTGGTGGCCGGCAAGGGAAACCTCGCGCAGCTAGCGGAGCACCTGGGGCGCTTGGCGCGCGACGAGGAGACGGCGCAGGACGACCGCAACTTACACGCCCGCGCCACCGACCGCAGCCGTGTGCAGATCCTGACCATGCACGCCTCCAAGGGACTGGAGTTCCCTGTGGTGTTCCTGGCCGATTCCTCCGGTTCCTCCCAGCAGCCGGTGCTGAGCTGGATCGAGGACGGGGCGCTCCATGTCCTGCCTGCCATCCCCAAGCCCGGCAAGGGCGAGGCGACCCCGTGGCATGCGGATGTCGAGGCGCTGAAGGAACGGGCCAAAGTCGCCAAGGAGCGCGAGAAGCGCCGCCTGCACTACGTGGCGCTCACGCGCCCCAAGCTTCTGCTGGTGTCGCACTGCCTGGAGAAACGCCCCGATCCGCTCTCCAAGGCCCTGCTCCCGCTCCTGGACGACTTGCCTTCACGGGTGGGGCTGCTCGCGACGGCTCCGGCTGCGCGCGGTGGGTGCTCTGAGGAGGCATCCCGGATGCCCCGTGCGGCGGTGCATGGCCTTGCGGAGCTTGAGGCGTTGGAGCTTTCCCGGCGCCTGCGGGTCCAGACCTCCTACAGCCAGATCCAGCGCGAGAGCGGATCGCACCTGGCCCTGGACGGCCGCACCGCCCGCGCCGAGGAGCCTTCGGAACCGCAGGAGGGGACGGCCGCGACGGCCGACGCCTGGCTGCCGCGCGGCGCGCACACCGGCGACTGCCTGCACGAGATCCTGGAGGCCTGGATGGATCCGGGACAGGATCTGTCCTGGGTTGATTCCGGCGCCGAGCCGCCCGCCCTGCGGGACAGGGAGGGGATCGGGGGGATCCTGGCCTCCCACGGCCTGGCGAGGGGCTTGGGGCCCAGGATCGTGGCGCTGTTGCGCGAGGTGCTGCGCACCCCGATCGACCTGGGGGAGGGCGTGCCGCTGCGGCTTTGCGAGCTGGCCTCAGCCGATCGCCGTCCGGAAGTCGAGTTCCACTGGGCCTTCGGGGCCGATGGACAGAATCTGTCACAGGATGAGGAGCCGCGCGGCTGGATGGTGGGCTACATCGATTTGCTGTTCCGGCACGGCGGGAAGTGGCATGTGCTGGACTGGAAGACGACCTCGCTTGCGCAATGGAGCGCGGCCAGGCTGGAGGACTCGATGGAATCCCACGGCTACGGCCTGCAGGCCGACCTGTACCGGCAGACGGTGGCCCGGGCGTTGCCTGCGGGCGAGACGGTCGGGCGTGCCGTCTACCTGTACCTACGCGCTTACGCCGATCCCGCTACCGCCCTAAGCGGCGTGTGGGTGTCGCCCGAGGCGCTGCAGGGACGCATGACCCCGGCCCTGCGCGGCTGGCTCAAGACGCGCCACTCCCGAGGAGGCCGAGGATGACGCCCTGGCAGGACGGGCTCTGTGCCTGGAAGGGCGTCGGAACGCGGGAGCTGGGGACGGAATTCTTCCTGCCCTCGGATGCCTTGGACCTGCTGGCCCTTGGGCTCCTGGCGAGCGGGCATGCCGACGTCGCGACGCTCCGGCAGGCGCGCATCCTCTCGATGGGGAAGTCCCGCATGGCGGGACTGCTGCTGCTTCTGCTGGTGCGCCTGAGGCAGGGACATCCGGCTAGCCGCTTGGATGACCTGCTCCCGCTCTTGGAGCCGTTTGCAGGGGCGTTCGAGCCGGGCTGGGAGTTCCTGGACCTATCCGGATTTCGGGAGGCCCAGGTGCGAGTTCATCTGACCTTGCGACAGGATTTGTCAAATCTGGCGATGGAGCTTGGCCGCGACCCCGGGGCGTTGGCCCCCTTGACCGGATCGAGCCGTCAGGACCCGCTGCCGCTGGTGTGCGTGGACTCGTCGTCCGATTCCGTCCGGTTCGCGTTCGCATCCCACGAGGCGGCGCTGGACGCGCTGATCAGGGCGCTACGACGGCGCTGTCAGAAATCGCCCACCGGACGGGACTCTGCGGCTGTGACGCGCCTGGTCGCAGCTGTCGACCCTGGATGCAGCCTGCACGAGCGGCAGCGGGAAGCGGTGGCCAGGGCCTTGGAGCAGCGCTTCGTGGTCCTGAGCGGAGGACCTGGGACAGGCAAGACGACGGTGGTGGCATGCCTCCTATGGGCCCTCTTGGAAGCCGATCCGTCGTTGCACCCCGAGCACATCGCCTTGTGCGCTCCCACGGGCCGAGCCCAGGCACGGCTGTCCGAAAGCGTGGCGGCCAACGTGGCGCGGTTGCGCGAGGCGAACGTGGCCTTCTCGCCCGCCCAGGCGGGGCTTGGCGAGGTTGCTTCCTCCACCCTGCACGCGCTGTTGGGAGCCCGTCCCGATGGCAGCTTCCGCCACCACGCGGGGCATCCCTTGCCGCAGCGCGTGGTGGTGGTGGACGAGGCCTCGATGATCGACCTGAATCTGTTCGCGGCGCTATTGTTGGCCGTCCCGCCCACGGCCCATCTGGTGCTGGTGGGCGACCAGGACCAGCTGCCTTCGGTGGAAGCTGGAGCAGTGTTGGCCGACTTGATGGCGGCGCCTTCGCTGGCGCCCCATCGCATCGGGCTCACCCATACCTGGCGCAACCGAGGCGCCGTGGCGCTGTGCAGCCAGGCCTTGCGGCGAGGGGAGTGGGACGCGCGACTGGCTCCGGAGCTTCCGGTCGAAGTCTGGGCGGAAGAGGACGCCGGAAGCGGGGGAACAGTGCGGCATCTGGTCGGGACGCTCGATGCGGTGCTGGAACATTGGGTGGAGCGTTGGCTGGCGTGTCCCGGCTTTGGACGGATCCTGTGCATCACGCACGGCGGCGCTTCTGGGCGCCAACGGACCAACCACACCTGCGATGCTTTGCTGCGCCGACGCACGGCATCCCAGGGCGTCTTCCTGCCTGGGCAGCCGGTGATCCTGGGGCGCAACCACCCCGAGCGCAACCTCTGGAACGGGGATCTGGGAATCGTCACGGTTCGGGACGGGGAGCTGTGGGCCGAGTTCGCAAGCGCGCGGGTGAAGGTCGCACAGCTGGATGGGTTGGAAAGCGCCTGGGCCATCACGGTGCACAAGTCGCAAGGCTCGGAGTTCCCGGAGGTGCTGTTCCTGTTGCCGGAGCGCGACACGCCGCTTTTGACGCGCCAGATCGCCTACACCGCGATCACGCGCGCCAGGCGCAACGTCCTGCTGTGGGGCGATGCGGGCATGCTGGACTTGGCTGCATCGCGCCGGGAAGATCGGCCCTCCCGCTTGCGGGAGGCGTGAGCTCGCGCCAGGGATGCCGCCCGCAGGGACGGGACCCCGCAGGCTTGCCGAGGAGGCCCGGCAGGCAGCCCGCCCGGGCGCCCTAGTCAATGGTGGTGCAGGATGCCTCGGACATCGATGCGGCCGCTTCCGGATGGACCGTTGCGCAGGACGTTCGTGAGGACCGGGTTGACGAGGTTTGTTGTGGAGACGTTGCGCGCTTGAGGACGGGCGGCGATCAAGGTGGTTCCCAAGGCGTTCAGGTACGGAACCTCCAGGCTCAGGATGGAACTGCCGTAGTCGCCCGCCCACTGGTAGCCGGTCTGGCGCTCCAGTGAAAGGGTGGAAAAGACGCGGGTCTTGACGCCGTCGCGGTCGCAGAAGAAGAAACTGTCGGTGGCCACGTCGTAGTAGCGGTACCAAAGCGAGGCTCCCGGGGAGGCCGTGAAGGCGCCGTTTCCGAACTTCAGGTCGGGTGTGCGGGTTTTCTTGAACCAGGCGATGGCGCCCTTGACCGCACTTTGCACCTGGGACGTCTGCTGCGGCAGGGACATGAGAAACCACACCAGCGGTTGGGATTCTGAGGCCACCTTGGACGGGAGCTCGTAGGCGCGGGCGGCCTTTGGGTCGTAGGTGAGCGGGTCGTGCTGTTGGCACCACGCGGTGGGTTTGCCTGCGTTTACGATCTGGGCCTTGAGGGTGAAGTCGATGGCTTTGTTGAGCGCGGTGGTGAGTTTGGTCAGGCTGTCGGCAGCGGTGATGTCGGAATCGAAGGGCGCCTTCTTGGCGGCGATGTCCTGCACCATCACCATCACGCGCAGCATGGCATTGTCGTTGTAGGTGGCAAGATCGGAGTAGTTGCCGCGCTTGGGATACACCTGTGGCCAGCCGCCGTTGGGAAGCTGGGAGGCCAGCACGAAGCCCACGGCCTTATTGAAGGACGCCTTGAATGCGCTCTTGTAGGTGGCGTTGGTGGTCGCCTTGTAGCGCACGGCAAGCAGACGCATCTCCTGAACAGTGGCGTTGTTGTCGTACATGCCCAGTGGTTCGCCCTTGGTGCCGGTCCACGACGAGAGAGCGGCCTTGCCGTCCCAAGGATTCGCGTAGAGGGCCGCGTGCGCCTTGCTCCAGCCGCCGTTGGGCATCTGCCAGGTGGTGAGGTTGTAGGCGTAGGTGTCCAGGTCCATCGATCCGGCCGCGGTGGTCAGTTCGCCGTAGCTGCGCAGCTTGTCCAGGCCTGCAAGCGCGGCGGCCGGCGGTGCGTAGGCGCAGGTCGAAGCGGCGAGTGCGGCCAGAGCCAATCCGACTGTGTGACAAATCTTGTCAAATGTGTGCATGGACATACGTTACGTGCCGAAGGCGCCCCGCTGCATGCGGTATCTACGGACCCGGCCGGAAGGCGTTGTCAGGAAGTGGTTTCAGACAACGCGGACTTCGGCGTCACTTCACGACCTTCGCCACGGGTGCTCCCGGCCTTTGGTTCATGGCGGTCAGACGGATCCATTCCGGCGACCGGACGGATCCCTGCAGCCACACCTCCGACATGTCGCCCTTGAAGTGCTGGCCGGTGTTGCCTAGCGTGTCGACTGCGGCGCCGATGGCGAAGAGCGCGGCCTTGCGCCCGACGGTGTCGCCGTCGAAGCCCGAATCGATGGCCTGCCGGGTCCCGTTCACGTACAGGGAAACGGCGGAGCCCGAGACGGTCATGGCCAGATGGGTCCAGGTGGCAGTGTCGGCCTTGGCCATGGTGAAGTTGCCTCCGGCAGGCACTTTCCGCATGTCCTTGGCCAGCCACGAGTTGGTGTCCTTGGAAAAGTTCTTCTGGAACTTGAGGTAGCTTCCCTGTTCCCCGTGCCCCATCAGGTGGCGGCTGGTGCCGAAGTCGGCCAGGCGAGCCCAGCACGACAAGGTGTAGGGGCCGCCTTCCGGCAGGTCGAGAGCGCCCGAGCTTGAGTTGGGAATCAGGATCTGGGACAGTCGCCCATCGAAGCGGGAGGCGCTCCCTATGACTCCGGGCACGGACGCCAGGGCGGTGGCGGTTCCGGCGAAGCGTCCGTTCTGTTCGCGGATCGAGTTCCCTGTGTCTCCCAGCGGCCAGGCTGCGAGCCATCCGTAGGTGCTGCCAAAGGGGCTGGCCGGTGCTGCGGAAAGTACGGGAAGGCCCCATTCGAGCACCAGGTCCACAGATTCCCCCGGTGCAGCCAGGGTGTCTAGGAGCGTCCAGAGGGCTCCGGTGCGGGTGGTGCGGTCCCACCGGGCCACGCTCAAGGGAAGGAGCTTGCCGTTGGCTAAGAAGAGGCGAAGGTCGGATCCGTCGGGTAGGGATTTGACAAATCCTGTAAAATTCGAGTCCAGGCGCACCAACAGCGGCACCTGGGCCAGGGGGGAGGTCAGGCCTCCGGCAAGGGCGATGCGCAGGGAGGTTCGGGAACGGGTGAACCCGGAGGAATCCGTCTTGCCGGAGCGCACGCGCCCCGAGTCCACGAGAGACGTGGCGGTGCCCGTGGTCAGCCGCACGACTCCGTGCCATCCGGCGGGCACGTCGTCGAAGACGACGACGGAGGCGCTGCGGACGGGCAGGTAGCGGCCCAGTCCCGACAGGTCGAGGGTCCCGTAAGTCTCGGGTGGCAGGGCCACCAGCAGCGTTCCTGGTGCGGTGAGGGTGTCGCGGACGGAGTCGGCAGGGGCGGACGTGGCGACGGCGGAGTGCCAGTGGGAAAGGCCGGACTGGGGCTCCAGGGCGCTCACGCCCAAGCGTCCTTCCGGAAGGTCGGAGCAGCGGAAGCGGCCCAGAGAGTCGGTGCGGGAGGTCCATCCCGCCTGCAGGGGCTCCCAGGCGGGAAGGCTGTCGGGGCGGCACTCCACCCAGGCGTGGCGGGCCGGAGCGCCGTCGGGCTGCTCGACGATGCCCGTGGCCTGGGCGTTGCCGGTGCTTGCGCTGTTGCCGGCCAGGTTCGTGCTTTCGGCTCCGCAGGAGCACAGCAGCAGCGCGCCGGATGCGACGGCGATCAGGGAGCGGTTCATGGCGTCTCCTCGGAGGCGGCAGGGCGGGAAAGCGGAAAGACGGCGGTGGTGACCTGGTAGATGCGGTCGGCCTCCTCGTCCAGGTCGGCTAGGCGCGCGATCTCCTCGTAGGTCTGCGCCAGCCGCTCGCACAGCAATCGGTAGGTGCGCTCCGAGATGCCTAAGGTTAAGCCTGTCACGCTTCGCTGCGTCACGGGGAACGATTCCAGCGACTGCCCGGCCAGCTCCAGGCAGTCGCGGTGGAAGTTGCGCAGCGCCGGCCCGGCGACTTCGGGAGTGGTGGACACCGATTTTCCGGTGGCACGCCAGAGTCCGTCGGCTCCTTGCTCGACCAGTCCGCCATCGCTCAGAAGCTGCACAGACTTGCGCACCACGGCCTCGGTGCGCGTGGGTTCGAGTTGCTTTCCCAAGGCTTCCCAGTTGCCGGGGTCGGGGTGCATCTCCAGCCACGAACGGATGGCCAAGTGGTGCCATTCCGACAGGATCTCCCGGTGGATGCCGGTGAGCAGGCGCGGGCCGCTGACGCGGCGTCCCTTGGAAAGGGCTTCCTGCATGCGTCCCCAAGCGGCTTCGCGTTCCTCGTCCCGCTTGGCCTGGTTGTAGTCCACCAGGGCCAGGAAGTAGCTCTTCTCGCGTCGCGAGAGGTCGAGCGCATCGGCCAGCCGTTCGGCGCCCTCCGTGCTCAGGCGCCGTTCGCCCTTCATCACCCGCATCAGGAAGTCGCGCGCCTTGAAGCCTGAACGCTGGGCCAGCACGCCGTAGGAATACCAGGAGTGGATGGCCTTGCGTGCCTGGAAGGTGTCGGAAAGCCAACTGCGGTAGTCGGTGTACTCCCACACGTCCGGCAATTGCGGCGGTTTCCGTACTTGGCTGTCGGTTTCCATGTTGGTATCCAAAAGGATGATTTCAGACAACGGATGCAGTGTCAAAACTGCTTGAATCAATGACTTTGAAGAATATAGGGCGCATTCATTCCGTGGATATCGATTAAAACTAGACAACAATTGAAAATTCCAGACAACAGTGGTGCGGCGATCCGGGAGCGCGCTCGGTGATTGAAAACGATCATTGGCGACATGAACTGCACCGTCAACAGTCTTCGACGCTTGGCTTCTTTTCGGGTGGTCGTGGCTGCAGCTGGGCTGCTGTTGGGTTCGGAGCGCATCGGCGCGTTGGGAGTGACCTCCTTCTATCCCACCAAAGGGGCCAAGGCGCAGTGCCTGGACACGCCGCTGCGCATGGTGCTTTCCGGCAAGGCGGTCATGAACTGGAACGGCTCGGTGCGGATCCGCAATGTGGCCACCAATGCGGTGGTGCACACCTGGGCCGTCACCTCCAATCCCGGAGACCCGCAGACCAGTGCGACCGTGGGGGCCTCGTGGCCCTGGAAGGATTCGGTGGGCATCACTCGACGCAACGTCTGGCCGGTGGTGCTGGACAGCATCCCCGAGCACCTGGCCGAGCTGCGCGTGCCCCAGCACCTGCTGCAGCCCGGCACGCAGTACCAGATCGAAGTCGATGCGGGCGTCCTGAAAGGTGCCGATGGTTCGGCCTTCTCTGGGGTCGCAGCCGGAACCTGGACCTTCACCACAGGTGCCAAGCCCGCTGCCAATAGCTCCGTGACGGTGGCGCAGGACAACTCCGGCGATGTCTGCTCCATCCAAGCGGGACTGGATCTGGTGCCGTCCAACAGCAAGACTCCGGTGACCGTGCTGGTGAAGCCGGGATACTACCGCGAGATGCTGGCGGCCAAGAACAAGAACAACCTGCGGCTCTACGGTGCGGGGGTGGGGAAGACCTTTGTGCGCTACCTCAACAACAACAACCTCAACACCACCGGCTCTAGCGACCGCAACCTGGTGCTCCTGGGCGGCAACGGCATGCAGATCCGGGCCATCTCGCTGATCAACACCACTGCCGTCACCGGGGGACAAGCCGAAGCCTTGTACCTGCAGGGCGACACCATCGCGGTGGCCGACACCTACCTGCACAGCTTCCAGGATACCTGGCTCAATACGGGCGGTCGCGTCTATGCTCAGGACGTCACCATCGACGGCAGCGTGGACTTCATCTGGGGATACAATCCCGTCTTCTTCAAGCGCTGCAGCCTGGTGGTCAACCGCACCGGAGGCGTGGTGGTCCAGCCCCGCAACACCGCCACCCACGGCTACGTATTCGACAGCTGCACCCTGCGGGCCTTCGCCACCGGCTATGCCGGAGTCCACTTCGCCCGCGACGCGGGCGCCTCGTACGCCACCGGCGAGGCCATGTTCCTGCACACCCGCATCGTGGACGGCTCGACCCTCGACGCCTCGCCTTGGACCATCAACGCCACCACCGACTCCAGTAAGCTGCGCTTCTGCGAGTACGGATCGATGGACGGCAACGGAAGGGCGATCGCGATCAGCGGCACCCAGAGGAAGCGCCTGCAGTGCTCGGCCGACACGGCTGCGGCGCACGCCAAGCCTTCCTTCGTACTTGGGTGGATGCCTGTGCTGCCTTCGCTTGCCAGCGTGCTTGCTCTGACCAACCCCATCACCACAGGTCTTCAGGAACCGGTTGCGCCGCTTCAAGGACCGCATGGACAAATCCTGTCAAATAGTGGCAAGTCAAGCGTGCGCCTCCTGGATGCAGGCTATGCCGTGGTGCGCGAGGTGCGTCCGGACGGGCGCGTCCGCGAGCTCTTCCGCTGTCAGGCTCCCTGCGAACGGGAGTATCGCCCGCTTTCCGAAGGCATTGCCTGGATCGAGATCCTCCAATCCCATGGCCGCACGGTCCTTTCTACCGGAGCCGCCCGATGAGGCGCCTTGCCTTCCTTGCCATCTGGCTTGCAGAAAACGTACTTGCTGCGCCGGTGCTGCCGACCCTTCCGACAATTCCTGTCCGGATCCTCGACGCCTCGCTGCTGGGTGCCAAGGCTGACAGCTCCACCGACAATGCCGCGTCGCTCCAGAAGGCCCTGGATTCCGTGGCAAGGCTTGGCGGCGGCACCTTGCGGATCCCGGCCGCCAGGAAGCCCTACCTTACGGGGCCCATCGTCCTGAAGAGCTCGACGCAGCTGCAGGTCGACAGCGGTGCGGTGCTGCAGATGCTCCCGTATGGGGGGTACCCGATGAAGGCGGATTCCTCCTATCTTCCGATGATCTCGGCCAGCGGCGCGCACGACATCGCGCTGACGGGGAAGGGAACGGTCGAGGGCAACGGAACGCAATGGTGGGCGGCCTACAAGGCGAGCAAGATCTCGCGACCGGCCATGCTCTCGGTCACCACCACGGTGCGAATCCTGGTGAGCGACCTGCGGTTTTGTAATGCGCCCAATGTCCACACCACCTTCCACTACGCCATCACCGACCTCACCATGCGGCGGGTGAACATCTACGCCCCGTCCACCTCGCCCAACACCGACGGCTGTGACTTTGAGGGGCTGCGCGCCCTGTTTGACCGCGACACCATCCAGAACGGCGACGACAACATCGCCATCCAGCCGGGCCATGATTCGACCGCCGACATCACGGTGCAGGACTGCTTCTTCGGCACGGGCCACGGGCTTTCCATCGGAAGCTGGTGCGGCAAGGGTGTGCGCAACCTGCTGGCGATCCGCGACACCTTCGTCGGGACCACCTCCGGCATCCGCATGAAGGCCGGACGCGATCGGGGCGGGGTGGTTCGCGACCTGATCTACCGCGACATCCGGATGACCGATGTCCAGTATCCGCTCTACATCACCAGCTACTATCCGTCCTCCCCGGCCACCACGGCCGCCGACACGCAGGCTCCCGTGACTGCGACCACGCCTCGTTGGCAGAACATCCAGGTGACCAACCTCACATCCAGTTCCAGCCTCAAGGGTTACAACTCCGTGGTGATCTACGCCGTCCCCGAGATGCCGGTGGATTCGCTGACGCTCACGAACGTCCACATCGTTGCGCCCAACGCGTTCTCGATCCAGCATTCCCATGGCATGTTGTTCACCGGCGTGGCGTACAACGGATCTTCCGGTGCGCTCTACGGCACCAGTCGCGATGTGACGATGCGCAAGGCCACATCGGTCGGAGTTGCCGTTCCTTCTGCCGGCAGGGGCGCGCACTGGCGACGGCGCAACGGCCGGAACGTACTAGAAGTCGGTGGCGTGGGATCGGCCAGAGAGATGGATATGCGCGTGGACGGATCCGTACGGTCAGGTCGCTGACAGAATGTGTCACGGGAATTTGGGGACCATATGAACAAGTCGACAATCTGCTCCTTGGTGATCATCTCCGCCTGCCTTGCGGGCCAGGCGTCCGCCTTCACGCGCGGTCTGGAGTGGCTGGATCGAGGCGTGGTGGCCGTGAATACCGGTGGTTCCGAGGTGTTTCTCTCGTGGCGACTGCTCGGGCCGGAGTTCAGGACCGCATCCTTCAACGTCTATCGCGACGGCGTCAAGATCGCCACGACTGCTGTGGGCGAGGCGACCAACGTCACCGACAAGTCCGGGAGCGCCACGGCCAAGTACACGGTGCGGGCCGTGATTGGCGGGATCGAGCAGCCTGGGGACGCCGCTCTGCCGACGCTTGCCAAGCCCTGGAAGTCTATTCCCCTCAAGGTGCCGGGGACGGGCTACACCCCCAACGACGCCTCGGCGGCCGACTTGGACGGCGACGGCCAGTACGAGATCGTCCTCAAGTGGGATCCGTCCGATTCCAAGGACAACTCGCTGAAAGGCGCCACCGGGAACGTGTTCCTGGACGCGTACAAGCTCAATGGCACCCGGCTGTGGCGCATCGATCTGGGGCAGAACATCCGGGCGGGTGCGCACTACACCCAGTTCCAGGTGGCCGACTACGACGGCGACGGCAAGGCCGAGCTGATGGTCAAGACGGCACCCGGGACCCGGGACGGCTCCGGGGCCTACCTCTCGAAGGGAGCGGCCTTTGCGAACACGGCGGCGATCAACGCCGCCGACTACGCCAACTCCTCGGGCTACGTCCTTTCTGGCGACGAATACCTCACGGTGTTCAACGGGCAGACCGGCAAGGAGATGGCCACGGTGGACTACGTGCCGGGGCGCGGCACGGTGAGCGCCTGGGGCGACAGCTACGGCAACCGGGTGGACCGCTTCCTGGCGGCCACGGCCTGGCTTGGCAACGGCACTAGGCCCAGCGCCGTGTTCCAGCGCGGCTACTACACCCGCATGGCCATCACCGCCTGGGACTGGGACGGGACCGCGCTCAAGAGCCGCTGGGCCTACGATGCCAAGACCAGTGGGAGCGAGTGCTACGGCCAGGGAAATCACAACCTCTCGGTGGGCGATGTGGACTTCGACGGTTACGACGAGATCATCGAAGGGGCCTGCGCGGTCGACCACAACGGGAAGTTCATGTACCGCACCGGTTTCGGGCACGGCGACGCCATGCACCTGGGCAAGATGCTCCCGGGCAACGACACGCTGATGGTCTGGGAGGTCCACGAGGAGAACGACGCCCACGGCGAGGAACTCCACAACGCCCTCACGGGGCACGTCTACTGGTACAACGCCTCCACCGGGGACAACGGGCGCGGCATGGCGGGGGATGTCGACTCTGCCCATCCCGGCTACGAGATGTGGTCGTTCGGGCCGGTGACCAATGCCGGGGGTGCACGGATCTCCACCAGCAGGCCCAGCGTGAACTTCCGCGTGTACTGGGACGGTGACCTGTACGACGAGATCCTCGACAATACCACCATCGCGAAATGGAACGGCAGCAAGGCTGTGGGCCTTGAGTACCTGAACAATTACCCCAACGCTTCGAACCCGGTCCTTTCCAACAACACCACCAAGGCCACGCCTTGCCTGGTGGCGGACCTGTTCGGCGATTGGCGCGAGGAAATCGTGATGCGCACCACCAATTCCGACAGCCTGATCCTTTTCACCAGCACGGCTGCGACCCCGCACCGGATGTTCACGCTCATGCACGATCCGGTCTATCGCAACGCCGTGGCTTGGCAGAACTCCGCCTACAACCAGCCGCCGCACCTGGGCTTCCTGCTCTCGGACAAGTCCAAGTGGACGGTCCCGAACATGACGATGGTCAATGCCCCTGCCGCGGTCGTCAAGCCCGTGGGAGGCATCGCCTCGCCTTCCTTCGGATCCACGGGGCTTGTGCGAGCACGGGTGACTTGGACGGATGTGCGCGGCAACGTGCTGCGCGAAGAAGAACAGTGGCTGGATCCCGCATCGCCGCATCCGAAGGCTCTTTCCGGACGCAAGGGCGTCCAGTTTGCCAAGATCACATTTGCGGATCTGAACACGTCAGGGGTGGTGCGAGTGCGAGTGGTGGCGGCAGAATGACCTGATCCCCACCCTGGATCCTCACGGGAGCACGAAGACCTTGCTCGATTCTGTATGGTCGTCATTGCGAAGCCGTATCGCATAAAATCCTGATTCGCGGATAGGGATCCATAGCGACGGGCTTTCGTCGCTATATGTGATGCGATGGGAGGCGACGACCTTGCCTAGCCCGTCCATCACGGAGATTTCTACTGGCTGGCCGATGAGGGCGGGGATGACAGAAATTCCCATCCGACCTCCCTTAACCAAGGCGATTTGCTTGGCGCGTGATGGCGTTTCGATGCCGGTGGTGATGGGTGTTCCCGACTCGCAGTAACCCAAGTCTGGCAGCTTGCCATTGTAGGGAAGTCCCACGTTCACGCCTGCGTCGATCAGCTTGCTGGTGGCCGAAGGACGAAGAAAAGTAAGGTCGGGAAGACTGCCATCCGACTTGCGAGCGGCGGTTAGTGCGGCGATGTATTGGGTGCCGGTACCTGCATAAGTGGTGCTCTGAAAATCGGTGGCGGCCAAGGTCAGCCCAGTGGTCGTCCAAGAGTTGTTTGCGTCGTCGGCTGCGTTGAATGTGTTGTTGGAAAGGAGCGTGCCGCTGTAGGCGACGTTGTTTCTCCAGTGTCCCGTCGTGGTGGACTTGCCGTGCACATCGATCCCGAGCATGTCGATGTCGGGATGATTGGCGTAGGACGTGTTGTTGTAGAAGTTGCAGGCGACGAGATGGTGGTTTGCGTAGATGCCGGCGGCCTTGTTGGCAAAGGTCAGTGAATTGCGCAGCGTGTGCACCGCAGGACTTGCCGGAAATGCGGTGGTGTCGATTCCGTAGCCGCCCAGCTTGAATCCATTGCCGTTGCCTGCGGCAAGCGACGTGTTCGTGCCGGGGATGTAGCCCATGTGCCAGGCCCAGGAATCCTCGATGAGCACCGGCTGCAGCGCGTTGATGCAATCGTAGCCGTCGTCTGTATTGTCCCACGCACGGCATCCGCGCAGCACGTTTCCGGTGTCGGTGGCGCGCTGCGGATGCACGCCAAAACCGTCCCCGCTCTGACCGTCGCCGTTGGAAGTCAGGGTGTCGCGGTTGCCGTGAGAATCGCAGTTGAGCACCAGGTTCCCGCCGCCGTATTGGATGAAGAGGCCTGTGCCCGAGATGCCGTGGATGTCGAGCTGCTCGAAGATGTTGTGGCTGCCGGAGTTCCACACGCCCCAATTCTCGTGATTGACCTTCACGGTCTGAGGGACTCGCGAGATCTCGAACCCCTTGAGATGGATCCAGCTTCCCGAGGTTAGGATTCCTCGAATGCGGCAACTGTCGGCCATGCCGAAGAAATCCAGATGCGGGAATTCGCCAGGGTAGGCGAGGTAGTGGATCATCTTTCCCTGCGATCCGCTCTTGGTCAGGGCGATGGCATTCACGTTGTCGGTGTAGGATGCGCATGTAGCCGTGGCGGAAGTGTACGAATAGAGTCCACCCCGGAAAAATGCCGTGTCGCCTGCCGTGACGCTTGCCTGTGCCTTGGCAAAGGTCGCAAAGGGAGCTGTCTTGGTTCCTGCGGCGGCATCCGAGCCGGTGGGCGATACGTACCAAGTCGTCGCGTGTGCGATGGCGGTGGCCAGCACCAGTGCGTAAGCTGCGGACTGGCAGAATGTGCGGCCTTGCGGTGCATGGAATTTCATGCAGACAAGGTAGGCGGGGAGTGGTTGTTCGGGGATGCGATCGAAGGACGTTCCGTTGAGCATGCGTCGATTTCCATTCAACAGGGGCATTCAAACGTGAGACTTGTGCGACTGTCGACCGTACGCTGAGTCGGTGTTGAACGGTCGGGCAACACGAATTGACAAGTTCGCGAGCGGGAATCGTGGTTGTGCCTTATCAATTGTAATCACCAGGATCGGTTGGCTTACGGAACTCGGGAGTACTGACATAAACACAATGCTTCGTATTCTCGCTTTGGCATTCATTGCCGTGCTCCTCCTGACGCCGCTTCGGACGGACGCTGCAGGGGCCACCATCGACAACGACGCCTTCTGGAAGGATCAATCAGGTGTGCCCGTATACTCCCAAGGTGGCGGGATCCTCAAGGTCGGGAGTATCTACTACTGGTACGGCGTAAAGTACGATGGGGCGGTCACCTACGCGATTGCACCCACGGGAAAGAACTCCAATACGACCTTCGCCGGAGTCACCTGCTACTCTTCCAAGGACCTCGTGAACTGGAAGGACGAAGGCCTGGCCCTGACTCCCGACCAGGCTGGTCCGGGCTGGTTCGGGCGCGTCGGCGTGGTGTACAACTCTACGACCAAGATGTACGTGCTCATCGGGCAGGGCAGCAGTCCCGATAGCGTCAATGGGGAGTACTTCGCCACCAGTTCCACCCCCGACGGAGCCTTCAAGTTCAGTCGCGTCCAGACGAATATGACGTTTTTTGTCAATGGCGGAACCGGCGACCAGACCGTTTTCCAGGACGACGACGGCAAGGCCTACGTGATCTGCTCCAGCGTGAACGGACGCAGCAACCTCTATGTGGCGCCGTTGCGCACCTCCGACTACCTGGCCATCGAATCGACCCCCACGAGGATCTACAAGGGAGCGGGTCGTGAGGGCAATGCCATGTTCAAGAACAACGGCACCTACTATTTTTGCTCCTCGGACCTGCACGGCTGGAATGCCTCGCACACCTACTGCATGTCCTCCAAGAGCATCCTCGGGACCTACAGTCCGGAATTCGTGTTGGACGGCACGGATGCGGACTTCAGCCACGTGAGTCAGACCGGCTTCTTCCTGACGGTGAACGGGACCAAGCAATCGACAGTCATCTTCGCGGGCGATCGCTGGAGCGACTTTGCCGGGAACGGTCTGGGGTACAACCAATGGTGCCCGATCTCGTTCAACGGCACGACACCGCACTTCAACTCCCTGAGCCAATGGACCCTGGATGCGACAACGGGCGAGTGGTCGGTGGGGAAGCAGAACAACTACGTGCTCAATCCCGGCTTCGAGGCCGATCGAGTCTCGCAGTCCACGCTTGCCGGTTGGACAGTGAGTCCCGCCGACACCCTGAGCATCAACTCTACCTCCCACCGCACCGGGCGCTTCGGTCTCTATCTGACCGGCACGAAGATCGCGACGCAAGCCATCACTGGCATCCCCAACGGCACCTACGACTTGACTGCCTGGGTGCGCAGCAGCGGCGGCCAGACCTCCTGCCAGCTGTTCGCCAACGGTACCGGCGGATCGGATCTCGCGACACCGTTGAATGCCGCGATGTCGGGCTGGACGGAAAAGTCAATCAAAGGGATCAAGGTCACGAACGAGACCGTGAAGGTGGGAATCATCTCATCCGGTGCGGCAAGCAATTGGGTGAACGTGGATGACTTCAAGCTGACCAGTGCTGCGACGACCGGCGGGTTGGGCCATGCCGCCCTAGCGGCTTTGGGATCATCTGCGATCAAGGTCCATGGCGGCACATCGTTTGCGCTGCCTGTGCAAGGGCGCGAAGTGCGACTGGATGTGTTTGCCCTCGACGGCAGGCCGTTGACGAGCTTCCTGGCCAAGGATCGGGTGACATTGCGGGATCGTGGATTGGCGGAGTCCATCTACGTGGTGCGAATCTCCGATTGAATCGAATTTCTGCGCCATTTTGGAAAGCGACGAATGGATCCCGTTCTCGTGGTATGATCTTCCCTCTGTCGTAAACGCTCAGGAGAATTGTCATGGATGCTCGGGATCAAATTTCCATCGCTGGTCAGATGGCTCCGACTCCGTTGATGCTACTGATTCTTTTCCTCTTTTCCCTTCTGCTTTGCTCAAATGCAGCGGCCAGCACCGTAGCGGTCCACGATCCTTCCATCATCATCGTCTACAAGGACGGCTCGGGGAACAGCTACCCCGAAAACGACGCAGGCAAGACCCGAAGCAAGCACTACTACGTCTTCGGGACGCAGTTGGGTGGCGCGTATTCCAAGGACATGATCGACTGGACAGCCTTCACGCCCAGCTTCCTGGCAAACGGAACGGTCTCGACAGACTATCTGCAGGTCTTCAAGGCGGCGGCCACATGGTCGGGGCACACCACCTCCGACGCGGTCAAGGGGAACCTGTGGGCACCGGACGTGATCTGGAACAAGGTGCTCAAGAAGTGGTGCATGTACTACTCGATCAACGGCGACGACTGGATGTCATCAATCGTGCTTCTCACTGCGGACAAGGTCGAAGGACCTTACGCCTATGCGGGTACCGTGGTGTACTCGGGCATGGATCCGCAGTCTAGCGGAGCCGGGAACGCGGATTACCAGAAGGTCACGGGAAGCGGCACCGTCGCGGCGCGTTACCTGGACGCGAGCTCGAAGTGGACGGGCACCTATGGCACCAGCGCCATCGATCCGGCCGTGAGCTACGACGAACAGGGGAGGCTCTGGATGGCCTACGGCTCCTGGTCCGGCGGCATCTTCCTTTTGAAGCTCGACGAGAATACGGGCTTGCGCAACTACACCTGGAACTACGGATTCGCGAAGGACACCGCGATGAGCGGGACTTCCCTGCGCTACGACAAGTACATGGGACTGCACATTGCTGGCGGCTACTACGTGTCGGGCGAGGGATCGTACATCCGCTACCTCAAGGATCCGTCCGGCACCGGGTACTACTATCTGTTCGTCTCAATGGGCTTCTACTCCCCGGACGGCGGTTACACCATGCGCGTGTACCGCTCGGCCACGATCGACGGCGAATACGTGGACGTGACCGGCGACAAGGCGGTCTTCCCCAAGTACGTGCTCGACTACGGGGCCAACGTGCAGTACGGCTTTCCCATCCTGCAGAACCACAGATGGAGTTGGTGGACCAAAGGGGAGGTCGCCCAGGGGCACAATTCGGTGCTGCGCGACGAGGACGGCAACGGCTACCTGGTCTACCACCGCAAGTTCGACGACGGCACGGCTTTCCACAACGTCGAGGTCCATCAGCTCGTCTACAACAAACAGGGGTGGATCCTGGCGGCTCCGTTTGAATACCGCGTCGGCTACGGCCTGCCCGCGAAGGCGCTCGGGATCGATGAGATCGTCGGAGCATACGGAACGATCATCCACAAGCCGGTCGATTACGTGAATCTTGCCACCAACCAGGAAAGCCCGATGCTCCTGAAGGCCGACGGCACGGTGAGCGGCGCCTACACCGGCACTTGGAGTTACGAGTATGCGGCCGGGCGCCACTACCTGACGTTGACGACCTCGGCGGGGACCTTCTCGGGCGTGGTGCTCGAGCAGCTGATGAACGACCATTCCTCCCGCACCGTCTCGTTCACGGCCATGAATCCGGCAAACGAACTGGCGCTCTGGGGCTACCGCAAGCCGACCACCAAGTGGGGTGCTGTGCATGACTATGCCAACGAATCCGTCACGGTCGGTGCAGCGGACTATAGCTTGGCGTGGAACGACACGACGAAATTCATCCCGCTGTCGGTGAGCGGGGACTTCGAGGCCGAGTACGTGTTCAAGGAGAGCACAAGCGGTTTGCAGAACTGGAACAACTGGTCCCTGATCCTGACCGGCGGGGCGGAACGCTGGTTCCTGCGCGGCGATGCGTTTTCACTCTCCACCTTCACCGGAAGCACCGTTACCCACAAGACCGATTGGAACGGAACGATCGACTTCAAAACGGCCTACGCAAATAAGCAGGTGCGGCTGCTGGTGCGCCGGACAGGATCTGTCATAGATGTATTGGCCTTCGCCGACAGCGTGCTGGTGGCAAGCTCCACCGCGACGGGCTGCCCGACCGTAAACCTAGGATTGATGCTGGGTGGTGATGCGATCTCGCTCAAGCTCTTGAAGACCTCCGCCTCCAAGGTGGTCGAGCGGGAACGTGTCGGGACTGTGACCGATTACGGCACCTACGGGATCGGCTTCGATGTGGCGCACAGTACGGCACGCACAGTGACTGGTGACTTCCGCTTGCGCTACCGCTTTGTCAACCAGCACAGCTCGGAAAGCCAAGACAACTGGACCAATTTTTTGGTCCGTTCCGTAACCGGCGGCAAGATCTCCTTCCTGCGGGCGGATGCCTACGCGATGAATCCGACGGGGACATTTGCTTTCAGTTACGACTGGACTTGGGACAAGTTCCTGCCGTTTGTGAGCGGGGCCACGGTGGATATGACAATTCGACGTGCAGGCAGTACGATCGTGTACGATGCGCAGATCGTCGCGATGACAGGATCTGTCGTTCACTATGTGGCGACCAACACTGGTGCGGGCACCTTGCCGATCACCTTCGACCTCACCACGGAGCGGGGAATGATCGACCTGCTGGAGGCCGACACCATTGCAGGAACTGGAGGTCCCGTGACGGTTGGGGTTGGCGCATCCAAGATCCCCGAGGCGCCATATCGCGCCTTTGTGCACGGGGGGAGATTGGCCATCGACGCCCAAGCATCCGGTTCGGTGCAGATCAGGACGGTCGATGGACGTTTGTTTAAACAAGTGGATTACGTCGCCGGGCGTCAGGAAATCTCCGGACTCCTGCCCGGCCTTGTTCTGGTGGGACGAGAGACGTTTGTGATTCACTGAGCGGGCTAAGGTGCGTTGTCCGACCGGACAACGCGAATTCTCGAATCGATGAACGGGAACGGTGCGATCCCCCTTAGCTTCATGGAAAAGAACCAAGAGGGAGATTGACGATGAATGCACGATACTTGTCAGGTCCGCTGATGTTAGGACTTGTCTGCCTTGGGCACGCTGCCACGCCGGTCGCATTTCCCGGCGCATTGGGCTTTGGAAACGGGGCGACGGGCGGGCGCGCCGGCACCGTCTACCACGTCACCAACCTCAACGATGCTGGGGTCGGGTCCTTCCGCGACGCCGTGAGCGCATCCAACCGCATCGTGGTCTTCGACGTGGGTGGGACCATCACGCTCAAGACGGCCGTGTCCGCCAAGGGCAACCTCACCATCGCAGGGCAGACCGCGCCGGGTGGAGGCATCGGCTTCCGGGGCGGCGAGATCTCGTTCGCCAAGCAAGCCAACGTCATCATGCGCCACGTGCGGATCCGACCGGGCAGCGAGACGACCAGCAGCGAGGACGACGCCTTGAGCCTGTACCTGGCAGAAAACGTCATCCTCGACCACTGCTCCTTCGAGTTCGCGCCCTGGAACAACATCGACGGGGTCGGTAACTCGACCGACAAGGTCACCAACATCACCTTCCAACACTGCCTGATCGCCGACCCGACAGGGCAGCAATTCGGGGCTCACTGCGAATCGGTAGAAAGCGACTGGGCCTGGTACTACAACGCCTTCGTGAACTCGCACAACCGCAATCCGCTGGCCAAGACAAATACTGTCTTTGTGAACAACGTGGAGTACAACAACGAGGCCTCCTACACCACGCACACCAGCACGGACTTCAAGCACGACATCGTCGGCAACTACTTCGTCTACGGTCCGGCCACCAGCGGCAACACCTGGTTTCAAGTGGACAAGAACCAATCCATCTACTACAACGGAAACCTCCAGGACTCCGACAAGGACGGTGCCCTGACGGGCAAGACGACCACTCCGTACTGGTACCAGGGAGAGGGGACTGTGCTGACGGCGCCCTGGTCCACCGTGACCAGCGGCAACCCCGTCTACTCCGCCGCCACTGCTTTTCGCCTGGTGACCTCGCAGAGCGGAGCCCTTCCCTATGACCAGCTCGATTCCCTGATCTGGGGGCAGGTGGCCACCATGGGCAAGGGAGCTGACGGGCCGGGGGCGGGGACTGCTGGTCCTTCCAGCCTCTACACCAGCCAGGCGCAGACGGGCCTGGGGAACAACGGCTACGGCACTATTCTCGCCGGGACCAAGGCCACCGACACTGACAATGACGGCATGCCCGACTTCTGGGAAAAGGCCACGGGCAGCAACGTGTCTAAGGACGACGCCATGACGATTGGAAGCGACGGCTACGCCTTGATCGAAGGCTACATCAACTGGTTAGCCACACCTCATGCGCGTGTGGTCAACAGCGGCACCGTGGACATCGATCTGCTGGCCTACACCCAAGGCTTCAAGTCGGTGGCCCCGACCTTCACCGTGACAAATCCTGTCAAAGGCACCGTGACGCTGCTGGCCAACGGGCACACCGTCCGTTTCGCGCCGACGACCGGGACGACCGGATTGGGTTCGTTCGCCTATACAGTCAATGGAAGCGATGCGACCTCCTGGACCGGATCGGTCTCGGTGCTGGTGGAGTCCGGCACGACCACGGGCCTTGACGACGGAGGCTTCGCGCAGACCGGAGCGACCCAGGCCTGCGTGGTCTGGACGGACTTGCAAGGCAGGGTGCTGCTGCGCGAGGTCCAGCAACTGGATCGCCACAATCCCCAGCCGATCGCTCCTCAAATTATTCCCGGTCTGTACTTTGCTCAAGTGCGTTTCCAGGGAATGGCTCCCGTGATGGTTCGCCGATTGGGACTCTGAAAATCGTGGGGGCCCGGAAGCTCCCGTACTTTTGATAGGGCTTCCGAGAACTCGATCCATCCAGTCTCCCGGACGGATCGAGCATCGATCACCTCTGCAGGGTGAGCAGACCCATCTGATAGGGTGCCAAGCCGTAGTCGCCCGTGAAGGGCGACTTGAAGCCCTGGTACAGCAACTGAAGATTGCAGGGATCGACTTCCCGGTATTCGTCGTAGGAGCTGCGGATGAGGTCGCCGTGACTGATGTCGTTGGACCATCCTCCGGTGACGTTCTTTGCTCCGGCGAAGGGAGTCGCTTCCTCGCGGGTATTTCCGAGCGGGGTCCAGTCTCCTCCCAGATCGGTGGCGGTGAAGGCGCGGAAGTAGCGGGTCCATCCGCACTCCACGATCATGAGGTACTTCTTCTGCCCTTTGAGCTTGTACACTTCGACCGCCTCGAACAGCTTGGTCTTGGTATCCTCCAGGATCTTCTTCGTTCCCGTGAAGGTGCCGGGAAAATTGGCCTTGGGCATCGAACCGCGATAGATCCGGCCGTTGTCGTCGGCATAGAAGATGTAGCAGTTGTTGTCGTCGCAGATCATGGTCTGGTCGATCGGAGCGGCCTTGTCGACGGTGATGGTCTCTGTCAACAGGTTTCCCTTGAGCGCGAAGGTACTGGGTTTGGAAACGTCAGAGGCCTCCATCCAGCAGAACGAGCCGCCGCTGCACCACTGCTTGGAATTGATCCAGACCTTCTTGGGCGAGAAGTACATGAGCTCGGGAGCCACACCGGTGCTGGAGGACGTCTGCTTGGCTGCATCGGCGTCGGCCCAGTTGGCGAAGGGGGCCATGGTGGCGGAATTCCATCCCGTGGTGTAGTAGGTCATGTGGACGTAGTGCATGCCGTTGTAGAAGACGTGGGTGAAGTCCTTGATGGACACCCAGCCGTTCTTCGCAGACGCGACAGGCTTGCCATAGTCTTTCCACTTGAAGGTGGTGGGCAGCTCGCAGACGGTGGGAGTGCTCATGGTCACGGAGATGCCCGTGGCGGTCGCGGAGGTCATGGTGTAGGTGGTGTCGTTGTATCCGGCCTTCTTGAACGACAGGGTGGGGTAGGCGGCCGCGGCGCGTCCGGCAACTCCTTCCTGTGCGATCTGCAGGCCGTCGGGGCCGATGGTGACGGCTTGGTAGGTGATGCCGTTCGCATGACCGATGCGCAGGAAGACGACTCCGGACCGCAGAGCGGCGGGGAGCGAAGCGGAGGCGATCCCGTTGCTGGCCACGGCCTCCGCAGCCCAGACCGAACGGCCAGAGGCATCGATCAATGCCAGTCGGAGGGTGCCATCCACGGGGGAGCGCACCGTCAAGTCGCGTCCGTTCAGATGGACCGAAAATGCGGAGACTTTCGTGCTGTTGGAGGATATTTCGACGGTCAGGAAGCTGAAGTTTCCCTTGTCATCGGTGGTAGTGGCGTACTTCGACGAGTCGTTGACGGTCACGGAAACACCCGAAAGAGCTGCCCCCGCGCTGTTCTTGACGGTCCCCGAAACTGACAGGGCGTGTGCGCAGATGCTTAGCGAGGCGAGAGCCAAGGCGAATGTCCTGATCATCGGTCCGGAGCATTGGGTCATTTCTGTTCTCCACTTCATCATGGGCCTCCTGCAGGGTTCTTGAAGAAAAACGATACGGTGTCCTGGATGGCCGCGCCGGGGAATGGGCACGTGTGCCTTTGTCGATCTGCCAAAATTTGGAGACCTCGCTCGGATGGCGATCACGAAAGGCGACATTGTGTTGCTGATGTTTCCGATTCTCGATCTTGCTTTTGCGAAATCCTCAAAGAGCAATCGTCTGCTGATTGCTAAGCTTTCGGGATCTTCGCACCTGAGCCAGGAGCCTGCGCATGTTCCCCCAATTCGTCTGCCTGATCGCATCCATGCTGAGTCAATCCGTGGTCACGGGTGGATCCGGCTCCAGCCAGCGTCTCCAGGACGCCATCGATGCGTGTCCCGCGACGGGGTGCGTCATCGAGCTGACCGATTCGCTCTACCTGCTCTCGAATCGGCTTTGGATCGAGGGCAAGACAGATCTGAAGATCGCGGGCACCGGAACGAGAAAGCCGATCCTGGCCTGGGATGACTCCTTGCTGCTCGAAGATGCGCAACAGATCGCCGCACAGTTTCGCTTGGCACCTCCGACAGGAGGAGGTCGGCCGAAGCTGCCCAAAGGTTGGCTGATGTGGCCCTACGCCTACAAGTCGGGGGTCGGGACTGCATCGGATTCGAGCGTGCCCTTTTCGACCACCGGTTACCAGCACAACGGCATGGTCATGGTCAAGAAGTCCAGCCGAATCGTGCTCGATGGACTGGTGTTGGATGGTCGTAACCCCAAGAGCTTCCTGAACAAGTCGGTATGGGATGGCTTGTACAACCTGTTCTTTGGATCCTTGGGAGTCAGCCTGCTCAGGAGCCTTGCCGTGGATGTCCGCAATTGCGAACTGCGCAATTTCTGGTCGGCCATCTACATCAACGACAGGAATCCCTCGTGCCAAGCTTGGGCCAACACGATCGGCCGGTCCGACACGGGAGCCAATCCATGGAGCGCCTGCGGCACCATGGGAGGCCACCTCATCGAGCGCAACCGCATCCACGGCAACTGGTGGGCCGTCTACAGCGAAGCGGAATGGGACCAGGGCAGCGTGATCCGCGAGAACCTGGCCTGGGACAACACCAATCGCAACATCTACGCGATCCAGAAGAGCGAGGAGTCGGGCGGCTTCCTCTACTCCAAGGATGACCTGATGCCGGTCCACACCCTGACCCACAACACCATTTACCAGAACACGTCTCCCTACGGCTACGACATGTACCGGATCACCGGCACCGCGTTCTGGTCCGACAACATCATCCATGTCCCCGACTCCGCAGGCTTGCGGCCCACGAGCGGCAACTCTTTCCATGCCCTCGACGACTACACGGCAAGCGGCAACCACCTCTGGAACACCACCCTCCTGAGCTACACGCACCGCTACCTGGTGGATACCCTCAGGTCGGCGCCGTTCATCGATTCATCGATCCACTTCCAGGGGCCCATCGCCATTCCCAGGGACACGACCGTGATCCTGAAGAACGGCAAGCTCGTGGACAGCATCGGCTACGACACGATCATAGGGGACAAGCATTGCGGATCGGGCTGCACCGGCAAGCTCGTGACCCCGCAGCCGATCTTGCACTATTACGGCCTGCCTTGGAGCCTGAGCTACACCCCGACAGGTTCGGGCACCGTCCAGGTCAAGGGGCCCGACAGTTTGGTCCATACGGAACTCGTCAGGGCCTCGGGACTTGGGGACAGCGCGGTGCAGCTCAAATATGCGGGACAGGATTCTGCGACGGCCCGCCTGCACGCCAACTGGCTGTGCCGCTTCTGCACCTTCGCCTCCCTCGATTCCACCTCCCCGGATTTCCTGGTGCCCGATTCCGCCTCGAAGAACGTCCAGGCGAGCCTGCTGCGGCGCGACACGGTCGGGGGGCATCGCGGCGCGACTGGCTACGGCGGCGCCTTGGGAGCGCATGTCCCGGTGCGGCTGCGGCCGCGCGGTGTCCCGCGCCTGGACGGCTCCGTCCTGCGGCTTCCCGTCTCCATCTCCACCGAGGGCGTGAAGGTGGACGCCATGGCGGTGCGTCGGATCCAGGTCACCTTCCGAGGCCTGGACTCCGCCGGATCCTGCTTCATCCCGGAGAACGGAGCCGGGGTGGACGATCCCCGCAAGGTGCCATCCTTCCTTCCCACCGACACCGTCATCTCCATCCCGATCCTGTACTTGAACAACTACGTGTACCAGATCGACCTGTGGCCGGTGGGCATCTCCGGAAGGGACACCATCGCGGCCACGCCGCTGGCGTGGGTCTGGATTCCGGGCATGAACGGCGGCTCTTTCAAGGTCCCGACGACGGGCGTCGCCGCCTCCCTGCGTCCGAGGATTTCCCTGACAGCCGACGGCACGCTCCTGATCCGCGGAGACGCTCGGGAGGTCCTAATCCTGAGCGATGCCGCAGGTAGGATGGTGAGCGTGGCGACCTCATCGGTCCCGGGAGGCCGCACGGCATCCCTGCGCAGCTTGCGTCCGGGTGTGTGGTTCGCCCGCTTGCCGGGCGGTGCGCAACGCCTCTTGATCACACCATGAGCAGTTTGCCGGGAAGGGCTTAGTCGCGGCAGGGGTGTTGGGATTCAGAACCGGTTCTTGGCCGTCCATGTGGCGAAGCCTCAGTGCACCTTGGCTGCCGGCGCTCCGGGCCTCTGGTTCGCGGCGGTCAGGCGGATCCACTCGGCCGAGCGCGCGACGGACTGGACCCAAGCCTCGGCAATGTCCCCACCGAAGTGGGAATAGGTGCTGGTGAGGCCGAGAGTGTCGATCGAGGTGCCGATCACGAAAGGCAAGGACTTCCTGGGAACGCTGCCCTGGTCGAAGCTGCTGTCGGTCACCTGACTGGTCCCGTTCACATAGAGCGAGATGGTTGCCCCGGAGACGGTCAGGGCGAGGTGGCTCCAGGTGCCGCTGTCGGCCGGTGCCATGACGAAGTTCGTGCCGATGGGGACGTCGCGGTATTCGCTGCCCATCCAGAACATGCGCCCCGAAACGTAGCGGTAGGCGATGCCGGGGCCGTAGCTGCCGCGTCCCATCAGGGAGCTGCCGGTGGCAGGAGAGGAGAGCCGGACCCAGCACGAGTAGGTGAAGGGACCGCCTTCCGGGAGGGCGAGAGCGCCCGTCGTCGAGTTGGGGACCACGATCTGGCTGGATCTTCCGTTGAAGTGCGTGGCCTTGGAGATCACGCCGTCGATGCTGGTGGCCTTGTTGAGGTTTCCCGGGAAGTGGCCGGTGCGGTCGGACGCGGTGTCTCCTGCGTCTCCCAGGGGCCAGGCGGCAATCCATCCGTTGGTGGCGGAGAATCCGGAGGTCGGGGCGCTTGCGGGGACGGGGATGCCGGAACCCAGGACGACCCGGACGGAATCCCCCGGAACGGTCAGGGAATCGAGGACGGTCCAGAGCGTCCCGGTGCGGGCCTCGCGGTCCCAGGCGGCGACCGTGAGGGGGAGGGACTTGCCGTCCGTGGTGGAAAGGCGGAGGTCGGAGCCGTCGGGGAGGGAATGGACAAATCCTGCCCAATTGGAGTCGAGCCGGATCAGCACCGGGACCTGCTTCAGGGCGGTCTTCAGGCCGCCGGCCAGCGGGATGGCGAGGAGGGTGGCGGAGCGGGTGAAGCCGGCGGAGTCGGTCCTTCTGGAGCGGACCCGGCCGGAGTCGACGAAGGCGGACAGGTCTGTGGTGGAGGCCAGCCGGACCGCGCCGTTCCAGCCGGCGGGGAGGTCCTTGAACTTGACGACGGATTCCCCTTGCACGGGGAGATATCGACCCAGTCCGGAAAGATGGAGCGTACCGTAGGTCGAGGGGGGGAGCGCGACGAACAGGTTTCCGGGCGCTGCGAGGGTGTCTGATCCTGAGCTGTCCACGGAGCCGGAGCGGGCCTGGATCGGGTGCCAATGCGACAGGCCGGACCTCGGATCGAGGGCTTGGACGCCGATCGCGCCGTCCGGAAGATCGGTGCAGAGGTAATGCCCGTTCGTGTCGGTGCGGACGATCCAGGCTTGGGCGAGGGCTTCCCACGAGGCCAGGGAATCGGGCCGGCATTCCACGAAGGCGTGCGCGGCGGGATGGCCGTCGCGCGTCCTGACCACGCCGGTCGCCTGGGCGTTCCCGGTGCTGGTGCTGCTGCCTGCAAGCGTTGTGCCCTCGGAACAGGACTGCAGGAGAAGGCTCATGGCGGCGAGACTGGCGACGGCGGCACGGGTGCGCATCAGGTCACCTCGGGGGGAGGACTGGGTTGGGAGAGCGGGAAGAGGGTCAGGGTCAGCTGGTAGACGCGGTCGGCCTGGTCGTCGAGCTCGGCCATCCGGCTGAACTCGAGGTGGATCTCGGAAAGTCGCTGGCACAGCAGCCCGTAGGTCTTCTCGGAAATACCCAGGGTCAGTCCGGAGACGTTGCGCTGGCTCACCGGGACGGACTCCAGCGACTCGGCGGCAAGCGCGAGGCATTCGCGGTGGAACTGGCGCAGGGCGGTCGGGCCGACGTCGGAGAGTGCCACCAGGGACTTGTCGACGGCATGCCAGTTGCCGTCGGCTTGGCGTTCCACCAGGCCCGCGTCCTGCAGGAGCTTCAGGGAGCGACGGATGCTGGTCGGGTTTCGGGAGGGCAGCAGGCGCTTTCCCAGCTCGGATTCGTTGCCCGGATCGGGCTTCATTTCGATCAGCGTCCGCAATGCGACATGGTGCCACTCGGAGAGGATCTCGCGATGGATGGCCGTGAGCCGACGGGGGATCTTGGTGATGCGGCCCTTGACCAGCACCTCCTGGACCTTGGCCCAGGCCTGGTCGCGCTGCGCCTCCTTCTTGGCCTGGTTGAACTCGACCAGGGCCAGGAAGTACTCCTGCTCGCGCGGAGATAGGTCGAGCGCGCCCGCCAGCCGCACTGCACCGTCGGCGCCGAGCTTCTTCTCTCCCCGCATGACCCGGAACAGGAAGTCACGCGCCTTGAAGCCGGCCCGTTGGGCCAGGACCCCGTAGGAGTACCAGGGGTAGATCTCCTTACGAGCCTGGAAGACAGCGTTCAGCCAGGCGCGGTAGTCCGTGTACTCCCAGACCTGCGGGAGCGCCTTGTTCGGCTTGATTTCGGCGGTCTTCCTCACCATGGCGTCAATATTCGCATGGCAGGGAGCCGTGCGCCTATGGATTTGCCGCAAACCGTTGTCCAAATCTTGGTGACAATCCTGGAAATGGACCGTATGGCACTGATTCGATGCGAAACCAGACAACGCCGATTGGTGAATAGGGGGCCTTTCTGTTGTCCAAACGGATCCAGTGCGCGAACAGGACAACGACAGGGCGATTCCGGTCAACGCTGCGCTGCGGATCGGGCCATGGAAGAGTGGTTGCGCTCCCATCTTCTGCGGGAAAGCGCAACGATGGGCATGGACGACGAAGGGGGGAGAGCATGAAAAAGCACGCAGCATGGTTGTTGGTCATGACGGGGCTGCTGGCCGGGGAGAGCTCGGCGGCAGGGCGCGGTCTCGAATGGCTCGACCGCGGCCTGGTCGCCGTCAAGACGACTTCTGGAGTCTACCTGTCCTGGCGCATCCTGGGCACGGATCCTTCCACGACCTCGTTCAACCTCTACCGTGACGGGACCAAGATCGCCTCCCTCGGATCGACCGCTCCGAGCAACTACCAGGACGCCTCGGGCACGGCCTCGTCCAGCTACACGGTGCGGGCGGTGATCAACGGAAGCGAGCAGACGGCGGATGCCGCCACCAAGGTCCTGTCGCAGTTCTATAAGTCCTTTCCCGTGAGCGCTCCGGCCGCGAACTCGCTTCCCGACGGCTCCAGCTACACGTACAACATCGCCGACGGCAGCACGGGCGACCTGGACGGCGACGGCAAGCTGGACCTGGTGATGCTGTGGAATCCGTCGAACATGAAGGACAACTCGCTCAAGGGCTACACGGGTGACGTTTGGATGGACGGCTACACGCTGGCCGGCAAGCGCCTGTTCCGCATTGACCTGGGCAAGAACATCCGCGCTGGTTGCCACTACACCCAGTTCGTGGTGGCCGACTTCGACGGCGACGGCAAGGCCGAGATCATGGTCAAGACCGCGCCTGGGACCAAGGACGGCACGGGACAATATCTGTCAAAAGGGATCGCCTCGGGGGCCGATCACACCAAGGATTACCGCAACTCCTCGGGCTACATCCTCTCGGGACCCGAGTGGCTGACGGTCTTCCGCGGCTCCGACGGCAAGGAGCTGGCGACGGTGGACTACGTGCCCGGTCGCGGCACGGTCAGCGGCTGGGGCGACAGCTACGGCAACCGCGTGGACCGTTTCCTGGCGGCGGCGGCCTGGCTCGACGGCGTGATGCCCAGCGGCGTGTTCCAACGGGGCTACTACACCCGCATGGCCATCACAGCCTGGGACTGGAACGGCACCACGCTGAGTCAGAAGTGGGCCTACGATGCCAAGACCTCGGGGCAGGAGTGCTATGGCCAAGGCAATCACAACCTTTCGGTGGGCGATGTCGACGGCGACGGCAAGGACGAGATCATCGAAGGGGCCTGCGCCATCAACGACGACGGCAAGTTCATGTATCGCACGGGTCTGGGGCACGGCGACGCCATGCACCTGGGCGACCTGGATCCGGACCGTCCGGGCCTTGAGGTCTACTCGGTTCATGAGGAGACCAGTGCCAAGTACGGCTACGAGATGCACGACGCCAAGACCGGCGAGATCCTGTGGGGCGTCAAGACGGGAACCGACAACGGACGTGGCCTGGCAGCGGATGTCGACTCGACCCACAAGGGATACGAGTCGTGGTCCTTCGCTTCCGGGGTGATCCAGGATGATCAGGGCAACAATCTGACCCCCAGCCGGGGCATGATCAACTTCCGCGTCTACTGGGACGCTGACCTGCTGGATGAGACGCTGGAGTACGAGAAGGTCCAGAAGCTTGTGAACGGGAAGTGGACCCAGATCCTGACCTTGAGCGACTACGGCGTGCACGCCAACGACGGCAACAAGTACACGCCGTGCCTTTCGGCCGACCTGTTGGGCGACTGGCGCGAGGAGATCGTGATGGGCAGCGAGAAGATGGATTCCATCAAGGTCTTCACCACCACGACCTACACGTCCCACCGCCTCTACACCCTGATGCACGATCCGGTCTACCGCTGCGGCGTCTCTTGGGAGAATACCGCCTACAACCAGCCGCCGCACCTGGGCTTCTGGCTGGGTGCCGGCACGGCCAAGGCACCGGTCCCGGCGATCACGCTGGTGGGGGAGAAGAAGATCCCGACGGGGATCGCTGCGGACCCGTCCCTCCGGCCCGTCGCGGCGGAGCGGACGGGGATGACCTTGGCTCGGGTGACGTGGACGAATGCCCGGGGAAGCCTCGTGAAGGATGAGGAACAGTGGCTCGACCTGTCCTCGCCCCGTCCAGTCGCTCCGGCCGGAATCAAAGGGCTGCTGCTGGCTCAGGTCCGTTTCGAGGGCATGGCACCCATGACGGTGCGGCTCTTGTCGAAGGATCTCTGATGTTCCACGGCAAGCGGACCCTGGAGCGGACTGCATCCATGGGGTGTTCGATTGGGTGGGGAAAACATTGGGCAACAGGAGACAAATCATGACTCGCAGCAAGCCAAGGTCCATCTGGGCGGTCATCATCGCTGCGGCACTTTCCTCGCAGGCGGGCGTCCGGATCGACTTCGACATGTCGGGCAGACAGCTCCCGGAGGTCCAGGAGACGGGTTGGGATTCCTGGGTCGTCGCCTCGGCCGCCTCGGACACGAAGACCCTCGGCGGGATCACCTTCAAGATCTCCGATGCCGGATCGGGCACGGTGCTCAAGCCCACGTGGGCGAAGATCCTGGTGAACGCCCCCAACTACGCGCGTCTGGTGGGCGACGGCGTCACCACGGATGCCGCCTCGGGCGGGGCCATCCAACTCGTGATTTCCGGTCTTGGTTCCGGACCGCACACCCTTCTGACCTACCACAACTCCGTGGACGGGAACACATTGTCTCCCTTGGAGGTCTCGGTCAACGGCACCAAGCAGGTCACGGTCACTCCGAGCAACCGTTCGGCCAGCCCCGACACATCCATCTTCAGCTTCGTGACCTTCTCCGGAACGGAAGCGACTCTCCTCTACAAGGCGACCGGTTCCGGCACCCAGAACGTGATCCTCAACGCCATCGCCCTGGACGTCTCGAACCCGAAGCTCATGGCCAAGGCGCCTTCCCCCGAGCACCGGGACTGGCACGCGGATGCCGATGCGGGCAGCCTGACGCTCTCGTGGAGCGCGGGCTCGGGAGCCAAATCGCACGGCGTGTACTTGGGTACAGACTCGGCCTCGGTGGCCGGCGCGGGCACTTCGTCTCCGCTCTACCAGGGGGCACAGGCGGCGACCAGCTACGTCGCGAAGGGACTCTCGAACCTCAAGCACTACTACTGGCGCATCGACGAGACGGACGCCTCCGGTCTTCTCACCAAGGGCGATGTCTGGGCCTTCTCCCCGCGCCACCTGGCCTTTCCCGGTGCCGAAGGCTACGGGCGCTTCGCGCGCGGCGGTCGGGGCGGGAAGGTCGTCCACGTCACACGCCTGGCAGATGACGGCTCCAAGGGCACGCTGCGATGGGCCGTCACCGACTCGACCTTAGGGCCGCGCACCATCGTCTTCGACGTGGGCGGCTACATCAAGCTCGGCTCGCGTCTTTCCCTTTCGGACGACAACGTCACGGTGGCCGGGCAGACCGCTCCGGTGCCCGGCATCTGCATCCGCTCGGCCCCCTTCGGGATCACCGGCGCCTCCGACGTGATCATCCGCTTCATGAAGGTGCGGTTGGGCTACGGTGCCACTTTCGACGGCATGGGCGCGCAGGGTGCGAGCCACTCCATCCTGGACCACAATACGGTGAACTGGACCATCGACGAGGCCTTCAGTTCCCGCCAGGCCAAGCACCTTACCCTCCAGCGCACCATGCTCGCGGAGGCCCTCAATGCGGCGGACCATCAGAACTACCCGTCCGGCACCGAGCACGGCTATGCGGCCAGCATCGGCGGGGACGTGGGCAGCTTCCACCACAACCTGCTGGCCCACGACGAGGGACGCAACTGGTCGCTGGCCTGCGGGCTGGACGGGGACGGCTACTTCATGGGGCGGCTGGATCTCTTCAACAACGTGGTCTACAACTGGGACGGCCGTACCACCGACGGCGGTTGCCATGAGGTGAACTTCGTGAACAACTACTACAAGCCGGGACCGGCGAGCAAGGTGTTCCACGCCCTGAACGCGAACTACGACAACTTCCCGGGAACCCAGCAGTACTACTTCGCCGGGAACGTGATGCCGGGGCATTTCGACCTTTCCAACCAGGACGACGGCAAGCAGGTCGCTTCGGGTGCGCCCGACGGCTACAGCCCCTGGGTGAGCAAGGCGTGGTTCCCCTCGTATGGCACCATCCAGACCGCGGCCGATGCCTACAAGAACGTCCTTTCCGACGTGGGACAGAGTCAGCCGGTGCTGGACACCCACGACATCCGCGTGATCACCGAGGTTCGCGACAGCACGGTGTGGGGCAAGGGGAGCAAGACCGGCAAGCCCGGGCTTCCCGACCGCGAGACGGACGTGGGCGGCTTCATGCCCATGGCCAGCACCGCGCGCGCCGCAAGCTTCGACACCGACGGCGACGGACTGCCCGACTGGTACGAGGCCTACATCGGGACCAACCCGAAGTCGGCATCGGGCGACTTCTCGGACGCCAACGCCGACCCGGTGGGCGACGGCTACACGAACCTGGAACGATATCTCGACTACATGGCGACCCCGCATGCGGATGCAGTGTCCGGAAAGAGCGTGACCTTCGATCTGGCGGGCCTGTTCCGGGGATACCAGAAAACCTCGCCTTCCTACAAGGTCGGGACCAGCACGTGCCTTACGGGTGCCGTCAACGGATCCGTCCTGACAGTCACTCCCAAAAACGCCTGCGGCATCGCCTCCCTTCCCGTCACGGTGACGGACAAGGCGGGAGCCACCATGACGCGCAACGTGGCGGTCTTCGTGAGCGGATCGACCGTGGGGATCGGCGGGCAGACGTCTCCGGCCCTCGGCTCGCTGAACTGGAGGCTCGAGGCGGGACGCCTGGGTGTGCAGACCGCTGTGCGCGGAACCTTGACCGTCCAGGATCTTGCGGGACGCACGATCGCGCAGGTCACGGGAACGGGCGAGCTCGGTTTCGCGGCGGGCCAACTGCCCCGCAGGATGCTGATCGCCACCTTCGAGGGCGACGGCCTTCGCGAGCAGCGCGTCGTGCCGACGGTGCGCTGAGTCCATTGTGCCGTCCGCACGGGCAGGTGCGGCTGGTGCTGCCACGGCGACGATGTGACCTGCACCTCATTCACGAAGGAGTTCAAGATGCCCATCGCAATCCGCAAGCTCAGGATCCCTGCCATGGGAGTCATCCTTGCAGGCCTCGTGCCTGCCTGGGGGCAGGCGATCAACATCCGGGGAATCGTCTACGACAGTGCCACCGGCGGGGCTCTCTCCGGAGCGAAGGCAGCGCTTGCATCCAAGGGCCTGAGCGCGATGACGGACTCCAAGGGATTCTACTCGATCGTCCAGGCGACGACGGGGATGCCATCGTTCGTCGAGAACGATGCCGAACCTGCGGTCCGGCTGAGCGGATCGATTTTGACGTACCGGATCGCGGAAGGCAGGCAGCAGCCGGTCTCCATCTCCGTCTCGGACGTGGCGGGGCGGGGCTTCTCCCTGTTCGCGGGCACCGCGTCGGCTGGGAGCCATTCCATGGATCTTTCCGCGAGGCTCAGGACGCCGGGCGTCTACCTGCTGCGTACGGTGGTGGGAGAGGTCCGCACCACCCATGTGATGCAGGTCATGAAGAACGGGCGGATCTCCTCGATGGAGGCTGCCGAATCGGTCGTGGCGGGGCGGGCCGATGCTGCGGCTTGGGACACGCTGGTCCTGACCAAGTCCGGTTACAATACGCGCAAGGTCGTGCTTGCCTCGGCCACCGACAGCGTACCGAAGCAACTGCTGGGAACGACGGCAACTTCCGGCATTCCCGTCCAAGCATCCTTGTCGGCGGGCGTGGTGGGCTTCGCGAACGTCGGGACTGCGATCACCGGGGGAGGCAACGCCGCTCCCGTCACCGTGACCACCTGCGCCGACCTCAAGGCCGCCGCCGCCGACAAGAATTCTCGCGTCATCAGGATCTCCGGAACCATCACAATCTCGGACTGCAACGGAGGATACGGCCTGCCCATCGCCAGCAACAAGACGCTCATCGGTGTGGACAAGAAGGCCACGGTCTACGGCGGCCTCTACGTGAACAGCGGTGTCACCAACGTCATCATCCGCAACCTGAACTGCCATGGCATCTGGCCCAATGCAGGTGCTGACGATGCTGTTCACGTGCAGGGTGCAACCCATGTGTGGTTGGATCATCTGAACGTCTGGGATGCCACCGACGGAAACCTCGACATCACCGGCGAGGCGGACTACGTGACGGTCTCCTGGTGCAAGTTCTGGTACACCAGCGCCACCCACACGCATCGCCTCTGCGCCCTGATCGGGTCGGGCGGCGGCGACCATCCCGAGGACTGGGGCAAGCTCCACGTCACCTACCACCACAACTGGTTCTCCACCCTGGTGAACGAACGCATGCCGCGCCTGATGTACGGAAATGCCCACGTCTACAACGACTACTACACATCCAGTGGCAACGGCTATTGCATCGGCTTCGGCTCCTACGGAAGCATCCTCGTGGAAAACAACTACTTCAAGGGTGTCGCCAATCCCATCAACTTCATGTATGACCTCTACGCTTGGATCACCCAGTCCGGCAACGTCTTCGACAACACCACGGGCACAGGCCCAGGTCTCAAGGGCAAGCAGGGAAGTCGTGCCGTGACAGGGCAGGATTTCTCAGTGGAGGAATTCAAGACGGCTCCCTACGCCTACGTGCTCGACAAGACTTCGGACGTTCCCAACCTGGTCGGCACCTACGCTGGGCCGCTGTAGGCGGCAGACCTTCCTAGAACCGGTTCTTGGCCGTCAGGTGCAGGAAGGCCTCGTCCCAGCTGCGGGTGCCTTCGCCGGCGGCCAGGTCCAGGCGCAGGTCGTTCCCGTCCCGACTCCAGAAGATGCCGCCTCCGGCTCCCCAGCCGGTGTGCAGAGCGTTTTGGTTGCCGTAGAGGCCTGGCGCGGCAAACAGGGCGGCTCCCCACTGGGCGTTGCCGACGCGTGTCTCCAGTTCGCCCCAGGCCCATTGGGGAACCAGGAACTGGCCTTCCTGATGGCCTTTCCAGCCGGCGGCCCCCCCCAGGCTTCGGGCCTCGCTCAAGGCCAGCGACGAATCCAGGGGCCAGATCCCCTTGCCCGATCCTCGCACCTGCACGGCCAGCCAGTCCAGGGGCGCCCAAGAGCGCAGCGCCGTGACCTCGGCGCGCACCAGGAGCTTGTCGGAGCTGCCCCAGGTCTGCAGGTTGGTGGCCACGAAATGCATCTCCCAGCGTGACCCGATCCATTTGCGTTCCCGCGAGGTGCGTTCCCAGCCCACACGGCTGCCCATGGCGCTCAAGGTGCGCGGGGTGGAATCTGCCAGTCCCTGCAGGTCGCTCCAGGCTTCCAGGCCCAGGAGCCAGGTTCCCAGACTGGCGGGGATGCGCAACTGGGTCATGCCCCGGCGCAGCTGCTCCTGGGTGGTCTCGCGCAGTTCCAGTTGCAGGTCCAGCCCTGCCGGCCAATCGCCCAGCCAGGGCTCCCGCCAATCCAATTGGAAGCGCCGCTCGCTGGTCTGGGCACTCACCGAAAGGGCGCCTTGGCGGGCTGTTCCCAGCACGTTGCCCAGCTTGGCTTCCACGAATCCTTGGTAGCCGTGGTTCTGTTCCCATCCCACCAGCGCCTGGGCCTGGGAGCAGGGGAGGCGTCGGATCGGAAGCCAGGCATCGGCCCAGATGGTGCCGCGCTGCCCCTGCAGTCGGGGAGTGCCGGCCACCTCCGCGCATCCGTCGGCCTCGATCCGTTGGACGGCCTGTTCCAGCTCCGAGGGACGTGCTGCCTGCCCGCGCGCCAGTCCGGCCAGTCGTCCCAAGGCGTAGGGCGTGTAGGCAGAATCTCCCACCAGGCGGACCTCTCTCCACACGAATCGGGCTCCGGGCGAGGTGACAAAATCTACCCGATCGGAAAGGGCCGTGAGGTGCACGGAGGCTAGCAAGTGGCCTTCCTCCTGCCAGACCCCGACCAAGGAATCGGCCAAGGCGGCCAGTTGCACGGAGTCCATCGGGGTGGTCATGCGCAGGCTTCCCTCGCGGGGAGGTGCGGCCAGCCAGGCCAGTAAAAGGGGGAGGAGCATCAGAAGATGGCCTTTCCTTCGGCGGTGAGGCGCTGTTCCACCGGGCGGTTGGGGGTGATCCGCAGCACCCATTCGGCGGTGGCGTCGAAGTGCTCTCCCATGTGCCAGTCCAGTCCTATCTGGGCTCGCCAGGAGTCGCCGACGGGGTAGCCGTCCGTCATCCAGGAGCTGGGTTCCCCTTCAGGACATTGGATCGAGAGGTACCGCAGCGAGGCGTTCGAGCGGATCGCCTTGCGAGGTTGCCAAGTCACTCCTACGGCCGGGGACCAGAGGCGTACGGTGCGTTCAAGCACTCCTTCGGATAGGCCTGAAAGGTGCTTGCTGGTCACTTGGAAGGTCAGGGACTTCCAGTCGATTTGCTGGCCTGGCTCGACCCAGGAATGTTCTTCATGGGAACTTTTGGTTGACCATTTTCTATTCTGTTGGCTAGTTCCAATTTCTGTAGATGTTCGAATCCAGCTTCTCCATGAATAAATAGAGTAGTCTTTTAGGTTAAATTCATCCGACTGATCATTTTCAGATGACCAATTCTGGCGTGCATTGCTGAAGCTGCGATCTGCCGTCAAAGTGCTTCGGAGCTTGTCGTGGTGCCAGCGTAGTTCGCCTCCGAAGTCCGAGGTTCCCGAAAGCGAAGCGGCCAGATCGTCGTCTTGCCACGATGGAAAGAAACGGGTTCCACGGGCGGAATCCTGCTGCTCCAGCTTGAGGTGGGCATCCAGTTCGATGTCGGAAAGCAAGCCCTTCAGGTCGGGGATCAGGTCGTGGGGAATCACGCTCACCCCCAGCTCGAACTGGGTGGATCCGGTCCGGATGGCCGGGTGCAGGGTGTCGAGTCGGGTGCCGGCCAGGAGCAGGTTTCCGAACTCGTCGCTCACCACCTGGGACCGGCTGGAGTCGTAGCGGTACTTGCCGGTCCCGTTGGGGACGGTGTCGTAGATGGCAAGCAGCGGCCGCCAGCTGGAGGTGGTGAGCTTGTACTTGCCGGTGGTTCGCAGGCCGGTGGGGTGGGGGGACCAGCGCCCGTCCAGTTCGGCCAGCCAGTCGTCGCGGGTGAGCGGGGCTTGACGGGGGGCGGAGCGCTCCCGGTTCTGCAGCCAGTCCACGGTGCTGGAAAGGCTCCAAGGAAGCGTCTCGACCTTGCCCTCCAAGGTGGCTTGCAAGGTCCGGGCGGAATCGAGCGGGGACTCGGCGGTTCCGCCAAACTGCGTTTGGTCGTAGCGGGTGCGCAGTCGCGACCGCACGCTCCACTGCGGTTGCACGTAGGCAAGGCTTGGGACGACTTCCTGCCAGCGCGATTCCAGCGATCGGTTTCCCGGCTGGTCCTGCCGGATGCCGGCATTGGCCTCCAGCTTCGGCTGCCAGCCCGAATAGTCCCAAGCCAAGGCCGTGCGGGCGATCCGCCGCTCCAGCACCATGCCCTTGTCCAGCTGCCCGTAGCTGCCCTCCAGCCAGGCTTGATGCACGCTGTCGCGCTCCAGCCCTCCGCGCAAGGCGCCTTCGCTCACGTCGGCCCAGTCCTCGCGTCGGAAATGGGCAACTCTGGCGCTCAGGCCCACGTCCTGCTTGGCCACCCACCTGGCCGCCAGGTGCTCCTGGTCGAACGGGCTGTTGTCCCCGCTGGGCGGGGTCCAGCCCTGTCCGGTCGCCGAATCGAGCTGTGGGCTCTGCAGGCTCTGGTAGTTGCGTTGCCACGCCTTGGCGTCTCCCCACAGTCGCAATGTCCCGATCCCTCCCTTGTCAAGCGAAGTCCCGGCGTTCCAATCGCCTGTGGTCGCGACGGCACCGCCGGCCGGATCGGTCACGGGGGAGGCGAGGTTGGGGCGCGTCTGGGTCCAGCGGGTGTCCAGCCGCAGCCGCAGCGGGCCGTCCAGCTGGCCGCTCAGGCCGCTGCGCAAAAGGCCGGTGGGCAGGGCGATGGAGGTGCCGTCGGGCAGGTGGGCGCGCGAGGTGTCGGTGCCTGCCTGGTAAAGGATCCTGCGCGAAACCGAGTCCGCCGTGTAGGCGACGGGGGAGGCCGGGTCGTCGGCCTCCTTGAAGGCCCAGGCCTGCAGGCGCAGCGGCCCGAGTCTCCCGGCGGCCAGGCCCTGGGTGACGGTGCGCTGGTACGACTGGTCCAAGGCCTGGTATTCCACCCGGATCCGGGTGCTTGCCAAAATGCGCTTGTGGGGCCGGAAGTCGATGGTCCCGTCGGCGTTGTGGATGTCGTAGTCCTGGTCGCGCGCAAGCGCAGTGCCGTCCAGGGTCACCTTCTCCGATCCTGGCACCACGGCGCGGTTCAGGCTGCCCTCCGAAAGCTGGTAGCCTTCCTGCTGTCCCTCCACGGCCTTGGGCTCCACCTGTAACCAGCGGCTGCGCATGGCCCCTATGGCGCCTCCGGCGTGCCCGCTGCTATCGCCCAGGTCCAACGAAAGACCTCGCGCCGTCCGCGACACGCCGCCCAGCAGCTCCTTGGGCTCGGCCAGACTCTGGTCGCCCAGGCGGCTGCGGAAGCGCCGCGACTTGGCCTCGATCCACACTTCCTCGGTCTGTCGCAGCGTGGTGGTGCTGCCGTCCTGCGACACCGGCGCGTTGTGGTCCACCAGGTGGGCCCGCACCTCGAGCCCCGGGCTGGGCTCTCCCTTGGCGTCGATCTCCATCTCCTGCTGCAAGAGCATCCCCCCCGAACCCACCGTGGTGCGCAGGGTCTTGTAGCCCTTCAAGGTGAGCTTGGAGCTGTCCTGCGGCAGCGGGGGCAGCACCCGCAGCTGTCCCCGCCGGGTGTCGGGAAAGAAGCTGCCCGAATCCAGGCGTTGCGCCGTCAGCTCCAGCGGCTGGGCCGGACGGTCCTCGGGCAGGCCCAAGCACGCACCTTCCCTGCACGTGGCGGCACGTTCCAGCGGGGAGTGCAAGAACGGATCCTGCCCAACGACCATCTGCAGCACTGTCAAGAGCATCCGCATCGATGCCGTCAAAGTAGGATTGCACCTTCTTTTGAAACGCGTTCCTTGTTCGGGCACCCCCCGGTCGGCTTTGCCGCTCGGGGCCGGGCTGCCTGCCGGGCCTCCTCGCAAGCTGCGGGGTCCCGTCCCTGCGGGCGGCATCCCTGGCGCACATGTGCCGTCCTCGTTCTAGCACCTACACTCCCGCGCACGCATCCCGTTTCGTGCTATCTTTGCCCGCGCTACAACCAACCAGGGGCCGTTGGCTCCAAATCCGGAGGACGTCATGATCCGCTACCAGACCAAGAATCTCGCCCCGTGGGTGGACGACAAGGTACTTTCGGCCATGCAGGGCCAGGTTTCTGCTGCCCAGGCGCTGCTGACTTCCCGCAAGGGCCCTGGCAGTGACTTCTTGGGTTGGCTGGAGCCTGCCGCCATCGTTCCTTCCGCAGAGCTGGCCGCCATCAAGGCCGCCGCCAAGCGCATCCAGGAGCAGAGCGAAGTGCTGGTGACCGTGGGCATCGGCGGATCCTACCTGGGTTCCCGCGCCGTGCTCGAGGCCCTGGCCCTCTCCGAAGCCGATGAGAACGGCGTGTCGGTCCAGTTCGCTGGCCAGCACATCTCGGCTCGCGAGACCGAATTCCTCCTGGCCGAACTCGACGACTACGAAGTGTCGGTCAACGTCATCTCCAAGTCCGGCACCACCACCGAGCCCGCCATCGCCTTCCGCCTGATCAAGGCCTACATGGAAGAGCGCTACGGCAAGGAAGGCGCCAAGGACCGCATCTACGCCACCACCGACAAGGCCAAGGGCGCTCTCAAGAAGGTCGCCGACCAGGAAGGCTACACCACCTTCGTCATTCCCGACGACATCGGTGGCCGCTTCTCGGTCCTGACCCCGGTCGGCCTGCTGCCCATCGCCGCTGCCGGTTACGACATCGACGCCCTTATCGCCGGTGCCCAGGCCGCCTTCGTGAAGTACGGCGCCTCGGACGACGTGCTCACCAACGATTGCCTGCGCTACGCCGCCACCCGTGCAGCTTTGTACCGTCAGGGCAAGAGCATCGAGGTCCTGTCGGTGTTCGAGCCGGGTCTGCAGTTCTACGTGGAGTGGTGGAAGCAGCTCTTCGGCGAGTCCGAAGGCAAGAACAGGACCGGCATCTTCCCGGCCGGCTGCGTGTTCACCACTGACTTGCACTCCATGGGCCAGTGGCTCCAGGAAGGCAACCGCAACGCCTTCGAGACCTTCCTCATCGAGGAAAAGCCCGACTCCGAGATCGAAGTCCCCGCTTTGGGCGACGACGTCGACGGCCTGGAATACCTGGCGGGCAAGACCTTGGGCGAGATCAACCTCGAAGCCTGGCGCGGCACTGCGGCAGCTCACCTGGATGGCGGCCTGCCCAACCAGACCTTGCTCATCGAGACCCTGAACGAGACCACCATCGGTCAGCTCATCCACTTCTTCGAGCGCGCTTGCGGCGTGGCCTGCTACATGGGCGGCGTCAATCCGTTCGATCAGCCCGGCGTGGAGGCCTACAAGGCCAACATGTTCGCGCTGTTGGGCAAGCCCGGTTTCGAAGCGCAAGGAAATGCCCTGCGCGCGAAGATCGGCTGATGCCGCAGCCCGTCATCGTCGCACCTAGCTTGCTTGCCGCCGACTTTGCCCGTTTGGGCGAAGAGGCGGCTTCCTGCAAGGTCGCTGGCGCCGAATGGTTGCACATCGACGTGATGGACGGGCATTTCGTGCCCAACCTGACCTTCGGACCTTGCGTGGTGGGTTCCCTCCACAAGGCCACCGACCTGTTCCTGGACTGCCACCTGATGATCACCGATCCTCTGGAGTACGGTGTGCGTCTGGCCAAGGCCGGGGCCGACCTCGTCAGCTTCCACTTGGAAGCCGTGATGGATCCGGGTGCCGTGATCGACGGGCTCAAGGAAGCTGGCGTGCAAGTGGGCATGGCCATCAACCCGGGCCGTTCCCCCGAGGAAGTCTTCCCGTATCTGGATCGCCTGGATCTGGTGCTGGTGATGAGCATCTGGGCGGGGTTCGGCGGTCAGAAGTTCCGTGACGACTCGGTGCCGCGCATCAAGACCTTGGCCGATGAGATCGCGCGCCGAGGCTTGAACACGCGTCTGCAGGTGGATGGCGGCATCAACGCAACCACAGGCAAGCTGGTCCGCGAGGCCGGTTGCGACACTCTGGTGGCGGGCACCTATGTGTTCAATTCGCCGGATCGTGCCGCTGCGATCGCCTCCTTGAAGGCATGATGCAAGAGCTTCCCTCTTTTGCCCGCAAGGTCACTGGGGGGATCGAGGTGCGGGTCAAGGTGGTGCCTGGTGCCAGTCGCGACGAGGTCGTAGGCATCTTGGGCGAACGCCTCAAGATCCGGACCGCCACGGCTCCGGAAGCGGGAAAGGCCAACAAGGCGGTGGCAAAGCTGTTGGCGGGATGGTTGAATGTCGGGACAAGGGAGGTGGAGCAGATTTCCGGCCCCACCAATCCCGAAAAGTCGTTTCTGGTTCCGGGCACGGTTGTGTTCCCGGAGGTTTGATGTTTAGCGTTTCCTGAACGGTACTTGCCCTTTGGGAAACAAAAACGAGGAAACTCTCCACATCTTGCCCAGTGCAAACGGGGTGTTGAGCGTATTTTTGGGCGACCACACAAGTCAGGAGCGAATTCGAATGCGCTGGAGCAAAGCAGACAGTCGGACAGGAATGAGGCACTTCGTCTCGAATTGGCGAATTCTGGGCGCCTTGGCGCTGGGATTCACCGTGGCCGCGCACGCCGAAATGGCCGCGAAGCCCACCTTGACGGTTCTTCCCACTCAGGTCAAGGACATCTCCGAGGGAGAGGCGCAGTCTTTCTCCAGTGAGATCGAGCGCGCCTTCCGCTCCAACCCGGATGTCCGCTTCGTTCCGGCCAATGCTTCCAGCCTCACCGAAGAGTCCGGCTCCAAGGGATGCCAGGACGTCGAATGTGCCGTCCAGGCCGGCCGTGAGCTCGATGCCGAGCGCGTGGTGGCTCCGATGGTGCGCAAGGACGGCGGCAATTGGGTCATGACCCTCCGCTTGGTCGATGCCCGCTCCGGCGAGCAGTTGGCCTCCAAGGCCGGCATGTCGGCTTCCGGATCCGCATCCAGTGCCGCCAGCGACTTCGGCGCAGCTCTCACCGAGCCTTTGGTTTCCGCTCTGCACGTGGTTGAGCAGCCCGTTGTGGCGTCCACTACCGCGACCAACGCTTTGGGTGATCCGGATTACAAGCCGCTCTCGAACGAACAGAAAAAATCCGAAAACAGTCGTCAGACCAAGATCCTGCTCTATACCCTGGGTGGTATGGCCGTTGCCGGTGGCATCGCAGCTGCCGTGCTCCTGATGGGCAGCAAGTCCGACGATGCGGCGACCAATGGTGGCAATGGCGGTGGAAGCAACTCTGGTTCCAGTGACCTGACCGTTTCGGTCAGCTGGGGGAAGTGATCATGAAGTCCGTTGTTCGCACTTTGGCCGTGGCCCTTTCCAGTGCCTTCCTGTTTTCCTCTTGCAACAGCACGGTCCAGCAGAGCGTCGCTGCGACCGAATCCACCAGTGAATTGCGCATCTTGCCGCGCCTGGCCGATTTTCCGGTGGGCACTTCGTACGTATGCGGCTCTTTGATCATTGATCCGGACGGCGCAGCCGAAAGCATCGCTGACTCTGTAGTGTTCACTAAGGGCTCCCTGTCGTTCAAGAAGAAGGTCAAGAAAGGCACGAGCTTTCGCCTGACCTTGGCTGGAAAGAACATGTCGTCCAGCTACAGTTGGGTCATCGATACCACCGTTGCGACGGATGCCAATAATCCCGACAGTACTTTGCTGCTGGATCTGGGGAGTGCGACTCCTATCACTGCCACTACCGCCCCGGTGGCGGCAGACGCCATTCCTTCTGGCAGGGTCACGGCGGAATCGTATGTGCTGAAGCTCAAGGACGTTGCCCTGGGCAAGAAACAGTCGATCCACTATACCTTGGACGGCTCCGTCCCCACGCTTGCCAGTTCCAAATATGAGTCTACGGGCATCGTCCTGAAGCATCCTGCGCCTGCCGACACCAACACGCCCACGAAAGTCACTGTATCTACGATCACCGATATGGGCGCTTTGGCCGCCTGGCAGAACAGTGTGACATACAGTGTCAGTTGGGGTGGCACTGCGGTTCCGGTGCCGCGCGATTCCACCCTCAAGTCGCTCACTGCCACCAATGGTAAGTTGAACATTGCTTTCAATAAGTCGCTCCTGGCGTACACCGACACCGTGGAATACGACGCCGTAGCTGCCATCTTCACCGCAGAGCCCACCGATCCGACGGCCACAGTGAGCGGCTTGACGGTTTCTATCGGGGCCTTGGCGGTTGGCTCCACTCAGAAAGACACCATCCGGGTGACCAACACCAAGAACGGTGTCTCGTCCAAGCTGGAGTACATTGTCACTATTTACAAGCGCGCTCAGGAAGTCTCCGTAGATAGCTTGCTCAAGACCTTGTCCGTTGCGAAGGGCACGCTCGCTCCCGTTTTCAGCCCGAAGGTCCAGACCTACGTGGACGAAGTGGCTGCCGGCACGACTTCGGAGACGATCGTAGCCACTGCAGCCACCGGTGCAACCATCACGGGCACTGGAGCGGTCAATCTGACCAAGGATACGACGGATGTGGTGGTGGGTGTGACCAACAACGGCGCCAAGCTCAACTACAACATCAAGATTGTTCGTAAGGCCGCTACGACCGTTTCGCAGGATTCGACCTTGTCGAAGCTCTCGATCGCCGGAGCAACGCTTTCGCCTGCTTTCGACAAGAGCGTGCTGACGTACACGACCGATTCGTTGGATGCCACGACAGCTGCCGTGTCAGTCTCGGCCACGGCAACAGCTGTCGGAAAGGCTACGATCACCTACAACGGTGCGGTTTCCAACAGCATCACACTGGTTGCCGGAGCCAATCCAGTCTTGGTCAAGGTCAAGAACGGCACCGTCTCGCTGACGTACACCGTGACGATCCTACGCAAGGTTGGAACGAGTGTGGTGAAGGACGCCAGCCTCAAGAAGCTGGTCCCCTATACTGGCAAACTGACTCCTGCGTTCAGTTCCACGGTGTATTCCTACACCGACACGGTCTCCAACGACGCTACGTTTGAGTCCTTCACGGCAACTCCGACAGATGCTTCGCTCAAGGAGCTGACTCCTCAGTTCGATGTGTCGGCTTTGCTCGGTGGCGAGTCGATGGACGCTTCCATTACCGTGACCAACGGAACGACGAAGCAGATCTATGCGATCACCATCGTGAAAGCCAAGGGCGCGGTTGTGATTGCGCACGACACCACTCTCAAGACATTGACCGTGACCGGTGGAGGCGCTCAGTTCGCATCTCCCTTCGATCCGACCTCTGCTTACACGAGCTACAATGTGGATGTGGATTCGAATGCGACAAGTGTGACCGTTGCCGCGGTGGTCAACGCCGCTGGCGCGACGGTTTCCGGTGCAGGGGTGATTGATCTCAAGGATGTTGCCAGCGGAACGAGCAAGGCTGTGACCATTCGCGTCACGAACGGCTCCTCTTCACTGGACTACATCATCACGATTCGCAAGGCCGCCGGCCCCGTGGACCCGAGCGCGGCAAAGGAGATCGTGATGTCATCGAATACGGGTGTGGATGTGACGGTGGGGACTACCTACAAGGTGACCTCTTCGGCTTGCAATTCGACTCTGGCGATCAACGGCAGCCGCGACATTGATGTCTTGATCAATGGGACGACGTCGGTCACAGGAATGGACTACAAGGCCACTGGCTGGCCTGGTTCACCGTTCACGATCAAGATCAACGCTGGCACAAAAATCAGTTGTTACTGATCTGACCTGTATCGCGGCCCCCTCCTTCAGGAGGGGGCTTTTTTGTTTCTGGTAGTCGGTGGGCGGAATTACCTTGTGGCCTTAGGTTTGGTTCTTCCGCCGTACTGCCCACGGAGTGCCTGTGCGACTCATTTTGACAGGATCTGTCCTTGCTTTGACCTGTGCCGCAGGTGCCGTCGCTGGGCCGTCTTGGGTGCTTCCACCTGCACCGATCACCTGGCAACCGCCGCGTCCGTTGCCGGGGTGTTTCGAAGCTGTTGACACAGCGTTGTTGCGCCAGCGCATCGGCGTGGCGCTGGCCAAATCGGGTGCCTTTACTCTGGGAACCGACACCTCCCGCAGCCTTTCGCTGGCCTTGGATTCTCTCGACGGTTCCTGTCGGCTCCAGGCCAGGCTTGCAAGCCAAGGGGGCGTGAGCAATGCCGTCAGGATTTTGCTGGACGGCGAGCCTCTAGTGCGGTCCTTTGCTCTGAGCCAGACGCTGGATGAGCTGTCGCAAGGGTGGTTGGCGACCAAGGTCGGGCGTCTTCAAATTCTGTCCAGGCCAGCTGGTGTCAAGGTCGTTGTCGACGATTCCGTACTGGGCACCACACCGCTAGTCCTGGAGCGGCTCAAGCCGGAAGCATTTGTCTATCGGTTGGAAGCACGGGGCTGGGAAGCACAGTACGATTCGGTGCAGCTGTGGCCCGGGGTCTTGGTGAAGCGGGAGCGTGTCCTGGTCCGTTCGCGCGCCTGGCGCGATTCCGTCCAGCATGAGATTGCCAAGGTCCGCAAGGACAGCCTTTGGGCCATTGCCATCAACCACACCACCAATACCCTTCCGGAACTCTACCGGCGACTCTTCGAAGCTTTGCCGACCACCGGCGGCAAGGTCGCCATCCTGCCTTTTCAGGAGCTGGGAGATCTGCCCAAAGGCTACAGTCCAGGCGCCATGGCGGCAGAAGCGGCTTGGCTTGCGCTGCTTCCTAGCAAGGGATGGAAGTCGTTCGACACGGCTGCGATCCATACGGCCTTCGGTAAGGATGGTTTCGGGGTCCAAGGGAACACGGCGGACTCTGCTGTGGGCGATCTGGGCAAGAGGCTAGGCAGCCAGGCCATTGTGACGGGCATGGTGAACGTGAAGGAAGGGCAACAGTTGGTTTCGGTGCGGTTGGTCTCATCGGCTACCGGCGAGTTGTTGGCTGCAGGCATGGCGGAGCTGGAATCGGCTCCGCTGGAGGATTCCTACCGTAGTCTGTATGGGCGGCGCACCGAGATGACAGAAGCCCTGTGGCGCAGCGCTGTTTTGCCGGGCTGGGGACAGTACGGGCTGGGTGCCAAGGCGCAAGCTGCGGCTGCGGCTGGAACGACGGTGCTGGCAAGTGCTGCCGCGCTCTGGAGCTGGTTGGACTATGCCGCCAAGAACGATCGCCTGGATCGCTACCTCCATCACGACCTGAGCACCGTACGGCCAGGGGAGAACTTTGAGGACTGGAGAGGCCGTGCCGAAGCCGTGAGAGGCGACAGGAACGATGCGGCCTTCCGTTCGATGCTCCTGAGTTGCGCGTTGGGCGCAGTTTGGATCGCCAACGTGGTGGATGCCGGCATCTTGGGGTACCAACGTTCCCATGCGATCCATTCACGGCTCTATCCCTGGATTCCCACCCTGCGTGCCGCCCCTTCCGAGGTCCGGATGGACTGGGCGTACTGACGATGGATGTGCCGATGAGCCAGAACCAAGGAATTCGCCGACATGTCTCCAAGCTTCTGAGGCTGCTCCTGCTTTCGGGGGTGTTCCTGGGCTGCGACCAAGTCTCTACGCCCTTTGGCGAATCCGACAACGCGGCCTTTGCGTCGTCCGTCCGGGGCAAGGCTGTCGATCACAGCGGAAAGGCCTTGCCGGGGGTGGTGGTCCGATTGACGCCAACGCTTGCAGACACCACGGATGCTGCGGGACTCTATCGCTTCGACCATGTGGCCTCTGGGAGCTATCGCTTGCAGTTGGTGCATGGGGAATACCTCACACGCAGCGATACCGTGAGCCTGAACTTGGCTCAGGATCTGGACTTGGGAAATCAGGAGATGCGCTTTCGCTACGCCAGCCTGCACGCGAGCGTCAAGGACGGCCAAGGGGCTTTGGTGGCAGGAGCCAAGGTGCTGTTGGTGGGGCAGGACTCGATCGGGATCACGGATTCCGCTGGGGCCGTCTTCTTCTCGAAGGTGGAGCCTGGGATCGCCAAGGTGCTGGCGATCAAGGAAGGCATCGGATATCTCCTGCGGGACACGCTTGCCGTATCTCAGGACACCATCGCTGACTTCCCCATGAGCCTCAGGAACAAGGGCGGCTCGCTTTCCGGAACGGTCCAGGACCTGCTGCGGCGCCCGATGGCCGGAGTGCGGATCCAGACCCTTGGCGGAGCCTTGCGGTGTACGACCGATGTTCAAGGGCATTTCCAGTTTTCCCTGGTCCCCACCGAATTCCCCCTGACCGTGACGGTCGACAGCGGATCGCAGCGGCAGAACGTGGTGGGCGTGAGGGTGGAGTCGGGCAGGAACACCGACATCGACACCATATCCATCCATGGGAGCGTGGCCAGTTCCAAAGACATCCTGCAAGGAGCCATCGTCTACACGCAGGTGGTCGACACCGCGCTTTCTGTGACCATTTCGGCTGCCCCCACGGATTCGACCCCGAAGATCCTTTGGTATGCCTGGAGTCTGGACGGGGCCCGCAATGAGACGACCACCTTGCCTCGCTACACCGTCCACCCTGTGGCATCGGGCTGGAATATCGGATCCCATGAGCTGAAATGCCGGGCCATCTTCGCCGACGGCACAAGTTCGAACGAAGCAGTCATTCAAATCAAAGTGGTTCCCTTCCAGGGGTATTCCACTCTCCGTCGCAGCGACAGCCTGCTGTACGTCAAGGCCGCATGGAAATCCGGAGCGCGCACCATGCCGGTCTCCGATTATGTGTATCTCTTCTGGCAGATCGATTCTGGCAACACCCACGTTTCGCTCAAGGACTCTGCGCTCTTCGGGGCCGGCTACCGGGTGCTGGGGCGCCGCGTCCCCAAGGGCTCACAGGTGCGATTGATTGTGGCCGGAAAGAACTTCTCCGATGCGGCCAGTCAATGGCAGTGGTCCGTGAGGAAGGATTTCGTCTCCGATTCCCTGACGGCGGACAGCTTGTACTTGGATCTGATGGGTTTTGCTGCCAGCCGTCCGGTTAGGCCGCGCTTTGACGCGAGCTTTCCACTGTTCCGGGTGGCCGACACGTCCGTGACCGTGCGCATCCGAAAGGACTCGTTAGCGCAGGCCAATTGCCCCGTCAAGTACACCTTGAACGGAGCCATTCCCGACACGTCCGCCAAGAGCTACGACAGTGCGGTGGGACTGGTAGTGCATGCGCCCTCGGACACGACCCGGCCGGTGGTGGTGACGACGCGTTGCGCCGTCGATTTGCTGGGGTTGGGGGTGTGGTACGGGGACACCGTGGTCGGGCGGGTGTGGTTTGGAAAGCCCAAGGGCATCCGGCGCGACACCGCCCTGAAAGTCTTGCAGGTCACGGGCAAGCTGGCACCAGCCTTCAAACCGGGGATCCTGACCTATACCGATACGCTGGATTGGGACGCGACTTCGGAGACCGTGGCGGCCTATGGCGACACATCCGCGCGCGTTTCCGGGACCGGAGTCGTGGACGTGACCTCGCTGCCTGCCAGTTCCACCCTGGAATGGCCTCTGGTCGTTTCCAACGGTCCGGAATCCTTGCGCTACACTTTGAACATCTTCAAACGCGCCAAGCCCGCTTCGGTGAGCGCCGATGCCTCGTTGGATTCCTTGACCATATCCTCTGGCACGCTCTTGCCGATCTTTACCGCCTCGCAGACGAGTTATTCGGACACGGTGGCATGGAATGCGCAATCCGTGACGATCTACGCAACGCCTCGGGATCCAGAGGCGATCGTGGTCGGGGCCGGTTCCATCGACCTATCTTCCCTGGAATCGGGTACGACCAAGGTGGTGGCGATCCGGGTGATCAACGGAGCGGTCCTCAAGGAATATGGCATTGCGTTGGTGAAACGGAGCAAGCCTGCGGTGTCTGCCGGGGTGAACCCGTGATTTCCCGGTCCCGAGTGCTACCTTTCCAGAGCTATGCTTTTCCGTCCGGGATCACCTGAGGATCGCGTCTATCGTGATTATGCCTTGTGGCTTGGCCACACATCCGAGGTGTCTGCACCAGCAAGAGTGGGACTGCGCGAGCTGGCCAAGTCGTTCGACGGCTTCTTCCTGGATTCCTACGGTGTCCTGAACCAAGCCGGGGAAGCTCTTCCCACAGCTGCGGCCGGGGTGGCCTGGCTCAAGGCACAGGGAAAGACCGTGCGGGTGCTCACGAACAACGCTGCGCTGTCGGAAGAGGAAAATCGCCTGGCGCTTTGCCGACTGGGCATTCCCTTGGATGAGGGCGAGGTCATCTGCTCCGGCAGCTTGCTTGCCGAGACGGTGGTGCGCGAGAATATCCAAGGGCCGGCTTATTTCCTGGGCATGCCTGGAGGCAGGTCTTATTTGGAACAGGCGGGCCTAGACATCACCGAGGATGCCGCACAAGCCCGATGCGTGGTGTTGGCCAGCACGCGCGGCTATCGGATGCGCCGGATCGCCATCGCCCGCGCCATCCTGTCCCGTGGTGACGTGCCGTTGATCGTCCTCAATCCCGACACGGTGGCGCCCCGCGAAGGCGGTCACATGTTCCGGGTCTCCGGAGTCACTGCGAGATCCCTGCAAGATGACACCGGCTGCAAGGTGCTGTTGCTGGGCAAGCCCTTTGGGGCGATGTACGACATGGCTTTGCGTCGCACCGGGCTGTCGCGCGAGCGCTCAATTGTCATGGGGGACACCTTGGCCACCGACATCCTCGGTGGTCGACGGGCAGGCTTCGCGGCGGCCCTGGTGCTCACCGGTGTCACTCCTGAGTCCGGTGCGATGGTCATGGCTCAAGATCAGAGGATCTGGCCGGATTACCTGGTTCCCGACCTGTCGATCGATTGAGTCCCGTCTAAGCTGCGCGGGTGGCGATGGCACACAGCGCCGAGAGTCGCGCCTGGCGGGTGTCGGTGCCGGGGAAGAATGTCCTGACCTCGCTGAAACCGCATTCGTGCAGGTGCTTGGCCAAGGCGCTGGGATCGAATCCTAGCCAGAAGTCGCCCAAGGTGGCCCGCATCCATTCTTCTTCGTGCGCCGCCAAGTCCAAGATCCACAGCATGCCGCCGGGAGCCAACAGGCGATGGGCTTCGGCAAGCAGCGCCACGGGGTGGCTGGCGTGGTGCAGAGCGTGGGAAAGTAGGATCCGATCGAAGCTTCCGTTGGGCAGGGAGGTCTGGGTGAAATCGGCCTGGACGTAGGTCAGACCCATCAGGCCTTCCCGGTGGGCTCGCTCACGGGCCCGTTCCAGCTGGCGGTGAGAGTAGTCGATCAAGGTGACCGCATGTCCGGCGGCGGCGGCCATGCAGCCCAGGATCCCGTCTCCGGCACCCATGTCCGCGATGCGGCAAGGACGCTGTAAAGCAAAGAGTGAGCGGGCCAGGATCTCCCAGGTACGGGCTGGAACCCCTTCCTCGCCCACGTAGGTCGGATCGGATTCGAAGTGCCTCAGGCCTTCGGCGGCTCGTAGCTCAAGGATGCGTCGCAAGGCTGGGCGATCGCGCGCTTCGGCGTCCAGATTCCAGGCGTCCAGCACTTCGCGCAGGATGCGGCCATCGGCACGGGAGGTGTCGGGAGCGATGGTGGCGTAGAAGGACCACTTGCCTTCGCGCCGCATCTGCACTAGGCCGTCGCCGCGCAACAAGCTCAGCTGGGTGGATAGACGACTCTGCCCCCATTGCAGGATTTCCTGGAGTTCATGGACGGCCAGTTCCGACTGCGAGAGCAGCCAAAGGATGCGCACGCGGCCGGGATCGGACAGCGTCTTGAGTATAGGAGTCAGGGCTTCGCCGGAGGTATCCACAGTGATCGGGAAATATAGGCCTTGAGCCTCATCGGACCGAACGAATCCTCACCAGGCTTGACGAAGGCGACTGGCTCAGGTACGAGAGGCGGATCCAGGCATCGCTGCGGGGAATTCCAGAGATGTGCAGCTCGTCGATGGCCAGGTGCCCGCCACTGTGGATCAGGCCGACCCAAAGACTGTCCCGCTGGTCGTCTGCTTCCGGCAGAAACAGGGGAGACTTGGTTGTGTCAGCCACGCCGTTCACGAACCAGCGGATCGAGACACTGTCGTTGGCCGTCAGGGTCTGGCGTACGGCCAGGTGGGTCCATTGGCCCGCGACGACCTCGCCGCTGTAGTTCTCGTAGGCGTTGGTCGTGGCATTGAGTCGGTGCAGGACGCTGGGCACCAGGCCCGGGCCGATGCCGTGCAGTCCGTACTTGCGGTCGGCGAGCATGATCTTCTTTTCGCCGGATTCCCAGATGCTATCGCCGTTGCCCTTGTTCATCAGGACCACGTAGCCCTTGTCCGTCTTCACCCACGACTCCCATGTGTAGGAATGCCTTCCTAACCGGACACCTGCCGAACCCATGCGGGCGTGTTCGCTCGTCTGGGTGAACAAGAGGCCCGAAGAGACGATTCCGATCCCGGCACCGACGCCGACGAGGTCGGCATCCTGTCGCCATTGCGTGGCGTCGGGGGAGCGTAGACGCCCTTGGGCATCCAACAGGAATTGCGAGAAATGCCAGACTCCGGCCCATCCGCGAGCGGTATCGAAGACCGACAGGCGCTGGGGTGGCGCTTGTCCCCAGGAAAGCCTCACCGGCGTGGTCTTGTTGCCAGGAAGCGAGTCCATCCGCAGCCAGGCCCGTCCGCTCCGGGCGATCGGGTTCCAAGCCGAGATCTCCAAGGGAATCTGAGTGCCGTCAGGAGTCCAAGCAGTCAGGTCTGAGCCGTCGGGCCGGGCTTGGCTGAAGGGGAAATTGCTGCCGTCCAAGCGCAGCAGCAGGGCGATGTCCCGCACCGTCTCACCGATGCCTGCTCCGTCGCTTCCCATGCGGATGTCCAGCCACGCGTGGTGGTTCCAGGTTTCCGGGGAAGCGGTGGCGGCGAAGGACGGGGCCTTGGTGGAAAATCCCGAACTGATGCTGACTTCGGCTTCCCCGAGGCTTGAATCTGTGGCGCTGTCGGTGGCCAGCAGCCGCAACTGTCCAGATGGGACTTGCTCCAAGCGGAAATTGCCCAGGGTATCGGTGAAGGTCGTGCGCTCAAGGCCCCAGGCCCGGATGCGCGCTGGTCTGTGGCGAGGAAGGCCGACTTGTCCCCAGACATCTCCCAGTGGCTTGCGTTGGAGGCTTCCCAGATCCTGACGACCGATACCGGTCTCGAATGGCACAAGCACACCGTCGCTGGAGTCGCTGGATTGGATCAGGTACCGCCCCAGGGGTAAGCTGTCGATTTGGATGCGACCGTCCGAGCCGGTGCGCAGGTTGATGATCCCGGAATCGCTGCGAAGCGAGGTGTTGTCTCCGGGCAGGAACCAGCTGGGTCGGATCTGTACCATGGCGTTCGCTGCAGGGACTCCTTGGCGATCCACAATCCGCGCATCAAATCCGTTGCCCGTCTCGTCTCCACCGGGCCTTCCTGCCAGGTCTTGGCTGGTGCCGGAACATGCCGCCAGCAGCGCGCAGGCCAGCAGCGAAACGATCGTTCTCCCGGTCATCGTCCGACCTTCGCGAGTCGGGTCAGCGGGAAGGTGGCCACATTGACCTGCATGACGGCGTCGGCTTCGTCCAGGCTTGCGGTCCATTGCAGCACTCGTTGTCGGAAGTCCTTCACCATTTCTTGCAAGGTGGGGATCTCGCTCTCGGGGATGGCCAGGGTCAAGGTGGAAACTTCCCGGCAGGCTGAGGAATGGACGGCCAAGGAGCGGCGCGCAAGTTCCAAGGTCTGGTCCTGGAAGCTTTTGACAGCTTGGTCCTTCCAACGGTCTCCGGTGGTGAGGAACGGCGACACGGGTTCAAGGATGTCGTTGGAAGTCCATTGGGCGAGCTTCAGCTCCAGCAGCACTTGGATGGCTTCATCCAGCTCCGTGCGCGAAAGCGTCGGATCCATGCGCTGTGCGTAGGCGTCTTCCTGCCCGCGTTGCAAGGGAAAGGCAAGCAAGGCGACCCGGACTGCTGGGTAATGCCACTTCAGGTAGTAGCGGTACTGCTGGCCGGCAACTTCCTGGGTCTGGACATCGCGCATCCGGCACAGGCGTTGGAAGTGCTCCTGGATCTGGCGGGTGCCCCGGGCGCGGTTGAATAAGACCAGTTCGCGGAAGTAGTCGCTCTGGATCGCGTCGAACTTCAACTCTTGCGCCATGCGTGGAATCGCAGCTTCGGATAGGTGTTTGGTCCCCTGCAAGATGTGCACAAGAAAGCCGGGATCGATGTCTACACGCCGGGAGAGGTAGCGGTAGGACATGAAGCTTTTGTGCTTCTTCTCGTCTTCAAACCATTCCCGTAGGAAGCTGCGATAGTCCGTGTGTTCGTAAATGCTTGGCACATGATGAGGATACTTCGGAAAATCCCTGCGTGCGCGCTGTTGACTGATTTGCTGTTGAAGTTCTGTTCAACACTCATTTCCCGAGCGAGAAGCCCTTGCCGTTGTTCAGGACCAATAGCGACACGCGACGGTTCTCTGCGGAGTAGGGGTTCTGCGGGTTGGCCAGCTCGTTGTCGCCGTATCCGATCACGGCTGCGACGCGGGAGGTGTCCATGCCTCCCCGGATAAGTCCTTCGCGTACGGCGTTGGCGCGGTCGGAAGAAAGTTGTGAATTCGAGTACGCGCGGCCCGAAAAGCTGTACTTGTCTGTGTAGCCGGCCACCACGATGCGGTTGTTCAGTCCTCCCAGGGATTGGGTGATGTGCTCGATCTGCTTGGACATGGCGGGGGTGAGCTTGGCCGAACCCATCTCGAACACTCCGCACTGGCCTGCTTCGTTCAATTCGATCTTTAGGCCTTGGTCGGTCATTTCCACCTTGAACTGAGTGCCGAGCTCCTTGAGGATGGAATCGTTGGCCAGTGACTCCTTGAGCTTGTCCATGGCTTGCTTTTCGGATTCCTTGTTCTGCCGGTCGATCTGCGCGCTGTTCTCGTTCTTTGACGTGCCTTCCTCGGTCTTCTCGCCTCCGCCTTCGGACGTGGGCTCTAACACGATGGGCTTGTTGGAGCCGGGCGGGAAGATGGTCGGGTTGCGGAAGTAGTTGGCGATGGCGGCCTTCTGCACCGGCGAGCTGCTGGCGATCACCCAAAGCACCAGGAACAAGGCGAACATCGAGGTCATGAAGTCAGCAAAGGCCACCTTCCAGGCGCCACCGTGCCCCGCATGGGCCGGGCACTTCTTCTTGCGCTTGGGAGGTGGGGTAGCTTGACCTTCCTTTTCGGCCATGAGGCGGCTATCCCTTCTTGGCGGAGTTGGCCAGCTCGGTCAAACTGGGACGGAAGGAATGGAACACCGATTTGCGGGCCACTTCCACGGCGACCATCGGTGCCAGCCCTTGCGAAAAGGCGCGGAACCCGGAGGCCAGGCACTGGATGATCATCTCGTCTTCCGTGAAGGCGGCCGTGAGCTTGTTCGAGAGCGGGGTGAAGAAGCCATAGGCCGCGAGCACACCCAGAAAGGTTCCCACCAGCGCGGCGCCGATGTGATGGCCCAGCACTTCGGGAGGAGCATCCAGGTGGCTCATGGTCACCACGATGCCCAGCACTGCGGCCACGATGCCCAAGGCGGGCATGGCGTCGGCCATCACCGAGAGGACGGCGGGGAACAGGTGCAGTTCCTTCTCATGGGTTTCCAGCTCGATGTCGATGGCCAGGTCGATGGCGTTGGCGTCGATGCCGTTGACCAGCTGCCGGAGCGCATCGCAGTAGAAGTCCACGGCAGCATGGTCGTGCAGGAACTTGGGGTACTTCTTGAAGACGGAGGAATTCTCGGGATTGTTGGCATCGGGCTCGATGGCCAGGATCCCTTCCTTGCGGACCTTGTTGTAGAGCTCGTACTGCATCACCAGCACGTCCAGGAAATCCTGCGAGGTCTTGCCGGCCGCGAAGATCTTACCAAAATTGGCCAACATGCCCTTGAGCACGTAGGGCGGGGTTCCGATCAAAGTGGCACCGATGATGGCGCCGCCCAGGGTGATGAATTCCGAAGGCTGGATCAGTGCCAGGAGGTTGCCGCCTGCGACCGTAAAGCCGCCCAGCACACCTCCGATCATGACGATGATACCTATGATGGAGAGCATGGCCCCATTCTATCGATATGACAGGGGGCTGTGCAAGCTTTTCTTGCCGCAGGTTAGCGCTCGGGGCAAGGGCCTCGGCGAGCGATCAGTTCGCGGTACAGCTCTTCGTATTGCGGGACGATGGCGGCAGGGGTGAATCGAGCCACCGAGCGACGGCGACCTTCCTTGCCCATCGCGATCTTCCTGCCCGGCTCCAGCAAGGCGAGACAGGCTTGGGCCATGGCCTCTGTGTCGCCCACGGGGCTCAGGAATCCGGTGTGTCCGTCGTCCACCACTTCCGGCAAACCGCCAGCGACGGCTCCCACCACAGGGACTTCGCAAAGCAGCGATTCCAACGGGGCGAGTCCGAAGCTTTCCCCGTCGGATGGGAAGAGGAAAATGTCGGCCAAGGGCAGTAGCGCCGGGATGTCGTCCACCAATCCCATGGGACGCACGCGCTCAAGTACGCCAAGTTCCGAGGCCAGTTCCAGTCCGATGCTCAGCTGAGGTCCTTCGCCAGCCAGCACCAGGATGCCGTTTACTCCCAGTTCCACGCAGCGGGCAAAGGTACGTATTACGTCGGGGATCCGCTTGACCGGACGAAAGTTCGAGACGTGCAGGAAGATCGGCTGGTCGGCTTGGGCCAGGCTGCTGCGGGAAATCGAGGTCTCGCCCGGTCGGAACAGGTCTGGATCGGCAAAGTTGTGGATGCGCCGGATCTCGCGGGTGGGTTGGAAGGCGTTCACGGTGACGTCCTTGAGCCAGTCGCTCACGGCCGTGACGGCATCGGATTTCTCCAGACAGAACCGAACCATCGAGCGGTACGAAGGGTCTTGGCCGACCAAGGTGACGTCGGTGCCGTGCAGGGTGGTGACGATGGGGGACCGGCAGGGTTCGAGCATCTGGCGGGCCAGGATGGCGGCGGCGGCATGGGGAATGGCGTAGTGGACGTGGAAGAGGTCCAGCCTGTGGTGCCGATAGACTTCCGACATGCGTGCTGCCAGCGCCAAGGTGTAGGGCGTGTGCTCGAAGACCGGGTAGTGCAGGGCCTGCACTTCGTGGAAGAAGATGCCGGGCTCGCATCCCAAGCGCAGGCGGTAGGGCATGCGCGAGGTGATGAAGTGAATTTCGTGCCCGCGCCGGGCCATCTCCTTGCCCAGCTCGGTGGCCAGGACGCCTGATCCTCCTTGGCTGGGATGGCAGGTGATGGCGATCTTCAGAGGCTTGGACTCACTCATGGAGGGGAAGATCCATCTTTTTGGGGGGCGCGACCACCGGGGATGAGCTCTACTGCCAGGATCCCTCCACCAAATGTGGCTTTTTCTCCTTGTCCGCCCAAGCGCGTGCCGCATTTCCCGTCCAGAACGTCCTCCAGTAGGCGAATGCGGTGCGGTCGGCTCCAGGGGCGGCGTCCACAGCGGGTCCAGGTCCTTTCCAGGAGCAGGTCCCATTCGGGATGGTCAGCTTCTCGTCCGGCCTTGCCGGGCTCGAACCGAAAACCCCAAGGAGTCCAGGTCAGGTTCGTGAGGGCTTCGATCTGATCCAATCGCTGCGAAAGGACCGGCTTCAAGGCTTGGGCGCTGCGGGCCAGGCGGCACAGGGCCAAGGTGATCCCCGGTTCCCGCTGTTCCCATTCGGGCAGAATGGCGTGTCGAAGCCGATTGCGCGTGAAGCTCTGGTCCAAGTTGCTGGAATCTTCCCGTGGCTTCCAGCCGACGGCTTCCAGGATGCCGCGCAGTTGTGCCCTGGATAGGTCCAGGAGCGGCCTCCACACGCCGTCTTCGCGCAGGGGGGCGATGCCGCAGAGTCCCAAAGGGCCAGCGCCACGCAGGAGGCGCAGGAGGATCGTCTCGGCCTGGTCGTCGCGGTGGTGGGCCGTGACCAGGAGGCCAGGAAAGTTCGCACGCAGCGCCTGGTAGCGGGCTTGGCGGGCGCGTGCTTCCAGGTCGGCTCCACACGCCACTGGTGCTGGGATCTCTTGCAAGGCTAGGCCCAATCGGGCGGCCAGTTCGCGGCAAGCCAGGGCATCGCCTCGGGATTCCTGGCCGCGCAGTTCGTGCCGCACATGCAGCAGGGTGACGGGCGGCAAGCAGGCCCGGGTGCTGGCTGCCTTGGCGACAAACGCCAGCGCCGAGCTGTCGGTACCGGCCGACAGGCAGATCCCCAAGGGGCGATCGCGCGCTTGCGACGGCAGGTTCCGCCAGGCTTCCAGGAAATGCGCGCAACCGATGTCGAGGCTCGAATCGTCGGATTCGTTGCTGTCTAGTTCCGTCATGGTTTTGCAAACCTACCTTTGCGGTCATGGAATCTAGCTCGAAATGGCAGGGTGTCCGGGGTCGGATGCCGCTCACCGCTCCATTCGTTCGCAGGCATCTGCGTTCCCTGTTGCTTGTCTGTGCGTGCATGGTGTTCTTGGCGTTGGGCTATGGTGCCAGTCAGGTCTGGTCCGTGGCGCGTCTGCGCACGCAGTGGCCCGACACCACGTCGTTCATGCGGTATCGCATGGCCGCCGCCCGCGAGGAAGGTACGCCTTTTCGATTGCGCTGGACCCCAGTTCCTATGGCCAGGATCTCCGGACATCTCAAGCAATGCGTGCTGGTGGGTGAGGACGATCGATTTTATCAGCACAACGGATTCGATCTGCACGAGATGCGCAATGCGATGGAGGAGGCCGAGGCGGGCGAACGACCGCATCGGGGTGCGAGCACCGTCACACAACAGTTGGCCAAGAATCTCTATCTCAGTCCCGACCGCACCTTGACCCGCAAAGTGCGGGAGGCTGCCTACACAGTGCTTCTGGAGCTTTTCTTGAGCAAGGACCGGATTCTGGAACTGTACTTGAATTCGGTCGAATGGGGCGATGGGATCTTCGGTGCGGAAGCCGGATCCAAGGCTTGGTTCGGGAAAGGTGCCTCGGGACTTTCACTGGAGGAATCGGCTCGCATGGCGGCTTGCCTGCCGATGCCTCTGCGTGTGCATCCCAACGGTTCCAGCCGTTTCGTGCTGCATCGCAAGGCCTCGATCCTGGAACGATTGCGCCGCTATCGCGGCATCGGAAGTGACCCTGTGCTGGAGCCGGTTGCCGTCCCGGAAAAGAAAATCGAAGCCGAAACCCCAGCAACCAAGCCCGATACAGCCGATTCTGCGCAAAGCCAAAAAAAAGATTGACGTGGCATCTTGGAATTTGTCCAATTGGGTTTCGTTAGGAGAAGAGCGCAGCCGGGTTGGTCTACGGGTTCTCCAAAATTGAGGTTAGAGATGAAGTTGTTTGTCGGAGGGCTCTCCTGGAATACCACACGTGAGGGTCTGCGTGCTGCGTTTGAGGAATATGGCGAAGTGGCTGACGCCGTCGTCGTGATGGATCGTGACACTGGTCGCAGCCGTGGATTCGGCTTCGTTACCTTTGCACGAGCCGAAGACGGAACCAAGGCTCTCGCAGCTTTGAACGGCGCGACCCTCGACGGTCGTACCATCCGTTGCAACGAGGCCCAGCCCAAGCCCGAAGGCGAACGCTCCTTCCGTCCCCGTGAGCCCCGCGAAGGTGGCTTCGGTGGTGGTCGCGGCGGCTTCGGCGGTGGCGCAGGCGGTGATCGCGGCGGTTTCGGCGGCGGCGCAGGTGGCGGTCGCGGCGGTTTCGGCGGTGGTCGCGGTGGTGATCGCGGCGGCAACCGTGGCGGTTTTGGCGGCGGCTACTAAGTCTCGCTGAACCAAACTGGTTTTGAGGCCCTTTCCGGAATGCCCGGAGAGGGTCTTTTTCATTCCAGGAAATTATTTTGCGAACAATGGGCTTTTCTTAGAAATAAGGGTTGACGAAAGATCTGAGAAAGCTATAGTTGGTTCATTGTGAGATGCGCAGCCGGGTCGGTTTACGAGTTCTCCAAGATTGAGGTTTGATATGAAATTGTTTGTCGGGGGACTCTCCTGGAATACCACCAATGATGGCCTGCGTGCAGCATTCGAATCCTGTGGCGAAGTGGCTGATGCCGTCGTCGTGATGGATCGTGACACTGGACGTAGCCGTGGATTTGGTTTCGTGACTTTTGCTCGTGCCGAAGACGGTACGAAGGCTATCGCTTCCTTGGACGGTTCGAGCCTTGATGGCCGCACCATCCGTTGCAACGAAGCTCAGCCCAAGCCGGAAGGCGAGCGCTCCTTCCGTCCCCGTGAGCCCCGCGAAGGTGGCTTCGGCGGCGGCAATGGCGGCGGCTTCGGCGGCGGTCGTGGTGCAGGCGGCGGTGATCGCGGCGGCTTCGGCGGCGGTCGTGGCGCAGGCGGCGGCAACCGTGGCGGCTTCGGCGGCGGCTACTAAGCCTTAAGCTCGAATGCTTTGAAGACCCTTTCCGGAAAATCCGGAGAGGGTTTTTTGTTTTTGTTTCTTGATTGGTAAAACGAAAAAGAGAGGCTTTTGCCTCTCTTTTCTTATACGCGATGTCGCAGTTGCGTGTCCTTCGGTGGATTCTGCTGCTCTGGCCAGTCCAATGTGCTGTGCAGCCCTCGAGATTCCTTGCGCTTCAACGCACTTTCCACGATCAAGCTGGCAGTGCGGGCAACGTTGCGAAGTTCCAAGAGCGATGGTGTGATCACGGTCTTCTTGTAGAAGGATTCCACTTCGTGGATCACGACCTTCAGCTGCCGACGCGCCCGCTCCAAGCGATCGGTGGCGCGCACGATCCCCACGTAGTCCCACATCAGCCGTCGCACCGACTCCAACTCGTGCCGGATCACGATCTCCTCGCGATGCACCTGGGTGCCGCGTCCATCCCAAGGGTGCACGGATTCGGGAGCGATGGCTTGGGGAATGTGGGCAGAGGCGTGCTTGACGGCGCGGTTGGAGAACACCACAGCTTCCAGGAGCGAGTTCGAAGCCAGGCGATTGGCGCCGTGGACGCCTGTGTGGGCGCACTCGCCCACGGCATAGAGGTTTCGGATGGAGGTGCGGCCACACAGGTCGGTGTCGATTCCGCCGCACAGGTAGTGGGCGGAGGGGACCACCGGGATCAGGTTGCGATCCATCTTCACACCGGCTTCCAAGCAGCGGGCATAGATGGTAGGGAACTTCTTGCGAGCTTCGCCCGGCGGCAGTTCGGAAAGATCCAAGTACACGCAAGGGTCGCCCAGCTCCTTCATGCGCCGATCGATGGCGCGCGTCACGATGTCACGAGGGGCCAGGTCCTTGAGCGGGTGCTCATGTTCCATGAAGGCGATGCCGTGGCTGTCCCGCAGGATGGCGCCTGCTCCTCGCACCGCTTCGGAGATCAGGAAGTTCGGGCGGGCGGGATCGTAAAGCATGGTGGGATGGAATTGGATGAATTCCATGTTGGCGATGCGGGCTCCGGCACGCCAGGCCATGGCGATGCCGTCTCCTGTGGCGATGCTGGGGCTGGTGGTGTGCTGGTACACCTGTCCGACACCTCCGGTGCACAGGACCGTGATGGGGGCCAGCCAGGTCTCCACGATGCCGGTCTCAGGATCCAGCACATAGGCACCGAAGCAGGTGTGCTTTTGGAGGGGGCTGCCGTTCAGGTTGTGTTCTGTGATCAGTTCCAGCGCCAATTGGCGCTCGATCAGTTCGATGTTGGGGTGCTGGTGCACGGCCGCCAGCAAGGCTCGCTCGATCTCGGCTCCGGTGATGTCCTGGGCGTGCAGGATGCGTGCCGTGCCGTGCCCGCCTTCGCGATGCAGGTCGAACGGGCTGTGGCTGCCTCCGGTGCGTGTGAAGCGCACGCCCCATTCCACCAGGGCGCGGATGGCTTGGGGGCCTTCCCGCACCAGGGCTTCCACGGCCGCGCGGTTGCAGAGCCCGGCTCCGGCGGTGAGCGTGTCCTCGACATGGCATTCGAACCGGTCGTCGGGGTGGATGACTGCTGCGATGCCGCCTTGGGCCCATCGCGTGCTGGTATCATCCGCGTCGGATTTGGTCAGGATGCGGACCTTGCCGAATTCGGCGGCCTGCATCGCGAAGGAGAGTCCTGCGATTCCGCTGCCGATGACCAGGAAATCACTCTGATGAATGTGTGTGTCGATTTCCATACCTCCCGATTGCCTTTACGAGCAAGGATGGCTTCAATTTAATTACGCCAGCTTGCTTGGGGGTCGAGAATGGCATGTGTCGTTGCATTGATGCATTGTCGACTATTGATTGACAAATGTTGACATTGAACGACTGGCTTATTGCGCTATTTGCTTGTTTAATCAATTGATAACAATTGGCGTACAATTTGCTAAACCTAGCGACTGACACGAGCGGAATGTTTCGCAGTGGTTTCGGGGGTCTGGGATGTCTTGGATGGGTCGCTTCACCCTGTGGGTGAGGGTTTTGTGCATTGTGGCTGGCATGAGCGGATTGGCTCAGGCTGTGGAGGCTCCAGTTGGAGCGGATTCGCTCCTGGGGCACTGTGAAAAAGGTGCGATTTCCGGGAAGGTTGTGGTGGATTCGCAGGTCCTCAAGCGCTTGGCTGACCTGGAAGCCTATGTCAACAACCAGCCTCGTGCCAATGACCTTGCCCACACCAAGGTTGCCGGTCCAGGACCTGGGCACAACGGTTGGATGATGATCTGTGCAGCCTTGGTGCTGTTCATGACCTTGCCGGGCCTTGCCTTGTTCTTTGGCGGCATGGTCCGCACCAAGAATGTGCTTTCCATCCTTGCTCAGTGCTTGGGCATCACCGGAGTCGTGACGCTCCTTTGGTGGGCTGTGGGCTACAGTCTGGCCTTTGCGCCTGGCAACGGCATCTACGGCGACCTGCGCTGGGCCTTTTTCCACGGCGTCGGTGCGGCGCCCAATCTGGATTACTCGGCATGGATCAGTCACAACGTCTTTGCCATGTTTCAGTTGATGTTCGCCATCATCACGCCTGCACTCTTAATTGGTGCGGCTGCCGAACGCATGACCTTCAAGGCCATGATGCTGGTTTCCGTGCTGTGGCTTTTCCTGGTCTACATCCCCTTGGCCCACATGGCCTGGGCGGTGGATGGCCTATTCAGTGGCATCCTCAATCCCAAGGCGGTGGTGAAATCCATTGACTTTGCCGGTGGCATTGCGGTGGAGATGGCCTCGGGCTGGTCGGCACTGGGCCTGATCCTGGTGCTGGGCAAACGCCGCGGCTACGGCAAGGACCTCATCGCTCCGCACAACCTGGTGCTTGCCATGGTGGGCGCGGGTCTCCTATGGGTGGGTTGGTACGGCTTCAACGTGGGCTCTGCCTTGGCGGCCGACTCGATCGCTTCCAACGCCTTCGTGGCGACCACTTTGGCTGCGGCTGCGGCAAGCATTGCTTGGCCAGGAATGGAATGGCTCATCCACGGCAAGCCCACGGTCCTGGGGTTCTGCTCTGGAATCGTCGGGGGCTTGGTTGCCATCACTCCGGCGGCCGGTTTCGTGGACTCCGGTGCCGCAGTGCTCATCGGTCTGGCTGGTGGCATTGCGCCGTTCTTTGCTGTGACCAAGCTCAAGCTGTGGCTGGGTTACGATGATTCGCTGGACACCTTCGGGGTGCACGGTGTGGCAGGTACCGTGGGCATGTTGCTTACGGGCATCTTCGCCAAAGCCTCCATCAATCCCAACATCGCCGGGCTCCTGAGTTCCGGACGCAGCCTCTGGCTTGAGCAGCTCAAGGCCATGGTCGTGGTCGCCGTGGTCGGTTTCGTCTTCACAACCGCCATCACCTGGGCGGTGGGCAAGATCGTCGACCTGCGTCCTTCCGAGGAAGAGGAGCACGAAGGCCTGGATCTGGTGGATCACGGCGAGGCCGGATACCGCTTCGACGAGAACTGATCGAGATTTCCCAAATTCTGACAATTTGGCCACC
>Ga0302287_10000045_pt1 | contig 104945 bp, 85 predicted proteins | sample III_Fen_E2_4_FD_200452 | JGI IMG/M metagenome (GOLD analysis project Ga0302287, IMG submission 200452) | Peat permafrost microbial communities from Stordalen Mire near Abisko, Sweden - III_Fen_E2_4 | ecosystem: Environmental > Terrestrial > Soil > Wetlands > Permafrost | place: Sweden: Abisko... | reverse complement strand
TGCCGTTTTCTTTACGACCAATCCGACGGCCTTGTGCGTCCACAACATATTCAATGACTTGTCCATTTGGCTTTGATACGCGAAGCAAGTTGCCAAGCAGATCATAACCATAGGTTGTCGTGCCATCAGGGCAAGTCATCGAGGCTCTCTGGCCCTTCGCATCATGGCCATAAGCGCACGATCCAGAGTTCACCAATTGATCTTGTGAATCGACAACAGCATCACTGCGATTGCCGTTATTGTCATACGAATAGGCGCCATTTAAGGCACCATTGATCCAAACGCTATCCAACTGCCCCCCCAGGGCATAGTGGTAGCGTGTCATCTTGGCTACGCCATTTACGAACTCAGAACTCTCCGAAATCCGTCCCGACGAATCGTATTTCAAGTGTCGCCCATAGACCAAAGCGTTCTGGAATCGGACACTATCGCCAATTTGTGAGCCGAGTCCTTGATGGTCATAATTCTGGTTCATCACCAAGAACCCAAGGGTCATACCATTCAAGCGGGTAGAAATCGGATCTTGCTGGTAGTGTGCATCCCCTACTTGAGCAAGATGGCCATCCGTGCCCCAAGCATAATTGATCGCTTGGCCGTTCACAGAAAGGCTGCTCAGGCTTTGATTGGCATTCCAACCCCGCGTCACAGAGCCAGCAACAATCCCAGACCAGCTCTCTCCATCCAAACGGGATCCTGTAACCGAACGTGCCAAGTTTTGGACACTGCCATCCGCAAAGGTTCGCGTTGCGGATGTAAACGCAGAGTTATCACCGGTATACCCAAAGCTCAAAGCATTTCCATTGAACTGCACGCTTGATGTGCGGCTTTGGCCATCAACGCTCGCCACAACGCTATCGGATGCAGAATAACGAATCACCTTCAAACGGCCCAATTCGTCATAACTATATCCGACCTGACCATTTGCGCCACTCACTGTAGGAGGAACATAAAGGGAATCCCCTCCCCAAGAGTTGAACAAGAACTGGTGCACGCCTTTTTCCCAAGGCTTGAGCCCGACCATGCGGCCTCGTGCATCCCAAAGCAAGTTCACTTGGCCGCCACCTGGCTGCGGCATCGCCACGGTTTGGTGATCGATGTCACGAAGATACCGCAGGGTATCACCATCTGGCCCCAATACGCTATCAATCGGCCCTTCCAGATTGCGCCAAACTTTCGTTGTCACACCCTGATTGATCCATGTTTCAAGGCCTGTCACATCATTGTATGAAGCGCTCTGAATCACGGAGTCACCATACTTCACATCAATGACCCGATCCAGATGATCAAATCGAATCGTGGTGGCCAAGCCACTTGGACCTTTTTGAACCAAGGTGCGCGTCAGGGGATTCCAGTCAGCGATCGTCGTGATACCTCGCGATTTGATCGTATCGATACGACGGGTAACACTCAATGGATCACCATGAGTTGCAAAGCTTGCGGCAGCTCCATGATGCACCGTGAGGCTGGTACCATCTGCCAACGTCTGAATCTCATCATAAAGCGGTTGAGCCATTCCCCACTGAGGATCCGCGCGAGGCACTCGTTGAATGCGACTTCCATCCGGATATCGCGTGATTTCCGTGCCATTGTCCAAGCTTTCCATCAACGTTGAGGCACCACCCAAAGCGCTCTGCTCTCGGAATGTTGTGTCATCATTTTCCCACTTGGAAAACACTTGGGTTGCACCTGAAGCATCGGTTCGCGTGACCGTCCTTAACCCATCATCATTTTGCTCTGAAAGACGCTGCGTTCCTGCACCAACAGCAGAATCTGATACCAACTCGCCTTCCGAAGTGTATGCAAAAATGTTGCGAGCACCTCGAGGTGTCACGAAGCTTTCCAAAAGTCCATTGGGCAAGTACGTCATCTGATAGCTACGTCCATCAGGAAGCAAAGCTTGAACGTACCGACCATTGCCATCTTTTTGAAAAGTTGTCACTTTAGAACCTAAGCGTGTAGGCCCAGTGATTTGTAGCGCATTCCCATTTCGCTCAATACTAATGCTATCTCCATTGCGCTCTACGATCGACTGCAATTGTAGCGAATCATCGTAATTGAAACGACGCAGAGTATCATATGATGCAGCAGAAAGTATCGCCTGAGGACGACCATCCAGGTTGAAGGCTCGTACACGGCCATCGGTTGTCAAAACAACAGGATTGTCTCCTGACTTGGGTCCAATTGTTACTGAGCGCAGTCGATTGTTGCCCGCATCCAGAACATAGACCACGCCATTGGGTGATTGATCCATACCTTCTGGATAGGTTATTGCCGATTCCGATGCAACCACACCATCGACGCCTCGGTCTGCAGTGCCGGTGCCAAGAAATCCGTACACAATCCCTTTTGCATCCAGGCAACGCGAGATATGGCGATCATACTCAGTCCAGCAGACGTCTCCGTTAGAAAGTTCAACCAGTCCAATTACCCAGCCAAGACTTGCTTCGGTACCAAGGAATCCATTGGCAAATGCTCCACTTCGGTAACCGCCACCAGCAATGGTGTGAATTACTCCTTTCGGGTCAATTTTCCGAATCACCATTTCCGAATTGCTGTTGCCTGTACCCATATAAATTGATCCATCGCGTCCCGAGGCGACTGCATAAGGATAACCCAATCCAACACTCGTTGCCAATCCTGTACTCCCGATCACCAAGCTATTGCCATTTCCAGCAACCGTCGTGATCGTCCCGTCCAATGCAATGCGACGTATACGTCCATTCCAGGTATCGGCTATCAGGACTTGCCCAATGGGATCTACCGCGACATCCCAGACGCCACCTGAAACGCGCGCGTTCTGGGCCGGACCGCCGTCTCCTGAAAACCCACTTTGAGCAACTAAAGGCTCCAGCGTACCGTCGATATGAACGCGCCCGACACCATTGTAACCAGACACAATAGCGCTACCGTCATTGGCGATTGAAACCCCAATCACACCAGACACATAAGTCTCTGATATCTTTTCACCGATTTCCGTGTAATGATAAACCATCGAATATGTATGATTTGCAATCCAATAGCTTCCATCCTTAGCAAAGGCAACACCTGTTCCCTGAACATTTCTAACAAATCCGACTTCGTTACCTGTGAGTGAACCATATTCCACCACACCACCATCGCTCATCTGTACTTTATGTATCCCTTGTTGCAAAACGTCTACACCAGATATTTGCCACGGATCGCCCAGTTCACGAGTGACGGCAGCAGTAACGGTTGTGGGGAAACTGAAAATTGCTGCAGCTCGATTCGCTTCTATTTTTGTGCCATTTCCATTGTAGCCAAACTTGGGAACGCTTTGATAAACAGCTTTGTAAACATTCCGCACCGTTGCCACGACTCGCGCACTAGAAATATCACGGCCATAGCCGTCTTTTCCGTTCCAAATAAATGTCTCAGTAAGATTCGTATTTGGAGGAAATGTCTTTGAAAAATGTTGTCCAGCAACTTCGATATCCAAATCAATTCGAAGCAAACTGGGCGTAACAGAAGCTCCCGAAAGTTGGATCACAAATTTGCGGCCAGCAGTAAATCCATCGGTACGATTGGAAGAAAAGATCAATGATTTTCCTGTCCCGGGAATTTCAATAGCTTCACCCAGACTGCGATCTTCAACTCCGACAATGGAGCCAGGGCATTTTGTGCAATGGGTGTCTTGCTCCTTTGTCTCGACATATGGCTCTGGGGAGGTTGCATCCGCAGGAGGAGCGATGCCCCAATTCATGTCCCATGCAGAAAAGTGTTCGATGCCTACGCGCCAGAAACTTGCGCCTGTGGCGTAGCGAGTGGCAAGGTCCGTCAGCTCTTCTCGTGTGATCCATAGGTAGGCCAGTGCAGCAGGTGAAGCAGCCGAACCTGAACCATCAATGTCCAGCTGAGCCAGTCCATTTTGCACACCAAGGATCCGGATTACCCGCCCCGAATTCGAAGCCACCCATACGCCACGTGAGCGATCGTACCATCCAAGTGGTACAGCATTTCCGACAGGAAACCCTGGGAAGTTTTCCAAATACAAGATCACTGGTTGACTAAAGACCACATGGCTTGCCCCTGCGGCAATGGCTTCATCTGCTGAAAGCTCGACAGCATATGTGTATGCCACACCTTCTGGGAGATCACCGGGCATTCGAGCCACGCCTTCAGGACCAACGGTGTATTCCGTGGCACGAACAGAAAGGGATGAAGCACTCACCTTTGAGCCATCGGGCATCAGCATCCAAGCATTGGTACTTGCGGGAATCACGATCGTCGGAGTCCGCGATCCATCCTCGTCGGTCTGCGTACTGCCTTGCAGAATCTGTTGCTGCAATTTGGTTCCGCTCAGATCCACCTGCGTCACCTTGGAATCCAATTTGACCAACCGGATAGACGGGACATGCACATACTCATCCGCATCAGGGATCACGCGGCGCTGACTCGGTGCATAGCCGTCTTTCTGCACATCCACGACCAGAGTTTGTCCCACGTTCACGGCAAGGTCAAACCATCCATCGGCACGACTAATGGTGTAGCCCCATTCAGGGTGCCCGAGTAGAGAAATGCGAGCGCCTTGCAATGCTGCTCCATCAGCATCCAAAACAGTTCCTCGCAAGACAGAAAGCTTCTTCAAATCAAGGGAGCCTTGAGTTACACCCTTTTGGATGGTGTCAACGCCCTTCCATAGAAAGTCGACGCCTGAGGAAAAAGCAGGGGATGGAACTTTCTTGACAGGAGGAGCTTGAAGAGTTCCTGGCATCGCCGCTTCTTGATAGAAGACTTCGATGAAGCTGCTGCCGATATTGCCAGCGGAGTCCTTCGCGCTGCGATCAATTCGACTTTTTCCGCTGGATAGATATTCTGTGTCCTGCCGCAAGACACCATCGACCGTCCAACTGACAGCCACACGATTCTGTTGCAGAGTATCGCCGTCCTTGGGTGAAACAAAAGCAATCACTGGAGGCTGGGTATCCAGACGAACAATGATTGAAGCTGTACCGGTATTCCCTGCCTTTGAAGTGAAACTGCGGGTCAAGACATTTGACCCTTCGGCAAGCGCCACCGTTACTGGGAGCTGTTCGATTCCATCGACGCTGTAGCGAAGCGTCTGGCTTGCTGCATTGGTCAGGAAGCCATCTGCCGGCGATAGGATTTTTACCACGGGGATATGGGTATCCAAAGTCACATGAACCGTTGCAGACCCGGTATTGCCTGCGGAATCCGTCACAGAACGCGTGACTGTACTGGCGCCCTCCGGCAACGTGATAATTTCCTTCCGTTGGATGGAATCCACCGACCAGACCAGTTCCATGCCTGCCTTGTTCGTGATCCATCCGTCCGCTGGGGACAAGATCTTCACGGCAGGGGCTGTGCGATCCACATTCACGGTAACCTGCACACAAACATTCCCAGCGCACCGGCGAATGACCTTGGGGCCTTCAAGGGGAAGAGACTCGACATCACTGTATGCGACACCATTGACGGTCCACTTCACGGCAAGTGATGTGGCATTTGTCCAGGAATTGTCTTGAGGGGAAACCATTTGGACCTCGTCGGCAACCACCTCACCATGCGCCAAAGACGCCGCATAGATCAGTTTCGTGTCGTATCCGATCGCAATATTCTTTGCCGAAAGGACGCCAGTGAACGACACTCGATCGCCAAGCGTGATTGCTTTGACTGCGTAGAACTGGCCGCCCAAGCACAGGTCATTGTCAAACTGAAGATTACCAGCCACCACAGTTAACGCCTGTGCGGAACGAAGCGCACCCCCATTACGAACAGCTCCGATACCAACGGTCACGCGATCCATTAGATGGACAGAATTTGTCACATCAAGAAAGACTGTGCCAGAATCACCCAGACTGGTCGAATCCAGCACAAGCTGGGCATCCCACTCCAAGGTCAATGAAGACAACCTGAATTTTCCCTTGGGCAATACCAAGGTCGCTCCTGAGCGAACCAAGACATCTCCGTGGCTTCCTGTATCCAAGACAACACGCTGGCCATAACCAACTGTCACGGCAGTTTGCGACGTTGAGGCTTGTGGCACCATCAATGATCGCGCATTTGTGTCTCGGCACACAGCCAGCCCTACGGATGGATCTCGGAGCACTACCTTCCCACACTCTTGCCCAACTGCGCTGGAACGGTCATGAAGAACCAGCGTGTCGGCGCGCACCACAACAGAGTCCGCTTGACTCTGTGCACGAGCGGGCAATACCAAAACGAAAAGCAGAAGTGCAAAAATCAGTTTGAGCCAAGGCAAGGCGCAACTGCGGGCATGAGAGACTGTTCGCATGGGGGAACCTTTGGGTAGGATGTTGCCTAAAACTACTCTGAGTAAGGTTCGATTCGGGGAAACATTCCTATCGCATCCATTGCAAAACTGTTGCATCAATTTTAAGTGATGGCACCAGTCATCACGAGGCTGCAATAGAGCATCGCGGCAAATGACAACAGTCTCACGGCCATACCCCCGATAAATCGGCGTTTATCGAATCTATTCATATCAAAAAAGAGGCCTCTCGATTCGAGAGGCCTCTTGGGTTCCGGATGTCGGAAGATCAGCGCTTGATCCAGTCCTTGTGGATCTCGGGGATGTCGTCCAGGAGCTGCACGGTGATCGGGCTGGTGGGCTTTAGGATCACGTCGTCGGGCTTGCCCGAGTCCACGATCTTGCCTTCGTGCATGATGAACAGGCGGTCCGAGACGTAGTAGGAAAGGCCGATGTCGTGCGTCACGAAGACGATGGTCATCGACAGCTCTTCCTTGAGCTTCATCAAGTAGTCCAGGATGTTGGCGCGCACGCAGGCGTCCACCATCGAGGTCGGCTCGTCGGCGATCAGGACCTTGGGGCGCAGCGCGAAGATGCGGGCCAGCAGCATGCGTTGCATCTGACCGCCCGACAGCTCGAACGGGTACTTGCCTTCGATGTCCTTGGGAGCCACGTTCACCGCCAAGAGACCTGCGTCCACGCGGTCGGAGATCTCGGCCTTGGTCAGCTTGTCCTTCTTGATCTTGAACGCGGCCTCGAGCTGCGAACGGATCGTGAAGAACTGGTTGAAGCAGGAGAACGGATCCTGGAAGACGCACTGGACATCGTTCCAGTGTTCCCGCTGATCGATGATCTCGTGGCCTTCGTACTGAAACTCGCCGGAGGTCGGCTTGTACAGTCCGAGCATGATCTTGGCCAGCACCGACTTGCCGCAGCCCGAACCGCCCACGATCGAGACGATCTCGCCGTCGGCGATGTCGAAGCTCACGCCATCGACAGCCTTGACCAATTTCTTGCCCGAACCGAAAGTGCGAACAATGTTCTTGGCCGAAAAGATGGGTGTATTACTCGGCATAGTCGCACCTCACGAGACGATCTGCAAACATGCGGATATCCTGCTTCTTCTGCGTGCACTCGGGCTTGGCCACCGGGCAGCGCGCCGCGAAGCGGCAGCCTTCGATGGTCTTGGCAAGCGACGGCGGAGCACCTTCGATGGCGGTGGGCTTGCGGTCCTTCTGGCCGGGTTCGGCCGAAAGCATCGCGCCCATCAGCGCCTTGGTGTAGGGGTGCTTGGGCGAGAAGACGACCTGCTCGGCCGTGCCCTTCTCCACGAACTCGCCGGCGTACATGATGGCGATGTTGTCGGCCACGTGACGCAGGAGCGGAAGCTCGTGGGTGATGAAGATCATGCTGTTGAAGATGCCCTTGTCCAGCAGGTCGAAGATCATCCGGATGACAACCTTCTGAGTGCTCACGTCCAGGGCCGAGGTCGGCTCGTCGGCGATCACCATCTGCGGGTTGAGCAGGGTGGAGATGCCGATCACCGAACGCTGGCGCTCGCCGGCGGTCAGCTGGATCGGATAGGAGTTGAGGATCTTGGGAGCGTCCTTGCCGAAGATCAAGGCAAAGCGCTCGGCCAGGCGCTCGTAGCTTGCGGCTCGGCTGGTGCCCTGCTCGTGCGCCGCGATGACGTCGGCAGCGATGTCCTTGACCTTGCGGGTCGGATTCAAGGCGTTGAAGGCGCCCTGCGGGATCATCGAGACCTTGCGGGACAGCACGTTCTCGCGCACTTCCTCGGGGGTGCGGTTCATCAAGGACTCGCCACCCACCCGCACGTCGCCCGAAGTCGGGTACAGCGGCGAGATGAAGAGGCCCATGAGACCGTTCACCAGGGTGGACTTGCCGCAACCGGATTCGCCTGCGATGCCCAGGATCTCGCCCTGTTTCATCTCGAAGGAAACATCCGTGACCGCATGGATCTTCTGCCCGAAGCGGGTCAGATAGTGCAGGCTGAGGTTTTCGACCTCGAACACTGGATTCGACATGTTTGCTCCTAGTCCCGCAGGCGGGGGTTGAAGACCCCTTCCATGGAGGTGTTGATCAGGTAGAGAGCGAAGACGATCAGGGTGATCATGACGGTCGAGGGCAGGAAGCCCCACCAGACGCCGTCACCCAGCGCGCCGTTGTTCTTGGCCTGGTTCAGGATGATGCCCAGCGACTGGGTATCGAGAGGCCCGAGGCCGATCATCGAGATGGCCGACTCCGACAGGATGCCCGAGGCGATCTGGAGGATGAACACCATGAACACGTACGACAGCAGGTACGGCAGGATGTGCTTGACCAGGATGGCCAGGGTGCCGTCGCCGTTGATGCGGGCAAGCGAAATGTGGTCGCGGCTCTTGAGGGCGGCGGCCTGGGCGCGGACGGCACGAGCCGACCAGGTCCAGGTGGTGCAGCCGATGATCAGGCCGATCAGGGTCAGCGAACGACCGTCCTTGAACGAGGCGCTGATCAGGATCAGCACGACGAACGAGGGAATCACGATGAACAGGTTGGTGACCATGTTCAGGAGGTCGTCGATGATGCCGCCCTTGAAGCCGCCGTAGATGCCCAGCAGGGTGCCCACGGTGGTGGCGATGATGCCGGCCAGGAAGCCCACATACAGCGAACTGCGAAGTCCCAGGATCAGGAGCGACACGTAGTCGCGGCCCAGATCGTCCGTACCCAGCCAGTACTGCCAGCTGGGCTCGGCGTACTGCGAGCCCACGCGGTCCAGCGTGACGTGGTAGAAGACCGGTCCGAGCAGCGCCACCGCCAGCGTGAGCAGGAACAGTCCTGCTCCGAAGACGAACATGGGCGACTTGAGGAGATTCATGAACATCTTCATGGGTCAGTTCCCTCCCATCTGGAGGCCGGCCTTGACGCGGGGGTCAAGGAAGCCGATCAGGATATCGACGGTGAAGTTGGCGATCAGCACGCAGACCGTGATGATCAGGGTCACGCCCTGGATCATCGGGTAGTCGTTGTTCTGGATGGCTCCGAGCATCGCCATGCCCAGACCGGGATAGGAGAAGATCATCTCGGTGATGAGCGCGCCGCCGATCATGGTTCCCAAGGAGAGGGCCAGACCGGTGAGCTGCGGCAGCATGGCGTTGCGGAAGAGGTACAGGAGAACGCGGTTCTCCTTCACACCCAGCCACTTGGCGTACTTGATGTAGTCGGTGCCCAGCTCGTAGATGCCCATGGAGCGCATGCCGATGGCCTGGCCGCCGGCAAGGATCAGGAAGATCGAGAAGAAGGGCAGGACGTAGTGGTAGGCCACCGAACCGAAGAACTCCAGGTTGAACCCGGGGATCAGGTCGCCGGCGTAGCCGCCCATGGCGGGGAACCACTCGAACACCACGGCGAAGAAGTACATCAGGAGCATTCCGAACACGAAGAACGGGATGGCGCTGATGAGCAGTGCCAGCGGGAAGAAGTAGCGGTCGAACTTGCCGCGCTTGTAGGCGGCCAGCGCTCCCAGCAGGTTGCCGACGATCCAGCCGAATAGGATGGTGGGAAGCTGCAGGGCGATGGTCCAGGGGACCGCCTCCTTGATCACGTCCATGACCTTCTTCTGCTTCTCGAAGGAGGTTCCCAGGTCGCCATGAAGACTCATCTTCAAGTAGCTGCCGAACTGCTCCAGGAGCGTGGTCCGGACGGGCTTCGTGAGGGTGTCCTTGGCCTGGACGGTGTCGTACTTGACGACGTCGCCGGTCTTGACCGTGTCGATCTTCTGCTTGGTGCCGAAGGTGGTGTCGCGGACGATGGCGCCCTTGTCGTCGACCTTGACCAGGCCGAACTCCTTGAGGTAGCCCTCTTCCTTCTCGCGGGCGGCATCGGCCGAAAGTCCGGACGAGATCTTGCCCATGATGATGTCCACCGGGTTCGAGGAACCCAGGCGCGGCAGGACAAAGTTGATGGTGACCGCCACCAGGAAGGTCAGGAGGTACCAGGCTCCCCGCTGGAGGATGAAACGTGCGGTTGGATATTGCTTGAGCATGTGTCTTCCCTTACTTGACCGGCTGGAGTTGCCAGAGGATCTTGGTACCGGCACTCACCCAGGGAAGCTGGGGAGGCGCGTAGGGATTCTTGGCCGAGGGCCAGTTCGTCCAGTGGCGAGTGCTGAACTGGTAGAACTGCTCGGGCAGGTTGGTCAGCGGCAGCACGGGCTGGTCGTCCATGAAGATGCGGTTGAGCTCTGCATAGGCGCCCTTGAGGGCGGTGCTGTCGGTGGTGAGCGGGATGGCCTTCAGGAGGCTGTCCACCTTGACGTTGTAGCCGGAAGCTCCGGGCTGGTTGTAGCGCCCCTGATTCTCGTTCATGCTCTTGCCGACAGGAGCCCAGTTGCGGGAGCTCATGGTCGCTTCAAAGCGACTCCAGGGCAGCGACGGGGTCACGGCAGCGGCGGGCTTGTCCATGATCAGGTCGAAGTCGCCCGAAGGCTTGGCCGGCCAATACTTGCCACCGTCCACGAAGTCTTCGCGCACATCGATGCCGGCCTTGCGCATGGCGCGCACGGCCAATGTCACCATGGCTTCCCAGTCGGACCAGCCGGCAGGCGACTTGATGCCCAGCGTGGGCAGGCGGTTGCCGTTCTTGTCGGTCATGTACTGCAGGACGCTGTCCTTCCAGACAGGCTTGTACCCGGCCTCGGCCAGCATCTTGCGGGCGATTTCAATGCCCGGCTGCACACCGTGTACCTTGGCGTCCTCGGCATTGAAGTACTTGCCCTCCAGGCCCGAAGGCATGATCAGGCCCGGCTTGAGGTCCGGGGAGTAGCCCGAGACGGCCAGCTCCTTGATGTCGCCGTAGTTGATGGCGGCAGCCATGGCGCGACGGAACATTCGGTCGTTCATCGGAGCCTTGGTGCAGTTGATCACCAGCATAGGGATGGCGCCGGACTTGAAGTACGGAGCCTCGTCGAGCCAGGTATTGACCAACTTGCGCTTCTTGAGCCAGATGCGCGGGATGAAGGTCTGCGAGCCGTCCAGGTCACCCTTCTGAAGCGCAATCGAGAAGTGGTCGTTGCTCTTGTAGATGGGGTGGATGATGAACTTGGGCGCCGGAGCCTTGCCAGCGTGCAAGGCGGCATTTCCCCAGTAGTCGTCGCGGCGCTCCAGCACGATCTTCTCGTTGGAGTAGGCCTTGAGGTTGTAGGGGCCCGAGACGACCGGGTTCTGGTCGACCTTGAGCTTCTTGACCTCGTCGAGGCTGTTCTTGTTCTCGGCCAGGAGCTTCTCGAACACGTGCGAGGGCACGATGCGGATGGCCTGCAGCAGATCCAGCACCACCAGCGGGTTGTTGCGGCCCTTCTTATCGACCATGAAACTCAGGCGCTCCACCGCACGACCGGCCGAATCCTTGACGGCGGCAACTTCGATCGAAGAGATGAACTCCACGGCGTAGCCGGTGGCGGCGCCCTTGTAGTGGCGGCCGATCTCGAAGATGAATTTCACATCGTTTGCTGTGACGGGCTTGCCGTCGGACCACTTGGCGGCGGGGTTGATGTCGACCACGACCTTGTCGTTGTCCTGGCTCACGAGATTGCCCAAGCCGGGCTCCACCTGACCGGAAAGCGAGTTGTACGAGAGCAGGGGCTCGTACATCAGGTTGAAGCGGTCACCGACGGGCCAGGCGGCCTGCCAGCTTTCGGCCAGCGGATTGAAGGTGCTGGGATCGCCCCACTGGGAGCCGCCCAGATACAGGGTCTGTTCACGAGGAAAACCGCCGGCATCCTTGGATGCGGCCTGCTCCTTGCAGCCTGCAAGGAGAGTGACCGCCACGCCGAGAGCCATCGGAAGTCCGAATTTGGACAACTGGGATACTCGCACTATTCCCTCTTTCTAGTTGGATCGACCCGGTGACATGACTGCCCGGAGCGGTGGTGAACCTCTGAACAAGACGCCCAAATATAAACAGACCTTGGAGTAAAGAGTACCGGATTTCAAGGGTTGGCAAGATCGCTGTTGAATGGTCCGAATCAGCCCTTCGCGCCATGCCGGACGGAGGGCCGCATAGCGGGTGCCGAGGCACCGAGTGCGACTGCACGAGCCCGGAGGAGGGCGGTCCCCGCCGTCACCGTCTAGAGGTCAGGACCGGCGGGGAGGCGCCCATTCGCGATTCAGTTGCCCACGCGCAGGTAGCGGTTGTACTCAGTCCTGTTCACTCCATCCGGAGCCATCGAGCCAATCAGCCCGTCGTAATAGAGTGTATCCTTATCCAATAGGTATTCCCCCACCACGGCCATGGAAGGGCCACCCTTGACGATGCCGCCGGTGGCGGAAAATAGGCTGCCGTTGCCCGACAGAGAGGGCGTACGAAACTTGGTTTCGGCAAAGATCAGGGTGTCGGTGGCGAAGGTCGAACTGGGCTTGGCCCAGGTCCCGACCAGACCGGCCTCGATGCGGGGAGAGGAGGACGTGGGCGACGAGGAATCGGAGTCATTGCAAGCTGCGAGCCAGAGGATCGCCAGGGGAAGCAGCAACAAGGAACGGACGCGCATGCGGAGACCTTTCGGTGGTTGGGTAGTAGGCGCAGCGGAGATCGAATCCACTGAATATAACGCCGCCAGGCCCGGGCATTGACCGGACTTCAACGACGGCTGCAGGCAACCGGCCTCAGAACGGGCAAGACAGGCCTAGCTTGATCGATACACGAACGGGGGAACCATGAAAGCGACATCTGCATTTTGGCTGGGGATGACCGGAGTCCTTTCATTGGGTGCCACGCGGGCAGCAGCTGCGACCATCTGGGCCGCACCAACTGGCAAGAGCTCCAGCACTGGCACCGAAATGGCGCCCTACGACGTGGTCACGGCGATCGGAAAGCTGGCAGCGGGCGATTCGCTGCTGCTAAAGCCGGGCACCTACGCGATCCCCTACACCACAGGGACCATCAATTCCCTGGTGTGCGCCGTGAAGGCGACCCAAGCCTCACCCATCGTGGTGCGCTCCCCGACCGGACGCGCGGAGCTGGACTTCGGGTTTCCCGAGGACACCTACCTCCAGAACAGCTTCGGGATCTCGCTGACCGGAAACTGGTGGACCTTCGAGCGCATCGACGTGACGCGGGCCGGCTACCAGGGGACCTACGTGACCGGCTCGCACAACACCTTCGACAATTGCCGCTTCTACCGGAACCGCAACTCGGGCGTGGAGGTCAACAAAGGCGGCGAGTACACCCTGCTGCGCAACGTGGACACCTACGACAACTACGACCCCAAGAAGGCCGGATCGATGTCGGACGGATTCGCCATCAAGCAGACCATGGGCCCGGGCAATCGCTTGGTGGGATGTCGCTCCTGGAACAACTCCGACGACGGCTACGACACCTTCGACAGCCCCGAGTTCGTGACCCTGGACAGCTGCTGGGCATTCCGCAATGGCTGGTACCACGGCGACCCAGGCTCCTCGCGCAACAGCACCAGCATGAACGGCAACGGCTTCAAGGTGGGCGGCCTGGGCCAGCTGCAGAGGAACGTGCTGCGCAACTGCGTGGCCGTGGGCAACAAGGCCCGAGGATTCGACCAGAACAGCAACACCGGCGGGATCACCGTCGTCAACTCCACCTCGCACCGGAACGGCACCCAGAACTTCTCGTTCTCGGCGACCCTTGCCGCCGGCGAGAAAAATGTGTTCATCAACAACATCTCGCTCTCCTCCGGCGCTGCGGACGGGATCTCCAGCGCCACCTCCACCACCAACACCTGGAACGGCATCGCCGTGGCCGCAAGCGATTTCCTGAGCACCGACACCTCGCTCGCCATTCCCGCCCGCAACGACGACGGATCGATCCCCCAGAACGCCTTCCTGCGCCTGAAGAGCACGAGCAAGCTGATCGATGCCGGAACCGCTGCCGGACTTGCCTTCTCGGGCAGCGCACCCGACCTGGGAGCCTTCGAGACCCGGGCGGGCGGAACCACTCGCATCGGATCCGGCGCCAGCGCAGCGACGACGGAATCCCTCCGTCGGCACGGGGACGGGATCGAGTTGTCCTTGGACCTCCAGGAGGCCACCCGGCTGCGCATCCGCGTCATCGGGATCTCAGGACAGAATCTGTCACCAGCGCGGACCTTGGACCTGCACGCAGGCTCCAACCGGATCGAGATCGCCGCCGGGACCGCGCACACGGCCTTGGTGGTGCTGGAACGCAACGGGCGTCCCTGGAAAACGCTCCATCTGCTCGGGATCTGACAAGGATCGCAAAGACGCCGACATCACCTTCGCGAAATGAAGCGCAGAGTCCCGACCTTGCGGGGACAAGAGCGGGACTCGTACGATCAGGGACGGACGAGCGCGTTCACCTTGCCACCGAGCTCCACCCAAAGCACTCCCGCTCCGGGCAGGCGCGCACGGTCGATGACCGAGCCCTGGCCATAGCTTCCCGCCACCAAGAGCCTTCCCTTCCCGTCGAAGACGCGCACCTTCAAGGGCTCGTCGGCAAAGACCTTCAAGCCGCTCACGGTCCAGGCCACGGTAGGAGCCCTGGACGACCTGGAGCGCAAGGATGTGGTGCAACCCACCTGGCTGCAGGTGTCTGAAATAGACACCAGGCGCAGTCGTCCCAAATTGACCTTGGGATCGACTCCCGTCAGGCGCAGCACGTGGCGACCTGCCGTCAGCGGGAAGCTCCCCGTCCGGCTGTCGGCCCATCTCGTCCAGCCGTTGGTCGTCGCAGCCTGGAGCGTGGCCACCGCCGCACCGTCCACGGAAAGTGCGAAGTTTCCGCCATAACCGGCCGTTCGAGCCAGCAGCCGGTAGGAGTCCGTCGCATCAACCTCAACTGTGTACTGCATCCACTCGCCAGCGGCGATCCACCCGATGTTCCAGGCGTTCTCGGCATCGGACCACTGGATGTCGACGCCGTCGTTTCGGAAGCCGTAGCCGCTATTGCCGGCCTGGCCGCTGCTGCTGCCCGAGGCGTTGAGGGACAGCGAATCGTGATAGGCGATCCCGTCCCGTCCCAGGTCGTATTCCTCGGCGCCGAAGCCCCCCGGCACATGGATGGAGCGCCAAGGCCGCGCCGCATTGCTGTCCTTGACCTGTCGGAACATGGCGTCGATGTAGTCGGGGTGGAAGGTGCAGTTCCTGGGCCGCAAATTGCGGATGAGCGCGTCAAGGCCCGCCGAGACTGCGGCGGAATCGGGCTTGGCACCGGAGCCGCGCCAGTCCAGGAAGGCGTTCCAACCGGCAGGTGATGCGATGGAGAATGGTGCGCCTCGGGTGTCGATGCGCTTGAGCGCCCACCACGACCAGCCGATCTTCTCGCGCTCGCACATGGAGATCACCTGGCGATGCCACTCGTTGCTGTTCTCGCCCGACTCGCCCAACCACATCGGGATCCTGCGGGTGTCCCGGATCTTGAAGAACTCGTTCAACGTCGAGGCCTTGGTGGAATCCCAGTACTTATGGAAGCTGACCACCTGTCTGGAGTCCCACGGCCCGTTGTTGTCATCGAGGAGACCGATGTAGTTGTTGGCCCAGCAGTTCCCTTCCGTGATCACCACGTGGTTGGGGTCCACCGCGCGGATGGTGTCGGTCATGCGGACGAAGAGCTGACGGAGCGGCGAATTGTCGCCCTCCCAGCAATGCTCCTTTCCAGCGAAGGACCAGTTCGTCTCGTTGAGCAAGTCGTAGCCGCCAATGGTGTTCTCGTCCTTGTAGCGCTCGGCAAGACGGCGCCAGAAGGCCACTGCCATGGTCTTGTTGGTGTCGCTCTGCCACAAAAACGGCAGGCTCGTGTCACGGTCATTGATGTCCGCACCGTATCCCTGACCTCCCGGTGCCGCGTGCAGGTCGAGGAAGAGCCACAGGTTGCGCGCCTTGCACCAGCGGATCAGGCTATCGGTGAGGCGAAAGCCCTCGTCCTTCCAACGCACGGGAAGCCCCGGCTCCATGTAGAGATTCCAATGCATGGGAAGCCTCACGGCATTGAAGCCCCAGGAGGCGAGGCTGTCGATGTCCTCGCGGGTCACGAAGCTGTCGCGCCACGCCTGGTAGAAGCTCTCGCGACGGGGCTTGCCCACCACGGTATCCAGGAAGCGCTGGATGTCATGCTGGGTGTTGGCAAAGGCCGTAGTGTTCATCATGTAGGGCTCCTGGATCATCCAGCCCCCTAAGCCCATGCCCCGCAGCTGCACGAAGCCGGTGTCGTTGCCCAAGAACCTCGTATCGCTGGGCAAAGGCTTCAGGAAGCCCGGCGACGTGGACCAGGCATGTGCCACGATGGTCAGCAGGAGCAACAGGCATTTCGGGATCATTCTTCGCATACGGCACCTCCTCAAGGTTTGTCAAAGCCTTCCTCTGGCAGACAATCTCAAGCCTTTCTTCCGTTTCCAAGGAGCGATTCCGCGCGGTGCCACCTGGCTTTTTCTGATTTTCACAAAAAGTGACGAGGTCGTGATGCGACTTGATCCAGCGATCTCTTTTGTTGGATCCCTAGCGTCCCAGGTGCGGCAAATGCTTGGGAGCCTTGGTTGACTGGCGGACCACCAGGGCTCCGTCCAGGTCCAAGACGCCGCCACTCTTCCAACGACTGGGTGCTGCCAGGTAGGTCAGCATCGCCACGGCCAGCTCCTCCTCCGCGAACCCGTACGAGGTAAGTCCCGCCTCCTGGGCACGCAAGGTGTTGTCGAATCCGACTACCGAGACATCCTTGCCGGCCACCAGGCCTCGGGAGCGGAGCCAATACCAGGCAAGCAGCGCGATGTCGTCGTTGGCGGCCACCCAGGCGGTCAGCGAGACGTCGGCCAAGGCTGCAGAGCACATGTCCTCCACATCCACCAGCACAGCCTTGTCGCGCAGCAGGGCCTCCACCGCCTCCTTGATCGTGGCAGCCCTTTCCAAGAGAAGTGGTCCCGAGCTCGCCACGATTCCGCGCACCAAGCATGCCACGTCCTCGTCGCAGGGATTGTACTGGGACGGATCCCAGCGGTTAGTGGTAAACTCCTTCACACGCACGGTAGGGCTTGCCAGGGAGCAGATCTCGGCAAGCCCCTCGAGTCGCCGCTGCGACCACTGGCTGCCATGGAAGGGGCTCAAGAACGCCACACCGCGGTGCCCCTGTTCGAGCAGGAAGCGCCCCACATCGCGACCGGGAATTTTGGAATATCCCGTCAAGAACCAACGGCAGCGCCAGAAGTTCGGACGGCGGCCACCTTGGGGGCGTTCGTCCCAGATGCCAAGTGGAACGCGAGCCGCCGCCAACCTTCGAAAGGCCACTTCAGGCCGTTCGAAGCGCCAGAGCGACAAGATCACCCCATCTGCAGCTAGGTCGAGATCCCCGGAAAAGACCTGGCCTTCGCGAAAGAGATCACCTCGCTCGCTCAGTCCCCAAGTCTCGATGCGCATGTGCATGCGCGCTGCTTCCTGCTCCAAGGCGCGTCGGAAGAACGTCTCTCGAGCAGCTTCTCCCACTGAGATTCCCTCTTCGTCACAAAGCCTCAGAAGCGCGATGCGGATACCGGTCGTAGAGCTTCCCGCACTCCTGGTGCGCCATCCCCGGGCCAAGGGCTCCACCCAGCCGATCTCCACAAGTCTCCGCATGACCTTGCGCAGCGTGGGGGGAGTCACGCCGAGATCGTCGCACAGCCAAGCAGAACCCGGCAGGCGTTCCCCAGGCTTCCAGCGTCCCGCCTCGATCGCCTGTTGCAGGCGAAGCGACGCATCGAACCATTTCCCGCTGCCCGCATCCTCTCCACACAGCCGACTGGTCATGTGCAGAGGATACTGTACGCAAATGGATCCCGCCGTGGCTTTCGGCACCACCAGGATCTTTGCCGTCGGCCTTGAGTACCCCCGACCAGGAAGCGGGTATCCCCACTACTTCTTCACGCCCAACTTGAACACGTTCTCAAGCTTTGAGCCGTCGACAAGCCTCGCGTTCACCTTCCACAGGTACACGCCCTCCGGCACCGCACGGCCGCTCCCGGAACGGAGGTTCCAGTCCAGGTGCACCACGCGGCGCCCATCGGCCGTCACCGGCAGGCGGGCCAGGTCGGTCACACCCACCGCCGTGCTCCAGCCGATCACGCGCACTCCCAGGTTGTCGTAGATTCCCACGTCGATGCGACCGGACTGCGGAAGCAGGACATCCACGGAAAGACAGGAATTGTCTTCCCTGCAACCGGGAACCGACAGGCCCAGGACGCCTTGGCCGTGCGAGAGCGAAGCCGTGGCGAAGGCGCTGGGAACAATTGCATCCAGGCCATGCGAGACCGGGACCGCGATCCGTGGAGAGATTCCGGTCGGTGGACTCTGGATGGTGAGCTTGCCGTTCGCGTAGGTGATCGCGTAGTTGGCCGCCGTCGCGCCCGACGGGACGATGGCGTAGTCCTTGGCCGCCGCGCCCGGATCGCGGACAAACGAAAGCCCTTTCACGACCGTGTCGGTCTCGCCGCTCACCAAGCCCGTGATCTTCGCAGAGAAGGTCGGATCCGACGCACCGTAGGCGATCACGGCATCGCTTGCTGTAATGGTGAGAGGAGCCGCCGTGATGGATGCCGAGACATCGGCTTGTGTCACGTAGCCGATGCCGCCAAAGAAGGCGATCGGGATCATCATGTAGTTGCCGGCATCTGCCCCGCTCAGTGTCGAACCTTTGAGTGCCACAATCTTACCCGAGCCCACGTTCCTATCCAGGAAGGCGCCTGTTCCCAGCACCAGGGAGACGTCGTCCCCATCCACCGCGCCGTCCAGGGTTCCACCCGACACCGTTGCGCTTGTGGTGCCGTCGTAGACCTTGTCCAAAGCAGTGACACCTGTGATTGTCAAGTTCTTCTTATTGATCGCCATCCTCCGGGAAATCGATGCGGCCGCCTCGAAGCTTGCGCTGCCCGCCTGGCTTGCCGTGATCGTCACGGTATCGGCCGCCAGCAGATAGGCTGTGTCGTTGGAGATGCGCACCACGGCAGGATTGGCGCTGGCGTAGCTCACCGGAAGGCCTGAACTTGCCGCAGCCGTCAGTTTGACAAATCCTGTCCCGTAGACTCGGGAGTCCAGCGCCCCGAAGGCGATGGACTGGGGCGCCATGGGAGTCACGCTGCCGGAGGCAGCGGAAGCCAAGCTGGTCCCCGCGCCGTTTGTTGCCGTCACGGTGAACGTGTAAGCAGTCCCGTTGGCCAGGCCCGTCACCGTGATAGGACTTGTCTTGCCAGTTTTTGTCAAACCACCAGGAGCCGATGCCACGCTGTAGCCCGTGATCGCAGCGCCACCCGAGAATGCTGGAGCGGTGAAGCTTATGGATGCGCTGCCGTCTCCCGCTGTCGCGGAGCCTATGACCGGAGCGTCGGGAGCGACAGCTTCCACTTCGAAGCTGCGCGTCACCGTCGCCGCCGCAGCATAGCTCGCACTCCCGGCTTGTTCTGCATTGATCGTGCATGTGCCTGTCGCGACGAAGGACAACAAACCGGCACTGGTGATGTTGCAGACGCTGGTGGTACTGGAAGTGAAGCTCACGGCAAGCATCGAAGTGGATGTGGCCACAAGTGTTGGCGTTGTGCCAAAGCCCTGCGCGGCCACTTCAGCAAAGGTGATCTTCTGACCGGGGTGGTAAGGAATGAACGCACCGTCAGCGCCCTTGAATGTCTTCTTGACAAGGATCGAATCTGCCAGAATCTGTCCGAACAGGTGGACCTGCCCATTTAAGGCGACGCTGCGATCGGGAACGACCAAGCTCGCCCACAGCTCAAGGCCCTCGTTCAAGGACACGGCCTGCGCAGCGTAGATCATCAACGAGCCACCCGGGAAATGCGCCGCATCGGTGCCATAGCCTTTGAGGTAATCCTCCGGAGCAATCACATTCAGGCGGCTAGATGCCTGGGCGTCCAGCTTGCCCTTGACCAGGATCACCGTTTGCAATCCGTTGGGCTGATGAGCCAGCAAGCGCGTGGAATCCGTTCCCGACGACGGCGGAAGGGTCACGTTGCGGAAGGCGTATGTTCCTTCGCCCAGGAACAGGGTGGAGCCGTACCAGAGATTCACGTCCCCGTAGTTTCCTGGAGGCAGGATCGTGTCGTTGGTCTTGCAGATGTGCAGGACGACCAGGTCCGATCCGCCTGCCATTGCGTTGGAACCGCAGGTCCAGCGGTACTTGCCGCTGGCGTCCTTGGGTGTCGTGAAACTGGTGGCGATGCTGACCGACGAGGCAGAGAAGGTCGTGTCGGGAAATGTCCAAGCAGAATAAGGCGTCGCTTGCGGCTGCACTCCCCAGGTCAGGCCGGGAATGGAAGCCGGAGAGCTGAAAGCCGTCGAGACCGAGTTGTTGAAAAAGTCGGAACCGTTGAAGTAATTGTGGTTCCAAGCTGCCACGGTGAGCTGCCCTCCCGTGTACACCCGACCTTTCAAAATATTCAGCTGCGCCATGATCAGGTTGCGCCCTACATAGGTCGTACCCATGATCGAGTCATTGTACATGGCAACGCCGCCCAGGTCGTTGGCGACCCGTACATCTCCCCAGATCCAGTCCCCACTATTGTTGACCTGGAAATCCTTCCCGGAAGTCACCGTGGACCGAAGGGTATCGGCCGCATCGATCTGCACCAGGCTGTCGGAACCGATCCAGCCACCTTGGGAAGTGGACGCGCCGGATTCCATCGTCATGATCTTGCGACCATACAACGAATACCGGTTGAGCGAATCGTCCACGGCAAGCCCCGCGCTTACACTCGACGCGAGAAGGAAGATTCCCAGCATTGCAAGTTGCAGCATTGGGTGCCGCTTTTGTCTTTGCTTCCGGTCTGATCGTTGCATAGGAAGCTTTCTGAGAACAGATGTTTGCCGCAACTCAAAGATAAGCGCCTGGCGGGACAAGCTGGCCGGGCCGCCGTCGAGGGGATCGGCAGCGAGCCCGGCGCACTGGATGCTTACTGGAAATTCACCGGTCCCACCCGGTAGTGCCAGTACATGGCGTAGAAGACGTTGAAGTCGTGCTTGGTGGACTTGAAGGCGAACACCCCCGGCTTGGTGGCGTCCGTGTCGGGCTCCCAATCGGTGTCGCCCTGCATCCGACTGAACACGTTCGAGTGGGTGATCGCCTCGTAGTACTCGAAGACTGGAAGCTTCAGATACCCCTTCCAGACCGTATTGTCGTTCACGGTGAAGAACTCGTTCCCGTCGGTCATGTTGATCGTGGATCCGGCGTTCTCGAGGGTGCCCAATCCGTAGATGGTCGCGGAATACTCCCAATCCTTCCAGGTCTTCTGGACGTTGACCTTGGATTTGCCTCCACCCGAGACGTCGAGTTTCGATTCCCACTCCGCCCAGCCTCCCCAGTTGCTGAAGCACTTCGCCGTCCCCTTCACAGAATCGATGACCACCGCCCGGTCGGGTGAGATCTTCGCGCTTCCGGCAACGGGATAGGTGTAGTACTGCTTCTGGTTGGCGTCGTCGAACCGCGCCGTGTAGAGGAAGTAGACATAGTCGTTGTCGCGGCGCAGCCCCTCGTCCGTGAACACCCCGTTGGCCGTGAACTCCTTGACCCGCGTGACCCACACGGAGGGACTGCTTCCTTTGTAGATGCCCGCGTCGTTGCCCCAGTTCAGGGTGCCGTTGCCAGCATCGCCCAGATCCCAAAGCGCTCCCAGGGAAGCCGGCTTGGGCATCACCGTGGACAGGGCGCTGAACTGGGCGCGAAAAAGGACCACCTCCGAGACCAAAGGATCCAGCGCCTTGATCTTGTCGAAGTTGATCGTGACGACCTTGGCCTTGTGCAGGAGGTCGCTGGTGGGATTGGTCACGTTCCACATGCCGCCCGAAGCCGGTGCATCGACCCTGGCTAGCCGACGAAGGATGCCCGCGAGGACGATCAGCTTGCGCTTGGCCTCGTTCTTGGAGACCGCGACCACCTGGAACGTGTCCACGCCCAGCACCAGAGGAAGCTCCAGGGAATACGTCGCATAGGTCCCAGCATCAGAAACCTTCACAGTGTCTGTCTTGGCTGCGCCCTTGCGGGTCACTTCCAGTCGCGCCAGGGGATGTCCGCACTGCACGCGCAGCACCGTGGCGCCGCGCACCACGCTGGATACCGAGTAGTTCAATGTATCCGTCGCCCGCAAGGGAGCCACGCGCCAAGACGCCTCCTGGGCGGGAAGGATCCAGATGGAATCCAGGACCACGCTGCCGTCGAGGGGATCGATCGCGGTGACTGTGGGGTCGGGATCCGTCGCGTCGGGCAGGCCGTCGCCATCCGAATCCTTCCGCAACGGATTGGTCTTCCAGAGTTTTTCGGCAAGATCGGAATCGCGCCGCCATCCGAAGACCTCCTTGCCGTCGGCAATGCCGTCGCCGTCGGAATCGGCAACGTGCATGTCCGTCCCCAACGCCGACTCCATGCGGTCGGGCAGGCCGTCGCCGTCGGTGTCAGCGGTGTAGATCACGGTGACTATGGACGCGCCCTTCACCTGGATGGATGCCGGATCGTAGCTGGCTCCGGTCCCATAGACTGTCACTGAATCGGTGGAGGACTGGACCACCACGCTCCACGAGCCGCTAGGCGAAGCGCCGTTGGCCAACCCGTCGATGGACTTGATCCCGCGCTTGCCTTCGGTCTCTCCCACTTCCACCGACACCCCGGCCTTCGCCAGGATCTCCAGGAGGCTCAAGGAGACGTAGCGATCGGTCTGCGATGTGTAGAAGTCGTTGTACTTGGAACGACTGGAAACATAGGGCTTGATCAGCGTCTTGCCGGTGGCGGAATAGATGCCCGGATCAACGATCACCTGCGCGGTACGCCGATTGACGTTGGTGAGCAAGGTGTCCACCTCGCCCTGGGATGTCTGGAACTTGACGTTGGTCAATTGGGCCGTAAGGCCTCCCGACATGCGGCACAGGGCATCGAACACGTCCGGGTTGGTCAAGGAGATTTTGAACTGCCGAACGGTCTTGTTCTGCCCGACCTGGGCAGGCACGGTGACGGTGCTCTCCTGCTGCAAGGCGAGCTCACCCACCACGGTCGACATGGTGGATGCCTGGGAGCCGTTTCCTGTCAGGCGCAGGAGGGGGTTGTCTAGGACGACGGTCTGGCTGCCGGTGTTCGTGAACTCCATGTCGATGGCGATTTCGCCGCCGTTGAACGTGGTTTCGTCGCTACGTGACGATTCCAAAGCCTCCTCCCAATTGCGGCCCGTACTGGAGGCGTATTCCGAACTCCAGGACTGGCTGCCACCCCAGCCGCCGGTGGTGGTCACCGATCCGCTGATGGTCAGCCCCCCTTCGGCCGAGAAGTCGGCCTCGGCTCCCACCTCGATAGCCAGCTCGGCCGACCAGTTCGTCTCTTGCGCGGAGCTGAAGGTGCTCGACTTCGTGTAGTCCCCACCGTTGGAAAGCGTCCTGTTGACGCCCGTCGTGGACGTTCGGCCGAAATTCGCGATCATCACGGGATAGGTCTTCATGGCCACGGTGAACTGGGGAACGTCGGCCACCAAGGGATTGCGGCCGTCCTGGATTTCCTGGCCGTCCGAAACGCCGTCGCCGTCGGTGTCAGCAATCTCTGCGTTCGTGCGGTAGACGTAGCGCTCCTCGTAGTTGGTGAGTCCGTCTCCGTCGTTGTCGTTGGAAGGATCCAGGATCAGGATCTGACGGCCATCAGCGGTGTAGGAATTGATGTCGTCCGCGTAGCCATGGACCAGGACCTTGCGAAGGCTCGTGACGTCGGCGACGTTCTTGGTGATCGTCAACGTGTCGACCACCCCGGAGGCGACCGTCGCAGCCCTTGAAGCCACCAGACGGCTCGATGGGACACCCGTACGGCCTCCCGAGCTCGTCGAGCTGGAGTGGAGGTATCTGAAGCTTCGGCTCGTCCCGCCCACATCCAGATGGACCAGGTAGAGCCCATTGCCCATCTCGGGAGCGCAGGTGGGAAGAAATAGGGAATTCTCGCCGGCGGGTACCGAGCCGGTCCATCGGGCGACCAACCGGCCCGCAGTAGAGAATACCCCGAGGTTCGCGGTCTGTTCACGATCCACCCCGAAGAGGATTTCGTTGCCGAGCAATGTCGGCGCCGAATTCACGGCAATTGCATCCATGGGCCGCAGCCCGGTGCTCAGTTCGACGAAACTGAACTCACCGTTTGCGTCGGTAGTGGTCTGCTTAGCCGCCTTGGCCAGCTTCACCGTGGCGTCGGCCAACGGATGGCCTGCGTTGTCCAGCAGAGTTCCGGTGAGTGCCCAGCCCCCTGTGGACAGCGCACCAAGGATCACGAATGCGAACTTATTCATCCTTCTCCACTCCTGTCGTCTTGATTGACTCCAATTCCTGTCCACCAACACCCTCCACCACGATCTTCCATCGCACGTACAGCGAAACATCGGTGTTGCGGCGACAACATCGGCATGCGGCATTGAACCAGAGCCACTCGCATGGGCTGGCTTCAATGTGGGGGCATACCGCAGGGAATCCAAGAAGAATGAGGTGTTAAAACGTTTTAACACTGATGCTTGGAAGGACGATTTGTTAGGAAATCACGGATTCTGGCGGTATTTCCACGTTTTCGACTCCCTCACCATGGCCGACGGAAGCCCCTATCCTGACATGTCGGTATCACACAAGAGCATCAACCACCAAGATGCGGAACGCTTCCTTCATACCGCTTGAGCAACGTCCGCAATTCCCCGGCCTGCGCCCGCCCTTTGCCCTCTTGCTCTGCCAGGTCCAAGACATACCGAGCCGAAGCCTGGATTTTGCCCCAGCGAGGTTGCTTGGGAACCTTCTCCGGATCCAGGTACCGATCCAGCGTTTGGGTGCGGCGCCAGCCATTGGGATTCATTTGTACGCTCCAGAGTCCGGAGCGCTGGGCGAAGTCCACTTGGGTCCCCTGAGTCAGTTCCACCCACAGGCTAAGCACCACCCGCATGATTTCCCCGGCCAAGGCTGATTCATCCAACGCGGTCCCTGCGGAGACCTTCGGGCGCAGGTGCAAGTCCACGCGAGCCAGCAGCTCCTCGCGCAGGAAGGGCTTGAGGACGTAGTCGTCCCCTCCGGCGGAATAGCCCCGCAGGAGGTCGTCCATGCGGTTGCGGGCCGTCACGAAGATCACCGGCAGTTCCAAGGCGCCGTAACGCGTGCGGATCTCCTCGCAGACATCGTATCCGTCGCGCCCCGGCATCATCACGTCCAGCAGCACAAGCGATGGCTTCTCGCGGTCGATGCGATCCAGGATGCCGTTCCCGTCCTGGGCACAGACCACGCGGTAGCCTTGCGGCCCCAGATGGTTACGCAGGATGCGCAGGTTCACCGGCTCGTCGTCGACAACCAGAATAACGGCCCCCGCACTGCCGGGAAGCCAGCCGTTGTCGACGACATCTTCCTGCACCTCGGATCGGTGTTGCCGCGCCACGAAATTGCTCCCCGCCGCAGCCACGGACTCGCCTCCCGCCGTCGCCACAGGAAGAGCGAAAGAGAACCACGATCCGCGCCCGGACTCGGATTCCACGGAAAGCACACCTCCGTGTAGCTCGACCAGACGCCGGGTGATCGAAAGTCCCAGCCCGGTCCCGCCGCGCCGGGAGGATTTCCCTTGCTCGAAGGCATTGAAGATACGCTCCCGATCCCCCGATTCGATCCCAATCCCGGTATCGCGCACACCGACTTCCACATGGCCGTTCCGCTCGGCCAGAGACACCACCACCTCACCGACATCGGTGAACTTGACAGCATTGCCCACCAAATTGAAAAGGATCTGGACCAGGCGGTCCGCATCGGCAAGTACCAAGGGGAGATCCGGCGGAAGCTCCGAGCGGAGCACGATCCCCTTGCGGTTCACTGCAGGCCGGAAATTGGCCATGACCTGGGCCACCACCGAAGCGCAATCCAGCGGACGCTTCCCCAGGGCGATGTCGCCGTGCCGCAGCTTCGAGAAATCCAGGATGTCGTCGACCAGGTTGGTCAGGCGCTTGGCGCTATCGGCGATGACCAGTACGTCGCCGCGCAGCGCATCCGGAAGGTCCTTCCCTGCCCCGGAAAGGAGGACGGATTCCGACATCCCGATGATGCCATGCAGAGGCGTACGCAGCTCGTGGCTGGTGTTGGCCAGGAAGTCGTCCTTGATCCGGTCGATCCGCCCCAGTTCCTCAGAATGGGCCTCCAGCGCATCAAACGCGCTGCTGTAACGGCGGGCGACCACCAGGCTGTTGCAGCAAGCCATGGCGAAGGTGCCCAGGTCGATGAAGTAGCCGGAGTGGATCAGGTCCATCCCCTTGAGTACGTCGTTGAGACCGCACAGAGAGAAGAATCCGGAGCCTACGGCCATCACCATGGCCCCTTCCCGGCGCTCGCGCAAGGCACGAGCAAGGACCAACGCCATGTAGGGGATGCTCGCGACCCCCACGACCTGCACCCCGATCAGGAACCGTTCGAAGACCGAGGGCGGTAGCAGTACGACCAGGACCAGCAGGATCGCGACACACACCTGGTAGATCCGAGGCAGTCCTTTCAGGACCAGGCCAGGGAAAAATCTGTGGTAGAAAAAGAGGAGTGCGGGAAGGATCGGGAAGAAGGAGATCAGCTCCAGCCGGGAGACCATCCCGTAAGGTAGATCGGGCCACACGCCCGTGAGCAGCCGGAATCCCGAGCCGTCCTCCACGAAGAATCCAGCCGCAGAAAAAAGGCAGACCAGCGCCAAGGGAACCAGCGTGCCGTCCTTGGGACGCATCTGGTACAGCCGCAGATGGTAGAGCGCCAGCAGAAGAAGGGCCCCGATCAGGAACAACTGCCTCCCCACGCGCAGGGAGCCCTCGCGGGACACGCGAGACAGGGCACCGATCCTGGGCACGAAGGTCATCCCGCCGTGCACCGATTCGAAGTTCGCCACCTGGTACACGAACGATATCCTCCCCTCTGCCGGCTCCACGACCACCGGGGACATGTGGTTCTCCAGTCGGGCCCGCGTCGTCTCGCGGCTCTCCCCCACCTGCCCGTTGGCGGAAACCAGGCGCCCGTCCACGTAGAGCCGTCCTGCAGTCTGGACCTCAGGCACCTCAATGGCCAACTGCCGCAGCGTGTCGGGGACCAAGACGACCAATGTGAAGGTCGCACAGCCCAAGCCGTCCAGCTTACGCCCCCGGAAGATCGCGCCGTTCCATCCTTCGGGAAGATCCTGCACCGTGTCCGGCACCACACCTGCCGACCGTAGCTGCTCCGGGGAAAGAAGCCGTTCCCAGTACACGCCCCATTGGCCTGCCAGAGCCACGGCGGGCTTCCCGAGGCCGAAGTCCTGGCGGGAGAGATCCAACACACCCCGCACCGCATGGGGAGTCGCCCCACCCGAACAACCGGTGAAAAGGAAAACCGCCGCGAGACCCGCAGAGACGAGCCTCAGAAGGACCCAGGTTCCATCAGACTGACAACGACTCATCCGGCAAAGCTAGTCACCCTTGCCGAGACTCTCGCTCGAAGGCGATCGTTCCTGCCTCTGCCTACGTCTTTACGCTCAACTTGAACACGTTCTCAAGCGTCGCGTTCGTCAGTAGAGGGACGGGTCACTCCGTCGCTTTTTTAAAGCTCTGGAAGCACATTTCCTGGCCGGGCGCGCGAAACAGATCAGCACCGATCGCAGGTGAAGCAAACAGGCGTTTGTCTCGCGCGCGGCTTCCCACCCCTGAAATTATGCTACTGTGAGAGTCGGCGTCGGCATCAACCCACTTGACGAGAGTGTCATGCATCTGCCCGAAACACCTGCCTGGTCGGTCCTGCTGGGATTCATCGGATCCCTGGCTGGCATCACCATGATCTGGCTGGTCTGCTGCACCGTACTGGTGTGGGCCCACCGGCGCAAGGTCAGGCTGCTCGGTCCGGAACACCGCAAACTCCCCTGGACCATCCTGGGCATCCTCTCGCTGAACCTGTTCGGAGGTGGCTGGGTGGTATCCCTGTTGGTCGCCCAAGGGCGAAGGGCGGATCTCCAGGAAATGCGCCGCCGGGTGCAAAGCGCCGTGCAGCGGTTCGAGTCCACGCGCACCACCAACTTCCGCATAGCCACCGCTCTGGCCCGCGCTCCCGAGATGAGCGCTGGTGCAAACGCCCTCGATTCCTGTCTCGACCTGTATGCCAACTTAATCGTGGACGGCCACATCTACCTGATGGACTCATCGGGCGTGGCCCATCACGCCGATTATGCTGGTCGGGAGGCCATCGTGGGCGGAAATTATCGGAACCGTCCCTACTTTCAAGAAGCACGGTGTGGGAAGCCTTCCGCCTACTTGGCGGTGGGCATCGCGATCCAGCGGGGAGCCCTATTCTGCGCCGCACCCCTGGAGAAGGCCACGCCGGAACGCACCGTGATCGCCGTACGCCAGTCCCTTCAATCATGGGCCTTCCTGGACTCCGACCAGCCCATGGGCGACGGCCGCATGTACCTAGCCTCGCCCGAAGGACTGATCCTTTCCGCCTCCGACACCACCGCAGTGCTGCACCGACTGTGGGACTGCCCACCTGCACAGCTGGCCGCCGCCGTGACCGCGCGCCAATTTCCCCAACCCGTCGGGGAGACCATCCTGTCCCAGGAACCCTTCCAAGGGCAATCCCTAACCAGCTCGAGACACCGTTTACTGGTCGCGCGCGTGGGCGTTTCGCTTCCGGGATGGAGCTTTGTCCTGATCGACGTTCCCCACTCCGAGATCCAGCTGCAGTTGTGGCTACTTTGCCTCCTGGCCGGCAGCGCCATCGTGATTGTGACCCTGTACCTGATCCAGGAACGTCACCTCGTGCAGGCCATCGCCACCACGGAGCTGGCCCAGAGCGCCCAGCTCAAGGCTACCCACGAGCGGATCCGTTTCGAGACCATCTTCCACGGCTCCCCCTTGGCCATCATGCTCACCCGCATGGAAGACGGCTCCATCGAGGACGTCAACCAGGCCTTCCTGAAGCAGTTCGGATGGACCCGGCAGGAGGCGCTGGGACTCACCACCGACCATCTGGGCATCTGGAGCCAACCCGAGGTCCGACAACAGCACCGCGAGTCCATCCAGGCCACGGGACATTCCAGCGTCGAGGAGCGAATGCTGGATCGCGCCGGAAACGACCTGTGGATGCAGATCCACTCCTCCCGTACACGCATCGAAAGCAGCGACTACATCGTGAGCCAGATCCAGGACGTGACCGACATGCGCCGCGCCATGGACAAGGCCAACGAAGCCACCAGCGCCAAGAGCGCCTTTTTGGCCAACATGAGCCACGAGATACGCACTCCCATGAACGGGGTGATCGGGATGTCGGAATCGCTCCTGGAAACGTCGCTGGATCCCGAGCAGCGCGAAGCCGCCCAGACCATCGTCCGCTGCGCCGAGTCGTTGCTGTCCATCCTCAACGACATCCTGGACTTCTCCAAGATCGAGGCGGGTCGCCTCGAGCTCGAGCTGGTCGAATTCGAACTCCAGGAGATCCTCAAGGACCTGCAGAGCCTGTTCGGGCATCAGGCCCGCACCAAGGAGATCGCACTGGAATTCAGCGTCGCCGAGGACGTGCCCCGCTGGCTGCGCGGGGACTCACTGCGCATCCGCCAGATCCTGACCAACCTAGTGGGCAACGCCATCAAGTTCACCCACTCCGGTCGAGTCGAGGTCGCAGTCACCCTGGTCGCCCGCCAGGCCCAGAGCATCACCCTTGGCATGGAGGTGCGCGACACCGGCATCGGCATTCCCGACGATCGCAAAGGCCGGCTGTTCGAGCCATTCAGCCAGACCGACAGCTCCATGACCCGCAAGTTCGGAGGGACCGGCCTGGGGCTGTCCATCTCCCGACGCCTAGCCCGCCTCATGGGAGGCGACATCACCGTCGACAGCCACGAAGGCCACGGCTGCGTGTTCCGGGTGGAGCTGGAGCTGGCCGAGGGCGATACCCCCTCCGTTTCCTCCACTGGCATGGCGGCCTTGGAACCGCTCCATGGAAGGGTGTTGCTGGTGGAGGACAATGAGACCAACCGCCGCATCGCGGTGCGGATCCTGGAAAAGGCCGGGCTTTCGGTGTGGACGGCCACGAACGGCCTGGAGGCATTGGCCCAGCTCGCGCATCTGGACTTCGAACTGGTCCTGATGGACGTACAAATGCCGGAAATGGACGGCCTGGAGGCCACTCGGAGGCTGCGGGGGCTCACGGGACAGCGCAACCAGCGCGTTCCCGTGGTGGCCATGACCGCCAACGCGATGCAAGGCGACCGCGACCGTTGCTTGGGCGCCGGCATGGACGATTACTTGACCAAGCCGATCCGGGCCCATCAGCTGCGCATCGCGCTGCAGCAGTGGCTGAGCTGACTAGCGCAAGAACAGGAAGAGCGCAACCCCCAGCAGGAAGAAGCCGTAGATGCGCTTGAACAGGGAGGGCTTCAGTCCCACCGCGATGCGCGTCCCGAAGAACGTCCCGACGATCAGACCCAGCACGATCCATCCCACTAGATGCACGTCCAGGACTCCACTGCGGGCGTACACGATGACGCCGGGCAGTCCCACCGGCAGTTGCAAGGCCGCAAGCGAAGTGGCGGTAGCCTCCTTGGGTTGGAAGGCGAAGAGCCACATCAAAAGCGGCACGATCACCACCCCACCGCCCTTGCCGAAGAGACCAGCAATGATCCCCGCCCCGAAGCCGATCAGGAGCCAAAGGGGAATGCTGCCCTCTCGTACAGGCTGGACCGTCTCTTCACGAGGGCGACGCCGCAGCCGCTTCCAGACATCCAGGTAGCCGAAGGCGATGTAGAGGAGGAAACAGGCGTAACCGCGTTCCAGGACGACCTGGGGTGCGGCCAGGGCAAAGCTTGCCCCCAGCGCCGAACCCAGCAGCAGGCCTGCCGAAAGCCATCCGGTCAGCTTCCAGCGCACCAAGCCTGCCTTGTGGTACTGCCAAACCCCCAGCACCCCGACCGGAAGCAGCAGGGCGGCCAGCGAGGTTGCACTGGCATGCAGCACATCCATGCCCAAGATGGCGATGAGGGCAGGGACGATGAGGCTCCCGCCCCCGATGCCGAAGAGTCCCGAAAGGATGCCAGCCCCGATGCCCACGGCAAGAAAGATCGCGATCATGGCAACAAAACTGCTTTCTGCTGACGGCATCTGACAGCGAGAACCGTTTACTCTTCCTGCCTCGTTGAGCACCCGCTCAACCGCGATTTTCCGTTTCACGCGCGGGATCCGCAGCTCGCCCAGTAGCTTCTGTCCATGAACATCCGCAACTTCATTCCCAGCCGTCGCATCCTACCCGCATTGCTTGGCCTTGCTCTGGGCTCGATTGTCTGGGCCCAGGTCGCCAGCGTACGCATCGTGATCATCGGCGATTCCACCGTCTGCAACTACGCGGCCTCCAAATACCCCTGGGCCGGATGGGGCCAGGAGATCGGTCTCTACTTCAAACCCGGGTCGGTGACCGTTCTCAATAATGCCGTGGGCGGCAGAAGCTCGCGCAGCTTCGTGACCAAGGGGCAGTGGGCCACCACCTCGGCAGCACTAAAGGCCGGCGACTACTTATTCATCCAGTTCGGCCACAATGACCGGGACTTCTCCGACACATCTCGTTACGCCGATACCGCCACCTACAAGCAGTACCTGGGGATGTACATCACTCAGGCCCGTGCCAAGGGCGTGCACCCGGTGCTGGTGACGCCCATGAATATGAACACTTGGACCGACACAGCCAAACGCACGGTGCGGGAGGTCTTCACCGAAGGCGCAAACAACTACCGTGCCGCCATGATCCACGTAGGCGACAGCCTGCACGTGCCGGTGCTGGATCTGGAGAAGCAGTCCACGCTCCTGATGGACACCTTGGGGGCAGGTTACATGACCAAGTGGCACTTCATGGGACTGGACACCGGCGAGTACCCCAACTACCCCACGGGTTACGCCGACGGGACGCATTTCCAGGAAATGGGCGCCCTGGAGAACGCCCGCATGGTCACCGAAGAGATCTCACGCCAGGCCTCCGATTCCGTCCTGAAGCCGCTGGCCGCTCTGGTCACCCGCAAGCAGGCGGTCACGGTGGCCTCGAACCTGGCCAATGCAGGCGTCCTGACCAAAAGTCGCATATTCCCCTACGGAGCACCCGTCACACTCAAGGTCAAGCCCGCCAAGGGCAAGACTTTCCGCTACTGGGCAGGCTCCAAGGGCGACAGCCTGACGGGCGCGCTGCGCTACACCTTCACCATGGATTCCCTGGCCCACAGCTACACGGCGGTGTTCGTGGGAGGAACCACCGGCATCGCGGCGGAAAGGCCCACAAAAAACGTATCGGTCCTGCAACAAGGCATGCAGCTGCGAGTTTCCTGTCCTGAGCGTCTGCGGTCCGTGCGCATCAGCAATGCCTCTGGGCGAGTGCTCCTGGAACGCAAGGTAGACGGCAACCTGCTGCTGGTGCCACTGGGTCGCATTCCTTCGCAGGAACTCCTGGTCCGGGCTCAAACCGAGGAAGGATCCGTATCCCAGACCATCCGCTGGCTGCGGTAGCTGCCGGCCAGCATGTCCAGCAACTCCTTGCGGGCATCGTCGCTAGAACGGGGCAGCTTGAGCTCTTGGATCGCCAGCTCGTCAAGCATCCAGGCCTTGGCCCCGCCCGATCCCGGAGGGGCGGGCACCGATACCAGGGGGCGACAAGACAGTTCTTCCAGCTTGGAGCGACGCACGATGAGAGCCTTTCTGCGGATTTGCGAGTCTTCCAGCAGACTACCACATCTCCGAACCCGGCGCAAGTCCCCCCGGTGCGTTGAGCGCCCGTTCAACCCCGATTTTCAAATGCTCGCGCGACCACGCCAAGTCGCCCCTATCCTCTAGTCAGTCACCACACCATCCGGATCCGTCCGGAGCCAGAGCCGCAGTCCACCGCCTTGCGGCAGAGAAGAGGGAACCATGAGAAGCACACTTCGCCTCCTGACATTGGCTACCGCCCTGGGAAGCATCTCGAGTCAAGCGCTCACTCGCAACTTGGAGTGGCTCGACCGGGGACTGGTCGCCATCAACACCAGCGGCTCCAACGTTTTCCTGTCCTGGCGCCTCCTGGGAACCGAACTGAAGACTGCATCCTTCAACGTGTATCGCGATGGCGCCAAGATCGCCACCATCCCGGCCACGGCAGCCACCAACTACACCGACAAGGCAGGCAGTGCCACCGCCAAATACTCCGTGCGGGCAGTGGTCAATGGAGTGGAGCAGGCCGCCGATACCGTGATGACCCCATGGAAGAAAACGTGGCTTTCGATTCCACTCACGCCGCCTGCCGGTGGCATCTACGACACCACCGCGTACACCTATTCTCCTGGTGATGCAAGCGTGGGCGATGTCGATGGCGACGGCCAATACGAGATCATCCTGAAGTGGGATCCTTCCAACGCCAAGGACAACTCCCAAAGCGGTTACACCGGCAACGTCTACTTGGATGCGTACAAGCTTTCGGGCAAGCGCCTGTGGCGCGTGGATTTGGGACCGAACATCCGAGCAGGGGCTCACTACACCCAATTCCAGGTGATGGACTACGATGGCGACGGCAAAGCCGAGATGATCGTGAAGACGGCTCCCGGCACCAAGGACGCAAGCGGTGCCTACCTGTCCACCGGTTCAGCCGCCGGCGCCGACAATACCAAAGACTACCGGAATTCCAACGGCTACATCCTCACGGGCCCCGAGTGGATCACCCTGTTCGACGGCGCCACCGGCAAGGAGCTCAACACCACCGACTACCTTCCGGGGCGCGGCACGGTCAGTGCTTGGGGCGACAACTACGGCAACCGCGTGGATCGCTTCGTGGCCTATACCGGCTGGCTCGACGGCGTCCACCCGACAGCGCTTTTCGAACGCGGCTACTACACTCGACTGACCCTGACTGCGTGGGATGTCGTGAACAAGAAGCTGGTGAAGCGCTGGGCCTACGACCGCCCGGCCCAAGCCGGACAGGACGGGCAAGGCAACCACAACGGTGCCATCGGCGATGTGGATGGCGACGGCAAGGACGAGATCTTCACCGGATCCACGGGCATCAACAACGACGGCACGCTGCGCTGGGACAACAAATTGGGCCATGGCGACGCCATGCACCTGGGTGCCATGGATCCCGACCTCACAGGCCTTCAAATCTGGTCGGTCAAGGAAGGCGCCGTGGGCGGCGTCAATTCCTCGGTCCTGGTGGACGCTTCCACAGGCAAGCCTATCTGGGGCTACGACGCCGACTCCGATGTGGGTCGCGGCATGGCGGCCGACATCGATGCCACCTCGCCTGGCTACGAGATGTGGTCGTCCGCCACCCCCGGCGTGTATTCGGTTAAGGGAAAACTGCTGTCGGCCAGCAAGCCCAGCGTGAACTTCCGCATGTACTGGGATGGCGACCTGCAGGACGAACTGCTGGACGGCACCAAGCTGGACAAGTGGAATGGCAACGGAACCACCCGCCTGATGAGCTTCTATAGCTTCCCTGCCAACAATGGCGTAGCCTCCAACAACAGCACCAAGGCGACGCCTTGCCTGTCGGCCGACATCCTGGGAGATTGGCGCGAGGAGGTGATTTTTCGCACGGCCAACAACGACAGCCTGGTGATCTTCACCACCACCACGCCGACCACCTACCGCATGCACACTCTCATGCACGACCCCGTCTACCGCGCCAGCATCGCGTGGCAGAACAGCACATACAACCAGCCTCCGCACCTGGGGTTCCTGCTCTCGGACACGGCCAAATGGAAGGCTCCTGACATCAAACTGATCGGCCAACCTTCCGTCACCGTGGGCGTCTCGGGACAGCTCTCGCACATCGATGGAGTCACCCGCAGCATGGCGGTGCAGGTCATGGGACAGCCCAGCATCCCGATGCCCATCGGACTCGATCCACGCGCCAACACGCTCCAGCTGCGCGACCTGCGCGGACGGATCGTGGCCGAAGTGAGCAATCAGGAAGGCCACATCGCGTTGCCAAGCAGCCTGACTCACGGCGTCTATCTGCTGCAAACGCCTTGAGCCACGCCTGAATCCACACGCTCCCGCAGCCGTTGCTGCGGGAGTCCCTGGCCTTTCTGAAGCGGAGCCAAAACCCATGCGCAAACACTTCCCGATATTACTGCTCGCCTGCGCCTCCTGGATCCAGGCCACCGTGGCCATGAAGGTGCCCTTCGGCAACCACATGGTGCTGCAGCGCAACCAGACCATGCCGGTGTGGGGAACCGCCGCCGCCGGAGAATCCGTCACCGTGACCCTCAATGGCGCAAGTAAGACGATCAAGGCCGACGCCGACGGCACCTGGAAGGCATCTCTGGATGCAGCAAGCGCCGGAGGCCCCTACAGCCTGACGGCCAAAGGAAGCGCCAACACCGTGACCTTCACGGATGTCATGGTGGGCGAGGTGTGGCACTGCGCCGGGCAGTCCAACATGGACACCCGCATGAGCTACTGGGAATATCCCAATTTGACAGATTCCGTAAAAAAAGCCAACTACCCGCTGCTGCGCTACGTGACCATGCGCCAGCCAGGCCAGACCGTGCAGTGGCAGAACGTGACCCCATCCACCGTCGGGGCACTCTCGGCCGCCGGTTACTTCTTCGGACGCGACCTGCTAGACAACCTGGACGGCGTCGCCGTGGGCCTGGTGGTTACAGCCGTGGGCGGCACCATCATCGAGCAGTGGTTGGACCCGATCACACTGGCCGGGTTCACAGATCTCGCCACCGACACCACAGCAGGCGTCATGTACGACACCTGGGTGAAGCCTGTGGCCGGTTACGGGGTGAGAGGAACCGTATGGCTGCAGGGCGAGAACAACACGAGCTCCGCGCTCTACAAGAACTACGGCAAGCGCCTAGAGAAGATGATCCCCGGTTGGCGCACCGTCTGGGGACAAGCCGACATGCCCTTCCTCGTGGCGGGGCTGTGCCACAAGGGTACGAAGCAGATCGCAGCCGGCGAGACCAGCAACGAGGCCTCGATCCGCGAGCTGCAGCGAAGCGTCACGGACACCCTCAAGAATACCTGGTTATCAGTCACCGTGGACCTCGGATCCGATTCCACCTGGCATTATCCCCAAAAGCCCGAGCTCGGCAAGCGCCTAGGCATCTTGGCCCGCGGTGCCCTCTACGGACAAGCCGGCTTCGTGTACGAACACCCACGACCCAAAGCCTGCTTCAAGCGTGGCACCTCCATCGTGATCCCGTGGGACGCACGTGGCGGCAAGCTCCTCCTGGATTCCGGCACCGTGCCGCTGGGATTTCAGGTCGCAGGCTCCAACAACGTGTGGTCGTGGGCCACCGCCACGCTCAAGGGCGACACCGTATTCCTGACCACCACCATCGCAAGCCCGACGCAGGTGCGCCACGCCTGGGCCAATCAGCCTGTCATGAACCTGCGCAGCTCCGGAGGCCAACCCGCAACGCCCTTTGCCATGGCCGTCGCGACCACGGTGCCCGTCTCGATCGCGGCGCGACGGGGAGGAGCACGGCGGTCGCTACAGGTTCTACCACCCGGACTGGTACTCCCGCAGGCGGTGAGTACCAGTCACCTTCCCCAGGTCACACCCTCGGGAAGGACTGCCCTCCGTCCCTAGGCCCCTTTCGACAATTTAGACAGGATCTGTCCAAATCCCTCCGGATCCTCCAAGAAGGGTACGTGCCCGGTGTCCAGCCGATGGACCTCGCCACGAAGCCCAGCAAGCGCCAGACACACCGCATCGCGGCCTCCGGTCGCCCAGATGATGTCGGCACCTTCCAGGAGCGAAGTATCCACCTTGCGATCACGCAGGACTTCGAGCCCCCTGATTAGGGACGGAAGCGGGATCTCCAGAGCTCCGGCCAACCAGCGGCTCGCTAGGTGTTCCGGCATGCCCGGCCACATCCGCTCGCGAAAGGAGGACAGCGTACCGGTCAGGTCCTTTCCCAGCGCCCGGATCATGCGATCCAACACCAAGGGGCGCCACGGCCCTGCCGAGTCGCAGAAGTCCAATACGGGACACACCGCAAGCAAGCGGACACCCTGCGGCCAGCTGCCCGCCACTGCCAGCTCCAGCGCGAGCAGAGAACCCAGCGACCAAGCCACCACGCAGCTTCCCGGGTCCAATTTTGACAGTTCTTGTCCAAGTCCCCCGTCGCTTTCGAGAACCTCATGAGCATCAAGGAACGAGTGCCGTGCCCCGGGCACCAGCGAGGCGAGTTCCGGCTCCCACACCGCAAACGACGAGGCCCAGCCCCCGATCCACAGCAACGTGCGGGTCATGCCCCGCGCAAGGCCATGACCGCAGAGCCCGCACCAAAGGCCAAGAACAGGACGGCGGTGGCGATGCGGATCCAGCGCGCCTGCACCTTGTCGGCCAACTTCTCGCCCACCGCCACTGCCAGTCCGTCGGCCAGCAGCATGCCCATGGTGGTTCCGGCCGTCACCCACAGCACAGATTGGAAGCGGGCCCCCAAGGCGATGGTGGCGAACTGGGTCTTGTCGCCCATCTCCGCTAGGAAGAACAGGATCGCGGTGGTCAGGAAGGGCCCGAAGCGCGGAGCTTTTTCCTCCTCGTCCTCCTTGTCGGGCACCAGGATCCATGCCCCGAAGCCAAGGAAGCAAGCAGCCAAAGTCCAGGCCAGCACCTTGGGAGTGAAGAAGCTCGAGATCCAAGCCCCCGCCCAAGCGGCCAGGCCGTGATTCAAGAGTGTGGCAACTAGGATGCCCGCCATCACTGTCCAGGGCTTGCGGAACTTGGCCGCCAAAGTGAAGGCCAGCAGCTGGGTCTTGTCGCCCGTCTCACTGGCGGCGACCAGCACTGTGGACGAAAGGATCGTTTCGAGTATCATAGGTCGGACAAGGTAGTCTCGTTGGAGGTGTCCTTGCCTCGGCGGAAGCCCTCGATGGCGGCCAGCAGGTCCTTGAGCCGCACCGGCTTGGTGAGGTAGGAGGTCGCACCGGCATCCAGGCAGCGCTTGGCGTCGGAGCTCTGGGCCATGGCCGTCATGGCTACGATGGGCACCTGGCTCGTGAGGGGATTTCTGCGCAGGTGGCCGATGGCCTCCAAGCCGTCCATGACCGGCATCTGCACGTCCATCAGGATCACGTCGGGAACGCAACGGGCGGCCGCATCTAGGGCCAGCTGACCGTTGCCCACCGCCTCGATGTCGCAGCCCAGGGCACCCAGGTACTCCACCACGCACTCGCGGATGTCATCGTTGTCCTCGGCGATGAGCACCCGCAGGCTCCCGTTCTCCTCCGGGTCGAAGGCGTCCGAGACGGAGCTCTCCTCGGTGACCGGGAACTCGGTGGTCTCTCCCTCCCACGGCAGCGACACCCGCACCCGTGTGCCCCGGCCCGGCTGGCTGTCCAACTGCAGCTCCCCCTGGTGCGCATCCACTAGGCGGCGCACCAGGGCCAGCCCCAGCCCCGTGCCGGCATGGTGGCGCGAGAGGCTGTTGTCCAGCTGCACGAAGGGACGGAAGAGCTTCTTCTGGTCCTCCAAGGCGATGCCGATGCCGTTGTCGGAGACCTCGAAGTGCAAACGCTCGGCCGACTCGTCTCCCAAGATGTCCACCCAGACCTGCCCACCCTTGGGAGTGAACTTGACGGCGTTGCCCAACAGGTTCACCAAAATCTGCCGCAGCCGCACCGGATCGGCCAGCACCCCGGGATTTTCGGGAGTGCAGCGCAGGCCCACCACTACGCCCTTCTGCGCGGCCGCAGGCCCCAGGATCTCGATGGCCTCCTGCCCGATCTTGGCGGCATTGACCGTCTGCTGGCGCAGTTCCAGGTGACCTGCCATCGACTTGGCCAGGTCCAGAATGTCGGAGATCAGCGCCAACAGGTGGACGGCGCTTCTCTGGATGGTGTCGACGTGGCGCTCCTGTTCCGGACGCAGCACCAGGCCCATCTGCTCGTCCTTGAGGATCTCGGTGGCCGATTGGATGGCCTGCAGGGGAGTGCGCAACTCGTGGCTCATGGAAGAGAGGAACTCCTCGCGAGAGCGCAGGGCGCGCTCCAGCTCCTCGGTGCGCTTCTGCACCATGGCGTCCAAGTCGCGATTGAGGGCGTGCAGGGCCTGTTCGGCCCGGATGCGCTGTGTCAGATCCAGGCCCGTGGCGATGCACCAGGTGCTGCCGGGCAGGCGCGAGGCCACCATGCTCAGGTGCTTGATGCGCCCCTGTCCATCGAAGATGCGCAGCGAGACATGCCATGGGCCGTCGCTGTCGGCCGCCTGCTGGAAAGCCAGCACCCGCGGCAGATCCTCGGGATGGACAAAATCCGTCCAAAGCTGATTTTGCAGGTCTGCATGGCTGCGGTTGGCCATGCGCAGGCATTCGGCGTTGGCCAGCCGGATCTGGTTGTGCTCGTCGAACACGATCATCGGGGTGTTGGTCACGTCGAAGATGATGCGGTAGCGCTCCTGGCTCTCCTCCAGCTGACGGTAGGTGTCGATCAGACGGGTGCGATCCATCAAAGCCGCCACGAACTGGCGGGTGCGCGGTATCTGCGAGATCGAGATGGTGCAGTGGCGGATGGATCCGTCGCGGTGCTGCACGCGGCAATCGTACTGGCAGGGCGCAGCGCGGAAGCTCTCGTTGCGCAGCGTGGCGTTTTCCAGCATCCAGCCGATGTCCTCGGGGTGGATGAAGTCGGTCCAGGAGCGTTTGCCCTCCACCTCCTCCCGCGACCAGCCGCACAGCTCCTCGGAGATGCCGTTCATCATGCGGATGATCTGGTCTTCCCCGTAGACCACGATCCCCGAGCCGGAAGTCTCGAACAAGGTGCGATACATCTCCTCCGACACCAGGATACGACGGTTGGTCTCCTGGCGGTCGCGGTCCTGCCGGTCGCGCCGCTGTAGCGAAAAGCCCGCATAGCCTCCCGAAAGGAGGGCGAAGAAGACCATCACCACCCCGGCCATGACCGCGCGGGTCTCGATGGTCCGCAAGTGCGCCAGATAGTCGTCCGGATGGAGATCTACCCCCACGATGCCCACAAATCTCCCCTTGGCATCCCGCAGCGGTGCGTACCCGGAAACGCTGCATCCCCACTTATCTGTATTGGGAACATCCTCAGCCGTGCTGGTGCCGGTCCGCAAGGCCTCCAGCATGGCCGCCGTGGGCGTCCGATAGGCCTCCCAGAACCTGGCATGCTGGTTCACACCCCGCGCGTCGATGCTGTCGGGGGAACCGTCCAATACGAAGCGCGCACTGTCGCCGTCGGCGACCATCACGTAGGCATAACGGATCTCGGAGCTGGAGCGCAGCAGCTGCGTCATCCCCTTGGCCGCCAGCAGGGCCTGCGCATCTACCGTCCGTCGGTTCCGGGCAAGGTGCGCAACGGTGTCGGCATCCACCAGGGTGCGGGCCAGTTCCGCAGTGCGAAGCAGGCTCTGTCGCATGTTCTGACGCAGAGCATCCAAGGCACCGCGCTCCAGGAAAGCGATGCTGACCAGCGAGACGCTCATCATCAGAAGGCCCACCAACAGGCCAAAGATCACAGGTCGGCGAGACAGCGACCAAGCCGTCTCTTCATTGGCGGAGAGCATAGCCCCAGATTCTAGAAAATCCGTTAGGCAAATGCGCACCTAAACGCACGCTCTCCGGATCTCGATCACTCCGAGCAACGGCAGACGTGATCGGGATCGTCGTGACCAGTCCCGCCACAGCAGTCATCCCCTCCGCCGCCGCAGCACTCGTGGCCTTCCGATGCCTCGGTTTCGCCGTGGTCGTGACATCCGCCACCCCCACAACATCCCCCCCCTTCGCCCCGCTGCCGGGCGATGGCGTTGCGCATCAGCGCCAGGAAGCGTTGCACGTTGTCGGCCGGACTCATGTCGTCGGCACTGGTGAACACGTTGATGCCCTGGTTGGCCAGAACCTCGGCGTTGTCGGGATCCATGGTGCCCACCAGCACGGCGCGCACCTCCCGCTCCTGCAGCCAGGCCACAGCCGCCTCAACCCCGGGAAAGGGAAACACGCCCTCGTCCTCGTGGCTGCCGCTGGCAAACTGCAGGCGGTGGAGGGAGATCTCGCGCGAGAGCTCGTAAGCCCCGCTGACGGTTCCCTTGTACTGCGGTATGGCGATCAGCATGGTTCCACGTCCTTCGCATTAAAAGATTCTCAGGTACTTCTTTTGCAACCTAACTAACCCAACGTCCCCAAGGCAACCGCAATCTCCCGTTTCCGACCAAAGCCCGGACAGCTACGTTTCGCGCATGGACATCCGAAGCCTTCTGGAAACCCAACGTCAGATCCATCTGCTGCCCCCCTTCGCCCTCTCGGCCACCGCTCGGGAACAACTGGTCTCCCTAGACTGGGACGAAGTGCTGCACGCCCACGACCAGGCAGGCCCCCAATGCCCCGCCACGGCCGGATGCGAGATTTTCCCGGTGGAGGCCACCCTTCCCGATGCGGCCTCCCAGGACAAATTCCGTCAGGAAGGCCTTTCCCTGCTGTCGCAGGGAAAGGTCGCTTTCGTGCTGATGGCCGGCGGCCAGGGCAGTCGCCTGGGCCACTCCGGCCCCAAGGGCAGCGCCCCCCTGGACTTTCCCAACGGCACCACCCTGTTCCACCTGCTGGTGCGCCGCATGCTTCGCCTGCAACAGGAATGCGGCCAGCTCCCCGCCTTCCTGGTCATGACCTCCCCCGAGAACGATGCGCCCACCCGCGCCTGGTTCGAAGCCAACGCCCCGCAGCTGCCCGCAGGATCCGTGCGGTTCTTCCAGCAAGGCGTGATGCCGGCCCTGGACACCCAAGGGCGGGTGCTCCTCTCGCCCGAAGGGACGCTTGCCCTGGCTCCCGACGGCAACGGCGGCATCTTCCGCGCCCTGACCCAGTCCGGTGAACTGGAGCGACTGGCACAGCGTGGGGTGGAATGGCTGCACATCGCCGGCGTGGACAATGCCCTTTCGCTTCCCTGCGACCCCGTGTTCGTGGGCTTTGCCCAGAAAAGCGGCCTGGGGGTGGCCTCCAAGACGGTCGAACGCACCGAACCTGGCGAAAAAGCTGGGGTGTTCCGGCGCGACGCCCAAGGCAACGGCGGCGTGGCCGAGTACACCGAGATCGGCGAGCTGGCGGCCGCCCGCGCCGCAGACGGAAGCCTGCTGTACCGCGAGGCCAACATCGCCTCCCACCTGGTGCGCCTAGAGCTGGTGCAGCGCTTCGGCACCCAAGGACTGCCCTGGCACCTGGCCCGCAAGCAGCTCCCCCACCTCGATCCCGACACGGGACTTCCGGGACGGGAACTGGTGTGCAAGTACGAGCGTTTCCTCTTCGACGCCTTCCCCTTGGCCGGCCCCATGGCCCTACTACGGGTGGAGCGCTCCCGCGAGTTCGCTCCCATCAAAAACGCCCAAGGCGCCGACTCCCCCGCTACCGCCCTGGCGGCGCTCCTGGCAAACGGCGAGACCTTCTCGGGCTGACGACCGGAGCCGTTGAGACTGCTGCTCAACGACTTATCGCAGGCCTTCCCCCGGTGTGCGCAGAACAGGTTGCGTGGATCGCCGCGCAGTGATACATCTACGGAATCCAGATGGACTTGCGCTACCCGTTCCCGGGATGCGGGCTTCAAATCTGGGAGGATCTGCCGATGACGATGCGTTTGAACACTCCAGCCCTTCTTTTTGCGCTCGGACTCCTCGCTGGATCAGCCTGGGCTGACATTGTCTGGAACGGCAAGCGCGTGTCTGCATGGCCTCCCGAAGCCCTGCAGACACCTGGCAAGGCGGACAAGGTCGCCGCGCGCGCCCAGGCCAGTGCGGAATCGGGGCACTACCCCAGCCCCAAGGGCAAGGTCTACGGCCTCACCTTGCTCGTGGATTTTTCCGACAGCCCCGCGCCCTTCACCAAGGACGAGATCTCCGACTGGCTCAACAAGCCGGGCTTCTCCCGCGACGGCTGCAACGGCTCGGTGCGCGACTACTACCTGGACGTCTCCAACGGAAAGGTCGACTTCACCAACGAGGTCTTCGGATGGTACCGGGCCAAGCAGACCAAGGCCCACTACGAAGCCGCATCCGGCTACAGCGGCTCCGACGAACTACTCAATGAGATGCTGGCGTACTTCGACCCGCTGGTGGACTTCTCGCGCTACGACAACGACAAGGACGGCACCACCGAGGCCATCAGCATCGTCTACGCGGGACCGGGCCAGACCTGGGGCCAGGGGCTGTGGCCGCATTCGGGCTGGGTGGGCCAGACCCGCGACGGAACCTCGCTCGATCGCTACCAGATGTCCGACATGCCCGGCACCTTCAGCAACTACGTGTTCGTGCACGAATGCGGGCACATGGTCTTCGGGTGGCCTGACCTCTACTGGTACGGCGACTACTGCACCATGGGAAACCGCGCCGACGACCTCAATCCGGTGGCCATCAACGACTTCTTCCGCGCCGACCAGGGCTGGATCCCCTTCCAAGACGTCACGGCATTGGACACCGGCGTGGTCTCCAGCACCGGCGACGAGAAGGTCTTCCGCTACAAGAACCCCAACCGACCCGACACCGAGGGCTTTGCCTGGTCATACTTGCGCAACACCGGCCGCCGCAGCGTGATCCGGGGCAGCGGCCTGTTCCTGCAGCACTACGACTTCTCTATCGACGGCAACTCCAGCGCCACCCAGCTGGGACTGCGACCCGTGCAGGCCGACGGCCTGGAGGAGCTGCAGGCCAGCCAGTGGCCCACCAAGTCCAACGACCCCAAGGACCTGTTCCAGTCCGGCACCGTCGCCCTATTCAACGAGACCCGCTTCCCGGCCCTGCACTGGTACGACGGCAAGCGCTCGGGCCTTGTGGTCTCGGAGATCGGCAAACCCTCCACGAGCCTTGCGTTCCGGCTGGGCGCTCCGCCCAGCGTGGCCATCGCCCGATCCCCTGCCGCCAGCACTCGACTGCGCCGGATCCATCCCGACCTCGTCCAGGCGCCCGCCTGGATGGCCGGAGCCCGGCTGGAGTTCCAGGATCCGTCGGGACGGCTCCTGGGCACCTCGGACCTGGTCGCCTCAGGAGAGCTCGCATCCGCCCGCGTGCCTTCCTTCGCTGCGGGTGTGGTCCTGTGGCGCTGCGTCCGCGACCGGCAGACGCTAGGCAACGGCATCCTGCCTCCCTGACCGGGAAGCGGTCGCGCATTCCTAGCTTGGGGGAATTCTCCCACCAATCAAAGGACATCGTTTGAACTTCCCCAAAATCCCCTTGATAGCAATCGCATGTCTTGCGATCGGATCGAGCCTGCCGGTGCATGCCCAGAATCCCGCCGCCAAGACGCTGCAAACATCCCAGATACTCGGCACCTGGGAACTGGAGGTGGGAGTGGGATCCCCTCCCAGGGAACGGCGCATCGAATTCTTCGTGCAATCGACGCCCCAAAGCCCCAGCCAGTTCGTCTTCCGGGAAGACGGCTCCGGGTGGACATGGAACGAGGCGAAGAAGACGCCGTTCGAATGGGAGATCCGCGGCGACCAGATCGACATCAACACGACCTCGCAATCCATCCACGGCGAATACCGGTCGATGGCCAACGGCAAGCTGCTCATCCTGTGCAAGTTGGATGACATGATCGCCTTCTTCCTGCTGACCAGGAAGGAAGGGCCAAGCGCGAAGCTTCCGAAGCCGGTGGCGGTGACGACGACCGATCCCCGGGACGGTGCCGTGTACCCCACCGTGAAGATCGCGGGAAAGACGTGGATGGCGCGCAACCTGGCCTTCGCGGCCAAGGACTCGAAGTGCCCGGACGACAAGCCGGAGAACTGCTCCAAGCTCGGCCGCTTCTACGACTGGGAAACGGCGCGCAAGGCTTGCCCGGCCGGGTGGCACCTGCCCACCAGCCACGATTGGTTCTCCCTGTACGATGCCGTGGATAGGGACGCAGCGCGCTTGTGGGCGACGGAGCACGGGGGCACCAATGCGTCCGGCTTTGCCCTCCTTTCCACCTACCGGAGTTCCACCGCAGAATTCTGGACCTCAGACCCGGACCGGGAAACGATGGCCTGGAAGTTCTCGATGCACCTGAATGCCAAGAGCGGCAGCTACAACGCAGGGAAGCAGGAGCTCCATTCGGTGCGCTGCGTGGAAGGAGCTGCCAAGCCCTGAAACGGCCTGCGCCAGGGACCGAAGCCCGTCAGGGCCGGGACGCCGGAGGCGGCCCGGTTCACGAGGGCCCGACCGTCCCGAAAGGGACGGGGGCGCCCGAAACCGCTGCAAAAAGAAAGACCGGCCCCTGCACAAGGCAAGGACCGGTCGTGCGGGTGCGCGGGGAATCCTCTCAGTTGTCCATTTCGATGTCGCTGACGTGGCTGGGCTGGCTGTGCTTGATGCTGCGGCCTTCCACCAGGAACACGGCCTCCTCCGCGAAGTTGCAGCACAGGTCGCCAATGCGCTCCAGGTTGCGGGAGATGCGGATGATGTCCAGACCGATCTCGATGTTGGCCTTGTCGCTGTTGACCAGGTTGATCACGTTCCGCACCACTAGGCGGTTGAGGCCATCCACGCGGTCGTCGCGCTCGAGCACCGTGCGGGCCAAGTCCACGTCGCGCTCCAGGAAGGAGCGGATGGAGTCGCGCAGCATGATGCGGCAGCCCTCCACCATCTCTGGCACCTCGGAAAGGCCCGGGGTGCGGTTGAGGTTGGCCAGCGAGATGGCGGACTGGGCCACGTTCACGCAATGGTCGGACAGGCGTTCCAGGTCGTTGACGACCTTCTGGGTCGCCAGCATGAAGCGCAGATCGGTGGCCACCGGGTGCTGCAGCGCGAAGTACTCGACGATCTGGTTGTCCAGTTCGATCTCCAGTTCGTTGACCTGCTTCTCGCTCTCGAAGGCGTGCGAGGCCATGACGGCATCGCGCTCGGCCATGCCCTTGGCGGCGGCCTCGAAGGCGTCGGTGACGATGTCGGCCATGCGGCGGACCTCGGCCACGATGAATTCCAGCTGCTTCTCGAATTGACGTTCCATTTGCGGGCCTTTCAACCGAAGCGTCCCGAGACGTAGTCCTCGGTCTGCTTCTCGCGGGGGTTGGTGAAGATGTTGTGGGTGTTGCCGAACTCCACCAGGCGACCCATGTAGAAGAACGCCGTGTAGTCCGAGACGCGGCCTGCCTGCTGCATGTTGTGGGTCACGATGGCGATGGAGAAGGTCTCCTTGAGCTCGAGGATCAGCTCCTCGATGCGGCCGGTGGCGATGGGGTCCAGGGCGGATGCAGGCTCGTCCATCAGCAGGACCTCCGGCTCCACGGCGATGGCGCGGGCGATGCACAAGCGCTGCTGCTGACCGCCCGAGAGGGCCAGGGCGCTCTTATTCAGGGTGTCCTTGACCTCGTCCCACAGGGCCGCGCCGCGCAGGGAGCGCTCCACCAGTTCGTCGAGCTTGGTCTTATCCTTCTGGCCGTGGATCCGGGGCCCGTAGGCCACGTTCTCGTAGATGGACTTGGGGAAGGGGTTGGACTTCTGGAAGATCATGCCCACCTTGCGACGCAAGGACACCGTGTCCACCCGGCTGTCGTAGATGTTCACGCCGTCCAGCTCCACGTTGCCAGTGACCTTGACGCCCTCGATCAGGTCGTTCATCCGGTTCAGGCAGCGCAGGAAGGTGGACTTGCCGCAGCCCGACGGTCCGATCAGGGCCGTGACGCGGTTCTTGAGGATGGGCATCTCGATGCCGTACAGGGCCTGCTTCTGGCCGTAGAACAGGTCGAGTCCGGTGGAGCGCATGCGCACGGGGACGGTTTCTTGGTTTTCGTGGATCACTGGATGCTCCTCTTGCGCAAGGTGGCGCGCAGGTAGACGGCGGAGAAGTTCAGGGCGAAGGTCAGGGCCAACAGGACGAAGGTGGTCGCGTACTGGATGCCGCGCGTGCCTTCCACGTCCGAGGACTGGGTGGCCATCACGTACACGTGGTAGCCCAGGTGCATGAACTGGCTGTCCAGCCCGTGCGGCAGACTGGGAAGGAAGTAGGCCACACCCGTGAAGAGGATGGGCGCCACCTCACCGGCACCGCGAGAGACCGCCAGGATCACGCCGGTCATGATGCCGGTGGTGCAGTTGGGCAGCACGATCTTCCAGATGGTCTCCCAGCGGGTCGCGCCCAGCGCAAGGCTTGCCGAGCGCAGCTCCTGCGGGACGTTGCGCAGCGCCTCCTCCACCGAGACGATCACGACAGGAAGTGTCAGAAGAGCCATCGTGAGCGAGGCCCACAGGATGTTGGGCTGGGCCCAGTGGAGCTTGCCGCCGTTGAACAGGCTGTCCAGGCTCCCGCCGCCGAAGTGGACGAAGAAGCCCAGGCCGAAGAGCCCGAACACGATGGAGGGGATGCCCGCCAGCGTGTTCACCGAAAAGCGCACCCACTTGGCGATGACCGAGGAGCGGTCCACGTATTCCGAGAGGTAGACAGCCGTGATGGTGCCCACCGGCACGCCCACCACCGACATCAGGAGCACCAGGATGGCGGTGCCCACGATGCAGGGGAAGATGCCGCCGCCGGTCATGCCCTCGGTGGGGGCCTTGGTGATGAAGTCCCACGACAGGGATGAGGCGCCGTACCAGCCCACCGTGCCCAGGATCCACAACACGGAGAGCACCGCGAGAAACGCCGAGAAGGCAGTCAGGCCCATGGCCGCAAGGCCGATGATCTTCTTCTTCATCAGATCCCCTTGAAGCGCTTCATGAGGCGCGCGCGGATGTAGAACTCGGCGATGGCGTTGAGCGCGAAGGAGAACGCGAACAGCACGATGCCCAGGAAGAACAGCACCGAGTAGTGCAGGTCGCCCTGCACCACCTCGGCCATCTCGGCGCCGATGGAAGCCGAGAGGGTACGGACGGGATTTGTCAGGACCGAATCCATCAGGGCGGCGTTGCCGGTGGCCATCAGAACGATCATGGTCTCGCCGAAGGCGCGCCCTAAGCCCAAGAGGAGCGCCGCGAAGATGCCCGGCGTGGCGGCGGGAAGCACCACGATGAAGTTGGTCTCCCACTTGGTGGCCCCCAGCGCGAGCGACCCTTCAGTGAGGTACTTTGGCACCGCGTTGATGGCGTCCTCGGAAAGCGTGTAGATGATGGGGATCACGCACAGCGACAGCCCCAGGCCTCCCACGATGGCGTTCAGGCGGTATTCCATCCCGAACACCGTCTGCAGCAGCGAGGCCAGGATCATCAGGGCGAAGAAGCCCACCACCACCGAGGGGATGCCGGCCAGGATCTCGATGACGGGCTTGAGGAACTCGCGAGTCCACTTGGGAGCAAAGGTGGTGGTGTAGAGGGCCGCTAGTATGCCCACCGGCGCCCCAAACAGAAGCGCGATCAGGGTCACCTTGAGACTGCCCATCACCAGGGGCCAAATGCCGAATGACGGCTGCACGGTGGAGACCGGGTCCCAATGGAACGAGAACAGGTCGAGGAAGCGGAAGGGCTTGGCGGCGGGTGTGGGCGGCTCGTCGGAAGCCGGTGCCGGATCGACGCTCGCGCTGGGTGCGCCGTACGGATCGTCGGTGGCGGCAGAGGCGGGCACCGCAGCGGAAGCCTGGGGCTTTTCGGACGCGGCCGGGACAGTCGCGGCGGCAGGTGCATCGCCGTAGCTGGCAGGAGCCGCAGGGGCAGCGTCGCCGTAGCTGGCCGGGGCAGCGGAGGTCGCGGTGGCATCGCCGTAGCTCTCGGAGGATTCTCCTGCCGGGGCCGTCTTGGCCTTGGCCTGCATGGCCTCGTGGCCGGAGCGCGCCTGGCCCGTGAAGACCGGCAGCGATTCCTTGGCGACAAAGACAAAGATCAGGAGGATGGTGAGGAGCGAAAGCACCGCCACCAGGCGGATGGACTGGGCCGCGATCCAATCCGAGGGGCGAAACTTGCGCCTCAGGGCTTCCGGTATGTCCGTCTTCGTGTTCATGGAGTCCTTCTGGAAACGGGTGACGGGAGCACTGCAGGCAGCCCTCCCGTCGGGTTTGTCACGATCCTACGCGCTCACTTGGCCGGGAAGTAGCCGACCTTGGTGGCAATGCCCTGGCCTTCCGGGGACAGCACCCAGTCGATGAACTCCTTGGTCTCGCCGGCGGGGCGGTTGCGCAGGTAGAGGTACAGGTAGCGGCTGATGGGGTAGGTACCGGCCTTGATGCTCTCGGCAGTGGGCTTGATGGCCTGGCTGCGCGCGTCCTTCTTGACGGCGATTTCCTTCACGCCCTTGGCGTAGGCGGCGCCGCCGTAACCGATGCCGTTCTTGTCGCGGCTGACGGCGTTGACGACCGCAGCGGTGCCGGGCATGTGCTGGGTGGACGGGGCGTAGTCCTTGCCCTTGAGTACGTTGTCGCGGAAGTAGGCGAAGGTGCCCGAGCTGTTCTCACGGCCGTACATGATGATCTTGGCATCCGATCCGCCGACGTCCTTCCAGTTGGTGATCTTGCCGGTGTAGATGTCCTTGATCTGGTCCAGGGTCAGCTCGTTCACGCTGTTGGACTCGGAGACGTACACGGTGATGCCGTCCTTGGCTGTCTTGACTTCCACGCCCAGCGAAGCGTAGCGCTCCTTGAGCTGGTTCATCTCGGAGGACTTCATCGGGCGCGACGAGGTGGCGATGTCGGTGGCGCCGTTCACGAGGGCGGCCAGGCCCACGCCCGAGCCGCCGCCGGTCACCTGGATGGTGGTGCCGGGGTGTTTGGCCATGTAGGCCTCGGCCCAGCGCTGGGCGAGGATCACCATGGTGTCGGAACCCTTGATGGTGATGGTCTGGGCGGCATTGATCGCCATGGAGGCGAGCAGGACCGGGGTCAGGACGGTTGCGAGCAACTTCTTCATTTGGTTTCCTTTTGACAATTCTTGTGAAATGCGAAGAGAACGTCCGCCCCAGAAGGCCGGGGCGGACGGTTCAAGTCAGATCAGAACTTGTACTGGAGCTGCAGCGTGGTCAGGTCGTTCTCGACCTCGCCGGAGTAGTCCTTGCGGGGGTTGGCGTTCTTGAGCGCGGCGGAAGTCTCGTTGACCTTGTGGTCGTAGGCCACCGAGAGCTTCACGTTGCCCGAGAGGAAGTAGTTGACGCCCACCGAGATCTGCGAGTAGGCCAGGTCGTTGGAATTGCCGATGGCAGTGCCGTTGACCTTGGCGCCGATGGCGTCGCCTTCAAGCTTGGTGTTGGGGTCGAACTGCTCGTAGCGGCCCACCAGCTGGAAGTCGTTGCCGATGTTCTGGATCAGGGTCGTGTACCAGCCGGTCACCGGGCGAATGAAGGCGTTGGCGCTGTTGTCGAAGGGGGCATTGTTGTCCAGGCTCACGTTGGTGCCGGTGTAGAACTCGCCGCGCAGCACCGTGCCGCCGAAGGGCAGGATGCTGGCGTAGGCCTGCAGGTCGGCGCCGAAGATGGACTTCTTCAGCTCAAGGTCCGCACCCTTGTTGGGATTCTTGGCGACCTTGGTGTTCCCTGTGGTCAGGTGGTTGCCCAGCTGGTTGTCGTAGTCGATGACGGTATCGGCACGGGTGGTCTGCACGTTGTAGTAGTACGAGGCACCGCCGTCGATCTCGAAGTTCAGGTCCTTTAGGGGGACCTTGAAGCCCAAGCGACCCACGCCGGCCTTGCCGTTGTCATTCTCCTGGACCTGGACCACGTTCATCGATCCGTTCACGATGCCGGCCTTGAAGTCGACGTACTGGAAGATCCCCTTGTCGTAGGCCAGGAACAGCACGGCGCCCAGGTCCTTCTCGCCCTTGAAGACCTTCTGCTCGGCCAGCGAGCGCTCCATGGTCTCCATGCTGGAGGAGGAGTAGCCGATCTCGAAGCCGAAGGGGATGTCCTGCGCACCGACGCGCAGCTTGAACAGGCCCCAGGGATCGTAGGCGGTCCCGTAGATGTCCTGCAGCTCGAGTCCCTTCTCGCCGTACTGCGCCTGCACGGCCCAGTCGCCCAGGTTGCCGGAGTGCGAGACCTTGAGGCGGCCGCGACGCACCTTGAAGCGCGAGGTGGTGGAGGAAAGACCGGCGTCCAGGCCGCCGCTGTCGGCGCGCGAGAGCTCGGCGCGGGCCTGGATGAGGCCGGTCACCTTGATCTTGGCCAGGGCGTCGACGGTGGACTTGGTCTCGAGGTAGGACTCTTCCAGTCCGTCGAGCTTGCCCTTGGTGGCGTCGAGCTTGTCGTCGGTGGCTTCGAGCTTGGCATCCGTGGCGGCGACCTTGGCCTCGGCGGCGGCGGCGACCGACTTGGCGGCGGTTGCCTTGGTGTCGGCGGCAGCGGCGGCCGACTTGGCGGATTCGATCTCCTTGGCGACATCCTGGGCGGAGGCGGCTCCGGTCAGGGCGGCGATCGCCATTGCAAGGGCGTAGGACTTTTTCATGGACACTCCCGATTGGTAATGGATGACGGTGGTTCTTTCGACGGAAGCAAACAGACGAATTCGGTATTTCAAACCAATTGCAGCAGCTTTGCATGTTTGTGTAACGGCCGATGTTCCCTCCGGTTGCCGCAGAATGGACTGCTATCTTGGCCATCATGGCTAGTGAACGCATACTTCTGGTGGAAGACGACGCCGACATCCGCGAACTGGTGACCCACGCGCTGCGAAAGGCGGGATTCCGCGTCAGCGCCACCGGCCTGGGCGCGGAGGCGATGGGAATCCTCAACGACGACCGGCACGACCTGGCGATTCTGGACGTGATGCTTCCGGACGTCCCGGGCACCGAGATCTGTCGACGCATCCGCGAGTCGGAGCGCACCCGGGCCATGCCCGTGATGTTCCTCACGGCCCGCGTCGAGGAGCACGACCGCATCTACGGATTCTCGGTCGGGGCCGACGACTACATCCTCAAGCCCTTCTCGCCGCGCGAGCTGGTGGCCCGCGTCCAGGCCATCCTGCGCCGCACCACCGGCTCGATTTCAGGCGACGCAGTGGAAGCAGGCGAACTCTCCATCGACATGGACCGCCGCCAGGTCAAGCAGGGCGACACGCTGATCCACCTCACCTTCAAGGAGTTCGAGGTGCTCAAGACCCTGGTGGTGGCCAAGGGCCGCGTGGTCGAGCGCATGCAGCTGCTGGAGGACGTGTGGGGCATGGACAGCACATCAGGCCCCCGCAGCGTGGACGTCACCATCACCCGCCTGCGTGACAAACTGGGCCGCTCCGCACCGTGCGTGCGCACCGTCACCGGCGTGGGATACCAGTGGAACCCCGACATCCAGAAGGACGAAGGGTGAGGATCCTGCTCAACGGCGAGAGCCACGAGACCGATTGTTCCACCGTTCTGGCCCTGGTCGAGGAGCTGGAGCTGGACCGCCAATGGGTGGTGGTGGAACTGAACCTGACCGTGCCCGAGAAGCCGCTCTGGCACAGCACCGCCATCCGCGAGGGAGACCAGGTCGAGATCGTGCGGTTCCTCGGAGGCGGATGATCCTCCTTCTCCTGTGGATCCTTTCCGGGGCCGCCTCCCTGCGCGTGTGCGGTTCCGAGACGCTGGGCAGGACCGCCGACGCGTGGGTCAGGGAGTGGAGCGCGCTGGAGCCGGAGGTGGCCGTCGAGACCCACTTCCCTGGTTCCGGGTCGTTCCTATCCACCTTGCTTGACAATACCTGCCAAATCGCCCTGCTCAGCCGCGAGCCCGACGCCCTCCAGCGCAAGGCCATGGACGGCGTGCGCCTGGGAGGCTTCCAGACCATCCAGGTCGGCTGGGACGAGGTGGTGTTCTTCGTGCACCGCAGCTCCCCGCGCAACTCCCTGACGCTCGCGCAGCTGCGCGGGCTCTGGACCGGAAGCCAGGCCGCCAAGATCCATCGCTACGGCAGGAACGAGCTTTCCGGCACGCACGCGTGGGTGCGCAGCCAGATCCTGGCGGGGCGGGACTACACTCCAGGCGTCCGGGAATACCCGGGGCCCGCCGGGGTGGTCCGCGCGGTGGCCAACGACCCGTTGGGCATCGGCTATTCCGGTCGCGAGGCCCTGCACGGCGAGGTGAAGCTCTTGACGGTGCTGGGACCTGACGGGCAGCCCCTGCACTGGCTGCGCCCCCTGTTTCTCGTGCACCGCCCCAGCAATCCACTGAGTCGGCGATTCGTCTCCTACGTACTTTCCGACGCCGGCCAAGAGCAACTGCGCCACAACGGGCTGGATCGGCTATCGCCCCTACATCCGGCCATCTACCCATGATCAACGCCCGAACCCGCCACGACCGATCGGCATCCCTGATCTTCTTCCTGGTCGGCATTCCCGCCACCCTGGTGGTGCCGTCACTGTGCCTGATCCTGCTGCACCTGGCGCTTCCGGTCCCGCCCTGGCAGGCCGCGCCCTTGATCGTCCCGAGCCTTGCCATCGCAGCACTGGCCATCGCATTCTCCGCACCGTTGGGAATCGGGACCGCCCTGTTCGCCAGCGAGTTCCTGCGCGAGCAGCGGCGACGCCCGGTGGGGCTTGCCCTGGAGGGCATGGGCGCCTTCCCGCCGGTGTGCTGCGCCTGGCTCAGCTCGTCGCTCTTGGCACCTGTCTGGGAGGACGGCAGCGGCGCCTTCCTGCTCTTCCTGGTTCTGGCACCCGGCCTGCTGTCCGTGCTGTCTTTCGGATGGCCGCACCTGCCGCCCGTCCACCTGGACCGCCTGCTGGGCCTTCCGCTGGCCGTCCTGGCCGGTCTCGGACTGGCGGGACTGGCCGGCTTGCTGTGGCTCCTGCCCATCGCTCCCTCCACCCTGGTGCCTCCGTTGCACTCCCCCTTCGGGGCGGGATTGACCATCGCCATGTTCCTGGCTCCCAAGGTCGCCGCTCGATCGCTTGCCATCCTGTCGGCACTGCCTTCCCAACTGCGCGAGGCCTCCATCTCCTGCGGCTCCACCCGCTGGGAGACCGCCCGCCGCGTGGTGCTCCCGCAGACCTCCGTGCCGCTTTGCCTAGTGCTGCTGGAGCTCTTGACCTGGGCCTTCGGCGAGACCATGGTAGTGCTGGTGTTGTGCGGCTCTGCAAGTCATGCGCCATGGCAGGACGCCACCCTTTCGTCTTCGCTGGCCATCGGCCTGCCCGAGACGGCGCGGGGAGCCCTCTCGGAGCAGTCCCTGGTGTGGTCGGCACTCATCCTGCTGGCCACCGCCATCGCCGCCCAGATCCCCAACCGCCTGCTGGAGCGCAAGGCATGAGGCGCCGCCCTTCCGAGCCGCTGGCCTGGAACGTGGCCGGAGCCTTCGCGCTGTTGTTCCTGCTGGGCGGCGGCTTCCTGGTGACGCTAGCGTGGCAAGTGGTCGCCACGGCCTGGCCTGGCCCCTTGCGGGAGATCGTCGTGGACGGCGTGCCGACCTGTTCCGAACTCCTCTCGCACGGCCCGCACGGGGACTGGGTGAGGATCTCGGGCCAGCCGGACGCCTGGCTGCAGCCTCCTTCGCCGGGCCGCGAACTGTCGGGCAACGCCTCGCTGCGCCTGCGCGACGGCCGCTGGTTCTGCCTGGATTCCCTGGAGCTGCGGGACGGCGAACGCTCAGTGAACCCGGCCATGGCGCGCCTGGGAGACTGGATGGGGCAGCTTTCCCGAGACGACCGCACCCTGCGCAGCCAGGCCCACAGCGGCGACACGGCCAGCAGCCGGGAATCCCGACGTCTGACCGCGCTTGCCCGCACGCTCGAGGTCCGCTGGCATCTGGGACTGGAGCTGCACCAAGCCTCCATCCTGGACATCGAAAGCTTCCGCCCTCCCCTGAACGGACCCTGGGACAGATTTTGTCAATTCCTCGGAAATCTGTGCGAGCAGTTCACCACCTCCTCCGGCACGTTTCCCGCCCTGCTCGGGACGGTGCTGGCGACGGTGCTGGCCACCCTGCTTGCCAGCCCCCTGGGCCTAGCCGCCGCCATCTGGCTCACGGAGTTCTCGCGACCCGGCCTGTTCTCCAGCCTCTTCCACCATTCGGTACAGCTTCTGGCCGGCATCCCTCCCATCGTGTTCGGGACCTTCGGGCTGGTCTTCCTAGTGCGCGACGCCGGGGCCCGCCTGGGCGGCGACATGGCCCGTCCCTCCCTCTTCTGGACCGCCCTGACCCTGGCCTTATTGGCCCTGCCCACCGTCACCCGCCAAGCCCGCCTATCGCTTCTGCAGGTGCCCCACGACCTGCGCGAGGCCTCCATGGCCGCAGGGGCATCACGGCTCCAGACCTTCCTGCACGTGGTGCTTCCCGCTGCCCGCAAGGGCTTCTGGGCCGCCATCCTGATCGGAGCCGTGCAGGCCCTGGCCGAGACCGCCCCGCTCCTTTTGACCGGCGCCGTCCAGCTCTCGGGGCACGCCCTGCTGGACGGGAACTTTCCCTGGCTGCATCCGCTGGGCGGCTTCGAGCACCTGGGGACGCGCATCTTCCACAGCCTGGAACAGCAGCCGCCGGGCCCCTTGGGCTCCGGATCGGCGGCCTTGGCCTGCCTCCTCCTGGCATCCTGCACCGTCGCAATGCGCACGCTGGCCGCGGCCCTGCGCCAATCTCCGAGGCGTCCATGACAGAAAACGTCCACCTGGAAACCGCCTACCACCTCTCCACTCCCGGGCAACCTCTGCTGCAGTTGGACCGCTTCAGCGTAGATTTGGACGGGCGGCGCGTGCTCTCCGAAATCACGTTAGAGATCCCCAAGGGCTGCATCACGGCCCTGATCGGGCCTTCCGGCTCAGGCAAGACCGTCCTATTGCGCTCATTCAACCGCATGAACGAATGGACCGATCCGGTACACACCCACGGCACCGCCCGCTTCGAGGGCCTAGACATCCACGGTCCTGAGGTCGACCTGCTGGACCTGCGCAGCCGCATGGGCATGGTCTTCCGCACTCCCAACCCCTTTGCTATGAGCATCTACGAGAACGTGGCCTACCCCCTGCGGGTCCAGCGCAAGCTCTCGCGCCGCAGTTTGGACGAAGGAGTGGAACGTGCCCTGCGCCGCTGCGGGCTATGGAACGACCTCAAGGACCGCTTGGGGATTCCGGCGAGCCAGCTTCCCTCAGGCCTGCAGCAGCGCCTGTGCGTGGCCCGAGCCCTGGCCGCCTCGCCCTCGGTGCTGCTCTTGGACGAGCCCTGTTCGGTGCTGGACCCGGTGGCCACCTCCGAACTGGAGGATCTTCTGCTTTCCCTGGAGGGGGAGCCCACCGTGGTGATCGTGACCCACAACCCGCAGCAGGCCTCGCGCATCAGCGACCACACCGCGTTCCTGTCCCTGGGCCGCCTGATCGAATGCGGCCCCACTGAACGGGTCTTCCAGCGTCCCCTGCGCCGCGAGACCGACGATTACATCTCAGGAAGATTCGGATAAGGATTCCCATGAGCCGCCACACCCACCTCGAACTCAGCCGTCTTTCCGTCCGCATGGCCGCCCAGTGCCACCGCGTCGAAACTCACCTGTTGTCCGTCTTCTCGGCGCTCCTGTCGGAGTCGCGCGGGCACGGCGAGAGCCTGGCCTTGGCCGACGAGGAGATCGATCAGGAGGAGGTCCTGATCGAGGAGGAATGCCTCAAGATCATCGCCCTGCACCAACCCACCGGCATCGACCTGCGGCGCCTGGCGACATTCCTGAAGGCCAACAACGACCTGGAGCGCATCGCCGACCACGCCACCAACGTGGCCCGTTCGCTCTCCCGTCTCCCGCCCCTGTCGGTGCTGCCCCAGGCGGCCGGGCTGCTGGTGCGCCGCGCCGGCGAGGCCTTCCAGCAGGCCTGCCGCGCCTTGACCGAACACGACCTGGACGCCGCCCGCGCCGTGCTGTCGGGAGACGACGTGATCGACGCCCTGGAGGACGCCCTGACCGCGCAGGCGCAGGAACTGGCCCAAAGCGGGATCATCCCGCTGGCCAGCGCCTTCGAGCTGGCCCGCTGCGCCCACGACATCGAGCGGGTGGCGGACCTGGCCAAGAACATCGCCGAGGACATCATCTACCTGGACACGGGCGACATCGTGCGCCACACCCGCCGCTCCTACTAGGGGCTACTTCCAGCCGGCCCAGTAGGTGTAGCTGACCTTGGCCGTCCCGCGCGCCGGCACCGGCACCTGGAAGACGATGGTCGAGGCGTCCTTCTTCTCGTAGCCCAGCGAGGACTCCTTCACCTTCCAGGTCGGCCAGTTCTGGTGCTCGATCACCTCGACCACTACAGCCTCGTCCTTGCTGTTGCGCAAGCTGACCGTGACGGTTTCCGTCTTTTCGCTCTTCACCGAGCTGGACGACTCCACCACCCGCTTGCCGCGCAGGTCGAAGGCCTGTCCCAGCGCCAGGTGGAGCGTCTCGTCGCGGGGCGTGTGGTCGATCTGGTCCTCGCCCACGAACTGCAGCTGCCCGGCTCCGTCGGCCTGGTAGACGCGCACCTTGCCCTTGGGAAGCGGCATGCCCATGCGGTTGGACTCGCGGTTCTCGAGATCCACCACCACGGCCAGCTTCCTGCCGTCCTTGGTTTCGGGCTCGCGGCTCCACCACCAGTATCGGCTGGAAAGCGACTCGTCGAAGACGTAGCGGCGGTTCGCCTTGGCCCCGCGCGCCGTGAGCAGGCTCACCTGCTTCTGTTCGTTGTTCAGGACGGAGGTGGGCCGCCCCAGCGTGTAGAGGTGGTACTCCATCAGGCCCTGTTCCTGGAAACCGGCCGGTTCGGCGGCGTCCTCCATGAGGGCTCCCTTGGCCATCATGGGCATCGGGGCGTAGTTACGCGCCATGGCCCGGACCTCGGGGATGCGGTTCACGTCGCCCGCCACCAGCTTCAGCTTGGCATCCGGGAACGAGGTGCCCGAGTTGTTGGTGAGGGTCACCAGGCCTTCCAGGTCCATCGACCTGCCGCTGGAATCCAGCACCGCCACGTAGTCGGCCTTCCAACCCAGCCCCGTGCACAGATAGCGCAGCTCCGCGTCGGTCCTTCCCGAGCCGTTCGAGAACACGTCCAGCACCAGGGACGGCTTCACCAGCAGGCCTTCGGGCAGGCTGGGCAGCACCACCCGCCCGGGCGGGTCGAGCAGGATCTTCCCCTCGGCCTCGAAGGAGGTGATGCGCTCGCCCTCCACCGAGAGGATGCGCCCCTTGAACTCGCGGGCCGGCCGCACGTCCGTGGCCTCCTGCACCAGCGTCACCTCGCGCCCCAGGTATTTCTGCAGGAGCGCCCCGCGCGAGACTAGGTCGAAGCGGTAGTTCTGCTCCAGGGCGCGCGCCGAGGGGCTCGAGAAGCTGGCGGAACTGGCGTCCAGGGTCTGGGCCACGCCCTCCCAGGCAAAGCTCGAACGCCCCTTGGCCAGCGAGAGTGTGCGGCGGTCCTTGACCAGCCCCAGGTCCCCGTTGTACACGGTCAGCTCCAGCCCCGGTTCCACGGCCATCGCCGCCCCCGCAAGCCAGCCCATCCAGGAGATCGCATTCATCGTCGCCACACCTTTCTGACGGATTCCGTCAATCCTTGCCTTCGGTCAGCACCATCCACAACGTACGCGTTTTCCCGGCACGCAGGACCTCGATCTTCACGCGGTCCCCCACCCGGAACTGCCGCAGCAGCTGGCGGATGTCGTCCAGGTCCCCGATCCGGCGGCCGTCGGCGCCCACGATCACGTCCCCCGCCTGCACGCCGGCCTGCGCGCCGGCCGATCCCGGCTTCACCTGGGTCACCAGCACACCGTCCCCCGGACGCACTCCCATGGCCTGGGCCGTGAAGGGGTCGGTGGAGATGCCGGTGCCGAATTCCCGCACCCGGCCGTGCTCGCGAATCTCCTGCGCGATGCGGCGCGCCCGCTCCACTGGCACGGCAAAACCCAAGCCGATGCTGCCCTCCGAGCCGCCGCCGCCTGTGAGGATGAAGGTGTTGATGCCGATCACCTCTCCCAGGGCGTTCACCAGCGCCCCGCCGGAGTTTCCGGGATTGATGGCGGCGTCGGTCTGGAGCACGTGGCGCAGCGCGATGCCCGATCCGGGCGTGAAGCTGCGGTTCACCGCGCTCACCACCCCGGCCGTCACCGAGGGCTGGGCGTCGTCCATCAGGTAGCCGTAGGGGTTGCCGATCGCCAGCACCCATTCCCCCAGCACCGCCGGTTCCTGCGCCAGCCGGGCCACCGGCAGCGAATCGCCCCGGATGCGCACCACGCCGATGTCGTTGTCGGGATCGCTCCCCACCGCCGTGCCCTCGAAGCGCCGACCGTCGGGCAGCGTCACCTGGATGGCGGTGCGGCTGCGGCGGTCCAGCGCCTGGGCGAGCACATGGTGGTTGGTGAGGATCCACCCCTCCCGGTCGTAGATCACCCCGCTGCCCCACGATTGGGCCTTGCGCTTCTGCGGCACGGCACCCAGGAACAGGTCGATGAACGGATCCCCTGACGAGCGGTACACCACCTGCTCGCTGGTGAGGGTGATGCCCACCACCGCCGGCGCCGCCGCCCGCGTGGCCAGCACCAGCGCGGTCTCGCGCTCCTTGGCGATCGGGGCCGCAAGCGAGGCCGCCGGAGGCGGCCGTTCCCCGCCCGGCTTGGCATCCAGCGCGTAGCCGATGCCGATCCCCGTCAAGAGCGCTCCGACCAGGACTGCAGGAAAGACGATGCGTGCCATGCTGGTGAAAGTATCAAGCTGAGGCGGCCTCCGTCCACCCCCGTCCGGACACCCCGGAAACGCTGACAGAATCCGGAAATTGTGAGGAATTGTCGCCGTTCTGTAAATGGAGATTGTAATCAGGAATTTTTTATCCGATTTCTCCCAGGCTCTGAAGCATTGGCATCGCCCTTGCGTTAGCTGTGGACGTAGCTCGGTCCGCAGCCCCCACCGCGAGGGCCTCGGAACCGAGAGCGCTGATGGCAACGACAACCACGAGGTGAACCATGAGCAGCAAAGATTCCATCCACGAGATGTACACCACCTCCTCCCCCTTCCGGGGAAGCGTCCGCACCCCATCCCTGGACATCCGCACCTCTGCCGTCTACCGGCAGCAGATGGGGCTGGGGCCCAGGCACTCCGTCACCACCCTCCAGGAGGTCGCATGATCAGATTCCGTCCCTTGCAGAAGAAGAGTACCATCACCTTCCGTGGCCTGAAGGTGGCCGCCAAACCCGCCTGACCGCGCACCGCACGCGGCCGGTCCCGCCGCCCCGATGCCTTGCCCGCATCGGGGCGTTTTGTTTTCCAGGCGCGGCGAGCTAGATCCCCATCAGTCCCAGCACGAAGTCCAGCGGGTTCACGCTCAATGCTGCCGGGGTCCACTGCATCTGCACGGAAAGCGTCGGCCCGTCGCTCTTCAAGGTGGCGGCCGGGCGCCCGGCCTCTGTCGTGCCCAGGTCGGCATCCAGCGCGTTCCAGCCCATGCCGGCCCGCAGATCCAGGCTCGGGAACAGCGCAAGCTCCAGTCCCCCTTGGATCCCGGCTCCCAGCACGTCGGTCTCCAGCGACGCGGCCGGAACGTCGGAAGCCGCGGTGTAGAGACGGCGGAACGAGACCTCGGGCTGCACATAGAGGCTCAGACGGCGGTAGAGCGGCAGCGACTGCCGCAGTCCCAGGTGCACGCCCAGCGAGGACTGGTCGTAGCTTGTGGCATCCCCTCCCCGCGAAAGCGATCCCCAGATCCATTCCACCCCGATGCCGGCCGCGAACCCGTACCAGAAGTCGGGATCGTACCACCCCCCGATGCGAAAGCCCTGCAGGTCGCCCGCGTAGCTGCTCCCGTCCGCCTCCAGCACCGCAGGCTCCCGGCGGTAGCCGCCTTCCAGGGACCAGCTGGAGAGCGGAATCTCCCGCAGCACCATGCCCGTGTAGGGCGATCCCGAGACGATCCGGGCACCGGCCAACCGGTGGGTCACGGTGTCGGGGGCGCCGCTGACGCGCACCCATCCCAGCTCCTTCACCTCCAGTCGACCGTCCTTGGTCTCCTGGTTCTCCAAGAGCGCGTAGCGCTCGTTGCTGCGCGGGGCCTGACCGGCTCCCAGGTCCAGCCGCACCGCCTGCAGGCCGCTCTCCTGCACCTGTCCCGACAGGCTGAACTCGGGGATGTCCTTGGTCTGGCGCAGGAGCGACTTGACGCAGCTGCGCGCCGCCGACTGCAGGCAGAAGCGCGCCGCGCCACCTCCCAGCGGCCCGCGTCCCCGCAGCGAGAGCATGAAGCCCGAGGCCTTCAGCTCGTGGGCCAGCTCCGCCTTGGGCCGTCCCAGCGAGTCGGTGCGGATGTGGAACCACAGGAGCGACATCGAGACCTGGGCCGAGGCGCTCTGCGGTCCGTCGCCCACGCTCACGTCCTCCAGCACCGGCACGTAGAGCCAGGCCGAGTTCATCACCGCCGTCACCTGATCCCCGGTGACGTCCACCGTCTTGGTCTTCTCGGCCACCATGGAGTTGAGCTGGAACTCGCTGCGCAGCGTCGCCGCCCGCTCCACCGAGCGCTTGGACACGTCGGAGAGGATCCTGGGGGCCAGCACCTCCCCGATCGATTTTGACAATTCCTGTCCCGACAGGTCGCCGGACCCGGCCGCGCGCGAGAACTCCGCCACCAGCTCCGGGGGCAGCGGGTTGTCGTCGAAGCGCGGCAGCCGGAAGTCCGCGTCCATCTGCTCCAGGATGTAGGCCGCATGGCTCCCCGAGGCCGAGCGCCCCGCCCCCCGCTTCCACAGGATGCCCAGGTGGCTCACCGACTGGCGCACGTATTGCCCGTCCTGGGACACCGCCGCCGGGGCGGGCTGCCCCCCCGCAGGCGCCGTGGTGTCCGCCTGGGCGTGGAGGATTCCGGGAAAGGCCAATGCCGCGACAAGCGCGGAACCGAGGAGGACGCGATTCTTCATCGCAGCAAGGTAGCCAATTGCGGGCGCCTCCCCGCGTTGCGGGGACCGGGCTGCCTGCCAAGCCTCCTCGCGCATGTCCGTGGAGACGCCCCGTTGGGGCGCCTGTACACGAGGCTGCGGGGTCTCGGGCCTTGCGGCCGGCATCCCTGGCGCGGCTAGCGGCCCAGCCCCTGGAGCAGCCGTTCCAGGAAGCCCGGCCCATCCTCCTTGCGCCCGCGCCAGGTGGCGCGGGCTGCGGCCACGGCCACCGGGAACAGGCGCGGCAGGTGCGGGACCGCCAGGGCCGTGCCCTGCAGCCACGGACGGCGCGAATGGCGTAGGCGCTCCCACGGCAGCTGCCGCACCAGCACGCTTCCCAGCAGCAGGAAGTTCCCCAGCCGCAGCGCGTGCAGGAAGAACGCCGCCACCCCCTCGCGGGTCATCGGCAGGTTTGACAGGAAATGTCCGGGCGTGTCCAGCAGGTGGAACCAGCCCAGGTACAGGTAGAAGGGCCAGCCGCTCCACAGCGTCCGCCACTTGGGCCCGATCGGCAGGCACAGGAGGACCAGGAGCAGCGCCGCCTGCGCCCGCCAGTCCATGGTGACCACCGTGGCCACCGCAAGCGCCAGGGTGAGCACCCACAGCGGCCGACGCTGTGTCGGAGTGGCGGTCTCTTCCCCGTCCGGGAAGCGCGCTTCCAAGGCCTCCCACAGGCCCGGCCGTTCCAGGCGGTGCGCCAGCCACGCCACCACCGAGCCCGACACCGCCGACCACACCAGGATGGGCCCCAGCTGGAACAGGAATCCCCCGTGCCCCATCACGCCCCAGGTGACCACCACCAGCTGCAGGCCGTTGAAGGCCGCCGCCAGCAGGGCGCTTGCCCCCGTCAGCCCCAGCACGCGCAGGCGCACCAAGGCCCGCACAGGAGGTCCCATCAGCCCCAGCGAAGCCAGGCCCGACAGCGTGGAGATCACGAAGGTCGACAGCGGCTGCGCCCCGCACGACAGCGCAAGCAGGTTGCGTGCCGTGAAGAGCCAAAGCGCCGGGACAGTCCCGAACTCGAGCAAAAAGGGAAGGAGCAGCGCCCAGGAAAAGCCCAGCCGCAGCCAAGGAAACAAGGGGATGCGCGGCAGCAGCGTCTCGGCGATCTGCAGCCCCGAGGAGACCAACAGCGCCGCCGCGAACAGGCGCGCCGAAATGCGGGGCTCACTGGACGGCATCGAAGTCCTTCCCGGCCTCGTCCGGGTTCCCCAGGACCACCACCACCACGCGCGAAGGAGCGCACACCAGGCGTTCGTTGGCCCGCGAGGCGTCCCCCTGCTTCATGCAGACGTGGTTGGGGCAAGGGGCCTGCACGATGCGCACCCGCCCGTTGCCGTGCTCCACCACCAGCGGCCCGATCCCCGTCAAGAGAGTGTCGCGCGCGGTCGCCCCGGAAAGTTCCCACCAGGCCACGCGCTTGCCGTCCAGCCAGGCCTCGGCGCGGCGCCCCTTGGCCCCGGTGCCGTGGAACCAGAACCACCACCCGGCCAGCAGCAGTCCCGACAGGACCGGGATGTCCAACCAGCCCAGGCGACGATTCACCAGTCCGCCGGGCAGTTCGGGACGGCAAGCTCCTGCAGGCGCCGGCCCCAGGCGTCGGTGGTGCGCACGCAAAGTCCCGCAGGGCTCTCGCGCACCCACAGCACCGAGATCCCCAGCGAGTCGGCCAGCGGGCGCCCCCGCCTGGGGCCCATCAGGAACATGGGCTTGCTCAGGGCGTCGCAGTCCAGGCTGGTGGAGCACAGCAGCGTGGCCGAGACGGTCGATCCCCGATAAGGCGCGCCGGTGGCGGGCGCGAAGATGTGGTGGTAGCGCACACCGTCCTTCAGGAAGAAGCGCTCGTAGTCCCCCGAGGTGGAGACCGCCATGCCCGTGTCCAGCGACACCACGGCCAGGATCGAATCGGTCCGGCGCGGGTTCTTCACCCCGATCTTCCAAGCTCCGCTGGGCTTGCGGCCACGGGCCCGGATCTCGCCGCCGCCCTGCAGCAGGTGGTCGGGATAGCCCAGTTCCACCAGTTTGTCCGACAGGCGGTCCACCGCGTAACCCTTGGCGATGCCGCCCAGGTCGATGGGCAGGCTGTCGGTGAGGAGCACCACCCGTCCGTCGGGCGCGAACGCAAACGGCATCGGGATCGAGTCGCCGGCCTTGGGAAGGAACCCGAAACGCCGCCGCAGGAAAAGCTCGATCGAGTCCCGGGACGGCACGTGCCCGCGCTCGGTGCCGATGCCCCACAGCTGCTTGAGGTCGTGCATACCCATATCAAAGGCATCCCGCGAGCGCGCCTGTGTCGCCAGTCCCTTGCGGATCACCGTGGCGATGGCGGAATCCACCCGCACGGTATCTCCCTTGCGACCGCGAAGCACCGACAACGGACCTTGCGGGTCGTAGTCCGTGAAGAGCCTATCGAATCCCTGACTGAGGGCCGCCAGGGTGTCCAGCGCCGCCTCTGGCGCCACCTTCCCCCGGCCATGCAAACTGGCCGCGTAGTTGCAGTCCATCGCAGTCCAGTCGCGGTGAGCTGCCTCCTCCTTGCAGCCAACCAGCGCAACCAGGAAACTTGCCACAAGAAATCGTCGTGCATCCATGGACATCAAGGTAGCAGAGAGGGAGCCGCTCCTTGGTTGCTCAGGCGCATGTTTCCGGCCTTGGTGGCCGCACTGGGGCGTCCCAGGACATCGAAGGGATTGGACACCGGACGTCCCTGCGCATCGCGGAAGTGCAGGATCCCGGTGGTGCCGTCCATGGTGAAGGTGCCGACGAGGGCGTACACGGACTTCGCGTTCGAGGCGCTGGAGGCATTGGGGTAGAAGCCCTGGAAGGCGTAGTGGTACAGCTTGCCGGGCTTGTAGGTGGCGCCGACCTTCCAATTGCCGCCGCCTCGGCTTGAGGACGGGACGGTGAGGGAGTCCCGCATCTTGGTGCGCACGGTGTTGACGGTGTCCCAGTAGAAGCGCAGCACGCCGTTGTTGTGCCCTTCCGTGAAGGTGATGGTGGCGGTGCTGGAGGTGGTGGTCCCTCCGGTCACACTGATGCTGGCGCCGTTCACGGCGTCGATGGTCCCGGCGGGCACGGGGCGGGCCAGGAAGCCCAGCGCCATAACGAACAGGCAGGTCAGAGTCTTCTTCATCTTGATCCTCGGGAGATGGGGGTGATCGATCGGTGCGGAAGGAGTGCGCTCACCAGAGCTGGCCGGCATGGAACACGAAGTACCCGGCCATGAACAGGAGCAGGAAGCCCATGATCTTCTTGACGCGGTTCATCCAGTCGCCCGACTTGGGCAGGAGCGAGAGGAACCCGCTGAAGGTGCCGATCAGGAGCAGGAACGAACCCATGCCCAGCGCGAACACGAAGAGCAGGCTGGAGCCCATCACGACCGACCCCGTCTGCCCCACGTACAGGAGCACCGCACCCAGTACGGGAGCCGTGCAGGGCGAGGCCACCAGGCCGAAGGTCAGGCCCATCAGGAAGTTCGAGAGGTATCCCACCTTGCGGTTCTGCCCGGCCGTGCCGCCCGAGAAGCCGGGCAGGTTGAAGGGCAGGGCGTCGAGCATGTTCAGGGCCAGCGCCAGGAGCACGACCGACACGCCCAGGATGACCTTGGGGTTGGAGCTGATCTCGCCGAACACCGCGCCGGTGAGGGCGGCGAAGGCGCCCAGGGCCGCGTAGGTGACGGCGATGCCCAGCACGTAGGCCAGCGCCAAGAAGAACGCCTTGACGCGCGATTCGGCCTTGCGCGCCCCGAGCACCGAGATAGTGACCGGGATGAGGGGATACACGCAGGGCGTGAGGCTGGTCACCAGACCCGCCAGGAAGACCAGCGGGAAGACCAGCGGGGAGTTCCCTGCAAGTGCGGCGTGGATGGCGTCGGAAGAGAGGTTCATGTTTGTTCCTGTGGGTTTAGGCGGATCCGGTCAAGAATCCTGATTTGACAATTTTTGGCAACAGAAACCCTGGCCCCCCACAGGATCGCAGGGAGCAGGGACTTAGCAGTCCGGGCGGGATTCTCTCAGAGCTTGTCGAGCGCGGCCAGCAGCTTGGCTTCCTGGCCGGGATCGTAGCCCTGCAGGGCCAGGATCAGCTTGCCGTCCTTGCCGAACAGGTAGATCGACGGCACACCACTGTACCCGAACACCGGCTGCAGGCTACTCTTCTGGTCGTGCAGCACCAGGTAGCTGATGTCCAGCTTCTTGGCGCCCTTCGCCACCTTCGCAGCATCGGTCTTGTCGATCGAGATGCCTACCAGCTGCAGCCCCTTGGCAGCATACTTGGCCTTGATTTTCAGGAGTTCCGGTACGGTCTCCTTGCAGGTGGCGCACCAGGTGGCCCAAAAGTCGATCAGGACAGGCTTGCCAGCAAACTCGGCGCTGGTGTGGACCTTCCCGGAAAGATCGGGAAGCGAGATGGCAGGGAGGCTGGCCGGTTCAGCAAAGCCGAGGCTTGCGGCGGCAACGAGGCCCAAGACGATCTTCTTCAGCATGTTCGTTCTCCTTGTGTGTGTCGTGAGATCTTCGGTCAGCATCCGCATCCGCCTCCGGCGCCGGAGCTGCCTCCGGTCGCTCCCTCGCGGCGCGGGAAATCCTCCCCTTCGGCCCCGCTCTCCAGCGCGTCCGGGGCGCGCTGCATCACCGGGTCCGAAAGCCACTCGCGGTCCTTCTGGTGCACCATGGCGCAGCCGCCGCACGCAAGCGTCGCCGCGGCCACGGAGGCCCAGGCCAGGAGCCTTGCGGCCTTGGCGGCCGGATGGCGACGGATCCTGTCAAATGTCCTCATAGGTCCCACCCCACTTCGACCGCGCCGGTTCCCTGCATGTACATGCTGCCGACGGAATAGAGCTGGTACAGCTGCGGGTTGCCCCGCGTGTTGCGCCACAGGTGATCGTAGGAGAGGCTCCAGCGGTCGGGAAGCCAGGCACTCTTCTGCCAATCCTCCGGAAACGTGCTGGTAACCTTGATCCCCAGGAGCCACGATCGGAAGGCGTACAGGCGGATGTCGGCGGTGCGGTAGGCCTCGTTCCCCTGGTACGAATCGCGCACGAAAGAAGCCGTTCCCTGGTCGTAGATGCGTCCGCGCAGCCTCACCACCGTCTCGTCGGTGAGGTGCTGGTTCCACTTGAGGTCCAGCGTGTTCGACAGAAGCCCCCACGAGTCGGTGGTCCAGCGGTATTCGCCGCTCACCGAACCCAGACGCTCGCCCAGGTGGAATCCCTGCACCAGCTGGCCCGAGACCGCTAGCGCCTGCTTGGAGCGCGGCAGCCGTTCGGCGATGAAGCCAGAATCCGTGGTGGACACCGGGTTGTACGGGTGCCCCATGTAGCCGTCGTTGGTGGTGAGGGTCAGGTCCACGGCCGCCAGCGTGAGCGGCGTGAGGATCTGCGAGAGTCCCGCCCGGTAGGAGACCACAGTCTTGTCGCCGCCGCCCAGGGCGTTCCAGGGCGCAGGAGGACTCATGTTGTCCAGGAACACGGTGACGCCGCCCGATAGAGTGGTGTTGCGCTCGGCGAAGTCCCAGGAGCCTGAGATTCCAGCCTGCAGCGAGCGGTAGTCGTGCTCGTTGCTGCCGCCCACCAGCACCGTGCCCACGCGTCCCTGGTTGGAGTAGGTCAGGCTCAGCTTGCCGCCGCCCCGAATCTCCGGCATCGGTTCCCCTCCCTCGCTGCGCATGGAGGCACCGGCCACGCCGTCGAACTTGGCGCTGGCTCCGGACCTAGCGTCCAGGCCTCCCTTGCTGTCAGTGCCCCACTGGCGCGAGGCGCCGGTGACGGCATCGAGCTCGCCTTCCACGTTCACCGACCACAGCCGCGACAGCAGCCGTTTCACGGCCACCACCGGGGCCACCGAGATCACGTCGTTGCGGTCGGCATACACTTCCAGGCGGGTGTCCACGGAGTTCCCGGCCTCTTCCGCGAGCACCGGGACGGACAGCATCGCGACGGAGAGCCAAGCCAATGCCCGGCGCCTCATTCGGGCACCACCACGTCTCTCCAGACATACTTGCCGTCCATCGGCGCGTTGTGGCATCCCACCGCGCTGCAGGAGAACCTCACCGGATCCCAGGCGGCCCTGGTGCCGGCCACGTGGTGGAGGCTCCATTGGGTCGAGTCGCCGAAATCGGGATTGTCGTTTGTCGGCCAGGAGGCGCTGTCGGGGAAGACCACGTCCACCACGCCGTTGGCGTGGCCCGGGACGGCTTCGGAGCGCGACCCGACGGTCATGGTGGAGCTCATCCGACGCACCGAGGCCGAATGGCAGTCCCAGCAGGAGACCATCTTTCCCTCCACGTGGAAGCGGTGCGCTCCGGTGTGCGGCGGGTTGCCGTGGCACGAGTTGCACTCAGGCCGGGCGACGGCGGATGTCGACGTCGCCTGCAGCGAGGTCTTGTCTGGCTGCAGGGCATCGCACCCCCACAGCAGGACAATTCCTGTCAAAAGCAGGATGTACTTCATTCGATCTCCTTCGGGCCTTCGGGATCGCGTTCCCACTCCTCGTCGTCCAGCTTGACCACGCTTCCGGGCGTCAGGACGGTGTCCTTCTCGTAGACAACCCGCCCCTTCTTGGGAGACCACACCCGCATCGTGAACCGGCCCGCAGGCAGGCTGTCCAGCAGGTAGTGGACCTCGTGGCCGCTGTCGGGAAGGTGGAAGCGACGCGCCAGGCCGTAGACCTCCACGATGCCGCCGAAGGTCGAGTCGGTGAGGTGGATCTCTCCGGTCACGCGGGCAAAGCGCGCCATCGTGGGCGCCAGGTCATAAGAATTCGCTCCGGTGCGGCAGTCCTGCAGGACCGCCAGCGAGTCCTTGAGGACGCTGACCCGGTAGGCGTTGATCGGCAGCCCCTCAAAGCGGAACCGGCCCTGCGAGTCCGTGAACGTGTCCCGCGCCGCGCCGGTCGTCAGCGAATCGGTGGGAGTCCAGTTCCAGGGACGCAGCGAGACCCGGGCACCGACGACGGGTGCCGCGTCCATCCCCCGCACCACCCCGGCCACCACGGTGTTGCCGGTCTGCGAACCGGTCCCTGCGACCGTATCGTTCCCGGCGGCGCAGCCCCACAGCAGGGTCGCGCCGAGAAGGAGGACATAGGCCTTCATGCTTTCCCCTCCGGCTTGTTGGCGCTTGCCGTCAACGGGAAGAGCTGGATGTTCAACTGCGCGACCAGTTCGGACGCCCGCGAATCCTCGAGCACCATCGTGAGAATCTCCTCCTTGAAGATGCGGATGCGTTGCTTCACCCGATCATAGCACTCTTTCGAGAGCCCGAGCGTGAGTCCTCCGATCTCCCGGTCGGCAGGCAGGATGCGGTCGGCGGCCGTGAGCGCCTGGGAGATCATCTCCTGGTTGAAATGCCGGATCACGAGGCTGGGAGTCTCGTATTCGCTGGAAATGGCCGGATCGGCGGGATGCAACTTGCCGTTGTCGCCACGCACCAGAAGTCCCAGCTTCAGGAGTAGTTCCAGCGACTTGCGCGCCTGGACCGGCGTGATGCGCGGCTCCAGGTGCTTTGCTATCCAGTCAGGATCCTCCTGGAAGCCCTCGATGGTCACCAGCTCCCGCACCGCCGCATGGTGCCACTGGCTCCAGAACTCGTACTGGACCGGGTCCAGGAAGCGCAGGTAGGTCTGGCGGCGAAGCACCGACATCTCCCCGAAGGCCTCGTTCTTCTCGCGGCTCTTGCGGGCGTTCACGAAGCGCACCATGTGCCCGAAGTAGCGGCGTTCCCGCTCGGTCATCCCCAGCGCGGTGGCGTACTTCTCCATCACCTCCAGGGACAGGGAGCGGCGGCCCTCGATGATGTCGGCAAGCAGGCTGGGCGCGGTGCCCGCCTTCTGGGCGAAGCCCCGGAAGGAGAAGACCTTACTTTCCTTCTTGCGCTCCTCGTACATGTCCTTGAGGAACATGCGGTAGTCCGCGTACTGGAAGATGTCGAGCCTTGCCTTGTCCATACCTGACGAAACTACCTGCGGATCCAGACATGCATGTGCTCTTTTCTTCGGAGCAGACGCTCGCTTGCGAACAGCATACCTAAATGAACGCCTTGTTTACTGGGATTTTGGCCACATTCATGCCGCGAACACATTCATTTCTGCGAACAGTCAGGCCACCCTGACAGGAGCCTTGCGTCCCGGCCCCGGTCATGCTAGGATCTTCGCATGCCTGCGCACCCAAACTCGACCGGCAACGGCCAAGCGGCGTCCACCCGGCGCACCACCGACCTCTACCGCGCGTGCATGAACCTGGCCACCGAAGGGCGATCGCTCCTGATCGAGAACGAGGGCATGAAGCGCCTGGGCCTGAACGCGCAGGTCATGGCCGTCCACACCGGACAGCGCGGGGGGTCCCTTGAGGTGATCGTGGCCGAGATCAGCCGCTTGAGCACCTCCATCCGCGAGATCCTGGGGCAGGTGGCCGAGATCGCCCTCTCCCTGAACGAGACCTCCATCGGGATCCTCCATCTGTCGCACCTGCGCCTGTCCTACGCCGCCGGCTGGAAGGCAGGCATCGCGCCGCAAAACGCCGCCATCTACCAGGGGACCTTCGGCCGGATCCGCACTGGCCTGGAAAGCGACCTCTGTCGGCTGGAAAAGAGCCTGGTGGACACCGGCAGGATGATGGACGACCTGGACCGCATCGCCCAGCAGATTCCGCCCATCTCCAGCCTGATCCGCATCGTGGTCGCCGAGATCCGGATGAAGTCCGAGGAGCTGCTGGGGACCGTGAGCGACCTCACCACCTTCCACGCGCTGCTGGAGGACAAGATCGAACGGATGCGCGAGATCCGCAGGTACGCGCAGGGAAGAATCGACGAGCTTCGGGAGGAGAGCGCATGAAGATCCACAAGCTGACGGGGGACGACGAGCATTCCTGGTACGTGCTGGGGCGCGACGACGAACGGACCGGCAGCGTCATCGACACCAACGAGTACCTGGTCCTGGGCCAGGACGAGGCCTTGATGTGCGACCCCGGAGGCACCGAGATCTTCCCGCAGGTGGTCTCGGCGGTCACCGGGATCGTTCCCCTGGACAAGATCAAGCACTTCCTCTGCAGCCACCAGGACCCCGACGTCTTCTCGTCCCTGCCACTGTGGATGGGCCTTTGTCCCGACGCCACCATCCACCTCTCCTGGATCTGGAAGACCTTCGTCGCCCACTACGGCCACGAGTACGTGGACCGCTTCCAGACCATCCCCGACGAGGGCGGCAACATCTACCTCGGGCGCCGCGAGCTGCGCTTCATCCCCGCCCACTACCTCCATTCCTCGGGGAACTTCCACCTCTACGATCCGTCCCTCAAAGTGCTGTTCTCGGGAGACATCGGGGCAGCGCTCCTGCCGGAGGGCGAGAATTCGCTCTTTGTCGAGGACTTTCAGGCCCACGTCAAGTACATGGAAGGCTTCCACCGCCGGTGGATGCCCTCCGAGCGGGCCCGCGACGCCTGGCTTGCCCTGGTGCGGGAGCTGGACATCAAGTACCTCTGCCCCCAGCACGGCTCCATCTTCCAAGGCCAGGACGTGAAGCGCTTCCTGGACTGGTTCAGCTCGCTGCAGCTCGGCTCGGCCGTCGGCTGATCCGTTTGTACCTTTGGGGCACTTCCGGGTCCGCGAAAGCGGCCCTTTTCGCTTCCGGCACTCGTGTCGGGGCGGGACGGGCGGGAATGCCGTGCGAAGCGGCAACGGACCAGCCACTGTAAGGGAACGGCAGCCACCGCTGCCACGCCACCGAAATGCCACTGGAGCCACGGGCTCCGGGAAGGCGGTGCGCGGGACCCGAGTCAGGAGACCTGCCCGGAGGCGCCGTAGCGATCGCGACGGCCAAGCACCATTGCCTACTCGGGAAACGGGCATTGCCATGACTCGTCCGCACGCGCGACCTTCCGCGTGAGCCTCCACGTCCTCTACCTGCACGCCAGCGCCTCCCGCTGCGGACAGATCCTGTCCGAGGGACTCGGGGCGACGCTGCACGTCCACGACCTGGCCTGGGACGGGAACGGCGCCCCCTTCGAGCGCATCGCCGGGCGCCTGGCCGAGATCTGGCCCGACGCCGGGGGGATCGTGGCGCTGGCTCCCACCGGCCTGGTGGTGCGCTCCATCGCGCCGCTGCTCGGGCACAAGACGCGCGACCCCGCCGTGGTGGTGTGCGACGTGCACGGCCGCTGGGCCGTCAGCCTGCTCTCGGGGCACGAGGGCGGCGCCAACCGGCTGGCCGAACAAGTGGCCGAGCTGCTGGAGGCCGAGCCCATCGTGACCACCACCAGCGAGGCCGTGCGCACCCTGACGGCAGGCATCGGATCGCGCCGGGGCATCGCCATCGAGTGCGCGCGCGAGGCCCTGCAGTTGGCCCTGGAGCGCCTGGGCGTGACGACCCGGGACCTGCGGACGCTGGCCACCTCCCAGGCCAAGGCCAAGGAGGGAGCCATCCGCAGCCTCGCCGAGGAGCTCGAACTTCCCTTGCGAATCGTTTCCCACCGCGAGATCCGCGCCCTGCGACCCCATGTGCGTCGCACCGCCGCCTCGCGGCACTTTCCCGTGCCGGCCGTCTCGGAACCGGCCGCACTGCTCTCTGGAAGGAGAACCACATGTCTCTTGAAACTCAAGCACCGGGGCGTGACGATCTGCATCGCCCAGGAACTCTGCGGGTGGTCGGCATCGGGCCGGGAAATCCCCTGGACCGCACCCGACGTTGCGAAGCGGCCATCGCGGCCTCCCGCGTCCTGATGGGCTACGCCCCCTACCTGGATTCTGTGAAGGACCTGTGGGGCGACCGGACCGTGGAGCGCTCTGGCATGCGCAAGGAGGTGGACCGCTGCCGCGAGGCCATCCTGCGCACCCGCAGCGGGGAGGACGTGGCGCTCCTGTGCTCGGGCGACGCGGGCGTCTACGGCATGGCCGGCCTGGTGCTGGAGATCCTCCACGAGGAGGGCGATTCCCTGCCGCTGGAGATCGTCCCCGGCGTGACGGCCGCCAACGCCGCCGGAGCCGCCCTGGGAGCCCCCTTGATGCTCGACTACGCCGTGGTCTCGCTTTCGGACCTGCTGGTGCCGTGGGACAGGATCTGTCATCGCCTGGACTGCCTGGCCCGCAGCGGCCTGGCGGTGGTCGTCTACAACCCCCGCTCCAAGGGACGGGTCCACCAGATCGAGGAAGCCCGCGAGATCTTCCTGCGGCACCGCGCCCCCGACACCCCGGTGGCCGTGGTCACGGCCGCTTCCACCCCCGAGGAGACGCGCGACATCTCCACCCTGGACGGCTTCCTGGAACTGGAGATCGGGATGCGCTCGGTGGTGGTCTTCGGAGGCAGCCAGGCGCAGGTGCTCGGGGACTTCCTGGTGGAACGGCGCGGCTACGCCGGGAAGTACGAACTGGCCTGAGTCAGGCCCCGATGCGGCCCAGCCAATCGGAAAGGGCCGCGTTGGATTCCTTGACAGCCTCCCGCGAGACGAAATGCCCGGTGCCGGGCGGCACCACCAGACGCCCGGCCGGAAGTGCCGCCGCCACGATCCCCGATTCCTCCAGCGGGACCACTTGGTCCTGCTCTCCCGCCAGCACCAGTGCGGGCATCCCCAAGGAAGGCAGCTGCCCCGAGACGTCGGGCCGCCGGGCCATGGCGCGCTGGGCCGCCACGATGCCCTCACGGCGCAGCGGCTCCATCAGGGAGCGCACCAGGCGCTGCCCTTCAGTGGTGTTGCGGTTGCGACACAGCATGCGGGCAGGCATCGGCTCCACGAAGGGCTCCAGCGGCGCGCCATCCTGCAGCTGGTGAGCCATCGAGAGCCGATTCCCCGCCGCCTCGCGCGAGTCGGCCGTGGCCCGCGATGCCACCAGGCACACGCCCTCGACTTCCTTGGGATGCCGCAGCGCCCAGGCCAAGGCGATGTAGCCCCCGAAGGAATGCCCGGCCAGGGCCACCTTGCCCAGCCCCAGTCCTTGGCAGAACAAGCGAAGCGCCGCGACGTAGCTCTCCAGGTCCGCATCGCCCAGCAAGGCCGAGCTCTCGCCGAATCCCGGCAGGTCCACGGCGACGGTGCGCGCGGGCAGCGCCCCCAGCTGCGGGCGCCAGAATTCCCGCTGGTAGGGGAAGCCGTGCAGCAGGAGCAGGGCCTTGCCGCTGCCAGCCTCGTCGTAACCGAAGGTCATGGTCTCGTGTTCCAGCAGCATGGATCGCCTTTCTGACAATTATTGTCAAATCCTGGGCAAGAGATTACCCCACCCGCGCTTCACTCGGGCAGGGACCAGTCGATAGGCTCCAGGCCCTTTGCCACTAGAAACTCATTGGCCCGGCTGAAGGGACGCGAGCCGAAGAAGCCCCGGTAGGCCGACAAAGGCGATGGATGCGGAGCCGCAAACACGCCGTGCCGGGACAGGTCCGCGCAGCGGACCTTCTTCTGGGCCGGGGATCCCCACAGCAGGAACGCCATGGGCTGTTCCCGGGCGGCCAGCAGCTGCACGATGCGGTCGGTCAGCAGCTCCCAGCCGCGCCCCTGGTGGGATCCCGCCTGACGGGCCCGCACGGTGAGGCTGGTGTTCAAAAGCAGTACACCCCGGCTCGCCCAAGGCAGCAGGTTGCCGTGAGACGGGATGGGGTGGCCCAAGTCGTCGTGCCACTCCTTGAAGAGGTTCACGAGCGACGGGGGCTTCTCCACGCCGGGCGGCACGGAAAAGCACAGGCCATGGGCTTGCCCCGGCCCGTGGTACGGGTCCTGACCCAGGATCACCGCCCGCACCAACTCGAAGGGCGTGGTGTCCAAGGCGTTGAAGATCTGCGGCCCGGGCGGATACACCGTCTGGCCGTCGGCCTTCTCCTGGCGCAGGAAGTCGGCAAGCTGCGCAAACCACGGGGAATCGAAGTCGGCCTGCAGCCGCTCCTTCCAGCTGGGGTGCAGCCTGACCTCCCGCGCCACGGCGCTACCCGCCCAGTTCCTGGGAACGGCGCGTGGCGCTCAGCACGGCTTCCATGGTGGCGGCCGCGAAGCCCCCCTTCTCCAGGGCCTGCAGACCGTAGATGGTAGTGCCTCCGGGACTGGTCACTTGGCCGCGCAGGGTGTCGGGCTCCAGACCCGACTCGCGCAGCAAGCGGCAGGTGCCTTCGATGGTGGCCAAGGCAAGCTCGCGCGCCACCGGGCGCGGCAGGCCGGCTAACACGCCGCCGTCCTCCAGGCTCATGAGGAACTTGAGCACGTAGGCCGGACCGCTGCCCGAAAGGCCCGTGACGGCGTCCATCTGAAACTCGGGGACCTCCACCAGCGCTCCGGTGGGCTTGAACAGGTTCCGAACCAATTCGAGGTCGTGGCTGGAAAGCCCACCTGTGGCCACGGCCGTGGCGCCGGCCCCCACCGTCAGTCCAAGGTTAGGCATCAGCCGGGCCACCCGCTGCTCGGGGCGTCCCAGCAGCTCGCGAATGCGCCGCACCGAGATACCGGCCATGATCGAGATGCACAGGGCCGACTCCGGCAGGAGCTGTCCGATGCGGATGGCAAGGCTCGGGAAGACCTGCGGCTTGACGGCCAGGATCACGGCAGAGGCCTCCTGCAGGGCCGTTTCCAGGCTGGCTTCCTGACCGATGCCGTCCTTGGAGAGCTGCGCGATCTTGTCCGCGTCGGGATCCACCAGCAGCACCTTGTCGCCGGGCATTCCGCCCGCCACTGCGCCGCGGATGAGTGCCGCTCCCATGTTGCCACAGCCCAGCAGGGCGAGAGTTCCAGTGAACATGCGTGTTCCTCCGTTCAGGTCGAGTAGTCGGCGTTGATGGCGACGTATTCCTTCGAGAAGTCGCAGGTCCAGAAGACCGTCTCGAAGGGGCCGTCGCCCAGGGTCAGGTGCAGGCGCACGTCCTGCCCCTTCATGGAGCGCGAGAGCGGGGCGGCCTCGAAGTCCACCGGCGTGCCGCGCACCAGGACCTCCACGTCCTGGATGGTGAGCTTGCACTGCTCGGGCGCGATGTCGCCGCCCGAGTAGCCGGCCGCGCACAGGATGCGGCCCCAGTTGGGGTCCGCGCCATGGACTGCGGTCTTCACGAGCGGGGAGTTGGCGATGGCGCGCCCCACCAGCTCGGCTTGTTCCGCAGTCTCGGCTCCGGTGACCTTGATCTCGATGAGCACCGTGGCGCCTTCGCCGTCGCGGGCGATCTCACGGGAGAGGTGGGCCATGACCTCGGAAAGCGCAGCCTCGAAGGAGGCGGCCTCCGGGGTGCCGGGCAGGATCTCGGGATGTCCCGAGGCGCCGTTGGCCATCAACACGCAGGTGTCGTTGGTGGAGGTGTCGCCGTCCACCGACACGCGGTTGAAGCTCTTCTCCAGCGAGCGCTTGAAGGCACCCGAAAGGACCTCCTGCGACACCAGGGCATCGGTGGTCAGATAGGAGAGCATGGTGGCCATGCGGGGGTGGATCATGCCGGCGCCCTTGGCGCAGCCCCCGATGGTGAATTTCCCAGATGCAGTTGCGACCTCGGCGCCGCAGAACTTGGGGCGGGTGTCGGTGGTCATGATGGCTTCCGCGAAGTCCTTGCCGCCTTCGGGCGAGACCAGTGGGGCGATGGCGGGAACGCCAGCGAGGACCTTGTCCATCGGGAGCTGGTGGCCGATGATGCCGGTGCTGGAGACCAGGGCGGCGCCCTTGGAGAGCTTGAGTGCGGACTCCAACGCGGCGGCGGTGGCGGCGGCGTTGGTCTTGCCCTGTTCCCCGGTGCAGGCGTTGGCGTTGCCGGAGTTCACCAGCACCGCCTGCAGCAAAGTTCCCCCGGCCAACAGTTCGCGGCCGAAGAGCACCGGGGCCGCAGCCACCTTGTTGGTGGTGAAGGCGGCGGTCCAGCGGCAGGGCCGGTCCGAGACCAGAAGGGCCAGATCGGGCTTGCCCGAGGCCTTGAGGCCGCAGGTGTGACGGGCGGCGGAGAACCCCTTCGGGGTGGTGGGATGGGCATCGGCCAAGAACTTCATGGCCGGAAAGGTACTTCCCTTCAGGGCAACCAGGTCCAGGCGGTCACCCCGCGCGGGTAGAGCCGCGAGCCCACGTCGTGACCGTCCACAATTTGGTCGGTGAACCCCCAGTGCCCCACCCCCTCGCGCTGCCAGCGCGCGTGCACCGCGTCGGCGCCCGTGGCCGGCGCCAGCCCGAAGACCTGCTCGGCCACCGTCTGGCACAGGAAGTTCTTGCTCATCCAGGTGATGTCGCTGGTGGAGGAAAGCCGCAGCGATCCGTCCCCGGCGACGCACACGCCCGGCACCAGCGCCGCGACGCAGTGATCCCGCAGCGCCGTCACCATCGCTCCGAAGCGCCCGTTCTCCGAGACCGCGTCGCGGTCCTGCCACCACCACGGGTAGATCAGGGCCTCGATGGCCGGCAGGATGGCGCTGGAGCTTGCCGTGAAGTGTGCCGGCAGGCAGCCGTTCGCGAGCCGTCGGGCCCCAGCGATCGCCCCGGCGATGCGGTGCGCCGCCGCTTCCGATAGTTTGACAGAATCCGTTAAATCCAGACGGCCAAGCAGTCGCGCCAGCCCCAGGTGGCAGGCCCAGGCCTTGGTGGCCAGGTAGAGGCTCCCGCGTGCGTAGGCCAGCGACCCGTCCAGGCTGTCGTAGGTGGTGATCTCGGCGGCCGTGCCGCAGCGGTCGGAGTCGGTCTCGAACCATCCCTTGCGCAGGGAGGCGACCGGATGCTCGCGGCGCAGCAGGCTCTCCTGGCACTCGAGCAGCACCTCGCGACGCCGCCGCGTCCAAGCCTCCCCGTCCGGCCCGCAGCCGTGGACGCAGGCCAGCAGAATCCAGTTGCACAGCTCCTCGGAGGTCATGTGCGAGAAGCAGCGGTCCTTGTCGGGGATCTCGTAGCTGGAGGTGCCGGGGATCGCGAAGACGTTGCGCACGCCCATGTCGTGGCAGAAGGAGATCCCGCCCTCGTGTCGTGCCGTCCCCACCTTCAACCCGTCCCGAAAGGAGTGCCGCTCCAGGAACAGCTCCAGGAGCGAATCCAGTGTCCACGGATAGAACCTCGACTCGAAGAAGGCGTGGTCCACCGAGAGGTCCAGCGTGTTCATCATGCAGTACTCGCCCTCGTTGACCACGTGCAAGAGGCGCCCGCGCCGGTCGCGCAGCAGCTGGCTGCAGGCGTGGTAGCCCCGCGTGGCGTGGGCCAGCAGGAATGCGCGATCCGGACTCAGGGACTCGGCCATCCTCTCCATCGCAAGGGAGCGCTCCGCCCGCAGAGGCGCCTGTTCCAAGGCCGCCCGCAGCACCGATTCCAAGTCGGGATGGTGGTGCAGGTAGGCATACTCAGTCACTTCCCCCGCCGTCGCGTGCCCCGCGACGTGCCAGCCCAGTGCGAAAGGCAGCGACAGCTCCTGGCCCGCCTCCACCCGCACGGCAAAGCCCATGCAGGCACCCAGCAAGTGAGGCGTCCGCACCTGCAGCCCCTTGCCGAAGCAGCGTTCCAGGGCGAAGCCGGCAAACGGCACCAGTTCCGGCGCATCGGCGACGGCGATTCCCTCGCGCTCCTGGCGGCGGAACGAAAGCACCCCGTTCCTGCGATGGACCGAAGTCCCCAATTCCTCGCCGCACAGGCCGATCAGGGCCAGCACGGGCTTCTGGCCCCGGCGGTTGTCCACCCGCAATTCCCCGGTCACGGCCGGCAGCACCGCCTGGGCGAACTGCGCAGTCTCCTGCGCGTCGGGAAGCGGCCAGAAGGGCGTGTCCAGGCAGAAGGAAAGGTCGGGCACCTCCCACAGGTCGCGCCCCAGCCCCATGGTGCGACGGACCGCCTGCGCCGGGTAGGGCCGGATGTGCAGTTCCTTGCCGTCGTCCTTGACCGCGAAGGCCGCCGTGTCGCGCCCGGCAGCCTTGAAGAAGGGCAACAGCTCCAGGAGGCCGTCGTCGTGCAGTACGCCCACGTACACGTCGTCGCTGCCGGGCTTGCGACCGTCGTGCACGCAGAAGCCGCCGGTGTCGCCGAACTTCCCCAGCGTGAAGCTGCCGTAGGCACCGAAGGCACCGTGCTGGGCATGAAAGTCCGCACTGGGCAGGGGCGATGTCATGGGAATCATCCTTGTACGAGGCTGAAGAAGTCGTCGGCGGCGGCCAGTTCAGGGCGCAACTCCGCCATCATGGCGGTGACCGATTCCGGTAGGATCTGCAGGATCTCAAGCACCGTGGGATCCAGCGAAAAGGGGATTCCGTGTTCCAGCAGGGATCCGCCGCACTGCTCGGCCAGGAACGCCCCCAGGTGCACCAAAGCGGCCTGCACGGCCCATTCGTCGGAAGCCGACGGAGTGATGTGGTGGACGATGGGTTGCTGGAGCTCCTCGGGAAGCTCCCAACGTTCGGCCAGCAGACCACCCAACTGGGCGTAGTGCAGCCCCAGCATCTGGACCTCGAGGTCGGCCAGCGACGTCTCCCCGCTTTCAGCCTGCAGCAGCACCTCGGTGTGGACGGGCTCCGCAATCATGTCGAAGACCAGGATCCCGATCTTGTGCAAAAGCCCCGCCATGAAGGCCGACTCGGAGTTCACACTGTGGAGCTTGGCCACCTTGCGCGCCACCAGGCGCGATCCCAGCGCGGCGCAGACGGAGTGCTTCCAGTAACGTCCACGGTCGATCCCCTTGCCCTTAGTCTCGAAGATCTTGAACACCGTGGCCGACAGCACCAGGGAGCGCAGCGTATTGAAGCCCAGGATGATCACGGCTTGGTTGATCGAACTGATGGTGCGGGGAATGCCGTAGTAGGCCGAGTTGGCCAGACGCAGCACCTTCACCGACAAGGCCGGGTCCTGCGAGAGCAGGCGCCCGAGATCCTCCGCCCGCGCCCCCGGATCCTCGATGATCTGCAAGGCTCGCATCACGATGGTGGGGAGGGTCGGGATCTGACCGACACCTTCGAGGATGGCCTGATACTTCTGCCGGGTGACCGCAGACAGGCTCGACGACAAGGACTCTTCCTGCATAGCGCCATTCTAGCACTATTTCCCCACCCGTGGGGAAGCAAACTCAGGCGACCAGCTCGCGCTCCAAGGTGGCGACGCGTTCCATCATGGCCGCGCCTAAGGCATCCAAGGGCACCACACGGCTGACCGCACCGATATTGATCGCCGTCTGCGGCATGGAGGCCGCCACAGCCGTGCGCGGATCCTGCGCGAAGACCGTTCCCCCACTGGCCGCGATGGTGGCGGCGCCCAGGGTGCCGTCCCGCCCCATGCCCGTAAGTACGGCAGCCACGCAGAACTTTCCGAAGGCCTTGGCCACGCTGCGAAACAGAGGATCTGCGGCCGGGCGCATGTAGTTCTCCGGGGGTTCCGTGTCGAGATGCATCCGGAAATCGCCTTCGGAGACCGTTAGATGATGGTCGCCGGGAGCGATGTAGATCACGCCGCAGTGGCTTTCCAAGCCGTCCTCGGCCAGCCGCACATGCATCCCGGTGTCCTTCTGGAGACGCCCCACGAAGGTCTCCAGCATCCAGGCGGGACCGTGCAGTACGAGGAACATGCAGGCGGATTCCAGCTTGCCGAACCCCATCACGACCTCCCGCACGGCTTCCGGACCACCGGTGCTGGCCGTGATGCAGATCGCCACGTGGGGTGGCGCCTCGGTCGGCGTCGGCACCGGCGGAAGCGTCGGCGTCACCGGCTCGGGCTGCTGCCGACGAGCCATGCAGTTGTCCAGACGTTCCAGGATGTCCCGCACCGAGAACGGCTTGGCCACATAGTCGTCGGCACCGGCGCGCAAGGCGTGGAGCCGTGCCTCGGCGGAGATCAGCGCCGTGACCATCAGGAACACCGGAGGCTCGGGCACATCCTGCCGGGCACGCCGCAGCAGTTCGATTCCGTCCATGCGGGGCATCATCCAGTCGGTGATGACTGCGTCAAAACTTCCGCCCAAGAGGCGAGAAAGCGCTTCCTGACCGTCCTGCACGACAACCGGCTCGTGGCCAGCACGGCCCAAAGCCCTCTCCAAAAGAAGGGCGCTGGTGCGATCATCCTCGGCGATCAGAACTTTCAAGAACGGCTCTCCGACTCAAAGTGGGGTGTCAAGCAAGAATACAATCTTCTCGCCGACTGGAAGGAAAGCGAAGATCAGATTCCCGCCAATTTCCTCAGTCCCTCGACCGACGGGAGCATGACCTCGTCCAGATGCGCCAATTCGACCCTCACCTCGTCCAGGCGGCCATCCTTGCCCAGCATCTCCATGAGCGAGAGCAGACGGTGGACCTCAGTCGCCCCGACCTGCCCGGCACTGGACTTCAAGGCATGGGCTGCGAAGGCCACCTGCGCCCCATCGCCTTGCTCCAACGCCTGGCGCAGCAGGTCGACCTGCTTCTGGGCATTCTGCTCGAACATGGTGACGAGCTTGGCCAAGAAGCCGGGAGGACCGTACTTGGAGAGCTTTTCGAGGCAGACTGGATCGATGAGCGGTTGCGTATCCATGGCTCCAGCCTACCGCTTCCTCGCGGAAGAATCAAGCCGGGCGTGAAACGGCGATCAATTCCGTGTACCCGGAAGGCAACGGACTCTTCCGGAAGACCGGCTCGATGGAGCGGTTCAGGAACTTCATGACAAAGCCGTTGATCGAGAACGGATCCAGCCCGACCACGTCCTCCATGGCCCATCCTCCCTCGCTCAGGACCCTGGTCAGTCCCTTGCGGGTGTAGGATTTCTCGTAGCCGTGGATCCAGCGCCCCATGTGCAGGTGCTTGTAGACCTGCCACAGCGAGATGCGAGCGGGGATCGAGGTGACCATCAGGCCGGTGGGCTTGACGATGCGGCGCATCTCGCGCACGAACGGCATCTCGTCGGGGAAGTGCTCCATCAAGCCCGAACTGAAGACCAGATCGTATTCGCCTTCCGGCAAGCACGTGTCGCGGCAGTCGGCGCGGAAGATTTTCGGAAGCTTGCCCTGGAGCTTCTCGACCGAGACTTCGCTGAAGTCCAGGCCATGGCATTCCAGCTCGGGATGCGTCTCCTGCAGGCGCAGGATATTGTTCCCGGCACCGCAGCCGACCTCCAGCACCTTCTTGGGACCATCGCCCAGCGAGGCCAGGCAACGGTCGAGCAAGGCATGGCGCTCCCCGATCATCCATCGTTCGGCCTTGGAGACTTCGTATTGTTTCCAGTAATCATCCCAGCTGAGCATGAGACCAAACGTAGCAACCCCAGTCACACCGGAGCGAAGATCCCTCCTGCAAGCCTGCGAACTCGGCCGGAGATCTCCAGGCGGGACAGCTCCACCAGCACGGTTCCTACCGGCCGCTCCAGCCGCAGGGACAGTTCCTCGGCGCTTTGCGACTCGCAGCGAAGCAGTCCCATCAGAGGGCTTTCGTCTTCCTCCTGCTGGAGCGTCATGGCAAAACCCGCTCGCCAACCGCACGCCTCGTTGAGGTCTCCCGCCTCGGAACAAAGGCCCGCCCCGCGCTTGAGCAACTGATGGTTTCCAGCGAAACTGGGCCAGCCGGCAGGCCCGGGCACCACCAGCAGCTCGCGGTTCTGGTCCAGGCAATCGCGGGCCGTGATGAGGGCGCCACTGCCCAGTCCCGCTTCCGCCACCACCACCGCCCGCGACAGGCCGGAGATGATGCGGTTGCGGCGCGGGAAGGTCTGGGGCGTGGGCGGCATGCCCATCGGGAGCTCGGAAAGGAGCAGACCCTCCTCCCCGATGCGCTCGTGCAATGCGGTGCGACCGTTCTCGCCGAACTGATCCAGGCCGTTGCCCAACACCGCCACAGTCTCCCCACCCACGGCCAGGGCCGCCTTGTGGGCCGTCTCGTCGATGCCCATGGCCAGGCCCGAGACGATCCGGAAGCCCTGCACCGCCCAGTCCTGCACCAGCTTCCAGCACACCTCCCGCCCCAGCTCCGAAGGATGGCGGGTTCCTACTACGCCCACCGGACGGAAGTGGTCGCGGGCCAGCGGCCCCTTGAGGAAAAGCACCGGAGGCGCCGAGCTGATCTCGCGCAGACGCCTAGGGTAGGATGGGTCGTCAAAGCCCAGGATCTCCACATCGTGCTGGGCGGCACGTTCGAGCTGGTCTTCCGCCCAATCGAAGTCTGGACCCGAGAGGATCGCACGCACCACCGTGGCGGGCATCCGCAGCGCCCCGTCGGAAAGCTCCGAGAATGTCGCACCAAAGATCGCTTCCGGGGAACGGAAGGCCTCCAGCAGCTGCGAGGTGCGGACCGGACCCAGTCCCGAGACTCGACTCAGCGCCAACCACCACATCAGGTTCGGCTGGTTGGCAGGTTCTTCAGGGGTTTCCCAGGCTGTGAGGAGGGCAGTTTCGGGCATGGCTTCGTACCTTTGTTGTGTATGGACTCAATATACTACTCATTTGAGCAGCTTCGCAAGATCATGGCGCAACTTCGCGCACCTGAGGGCTGCCCCTGGGATCGCGAACAGACCCACGACAGCATCAAAGGGTGCCTGCTGGAAGAAGCCCACGAGTTTCTGGAGGCCATCGACCTCAAGGATGACCACGCCATGGCCGAGGAACTGGGCGACCTGCTCCTGCAGGTGGTGTTCCACGCCCAGATCGCCGCAGAAGAAAAGCGTTTCACCCTGGACGAAGTGATCCACGAGATCGCCGCCAAGCTGGTGCGCCGCCATCCCCATGTGTTCGGGGAAACCGAAGTGGCCAACGCCGACGAGGTGGTGCGCAACTGGGAAGCCATCAAGAACACAGAAAAGGGCAAAGAGGACCGCAAGAGCCGCATGGACGGCATCCCACCGGGATTCCCGGCCCTGCTGCGCGCCCACAAACTCCAGACCCGCGCCGCCAAGGACGGCTTCGACTGGCCCGATGCCACTCCGGTCTGGGACAAGATCGCCGAGGAGGAGGCCGAGCTGCACGAGGCCATCGCCCAGCAGGACCAGGATGCCATCGAGGACGAGTTCGGCGACCTGCTGTTTGCCTGCGTCAACCTGGGACGGAAGCTGGGCGTCGATTCCGAGGCGGCCCTGCTGCGCGCCAGCCACAAGTTCGAGAACCGCTACCGCGGCATGGAGGAGCTGGCCACCCGGCAGGCACGGCCCTTGTCGGGTCGCAGTCTGGAAGAGCTAGATACCCTGTGGGTGGCCGTCAAGAAAGGCAAAACCGAGGCGAATCGCCCCAAATCCTGACGCGACTATCCCGAATCGCCACAGCTTCCGATAGCAGTTGCACGACCTGAGGCTCCAAGGCTAGAATGGCATCATGGTTGCTCAATCACCCGATTGACTCCTGTCAAGAGAGACGCTCATGAATCCTTCGATCCGAACCTGGGGAACAGCACTGTTGCTGGGAGCGATTGCCCCGAGCATCGCTTTGGGCGCGCACGACACCTCGTGGAGCCAGGACTACGCGTCTGAGCTTCCCGCCGACGTGCGCGAACGGCTGCAGCACCTACACAGCGCCACGCCCCCGACATCGGTCGATCGTTCCAACTCGGACATGCACAAGTCGGCCAAGGTCCAGCGGGAACAGTTCCTGCAGAGCTTGCCGGATGCCGAGCGCGAACGCCTGCGGCAGAAGATCCGCCAGATGGAGGAGCGTCCCAAGACGTCCCGAACCGCTCCCAGCGGCTTTCGGGATCCGTGAACCACCCTTTGGGAGGAGTCTTGATGAAAGTCCGCATCCTGTGCGCTCTGCTGACGGTCTGTTCGGCCTTGGCCCTGTCGTCTCCCGTGTCCATTCCCAACGCCGGCCTGACCATCGCGCTGCCCAACAACTGGTCTCTGGACAGCTCCGTTGCCAGCAACGGCCGCCCCTCCTACTACCTGCTGCCCAACGACACCGGCCTGCACGTGAGCATGGGCATTGAGCTGTACGATAGTCTGGACCTCACCGCAGACACCTTGTGGGCCTATGACCAGTCCTACGCCTACAAGATCTACGTGGACTACATGGCCTGCCCCAGCCAGATCCTGTCCTGGGCCTCCAGCGTCCAGAACGGACTCCTGAGCTACTACCTCAACTCGACCCAGGCCTCGGACTCGGTCTGCTCCGACTACCGGGGCTGGCACAACCGCTACTTCGCCTACGCCACCCATGGCTGGGAAGTCTACCTGACCGGCGACACCATCGAGATCGCCAACCACTACGCCTACTATTCCGCCGTGATGGACTCGATCACCATCGACCGCAGCTGGAACGGCTGGACCGCCGTCGCCATCGGGACCCGCCCGAGATCCGGAAGCCCCCTTCGAACGCAACGCACCTCAGGAGGGCTGCAAATCCTGGCAGCTCCCGGTACCCGAGGCACCCTAGTGGACCTGCGAGGCCGGACCCTGGCATCCTTCGTGCTCGATGCCCAAGGACAGGCCCAAATCGCCACCCGAGGCCTGAAAGGGCTTTACGTGATCCGGACCGGAAGCGACGCCAGGACGACCGGCGGCTCGGCCACTGTCACGCTGATGCCCTGACGTGCTGGCGCTTTTTGTCGTTATCGCCTTGTTGACGGGTACACCAAGCGCGCGCCCGCAACAGGCCGTGGATTGGGAGGGCACCTACTTCCCCAAGCTGGAGCCCAAGGCTGACTCGCTGTGCGATTCGCTGCGGTGCCTGTCGCCCGACGCGCTGGCAAGCACCGCTCCTTCCGATGCCCCGGCGGCACCGTTCCTGCGGGATGCCGCCTTGGTGCTTTCGGCCGCCGGTCGCCACGGTGCGGCCATGGGCATCCTGCGATTGTGCCGGGAGCGCGGCGGACCGCCCGACAGCCTGATGCTCCAGGAAGCCGAGACCTTCTTCGCCGGAGGTGAGTTCGAAGCCGGACTGGGAGTGAACTACGCCGCCGAGAAGCGCTACCCCACCCTGAAGGCCGACCTGCTGCTGCAACGCAGCCGCTTCTTCACCGCCTTGGGGATGACCAGCGACGCGGCGGCAGCCGAGGCCGCGCTCCTGCAGCTCGCACCCGTCCGGTCCCGATTCCTGCCCCTGAGTGGCAGCTACTCCTTTGAATGGAGCAACAATGTCTACCGATACGACCCGGTCAATTCCCGAGTGCAGGAGCTGGCCGACATGGTCACGCGCGGCTCCCCGGTGGTGGCCACTCAGTCAGGTCTGGACACGCTGCGCTCAGTGGGCGTGGGACACACCCATTATGTGGCGCTGCAGTGGGGTCTGCGGGGAGAACGCACCATCCTCAAGGTGACCCCTTGGTTTCAGCTCCAGACCGGTTCCACCTGGACCGAACTCCAAGTGAAGCAGGGCGGCGCCAACCTGACCGGGATCTGGAACGTCGGCGTGCACGAGTTCCGCGCCACGGCCGGGCTGTCGCGCAGCGAAGAGGATTCCGTGAACTTCAGCAGCTCCAGCTCGCTAGCCCTGGCCTGGAAACGCGCGCTGGCCAACGGGTCGTTCCAGCTGCAGGCCAGTGCCAGCCAGAACGCCTACGGCCAGGAAGGCTATCCGCTCACCTCCCGCTACCAGACCTATGGCGTGAGAGCCAAGCTCGACAAGCGGCTCGGGTGGGGAGTGAGCCTGGGCACCAGTCTAGGCAGTACCCTGCTGTGGGGAGAGACCTCCCGAAGTCTCGATTCCATGGCCTATGTGGTGGAGGTCTCAGGCTTGCGCGACACCATCCAGGACCAATTGCGCGTGCTGGACAAGACCATCAACCCCAACCTCAAGATCTACGACGCCAACGGAAATTCTTGGACGCCTGGATTTTCTGGCAGCATCCAAAACCCTCCCAAGACGCTGCACAGCGACCTGCCTTTTTCAGAGATCACGCCGCTTTCAAAGGTCAGCACCAACCTGGGTGCATCTCTCAGTCGCAGCCTCAGCTCCCGCGTGACGGTGGGTCTGAGCGGCAACGCCAATTGGAGCGTCTGGCTGGAAAAGACCCGTTGGACGCTGGCACCGCTGGGACGCGACAGCGCGTCCGAACTGCTCACGCTCTGGCACGACCGCGACAACGGCAACTGGTACTTGGTGGAACCCGGCCTGCTAGCCTCCTCCGCGAAGGGTGGAAACGCCCAAGAACGGCGCATCTACCGGCTCGAAGTCTACCAGCGCCGCCGCCAGGACCTGGAGCTCACGGGAGGACTTTCCCTGTCGCTCTCGCTGGGCCTGGCCGGTGATCTGACGGTGCAAGGCAGCCAGTCGCGCAACTGGAGCAGCATCGACGACAAATATCAGGATCGCAACCAATGGAGCGCGCAAGCATATTCTATGGAATGGAGCATTTCCTTTTGAGCCGCCCGGGCGTCATGGCTGCCGGACTGTCCCTGCTCGTGGCGCTGACCGGCTGCCAAGCCAAGCGGGAGGAATCAGCCCGACGCTGCCTGGAGCTGGGCGACTGGCCGCGCGCCGCCAAGCTCTACACCCAGATCCTGGACGAGGACCCGGCCAACCCGTCAGCCCGTATCGGCATGGCCCGCGCCCTGGTCCAGAAGGCCCAATCCCAGGCGCTCTCGGACCAGGACCAGCCTGCTGCGTGGGAAGAGGCTGCCCGCGAACTCGAGATCGCCCAAGGCTTTTCTCCCGACTCCAGCCTACGCCGGGACTGGGCCAAGACCACCTACCTGTGGGCCCGCAGCCTGACCACCCACGGCGACACCGTCGCCGCCCTGGGACGTCTGAAGGAGCTCCTGCACACCGACCCGCGCCAACTGGCGGCGCGCAACTTCGCCGCCATCCTGGAATACCGTCGCGGCCACGCCCGCACCGCCCGCGAGCTGCTCCTGCAGAACGTGGCGCTGGATTCCACCGACGTCCCGTCCCTCTACAACCTGGGCCTGTTGGAATGGAACGAGAACGACGCCGCCAGCGCCCACCGCTGGTGGCTGACCGCCCTGCGCCGCGACCCCCGGGACGAGAACGCCCTGTGGTGGCTGGTGCAGGCGGAACGGAAGCTGGAACCGTGAGGGCCGGATCGCTGCCACCGGGCTACACCGATCCGGTGCGGCTGGGATCCGGGGCCTGGGGGCAGGTATGGAGGGTGCGCCAGAAGGCCCTGGACCGCGATGTCGCCCTCAAGATGCAGAAGGGCACCGACAGCCTAGCGGAAGCCCGTCGCCTGGCCTCGCTGAGAAGCGCGGTCCTGCCGGAGATCTTCGACGCATTCTCCTGGAGAGGCCGCACCTGCCTGGCCATGGAGTGGCTCCAGGGCGTCTCGCTGGAGCGGCTCCTGCAGGTCGGGGCGCTGCCCGAGCCCGGTGCCTGGTTCCTCGTGCGCGAGATCGCCTGCGGCCTGGACGACCTGCATCGCCAGGGCCTGGTCCACGGAGACCTCAAGCCGGCCAACGTCATGGTGCTGCGCGACGGCAGCCTGCGCCTGTTGGACCTGGGCTTCTCGGGAAGCACCGGAGGCCGCTCCGCCCGGCAGGGCACGCCCGCCTACCTGCCGCCCGAAGCCCTGCAGTCCGACGGCTCCCCGGTGGCCCGCGACCTGTGGGCCTTGGGCATCCTGAGCTGCGAGATGCTGCTGGGACGTCGCCCCGACGTGAGCCAGGATTCCTCGAACCTGCTGGGCCATCTGGCAGGCAATCCCTCGCTCCATCCGCTGTGGGTCCCGCTGCTGCTGGGCGCCCTGGACATCGACCCCCAACGCCGCTGGAACGATGCCCGAAGCTGGCTGGAACGCCTCGACGGCTTTTCGGAGATGTCGCCGAAGACCATCCCCTCAGACATCGCCCGCATGGTGGATCCCTTGTTCCGCCACGACATGGCACAGGCATGCGTGCAAGCCGGACGCGAACAGCTCGAGGCCCGCCGCGCCGCCGCCGCCTACCGCATCGTCTCAGAAGCGCTGGAATGGGATCCGGACCACTGGCAGGCCCTGGAGCTGCTGGGCAAGATCGACCTGGGCAAGGCCCGCCCGCGCCGCTGGCCCTGGGCCGTAGCGGCCATCGGGATCGTAGCGGCCGGCACCCTGGGATTCCTGGCGGGCAGGCACCAGCCCCGGCCCGCCGCCCCCGTCGCCCGTCCCAGCGAGATTGCCCCGGAACTCCTAGCTTCCCGCCCCTCCAATCCCGGGCGCAGCGGCCCCGGACCCGACTTCTCGGAGGGCTCCGCCCCCCGACTGCCCGCCACGGTGATCCTGCCGGTTCCGCCCGTTGGATTTGCACTGTGGGTCGACGGCGTCCCCAAGCGTTCCGATGCCCACGGCCGCCTGGCCGTGGATGCCGGACGCCACCTCCTGCAATGGCGCCAAGGCGATGCGATCCGGTGGCAGCAGCGCATCCGGATCAGCGCCTGGCAGGTCATGAACCTCCATCCCACGGGAGCTATGCCATGAGCCACACCCTCGTCCGCCTGGACCGCGAAGGCGCCTTTCCCCTGGACAAGCGCATGGTCTCGGTCGGCAGCGACCCGCGCAGCACCCTATGCCTGACGGATTCCGGTCTGCTCCCCCACCACGCCTACCTGGTCTTCCAGCTGGGACGCTGGGAGATCCGCGCCCTGGATGCCAGCCAACCCGTGCGCATCAACGGCGTGCCGGCCCAAGGCCAAGCCCCGGTGCAGGAAGGGGACGAACTGGGCATCGGCACCGCACGCCTGCGCCTGGTCCAAGGCGACGACGGCAAGGCCGTGCGATTGGCTCTGGACGTATTGGAAGGCTCCCGCCGCACCGGCGAGGCCAGTCCCTCAGACGACGCCCGCATGGTGGTGGACGTACTCACCCGCATGGTGGGTGAGACCCAGCGCGAGCGCCTGCTGCCCATGCTGCTGGCCGAAGTGGCCGGACGGCTGCGCTGCGACGGCGCCCAGCTGATCTTCGCTTCCCACGAGAACGCCCCCCAGAGCCGCATCACCTATCCCGAGGCCGCGACCCGCAACCGCTTCTCGGGCAGTGCTCTGCAGGAAGCCCAACGGCGCCAGGCCACGGTCCTGTTCTCCCACTCCGACCTGCAGTCCCTGCCCACCCAGGAAAGCATTCTGCTCAACGACATCCGCTCGGTGCTGTGCGGGCCGCTGCCCTTCGAGGCCGACGGCAACGGCTTCCTGTACCTGGACCGGCTGGCCGGGCACCCCGGCTTCTCGGAGGAGGAGCGCACCGAGTTCGAGGGCTGGCGCGCCTTCTTCGCAGAACTGCTGACGCGGCAGTTGCGCGAGGAGAGCCAACTGCAGGTGATCTCCGAGCTCCAGAAGCGCCACTCCGAACTGCTTCCCTCGCTGGGGGCGGTGTTCGAGTGCGAGGCCATGCGCAAGACCTTCCTGGAGGCCTCCCGCGTTGCCATGGCCCAGGTGCCGGTGCTCATCAGCGGCGAGACCGGCACCGGCAAGGAGGTGCTGGCGCGCTTCGTGCATCGCAGTTCCCCCCGCAAGGACGGGCCGTTCGTGGCCATCAACTGCGGCGCCATCCCCGAGACCCTGATGGAATCGGAGTTCTTCGGGCACGAGAAGGGCGCCTTCACCGGAGCCAACACCACCCGCACCGGCCTGATCGAGACCGCCAACCAGGGCACGCTCTTCCTGGACGAGATCGGCGAGCTGCCCCTGTCACTACAGGTCAAGCTCCTGCGCGTGATCCAGCAGGGCGAGCTGGTGCGTGTGGGCGGCACCGAGACCATCCCCGTGAGCTTCCGGCTGGTGTCGGCTACCCACCGCGAGCTGCAGCGCGAGGTGGACGAGGGCCGCTTCCGCGCCGACCTATTTTTCCGCGTGAACGTGATCCAGCTCAAGCTCCCCTCCTTGCGCGAGCGCGACCGCGACCCGGTGCTGCTAGCACGGCACTACCTGAAACTCTACGCCGCCCAGTACGGCACCGGTCCCAAGGACCTGGGCCGCGCCGCCGAGAAGGCCATCCTGGCCCACCGCTGGCCCGGCAACGTGCGCGAACTTGAAAACCGCATCCAGAAGGCCGTGATCCTCTCAATGCAGGAGAAGATCACCCCCGTCGACCTCGGGCTGGACGACCAGAGCCTGGAGGAACAGACCCCGTTCCACGTGCCTGGCGAGGACGACGGCACCCTCTACGACGTGCGCGAACGGGCCGAACGCCACTGCATCGAGCGGGCCCTGGCCAAGTCACAGGGCAATGTCAGCCTGACCAGCCGCATGCTGGATGTGGACCGCAAGGTGCTGATCCGCATGATCGAGCGGTTGGGTCTGCGCCCCGAGGAGTTCAAGAACCGCGAGTGAGGCGTTCCGCCCCAAGTGCCCTCTCCCGCGACAACTGCGGGCAGATCCGGTGCTCGCAGGAACACTTCCAGGTTGCCATGAAGTCTTGGCACGGCTGTTGAACTGTTCATGGACAGGAACAGGCACTCCCCCACCACGGAAGATGCCGATCCCGGAACACCACACCGACCGGAGACCACCATGAAGAAGACCATCGCCGCCATCCTCGCCACGGGCCTGAGTGCCTTCGCCACCGAGATTCCAAGCCTCGACAAGGAGATCGTCAAGCTCGATTCGGGCTTTGTCCAGGAGATCGCCAAGGACAGCGCCAAGCTGGCCGACTACAAGATCAAGGCCACCGCCGACTCGCTGCGCCTGGTCCTGGAAGGACGGAAGGATTCCGCCGCCTGGAGCGGCAATCTGCCCGACTCCCTGAAGGCGCGATTCGATGCCAACAAGGTCGCCATCGACAAAAAGCGCGACTCCCTGCGCGCCGACCTCTCCCTCCACTTGGATTCGGTCAAGGTCAAGGTCGAGGCCCTGAAAGCCCAGGCCAAGCTCCAGCGCGCCGCGTTCATCGCCACCTTGAAGGAAGCTGACAAGGTCAAGGTTGCCAAGAGAATCGCCGAGATCGAGAAGAAGGCCGAGGCCCGCACGGCCGCCATCGAGAAGGCCATCGCCGACGTCAAGGCCAAGCTGGAAGTCCGGAAGGCCACCAAGTAAGCCGTTCCGAATCACCCCTCACGAGCGGGAGGGAAGGCTCTCCAGCCGGGGCTTGTGGATCATGGTGTTGACGTTGTACATCAGCACCATGGTCAGGATCATCGCCCCCGCCACCACCCAGCCCAGGACGTCGTAGCGCTCGATCCGCCCCGACGTGGTCTGGACTACGATCACGCCCGCCATCCACGAGGCGATGCCGCCGGCGAACTGCTGCATGGAGGAATTGACCGACATGTAGGCACCGCGGTCGGTCATGGCAGGGATCGCGGAGGTCATGGCCATGGCCGAGACCATCCGCCCCGAGATGGCCACGAACATGGCGCAGTTGATGGCGATCACCCATCCGATGGGCGTGGTCCCCAGCTGCGTGTAGGCCACCACAATGGCACAGCAGGCGATCGTACTGATGCAGAGCATCCGGTACTTGCCGAAACGGTCGGAAAGACGGCCAAGCAGCGGACCTGCCGCCATGGCCGTCAGTCCGGTGGCCATGTAGACCATGGGCAGGCGTTCCAGCGAGATGCCCAGGTTGTGGACCGAGAAGGCGCTGCCGAAGGGCATGAGCATGAAGCCGCCGGTGGCCAGCAGCATGGTGGCGCTGAAGCCCACCAGGTAGCGGGAGTTGGTGGCCGTCCGGAGCAGGTGGCGCAGCGGATGGCGGTGCGTCGCGACCTCCAGATGCCCCACCAGGGGCTTGAGCTTGAGGGCCAGCAGCACCCCCACGCAGGCCCCCAGCCCGGCGATCATCAGGAAGGGCGAATGCCATCCGAAGCGGTTGGCCAGGAACAGCCCCACCGGAATGCCCATCACCTGGCTGGCGGCGAAGGAGCTCTGCACCGTGCCCATCACGCGCCCGCGCATGTGCAGCGGGAAGAGGTCGGCGATGATGGCAAAGGAGATGGAACCGATCACCCCTCCGAAGAGGCCGGTGAAGATGCGCGCCGCCAGCAGCAGGTGGTAGTTGGGAGCCAGGCCGCACAGGAGCGTGCCCACCAGGAAGCCCGCGTAAAAGAACATCAAGAGGCGCTTGCGGTCGAAGCGGTCGGCAAACCCCGCAGCTAGGATCCCCGCAACCCCGGCGCTGAAGGCGTAGGCAGAGACCACCAACCCGAACTGCCGGGTCCCGATGGAAAGCTCCTGGAGCAGGATGGCCCCCAGCGGCGAGAGGATCATGAAGTCCAGGACGATGGTGAACTGCAGGAAGGCCAGCACCGCCACCACGAATTTCTGGTAGCCGGTGAAGGTATTGGGTGCCGCAGCCGGTGCGGAAGGCGTCATGGTTGGATCCTCGGTCGAATGAGGGGCCAAGATACCTTCCTCGATCCGCCCGGACCGTGTTCATCTCCCGACGGCCGTCTCCCGGAGCAGCGAATCCAGACGGCGCGAGAAGCGCAGCGCCCCCTGCGGTGCCAGGTGGTCCATGTCCAGGAAGTCGGATGGCCCGAAATCCGGATCGTCCTCCCGGTCGAACCAGGAGATCCCCTCGTGCCGCGCCAGCGAATCCAGCCCGCGCCGCATCCACTCGCGCTCCAGCGGATCTTCCAGTCGCCGCAGCTGCGGCAGGATGGGGGTCGTGACCAGTACGAAGCGCAGGCCCCGTGCCTTGGCCCAATGCGCCATGGTTCCCAGGCGCGCCAGTTGCGCCTGGCGCTTTTTGGGGAACATGGTGGAACGCCAATCCCGCATGCGCTCGCGGGCATAGCTCGAATCCTGAGCTCGAAGGCACACCGGGGCCACCGGATCCCCCCAGCCGTCGGGACGGACGTGGAGCATCTCCAGGCGCGGCCCGAATCCACGCAAGGCCCATTGCACGCTGCGCCAGTTGCCTTGTGCCGCCAGGCGGCTGAAGCGGCGGCTGTCCAGGCGCGGGATCTGCGGCAGCGGCTCGATCCCGAACAGACGCCCATAGGCCCAGGCGCGCGCCGTTTCACGCGGGTCGTCGAATTCCTCTTCGAGCGTGAAGTAGGAGACCGTCTGGAGCACCGTCCCCAGGTGCGGCATGGACCGCATCGAGAGCGCAAGCAAGGACGAGTCGTAGTAGAGTGTCTGGCTGACCCAGCCCAGGTTGAAGGCTGGCTGCGAGAAGCCGTCGGGGCGCAGCCCGAAGAGTGCGTGGGACGATCCCAGGATCAGGATCCGCGTGCCGCCGCACGCACGCTTCCAGGCCATCTGCTTGCGCTCCAGCTCCTCCGGGTGGCGGGCCAGCTGGACCTCGAACCAGGCCAACACCGCGACCAAGGGCAGGAGGAAGAGCAGGAGTTTCCCCACCAATCCCACCGCCGAGCGCGCCCCGTCCTTCGTGTCCATGGCGTTCCTCCGGTTCAGAATTGGAAGTAGACGAAGCGCTGACCGTCTGCACCGAACAGCAGCAGGTAAAGGCCCAGGCACCAGTACACGGCCCAGCGCTGCGCCCGGGGACGCCCGGCAATCCAGACCGCCGGATCCCCTTGCGTCAGGCGATGAACCAGCGCCACGCCCACCATCCCGAAAAACGCCAGGGACGACTCGATGCGGGAGGGCGACAGCTGCCCCACCGCCGACGCCAGCGACCACGGGCCGACGCCCCCGAAGAGCCGTCCCAGATAGGTCCAGCCGTCGGACAGGCTCGTGGCCCGAAAGAAGGCCCAGGTGGGCAGGATGGCAAGCGAGGTCAGGGCCCAGCCCCCAAACCGTCCCAGTCCCGTAGACTTCCATCCCTTGGGCAGGAGCAGGTGTTCCAGAGCCACCAGCGCCCCGTTGAGGAGCCCCCAGACCAAAAATCCCCCGGCCGCCCCATGCCACAGGCCGCTCAGACCGAAGGTGATCAGGATGTTGATCGTCGCCGACGCAGCGTGCCCCGGTTGCCGCCCAGAGGGATGTACACGTAATCGCGGAACCAGCTGGAAAGCGAGATGTGCCAGCGCCTCCAGAACTGCGAGGGCAACACGCTGCCCCAGGGCATGGCGAAGTTGCGCATCAGGCGGATCCCGAAGAGCTCGGCGCAGCCCCGGGCGATCTCGGAATAGCCCGCGAAGTCGCAGCAGATCTGGGCCGCGAAGGCCGTCAACCCGATCCAAGCAGGCAAGGTAGAAAGCGCTCCCACGTCGCCGAAGGCCGCATCGGCCACAGGCCCCAGCCGGTCGGCCACGCCCACCTTGAGGAAGAACCCCCACGCCATCCGCCGCAGACCCGCCGTGGCCATCGAGGCGTCGAAGTCCGGAAGGCGCTGCAGTTGAGGCAACAGCTGCTGCGGACGTTCGATGGGACCGGCCACCAGTTGCGGGAAGAACAGCACGTACAGGGCGTAGATATCCAGGCGGCGCTCGGCCGGAACGCTGCCCCGGTGCACCTCGATCACGTAGGCCAGGCTCTGGAAGGTGTGGAACGACAGGCCGATGGGCAAGGCCAGCTCCACAAGCGGCAGCGGCAGGTGCAGCCCTTGCGCCAAAGGCTGCGCCAGGCTTGCCGCCCAGCCCCAGTACTTGAAGAAAAACAGTAGGCCACAGGTGCCGGCCACCGAAGCTCCCAGCCACAGGTTCCGGCCGCGCCGCGTGGCGGCCGCCTCGATCCCCAGCGCAGCCCCGAAGTCCAGGAGGATCGCGCCCCACAGGATCAGGACGTACCAGGGCACCAGCGCCATGTAGAAGACATGCCCGCTCAAGAGCATCCACAGCCGCCGCCAGGATCCCGGCAGCAGGAAGTGGACTGCGACCACGACCGGCAGGAAGAGCGCGAAGGCAAGCGAGTTGAAGAGCACTACTCGCCCCGTTCCTGGCGCAGCCAGCGCACGCCGGCCAGGTCCGACTGGATGTTCTCCTGGCGGCGGTTCTCGGCGGTCCGCCACTGCTGCTGGCGGCGGTCCTTGAGCGTCTCCAGCACCTTCACGCCGCGCCGGGCCTCAACCAGGCCTGTGCGTGCAGTCTCCACTGCGGCCTTGGCTTCCTCAACGGCCTGCAGACAGGTCTCCATCTTTCCCTTCAAAGATTCCATCCAGCCCATCGCCGTCCGCTGCGACTCGGGATCGAAGATCCCCCGCGAGAGCGCGTCGCGCCGCGATTTGACAATTCCTATCATCTCCTCGCGCAGCCCCAGGAGCTTCCTCTCCTGGGCGTCCAACGCCCCGATGCGCTCGGCCAGGCGCTTGCGCGCCTCCTCCTCGGCGTGGCGGCGCAGCTTGAGCGGCGTCTCGAGTCGGAACTTGAAGGCAGCCATCAGCGGCCCGACTGGGCCTCGCGGGCCAGCATGTTCAGGGCGCCCACGGCCTGGTCGAAGCTGGAGGATTCGGTGCGGTCCTGGCGCAGGAAGGTGTTCCAGGCGTCGCGCAGGCGGATGGCCAGGTCCAGGCGCGCGTTGGAGCCCTTCTGGTAGGCGCCCAGCGTGACCAGGTCCTCGTTCTCGCGGTAGAGCGCCATCAGCGAGATGAGTTCCCGCGAGGCCAGCACGTGCTCCTTCGAGACCACATCGGGCATGCAGCGGCTGATGGAGCGCAGGATGTCGATGGCCGGGAAGTGCCCCTTGCTTGCGATGTCGCGCGAGAGCACGATGTGGCCGTCCAGGATGGATCGGATGGCGTCGGCCACCGGCTCCTCGTGGTCGTCGCCGTCCACCAATACGGTGTAGAGCGCGGTGATGGAGCCCACGTCGGAGGTCCCGGCCCGCTCGAAGACGCGCGGCAGCAGCGCGAACACCGAGGGCGTGTAGCCCCGCGTGGCGGGCGGCTCCCCGATGGCCAGGCCGATCTCGCGCTGGGCCATGGCCAGGCGCGTGGACGAGTCCATCATCAAGAGCACGTCGCGCCCCTCGTCGCGGAAGCCCTCCGCGATGGCGGTGGCGGTGAAGGCCGCCTTGACGCGCACGATGGCCGGCTGGTCGGAGGTGGCGCACACCACCACGGAACGCGCCATCCCTTCGGGGCCCAGGTCGCGTTCGAGAAATTCGCGCACCTCGCGGCCACGCTCGCCGATCAGGCAGATCACGTTGACTTCGGCCTGACAATTTTTGGCAAACATGCCCAGGATCACCGATTTCCCGACGCCCGAACCCGCGAAGATGCCCAGGCGCTGGCCGCGTCCCAGCGTCAAGAAGCCGTCCACGGCGCGCACGCCGGTGCCCATGGGGGTGTGGATGCGCGTGCGGGTCATGGGGTTGGGCGCCTTGCCCGTCACCGGGCGGCGCGGCAATCCCGGCGGCAGCGCGCCCTTGTCGTCCAGGGGGTTGCCCAGCCCGTCCAGCACGCGCCCCACCAGCTTCATGCCGGTGGGCACCTGCAGGGGATGGCCGGTGGCGATCACGTCGAACCCCGGCCGGATCCCTTCCATCTCACCCAAGGGCATCAGGAGCGTGGCGTTCTCGCGGAAGCCCACCACCTCGGCGTAGCCGATCAGCACGTCCCCGAACGAGATGGTGCACAGCTCCCCGATGCTGGCCGCCGGGCCGTTACTTTCCAGGAGCAGTCCCACCACCTTCGAGACGCGTCCGCGCGCCTCAATGGGGTCGCAGGCCTCCACCCGCCGCGCCCAGCGCTCCAGCTCAGCTGCCAAGGCGCGCCCGCTCGTCGGCCAGCGCCTCCGCCAGCGCCTCCTCGACCTTCTGGGTCATGCGGGGGATGCGGGCATCAATGGAGCCCGCCTCGGTCTCGATGAGCACGCCGCCACGGCCCACGCTATCGTCCTCCACCAGATCCACTTTGCGATTGTTGCGCGCCCACAGCGACTTCTCGCGCTCCAGCGCCGTGAAGTCGGCCGGGTTCACCCGCACCATCACCCGGGTCTCGGCGCCCAGCTTCTTGAGCGCACTGCGGGCCACGTGGGCAGCCGCCGCGCCAGGCACCTCGCACACCTCGCCCACGATGCGGCGCGATATGGCCATGGCCAGTTCCAGGATGCGCCCCTCCCAGTCCAGGAAGACCGCCTCCAAGGCGCACTCGATGGCCTGCAGCCGGTGGTTGATGGAAGCCGCCGTCTCGTTGAGCCGCACGTCCATGGCCGCCTCGGCGATGGCCTTGCCCGAGGCCTCTCCGGCCACCGTGCCGTCCTTGAGTCCCTGCTGGTAGGCCTCGTCGCAGGCCTGCGACAGTTCCTGCTCGTGGCGCACCGCGAGCTCCCGCACGTGCGCCTCCAGGCTTGCGATCTCGTCCTTGGCCTGCTTGAGCTTGTCTTCCGCCGACTCCACTTCCTTGCGCATGACCCCGCTGGTCCCCGCGCCGAAATCCACCAGCGGCGCCGCCTTGAGCTCGGTGCCGCGCAGGATGCCGGAAAGGCCCAGGGGGCGGTCGGGATTGAGGTTCATACCACGATCTCGTCACCGCCGCCGCGTCCAGAGATGACCACCTCGCCTGCGTCCTCCAGGCGGCGCACCGAGTCGACGATCTTCTGCTGGGCATCCTCGATGTCGCGCAGCTTGACCGGGCCCATGTACTGGATCTCTTCCGCGATCATCTCGGCGGCGCGCTGCGACATGTTGCGCAGGAACTTGTTCTTGGCCTCCTCCGAGCCGTTCTTGAGCGCCAGCGACAGGATCTTGGAGTCCACTTCCTTGAGCAGCCGCTGCATGCCGCGGTCGTCCAGAAGCAGGATGTCGTCGAAGGTGAACATGAGGTTCTTGATCTCGGTGGCAAGCTCGGGGTTCTCGCGTTCCAGGTGCCCCATGACGTTCTTCTCGGTCGAACGGTCGGTGAGGTTGAGCAGTTCCGCCAAGCTCTTGACACCGCCCACCTCGGATGCGTCGCCGCCCACTAGGTCCTTCATCTCGGCCGTCAGCACTTGCTCGATCTGCTCCAGCACGTCGGGCGTGATCGACTCCATGGTGGCGATGCGCTGCGACACGTCGAACTGCAGATCCTGGGGAAGCGCGCCCAGGAGCTTGGCCGCCATCAGCTTGTCCATATGAGCCAAGATCAAGGCGATGGTCTGCGGGTGTTCCTTCTGGATGAAGTTCACCAGCTGGCTGGCGTCGATCTCGGTGAGCAGGTGGAATCCCGAGGTGCGGATCGACTTGGTGATCTTGGCCAGGATCTCGGCGGCGCGGATGGGGCCGTAGGTCTTCTCCAGCAGCTCTCGGGCGAACTCCAAACCTCCCTGCGAGATGAACTGCTGTGCCATGCCCAGGGTGTGGAACTCCTTGAGCACGCCTTCGCGCATGTCGCCGGTCACGCCCTCTAGGCGAGCGATCTCCTTGGAAAGCGCCTCCACCTCCTGCTCGGAAAGGCCCTTCATCAGCTCGGCCGAGATCTCCGGTCCCAGCGCCACCATGATGATGGCAGCCTTCTTGGGTCCGGGGATGTCGAAGGAGCCGCCCTTCTTGGAATCCTTGGCGTCCTGGTAGAAGCTCTTGGCCATGGGTTACTTCTTCTTTTCCTTCTCGCCCTCGTCGGAGAGCCAAGCGCGCACCAACCGGGAGAAGCTGGCGGGATCCTGCCGGGTCGCCGCCTCCACCTTGGCCAGCATGTCGTTGACCTTGACCGGGGCGGAGGGCTTCTCCTCCTCGGGGAACTCGAGCTGGATGTCGGCGTACTGTGGGGCGGGCGGGTTGGCCGCCTCGGTGGCCAACTTCATGAGGCCTCGCAAGAACAGGAACCCGGCGATCAGGGCCAGAAGCGCCACGCCGTAGCGAGCGTAGTCCTGCCACGGCAGTACCTTCTTCTGCGAAAGCTCCTCCATCTGGGCCGCCACGGCGGGGTTGTCGAAACGCACGTTGGTCACGTAGACGTTGTCGGTGCCGGAGCCGGCGCCCACCGCACTTTTGACAAGTTCCGTCAATTGGCTCATCTCCTCGGGGGTGCGGGCCTTCCAGACCACCGAGTCACCCTTGGCAGCCTTCTCCAGCCGTCCGTCCACGGCCACCGAGACCGAAACCTTCTTGCGCACCGAGCCCGGCGACGAGAGCACCTTCATCACCGTCTTGTCGATCTCGTAGTTGGCCGTGCGCGTCTCGCGCGACACGTTGCCGTCGGCAGGGCTGTTGGTCTTGGTCTCCTCCTCGGTCTGCTCCGAACGGACCACCTTCTTCTCGGGGTTGTAGGACTCGATGGTCTTGTCGACCTGCTCGAAGTCCATCTCCACCTCCACCTGCACGCGGTGCGCACCGGGGCCCACCACACCGTCCAGCATCTCCTCCACCTTCTGCCGCAGGTAGCCCTCCACCTGGGTGCGCACCTCGTTGTTGGCCTCCGAAATCTCGGCGCCGGGATTGTCGCCGCCGCGATTGAGCACCTTGCCGTTCTGGTCCAGGATGGTGACGGCCGGAGCCTTGAGCCCTTCCACTGACGAGGCCACCAGCTGGGCGATGCCCTTGACCATCCTGCGGTCCAGTTCGGCAGCCGGCTTGAGCTTGAGCACCACCGAGGCGGTGGGCGCCATCTCCTTCTCCGAGAACAGGGTCGCCTTGGGGAGGTTCAGGTGGACGCGGGCGTTTTCCACCTCCGAGAGCGAACCGATGGTGCGGCTGATCTCGCCTTCCAGGGCGCGGCGGTAGTTGATGTTCTGGACAAAATCCGTCACGCCGAGATTTGTCTTGTCGAAGATCTCGTAACCGATGCCGCCCGAACGCGGCACGCCCTGGGCAGCGAAGGACATGCGCTGCTCGTAGACCTTGTCGCGTGGCACGTAGATGTCCTTGCCCTCGTTCTCCAGCTTGTAAGGGATCTTGGCGTTCTTCAGGCCCGTCACGATGGTGTTGCCCTCGGTGGGGTCCACGTTGCGGAACAGGATGGCCCACTTGGACGAATCGCTCGACGCGCCCGAAGGCGTCTTGGAGGGCCAGGAGACAAGCAGGATGGCACCCACCAGGGCCAAGGCGGCGGAAACGCTCAGGACGGCCTTCTGGCCTCCGGTGAGCTGGTTCCAGCCTTGGGCCAGACGGGCCAGGAGAACTTTCAGGAACTCGGGCATATCCACCAAGCATAACCTTTCCAAGTGCCCTTTGCCAAAGGACTTGCGAAGTTTTTGAGGCGATCCCCCGCGTGAATTCCCTGTGGTGCCCGACGCGGCAATACTGTAGCTTGAAGTCATGGCCAGTTTTCTCGAGCGCTACCACCAGCTCACCAAGTACGATCCGCGCACCATCGACACCCTAGGCGATGCCGACTGGGGGGAGCAGCCCGAGCCCTGGAAGCCCATTTCCGGCGGCGAGCACATCGACCTGCGCCCTTACCTCACCATGCTCACCGGAGCCGATCAAGCCGGGTCCGACTGGCACTACGCCACCACCGGACAGCTGGACCTGGCGGCACTTGCGCGCATCGCCTGGTTCGCGGCCGGAATCAACGGCATCGGCGGTGGCGAGGGGCAGGGCCAGCACCTCTACCGCACCAACCCTTCGGCCGGCGGGCTCTATCCGGTGGAGCTGTACTGGGCCGTCTTCGACGTGCCGGGGCTGGAGCCGGGCATCTGGATGTTCCACGGCCCCGCATTCTCCCTGATCCCGGTATGGAAGGGCGACTTCCGGGGCGACTTCCGCGAGCACTTCCTGCGCAACCCATCGCTTGAGGGCGCCGGTGCGGTGGCGCTCCTGACCGGCATCTTCGGACGGGGCCGCTGGCGCTACAAGGAGCGCGCTTGGCGCCGCATGCTGCTGGACGCCGGCCACCTGCTAGCCAACCTCCAGGAAGCCGGCCGCCGCGAGGGCCTCGACACCCTGCCCCTGTCGGGCTTCGTGGACGAGGGCATCGGCGACCTGCTCTTCCCCGAGGAGGGCGAGGTGCCGCTGTTGGGCGTGGCCGTGGGCCGCGACCTCGACCGTACCGGCCCCCGCGCCGTCAAAAGCCCACCACCCGACCCGGAACGACTGCGCACCGTCCCCGAACCCGGCCACATGCAGGAGATGGCCCATGCCTTGGGCAACATCCCCCTCACCGGCGAGCACGCCCCTGTACCCGATGGCGACTGGATCCAGGTCGACGGCCCCGACTACGTGCCCCTCCCCAAAGGCATCGGCATCCCCGGAACGGCCCTGGCCGCCGTGCTGCGCCGCTCCTGCCGCGCCTACCGGGGCCATTCCCGCATCGACCTGCAATCCTTCGGGGCCATCCTTGAGTGGAGCTACGCCCCGCTGGTGGAAGGCCAAGGACTCTGCCCTCCCGGGACCATCTTCCACTGGATCGCCGTGCTGGGCGTGGACGGCCTGGAGCCGGGCATCTGGCACTACGACCCCAACACCCACGCCGTGGCGCTGTGCAAGCCGGGCGACTTCCGCAAGGAGTGTCGCGCCGTAAGCCTAGGGCAGGAGCTGTCCCACGACGCCGCCTTCGTACTTTTCCAGACCACCGAGTTGGGAGTCGCTGTGGCGACCCTGGGAGAGCGCGCCTACCGGCCCCTGTGCATGGATGCGGGCTTGGTGGGCGAACGCCTCAACCTCTCCACCCAAGCCTTGGGCCTAGGGTCCAGCGGCATCGGCGGCTACTTCGACGACCTGGGCAACGAGCTCCTCGACCGTCCCCTCTTCGAAGCCCTGATCTACGTGAGCACGGTGGGTGTTCCGGGTTAGAATTTCCAAGGCTCTGGGTAAGTCAATCTGATGAAAATACTCAGAAGACTTCTGCGACAGCATCGGTGGCGAAGATGACAATACAAAACCGCCTATCGCCAATTCCGATTCGCGCCATAGAACAGCCATGGAACAAATACCGTATCACGACTTCCAACCAGGCAATAGTAGCCTCGTTTGTTTGTCAAAACTTCATTTCTCTTACCCAGTACAGAAAGAGTAAATGAGTCCTGCAAAGAATCCGCTTTCAAACACACATCTGGACCACATTTTTGATCAGAGCAATACTTTTCCTGACAAACAGATATTTGCGACAAAAAAGCCCAATTACTGCTACGATTAGGAATTCCGATGCAGTCTTGATTATATACACCACATTAGTGCAGAGATTTTATTTTTACTAGCATTGATCAGCAATTCAATTAGCGCTTTCAATGAATCCACCTAAACATTGCATTAGAAGTCACAGATTGATCCTCAAGAAATACACCAAAATTTTCAAGCTTTGAATCCCTAATGGGCTTGCACGTCATGAAGTGATAACCATTTCGAAACACTTCGCGTATCCTTTGACACATTCCAAAAAAGATTAAGAACTCTATTTCGCCAACAGCAAAACACCAACAGTCAAAAGGCCAGCAAACAATATCCCACCACCCATATACAATGCAGCTTCACCAACATTGTCATCATCATTTATAGCAAAATACACAGTTTTGATTTCAGATTTTCGAAGATAAATGATTTCTTTAGATCTAGCCCCCCAAAATCCTACCAACGAATCATTCATGCTATTGATTCTCATTTTTTCACGAAAAAACGGATCCATCAATGAACCATCAATTTTGCAATACCCAGAATCACGAACCGCAACAGATGCATCCAGATTGAAACGATGTATCTTTGCAGTATCCGAACAAGAAACGGTAAAGAATCTTTTATCCATCCGCAACGAACGAACTTCGTCTACAGTATCTTTGAAAATAACTTCATTCATTGATTTATGCCTAAGTCCAGTTTCGGCAGTAAGAGGTTCACTTGGGATATATGTATACGATGGGATGTATACGCAATGAAGGCTTGAGAGTCCAATAATCAAAGACAAAACTATTGAAACCATTTGATCAACTCCTTGGGCGCGGTGGTGGTGCCTAAAACCTAGAACTTCCTCCACTATCTTCACAGGCCCACAGAGACGGCACAGCAGCCACGGCAGGCAGTAGCGGCCAGGGTAACCCCGTCGCCACTCTCCAAGCTCTACGGGGCTACAGAGGGCAAAGAAAAGGCCGGGGGCATAACTCCCCCGGCGAGAGCACCCCCGTGACCTTCACATTCCCCGCGCTGGTCATGTTGTGAGGTTGCCCACGGCGCAAAGTAGGCGGTTCGTGTAGGTGGATCATGTGACCCAGACAGGACAAGCGTTTCCCCCTCACACCTGGACACGGGAAAAACTTGAAGCCTACCCCTTCAAGAGTCCCCAAGCTGGACAAAATCTGCTACACGGAAACATTTTCCCGGCAGTAAATCCAACCCCTGTTCCCCTTTCTGCCACCTTCCATGGGTGTTATTTGCCCAAGATTTGCCCGAGTTGTGCAAAATTATGGGCAAATAATGGCGGAAAATGCAACAATTTCTCACACTATATGTCGTGGAGGCAGATGCATAAAAAGCGCAGCATTTGGTATAAAACGAAAAAACCAAGACTTGCGCCTTGGCTTTTTCCTTGCTGAGTAGAGCGTAGGGGAATCGAACACACCAGCAAAAATGCGGGTTCCAGTGTGATGCATCCAGGAACCTACTCACAGCTACTCAAGATTTTTGAGAACCAGTCTCACTTTTCGGAACTTGAGGTTGGCCCTTGCCAAGGCTGAATGCGTGACCACTGGTTGACTTCTTGCAAGGTGCAAAGAGCAATTTGACAGTTTTTGTCAAATTGCTCGACTCGAAATTTCTTGCATCAAGAAATGATAATGGGTATTTTTATTCCAAGTCTACCCCAAGCAACACCCAGAAACAACTAAGCGAAAAATCTGCACATGCATAAAAGGTTTAGTAATCAATTTCACATTCTGCTAACGTCATTCATTTTATGCTTACAATTACCCGCATATTCTAGTGCCGAATATCCAGGCCCAGAAGATACGTATACAACAATAGGTGATGGCATTGCTACCGATGATCGTTTCGGTACGGTTGGATGGACTCCAAATTTCAAATGATGGAGAACATACAACTCTGATTGGACAAATATAGGCCAATATGATAAAACCAATCCTAATAATTGCACACGAATGTGGACTGTTGGAAAACTAGACAATCGCAGTGATGGTGGCGGACCAGGAGACCTAGAAGGTATTTTCCGCAGCGAATACCAGCACGTAAAAGAAATAATCGATTACTCAAACACAAAGGATGTAAGGAAATCCATATAGCAATTGGAAACGAGCCAAACTTCTATCCATATGTTCATCCTGAAGAATATGCCGAAATGTACAAGATGTACTGGGATTACATCCACAAAGTCCTAAAGTGTGACTCATGCTACGTCCATAATGGTGGCGTACTGCTTATTGATCCTTCATCCGTAGTTAGATACCTTACAAACCTAGGAGAATACGGTACAAAATTCATGAACGATATGGTTGGGAAGAGTACGCTTACACCAGGAAATTGGATGCGAGACTTCCTTATAGCATTAGATAAAAGCAACGGAAAAGTTGATATATTTAATGTGCATGCTTATGACCTTAAAGTAGAATTGAGTACGCCCATCATGGGCATTGACTTGATTAATACTAACCCGGTATTTGATCTTTCCCATTATGCAGCATACCTGACGCTCTTGTCATGAAAGAATGACTGGACCAATTCTTCATCCTTTTCGAGCATATCCATATAGCATAAAACGTTATTTT
>Ga0302287_10000042_pt1 | contig 111264 bp, 98 predicted proteins | sample III_Fen_E2_4_FD_200452 | JGI IMG/M metagenome (GOLD analysis project Ga0302287, IMG submission 200452) | Peat permafrost microbial communities from Stordalen Mire near Abisko, Sweden - III_Fen_E2_4 | ecosystem: Environmental > Terrestrial > Soil > Wetlands > Permafrost | place: Sweden: Abisko... | reverse complement strand
GGCGCTGAGGGGGCGGTGTGGGGCGTTCCGGGGAATGGCCATTGGGTTGGCTTTGCGGGAAAGGTGGGTGTGACTGGCGTGTCAAAAAGCTAGCCCTGAAATGATGGACTGCTCAGGATTTTTTGGAATTGTTCCATGGGAAAGTGGGGGGCCAGGGCAGGTGTGGGCATCTGCGGCAGGGATGCCGGCCGAAGGCCCAAGACCCCACAGGCGTGCTTGGTATGCAACGTCGTGCACGCCGAGGAGACTTGGCAGGCAGCCCGGCTCCCGCCCTGGGCGGGAGGCCGCCCGAACCGCTTAGGTGCTGTGGGCGATGATCTGGAGTGCGATGTCCTGGGGGGACAGGCTGGCGAGGTCGGGGCGCAGGAAGACGGGGTGGGCTTGGATGGCGATGCGGGCGATCTGGCTGGGGTTGTCGGGGCAGCGGCCGCCGGGGAAGGCGTCGCGATGTTCGGTCAGGAAGGCGGCGGTCTTGCGCACGGCCTCGTGTTGGCCTCGGGCCTCGGGGCTGTCGTAGCGGAAGGTCCACTTGCGGACCTGCTCGTTGATGGCTTGCTTTTCGGGGCCACCGGCCAGGATGCCTGCGGCGGCGAAGATCCGGCAGTCGTACTTCCTGCAGGTGACGGGGCGGCTGGCGTAGACTTGGCAGCGGCCTTGGGTCATCATGGGGCAGTGGCCGTCGGGGCCGTAGCCCATCAGCAGGTTGCCGGGTGGCAGGCCCGGGGCGGGGAAGCACAGTTCGGCGGGCACGTCCTGCAAGGCCGGGGCATCCTGCGGCGCGATGTGGATGAAGTAGGACGAGGTGCAGCAGCCGATGCAGTCTCCGCAGGCCACGGTGTTCTCGTGGTCCCCGGTCAGGGAGGCGTGGAACTGCTCCAGCCATTGGGTGAAGCTGCCGGCGTCGGCGTGGAGGTCTGCCTTTGGTTCCATGCTCGTTCCTTTGGATGAGGGGTGCTCCGGCCCGTGACGGGCTTGGACGGTGCCGCCGCGAGCCTGTCGACTGCCCTGGCGCACGGTGTCGTGTCCTGGTGCGGACGCCAAGATAGCGATCTGGACGGAACCGGCGACGGTGTCCTGGGGCGATGCCGGGGCGTCGGCTAGTTGCCGAGGCTCAGGATCTTCAAGCGTCTGATGGTCCGAAAAAGCAGGTCGGATGGCTCCTGCTGGCGCCGCAGCACCGAACCTTTGATGGTCGGTGCAATCCTCTGGCGGAAGGCATCGAGGGGCGGAAGATGGGTCTTGCTGGAGAAGGTGACATAGCCGTCATAGACCTGTTGAAGGTCTTGCCGCAGCAGCTCTTCTTGGTAGCCCGGCTTTGCCGCCTTGGCTGCGATGCCCCACAGCTGCACAAGGAGCCTTGCCATATCCGGATCGCCGGTGGGCACGTAGAAACCTTCGATGCGTCCGATGGCGTCGACTAGGGAGTGGAAGGGGCTGTCGCTGCAGATTGCCTGCGTCAGGTGCGCCGAGATCTCGCTGTCCCAGTTGATGTTCATGGTCGGGAGATCGATCTCGTCGGTCTTGTGCTTGGCTTCATGGATGGCGGTCTCCACGATCAGGGCATCGGTGATCTGGCGGGCGCTTGACTTGGAAAGGTTGCGGCGCAGCAGTGCCTGGATGATCCGGTTCGCATCGTCGGAATTCATGTCAAGCCCCAAGTTCCCCCACATTTGCTCGGATGCGTTGCCTTGGTACTGCTTGCCGTTCCCGCCCGGATCGAGTCCTTCCAGGAATTCGTGGGCGCGCTCGCTGATCCTGTCGGGCAGGACGACGACGTAGTCGGTCCCCATGGTGGAATAGCCGAATTCGGAGGGCAGAAGACAGGGGATGTTCCGCTTGGCTTCGATCACGGAAAGGGTGCCGCCCTTCCAGGGCGTGGAGGGAAGCAGCGTGTCGGCCACATCCAGCAGGCATGCTTGCTGGGTACGGTTCGACAGTTGGAGCAGCGAGCCGTGGGCGCGGAGCTGCAGATTGAGCCGGTCCAGGCTGTCGGCAAAGAACGAAGCACCCGTCCGGTAGCTCTCGATGGAGGCGATCACTGCAGCCAGCCCATTGGAGGAGGAACCGCCTCCATAGTACTGGGCGTAGCGGTCTTGGATGGCTTGGCGAAGATCGGGCGGCAGGGCATTGCCGTGCAGGGTGCATTGGAGGTACGTCGAGATGACGTCGACCAGGAAGCGCCGTCGGGTCTTGGCCGGATCTGCCGCCTTGAGCTGGGACAGGGACTCGCGGACCTTCATCTCGACGTCCGCCTCGATCTTGTCCCTGGTCTCCATCACCTCGACGTAGTCGATGACATCCTTGCCTTCGGATCGGGTGGTTCCGAAGTACTTGGTCAAGGTGTCGGCGAACTCGCCTTTGCCCTTGGTCAGGTCGATCACGGCATGCTGGATGACGGTGTAGGCAAGGTAGGGCGTCTGCGGCCTTGCTCCGTCACCCGAGCACCCCCACAAAGAAAGAAGGAGTGCGGCGAGCCAAAGCTTGCTTGCGCTGTGGTTGGTCTTCATCTGCGGGGCATGGCTCCTGGGGAGAGAGCAGGTCTTAGGAGAGCGCGGTGAATGGCCGCAGCCGCTGCGGCTCAGGGCGAGGTTCTTCCGGAGCCTGGCGGCGGTGACGTTACAGCAGATCGTCGATCTCTTTGAAGAGCGACTTCCAGAGCTGGCGTTCGCCTTCGGATCCGTCCAGAACCCAGACGTTCCCATCGGAGAGATCCTTGTCACCTGCGTACACCTTGGGCGTGGCCACGATCTGGAACTTGTCTTGGCTTAGTTCGTTGATGCGGATGTCGTAGCGACGGTAGTACCCGACAGCCATGTCTCCATTGTACCCGGCCCGGATCAGCCTGCGGTCCGTCTTGATGATTCCTTTTTCGCGGTTCTCGACGGCAATGGCAAATCCACTGGATTGCAGCGTGCCTGTCACGGCCTTGAAGACTTTCTCCTTGGGGGCACTGACGATGTGCGTGCCGTACTGCTCGATCTCTGCGGTGCCCATGGCGCTGCCCATGAACAGGCCGCAGCCGACGGTGAGAAGCGAAGTGGCTGCAATCAGCAGCGCTGTCGTGAGCTTGGACATATGACTTCCTTGCGGGGATTCTCGGGAGCGCTTGTGACCCGATGCGGCAGAGAACCGATGCCACGTGAGCACATCGCCTCTTGCGTTCAGGGATCAAGGGGCGAACCAGATGCTTGAATCTAATCAGTCTTGGCGTCTTTTCGCTGGCCCAATTGCTTCGGGAGTCAGGATTTGAACCTACGACCTCCTGGGTTATGAGCCCAACGAGCTATCGGACGGTTCCGCCCCCAAAACGACAACGCCACCCGTTGCCGGATGGCGTTTCGCTTGAGTTGCGGGAGTCAGGATTTGAACCTACGACCTTCTGGGTTATGAGCCCAACGAGCTATCGGACGGTTCCGCCCCCAAAACGAAAACGCCGCCCGTTGCCGGATGGCGTTTCGTTTGAGTTGCGGGGGCAGGATTTGAACCTACGACCTCCTGGGTTATGAGCCCAACGAGCTATCGGACGGTTCCGCCCCCAAAACGACAACGCCACCCGGTTGCCGGATGGCGTTGTCTTGAGTTGCGGGGGCAGGATTTGAACCTACGACCTCCTGGGTTATGAGCCCAACGAGCTATCGGACGGTTCCGCCCCCAAAACGACAACGCCGCCCGTTGCCGGATGGCGTTTCGTTTGAGTTGCGGGGGCAGGATTTGAACCTACGACCTTTGGGTTATGAGCCCAACGAGCTACCGGACTGCTCCACCCCGCGATTGTGAGAACAAAGGTACGGCGGGTGCACCGGCGTGGCAAGGACTCATTGCGTTTGCCGTGTCCTACAGGCAAATGAGTTGCCCAGGAGGTCACTTGCAGACGAGGGGGCAAACGAAAACGCCACCCGTTGCCGGATGGCGTTTTCTTGAGTTGCGGGGGCAGGATTTGAACCTACGACCTTTGGGTTATGAGCCCAACGAGCTACCGGACTGCTCCACCCCGCGATTGTGAAGACAAAGGTACAGCCTGGGCCTAGCCATGGCAAGGTGCGAGGCTGCGATCGGGGCAAATACTTTTCCGGCAGGAAGTTGCGTCTCTCCCGTTGACCGATTCGCAAGCGTTGTTACTTTTGCAAAACCTGGAGGGGTGGCCGAGCGGCTTAAGGCGACGGTTTGCTAAATCGTTTTAGGGGTAACCCTAACGGGGGTTCGAATCCCCCCTCCTCCGTTCAGACCCCGAGGCAAATGCTTCGGGGTTTGCTCGTTTTAGGGTTTTTCACAAGGAAAATGAGCGATATGACCCAGACTGTCCGTGTCCGCTTCGCCCCTTCGCCCACCGGCTTCCTGCACGTCGGCGGCGCCCGTTCGGCCCTGTTCAACTGGCTCTTCGCCAAGAAGATGGGCGGCAAGTTCCTGCTGCGCATCGAGGACACCGACCAGAGCCGCTACAACGAGACGGCCCTGCACGACCTGATCCGCGACCTGAAGTGGATGGGCTTGGAGTGGGACGAGGGCCCGGGCATCGAAGGGCCCCACGCCCCCTACTTCCAGAGCCAGCGCCTGCCGATGTACAAGGCCGCCGCCGAGGAACTGGTCAAGATGGGCAAGGCCTACCGCTGCTTCTGCACCTCGGAGCGGCTGGACGCCCTGCGCAAGCGCCAGGAAGAGAACTCGCTGCCCACCGGCTACGACCGCCACTGCCGCGAGCTGGCGCCCGAGGAGGCCGAGGCGCGCGCCGCCGCCGGCGAGCCGCACGTCATCCGCTTCAAGGCGCCGCTGGAAGGCAAGACCGTCTTCCGCGACCTGATCCGCGGCGAGATCGAGTACCAGAACCACGTGCTGGACGACCTGGTGCTCTTCAAGACCGACGGCTACCCGACCTACCACCTGGCAAGCGTGGTGGACGACCACGCCATGGAGATCTCCCACGTGCTGCGCGGCGACGAGTGGATCCCCTCCACCCCGCGCCACGTGCTGCTGTACAAGGCCTTCGGCTGGGAGCCGCCGGTGTTCTGCCACCTGCCGGTGATCCTGGCTCCGGGCGGCGGCAAGCTCTCCAAGCGCAAGGGTGCGGTGTCGGTGGGCGAGTACCGCGAGAAGGGCTACATGCCCGAGGCGCTGTTCAACTTCCTGGCCCTGCTGGGCTGGTCGCCCGGCGACGAGCGCGAGAAGATGACCATCGAGGAGATGATCGCGGCCTTCGACATCGAGAAGATCCATCCCAAGTCGGCGGCCTTCGACGAGGTCAAGCTGGAGTGGCTCAACGGTCAGTACTTGATCGATACGGCGCCCGAGCTCCTGCACGACGAGGTGGCGCGCCTCCTGGAACAGCGTGGCTACGCTCCCGACATGGCCGCCCAGCCGGAGATGCTGGAGCGCCACGTGCGCCTGCTCAAGGACCGCTCCAAGCGCATCGACGAGCTAGTCGACACGGGCCTTTACTTCTGGCGGGATCCGTCGGAATACGAGGAGAAGGCCGCCAAGAAGCATTGGACCGCCGCCGCCAAGACCCGCATGGAAAGCCTGGTCGAGGTGCTCGCGGGTCATGACGACTGGACGCACGAGGTGTTGGAGGGACTCTACAAGTCCCACGCCGAGGCGTTGGGCTGCAAGTTCGCCGAGCTCATCCATCCCACGCGTCTGGCCGTCTCCGGGTTGTCGTTCGGTCCGGGGCTCTTCGAGCTGCTGGAAGCCCTGGGCAAGGAGCGCGTGGTGCGCCGCCTGCGCAAGGCCATCGCGGACGCGCCCGTCTCGGCGTGATCGTCGGGATCGGCACGGACATCGTCGAGACGGCGCGCTTCGAGCGGCTGTCTCCGGCCGTGTTCGAGCGGGTTTTCACGGCGGCGGAACGCGACTACTGCCAGGCGCGCGGCCAAGGGGCCGCCGCCAGCTTCGCGGCGCGCTTTGCCGCCAAGGAAGCCGTGGCCAAGGCCTTGGGCACGGGCATCTCGCACGGCATCCGCTTCCACGACATCGAGGTGGAAAAGCGGGAGGGCGGCGCTCCGGTCTGCCACCTGCACGGCAAGGCTCAGGAACAGCTGGAGCGGCTGGGCGGGACCCGCGTGCACCTCTCGCTCAGCCACGAGAAGGGCCACGCCCTGGCCTTCGCGATCCTGGAAGCCTGATTCAGGCGTTGGCGGCCATCATTCGGAACCAGTTGGCCCGGTTCATGAGATGGTCGGCCTCTTCGGCATGCTGGCATTCCACGTGCATCTTGTTGACGGCTTCCTCGAATTCGCCGCCGTTGAACTCGAAGCCGTTCTCCTTGAGGCAGCCGTAGAAGGCCTCCTCGCCGTTGCACGAGTAGAGCTCTTCCCGCAGCCCCAAGCGGTCGACCGCCTTGAGGAACTGAATGGCACCGTTGATGGACATCGCGGACCTCCTTGGTTGTGGTATCAATCTCTATTCAGAGCGAAAACTCTGCCATCATGTCGGAGGTCGCGAGGACCGCAGGGCGATCCCAACTGTCATCGGACGGATGGGACCTTGGCGGTGACATTGTCAGGGATTGTCAAGGCGCTTGGGAGTTTGCGTTTCAGCGGTCGGAAGGGGCGTGCGAGCTGCTATCATTGCCTCAAGGCACAACGTCCAACCGGGAGTAGAGCGATCATGGAAATCATCTGGCGCAACGAGACCGTATCCTTCGAACGCTTGGTGCTGGCCGGCGACATCGGCGGCACCAACACCAACCTAGCGCTGGTGGGTGAGACGGGCGGTAAGTTCACCATCGTGCTGGAGACGGTGAGCGCTTCCCGCGACCTGACCAGCCTGTCGCTTCCCGTCCGCGAGACCTTGGCCATCGCCCAGGCCCGCCGCCCCGACCTGGTCCCGACCAAGGCCTGCATCAGCGCCGCCGGTCCGGTCAGCGACAACCGCTGCACCATGACCAACCTTTCCTGGACCATCGACGGTCCGGCCCTGTCCGCCGAGTTCGGCCTTCCCGTGCGCGTCATCAACGACTTCCTGGCCATCGCCTACGGCGTGCCCACGCTGGACGTGGACGACCCCGAGCAGATCGCCGTGATCGCCCACGCCGACGGCTCCCGTCCAGCTGCCCAGCCCGCCACCAAGGCCGTGATCGGTCCCGGCACCGGGCTTGGCGTGGCCTTCCTGGCCTGGGACGGCGCGAAGTACGTGCCGGCCAGCTCCGAGGGCGGCCACATGGTGTTCGCCCCGTGGAACGACGACACCCAGAGCTTCCGCGACTACATGTTCCGGCGCTACGGCAAGGCCCCGGGTGTGGAGCCCTTCGTCTCGGGCACGGGCATCGGCAACCTGTACGAGTGGTGGCGCGACACTCGGGGTGTCCCGGCCACGGCGGCCTGGCAGGCCATCGAGGCGGCAGCGGTGCACGAGCGCCCGCGCCTGATCTCGGAGCTCACCGCAAGCGACGCCACGGCGGCGGCCATGATCTCGCTGTTTGTCCAGATGCTGGGCCGTTTCGGCGGCGACATCGCCTCGCTTTTCCTGTCCACCGGCGGGCTCTACCTGGCCGGCGGCGTGGCGCAGAAGCAGCTGCGTTGGATCGAGCACGAGGGGCAGTTTGCCAAGGCCTTCGAGGCCAGCTACAACCCGATCCTCTCGCAGCTGTTGCGGCAGGTCCCGGTGTACCTCATCCGCGACTACGCCATCAGCCTCTACGGTGCCGCCAACGGCGCCTTGAACTGACGTGGCTGCCGGTCGCCCGGCATCGGGGGCTCTTTGCTTTCCAACAGGAATCATCACGTGGCCGGAATGCTTCTAGACGAGCTGCAGAAAAGCGAAGCCGGTCCTGACGGGGTGCCGCAGCCTTTCCGCGACTGGTCGCTCGACGCGCTCAACGAGCGCTGGCGGGACTCCGAATGGACGCCGTGGAGCGGACCGGTCGGCCGCAGCCTCACCTTGGCCCCTTGGCGTCAGGACCCGCTGCCGTACCTGCTGGATCCCCGGGACTGGCAGGTCCTGGAGAAAGGGCTCCTGCAACGGGCGTCCTTCCTGGATGCGCTGGCGTCGGACCTCTACGGCGAGGGGCTGGTGATGCGCCAGGGCCTGCTGCCTCCCGGCGCTCTGCATGCCAACCCGGCCTGGATCTGGCCCATGGTCGGTGCCGAACCGAATGACGGCTGGCTGTGCACGGCGGCTTTCGATGTGGTGCGCACGGCCCAGGGTTGGACGGTGGTGGACGACCACCTGCAGGAACCGCGAGGCCTGGAGCGCGTCCCGCTGTTGCGGGCCCGCATGGCCCAGGCGTTCCCGGAGATCCTGCGGCAGATCCATCCCACCCACTGCCTGGACGGACTGGGCGGCCTGCGCGACCTGTTGGAAGGTCCGCTGGTACCGGGTGCCCTGCCGGGGCGTCTGGCCCTGCTGGCGCCCGACCTGGACGAGGCGCCTTCGCCCGAGTTCGCGGCCTTGGCCCGCGAGATGGGCGTGGAGCTGGTGGACGGCTCCGACCTGGCCGTCCGGCAAGGCAAGCTCTGGCTGCGCTCGGTGGAAGGGCTGCTTCCGGTGCGCGGGCTGCTGCGCTTCCTTCCCGATGCCTGGAGCGATCCGCTGGAGCTGCGCCCCGACACCGGACCGGGCGTGCCGGCCCTGTGCCAGGCGGTGCGCGAAGGCAGCCTGCACATGGCCAACGCCCCGGGCGTGGGGGTGCTCGAGAGCGCCTGCATCTGGCCTTGGATGGACAGGATCTGTCAATTGCTGCTGGGGGAGCCGCTACGCCTGGCCATGCCCCGCACGCGCTGGTGCCTGGGCGAGGACGACCACGGGTTCGCCTTCCAGGACATCGAGCACCGCATCTTCAAGCGGGCCTATCCGGGCGTGGGCGGTCCGCTCTTCGGGACCCGCATGGGCAGCGAGGCGCGGCACATCCTCACCGAGAAGATCCAGGCCCAGCCGGGTGCCTGGGTGGCCCAGGAACGCGTGGACGGCGAACTGCAGCCGTTTTGCGACCCGAACGGGCTGGCGAGCCTGCCCACCACGCTGCGCTTCTTCGCGGCCAAGGGGCCCGACGGCTGGCGCATCCTGCCGGGCGGCTTCGCACGGGCGGTCCAGCACCTGCCGGCGGGCGGCTCTTCCATCGTCTGCAAGGACCTGTGGGTCCAGGGCGCCGGGCGCCGCGACCTGCCCTCCTGGCGCCCCAAGGGCATCCGGCGCACCAGCGGCGAGGTGCCCAGCCGGGTGGCCGAGAACCTCTGGTGGCTGGGGCGCTACGCCGAGCGCGCCGAGATCCAGGCCCGCACCCAGCGGGCCCTGCTGCAGCGCCTGGGCGAAGGCAAGGACGACATGCGCACGCTGGCCGAGGTCCAGGCCCTGGCCGTGCTGGCCGGACTTGGCGGCGTGGCCTCCGAGGAGCTGCAGGAGCACTGTCTGACCATCGAGCTGGGATCCACGGCCTCCGACCTGCGGCTGGCCGCCCGCAACGCCTGGGCGGTGCGTGAGCGGCTCTCGGACGACACGGCCCGCATCGTGGAGCGCCTGGAACGCGACGCGCTGCGCTGCCAGCAGACCATGGACCCGGCCGAGGCCGCGCGCCGTCTGACGGGGGTGCTGCTGGACCTGGCGGCGCTTTCGGGACTGGGGGCGGAAAACACCGTGCGCGGGCACGGCTGGGGGTTCCTGGGATTGGGACGCCGCCTGGAGCGGGCCGCCGGCATGCTCTCGCACCTGAAGCAGATCCTGTCGGACGGCAGCGATCCCGACTCGGCGACGCTTTCGGCGCTGCTGGAGGTGTGGGACAGCACTCTGACCTACCGTGGCCGCTACATGGCGCTTCCCACGTTGTCGCAGACCGCCGACCTCCTGCTCCTGGATCCCACCAATCCGCGTTCGCTCATCTATCAGCTCAACGAGGCGGCCGTCCACCTGGAGGCGCTGCCCCGGGCCAGCGCGGAGCTCTCCGTCGTCCGGAGCCTGAGGCAGGGCGTGGAGCAGCTGCCTGTGGCAGGTGCCGACGACGAGGACGATGCGTGGGTGCGCGAGCATCTGCCGGAGCGGCTGGAGCAGATCCGCGAGGAGCTGGAGCGGCTGGCGATCAACCTCGAGACGCACCAGTTCGCCCACGTGGAACCGGCCTGGCAGGGAGAAGTCGCTTGATCTACCGCCTCACGCACATCACCACCTACATGTACGAATCGGACGTCTCGTTCTCCCAGAACGAGGCCCGCCTGCGCCCGCAGGACCTGCCGTGGCAGGAGTGCCGGGAATGGTCGCTGACCATGGACCCTGCTCCGTCGTACCGTCGGGAACGGGTGGATCCGTTCGGGAACCACGTGCACTACCTGGAGTTCGACGTGCCCCACCGGCAGTTGGAGGTGCGGGCGACCTCAAGCATCTCCACCAGCCCCAAGCCGACCAGCGATGGCGTGGCGGCGATCGGGTGGGAAGAGGTGAAGCGGGGCTTCCTGGACAACCTGCCCAGCGCCCTGCCGGTCCAGCCTTACCTGCACCACACCGCCATGACTCCGGACCTGCCGGGCCTTGCCCCGCTGACCGATGGGCTCCTGAGCCCGGGACGGCCGGTGCTGGAGATCGCGATGGAGCTGTGCCACCGCATCCATCGGGAGTATCGCTACGATCCCGCCACCACCACCGTCTCCACCCCGCTGGGGCGCGTGCTGGCCCAGAAGGCCGGCGTGTGCCAAGACTTCGCGCACCTGATGATCGCGGCGCTGCGCCGGGTCGGATTGGCTGCCCGTTACGCCTCAGGCTACCTCGAGACGCTGCCGCCTCCGGGGAAGGTGCGCCTGGTCGGTGCCGATGCTTCCCATGCGTGGATCTCGGTCTGGTGTCCGCCCATCGGCTGGGTGGACATCGATCCCACCAACGACTGTTTGGTGGGGGAGCGGCACATCGTGGTGGGCTGGGGACGCGACTACGCGGACGTCTGTCCCTGGAAGGGGTTGGTGCTGGGAGGCGGACGCCAGACCATTACGGTCTCGGTGGACACGGCGCCGGTGACTTTGGAAGCCTCCGGTCAGAGCCAGAGCCAATGGCAGGGCTAATCGCGCGCTAGGTTCTGCAGCGCGGCTTCGAGCTCGGACTTGCGCACCGGCTTGGCCAGGTAGCCGTCCATCCCCACCGAGATGCATTGTTCGCGGTCCCCGTCCATGGCGGCGGCCGTCAAGGCCAGGATGGGGAGGTTCTGCCAGGTCTCTCCGGCCATGCCGTCGCGGATGGCGCGGGCCAGTTCGATGCCGTCCATCTCCGGCATCTGGATGTCGGTGAGCAGGAGGTCGAAGCGGCTGCCGGGCAGCTTCTGGAGGGCCAGCCGTCCGTTCTCGGTCGAGTCGACGGTGTGTCCCATTTTCTCCAGCAGTCGGCTGATGACGGTGCGGTTGACGGCATTGTCCTCGGCCAAGAGGATGTGCAGGGAACGATTGCATTGCAGATGCGCCAGGGCATGGGCAGGTGGCGAGGACTGCGCCGGGTGGAGCTTGACAGTGAACCAGAAAGAGGAGCCTTCCCCGGCGGTGCTTTCCAGTCCGATGGCCCCGTCCATGATCTCCACCAGCCGCTTGCAGATGGATAGGCCCAGTCCGGAGCCGCCGTGGATGCGCTTGTTGCCCATGTCCAACTGGGAGAAGGGCTTGAACAACCGCGCTTGCAGCTCTGCCGGAATGCCCATGCCGGTGTCGCGCACCTCGAAGCGCAGCCGGATGGCCTCCTGGTCGCTGTCGGGGATGCGGTGGGCCTTGAGCGCCACATGGCCGTTCTCGGTGAACTTGATGGCGTTGCCCACCAGGTTGAGGATCACCTGCCGCAGCCGTCCCTCGTCGCCGCGCAGGAAGTCGGGCATGTCCGGTCCAATCTCGCAGCGGCATTGGATTCCCTTGGAGTCGAAGGCCGGCCGCATGGCCGCATGGATGCTGTCGAAGAGCGCCTTGAGGGAGAAGTCGCATTCGCGCAGGTCCATCCGCCCCGCTTCTACCCGGGACAGGTCCAGCACGTCGTTGAGGATGTTCAGCAGGGCTTCGGAGGTCGAGAGGATGGTGTCGGCGTAGCTGCGCTGCTCCTCGTCCAGACGGGTCCCCTGCAGCAGCGCCGTCATGCCCATCACGCCGTTCATGGGGGTGCGGATCTCGTGGCTCATGGTGGCCAGGAACTCGCTCTTGGCGTGGTTGGCGGCTTCGGCGGCGACCTTGGCCTCGGCCAGACTGGTCAAGACCCGGTTCAGGTCGGCATTGGCCTTTTCCACATCCTCTTGGCTGCGCACGCGCACGGATTCGTAGATGAAGGCAAGCAGCCCTTCCGCGAAGAACACGCCCAGCACCCGGCTGGAGAAGTTGCCGTCCCAGCGGGGTTGCCAGGAAAGCAGCGGGAACTGCATGCCCGCGCCCAGAAGTGCCATGTAACCGATCGAGAAGAGCAGTCCGCGCTGCGGTCCCAGCAGGAAGAAAGCCGAGGGAGGGATGAGGAACGACCAGAGGAATCCCGTCATGTGCTCCCCGCCGGTCCAGGCCAAGGCCAGGAACAGGGCGGAGTTCAGCAAAAGGACGGCCCATCGGCCGGAACTCACCGGCACGCGCTCCCAGCGCAGCACCAGGACCAGGATCAGGCACAGCGCGGAGGTGCCGAAGTCCAGCAGGGCCACCACCTTCTGGCGGTGCAAGAGCGCGATGGCTCCGAACACTGGGCCGTAGACGAGCAGGATGCCCGAGACCAGGTTGCACAGCACGATCTGCTGATGTTCCCGCGAGGAAAGGACGCGCCCGCTGCTGAGCAGGTTTTGGGCGAGGACTTTCCAGAAGGGCTCGGACGAAGCGCGCATGTTGCCCATCATCTCATCCCTTGGCCCGGCGGGTCAAACGGCTTGTCGCCGCGAGGGCGTGAGACCCTCCAGCGGAGACGAGGCCGAGCCGTAGAGCTTGCGGGGGATGCGCACCGACAGGTAGGCGTCGCGACCGGCCTCGCAGGCCTGGCGCATGGCCCGCGCCATGCGGATGGGGTCTTTGGCCAGGGCGATGGGGCTGTTGAGCAACACGCCGTCCACGCCCAGCTCCATGGCCTGGGCGACGTCGGAGGCGGTTCCCAGCCCGGCATCGATGAGCACCGGGGCCTTCACCGACTCCAGGATGATGCGGATGTTGGAGGGGTTGAGGATCCCTTGTCCGGAGCCGATGGGACCTCCGGCGGGCATCACGGCAGCGACCTCCAGCTTGTCCAGCATCTGGGCCAGCACGGGGTCGTCGTTGGTGTAGACCATCAGGTCGAAGCCCTCGTCCTTGAGGATGCGGGCGGCTTCGTAAGTGCCCAGCGGATCGGGCAGCAATGTCTTCTGGTCGAAGAGCACTTCCAGCTTCAGCAAGTTCCAGCCCATCGATTTGGAGAGCCGTCCGATGCGCACCGCGTCCTCCACGTTGAAGGCGCCGGCGGTGTTGGGCAGGATGGTGTACTTGGAGGGGTCGATGTGGTCGAAGATCCCCTTGCCCTTGGGGGCCTTCAGGTCGACGCGCCCCAGCGCGACGGTGACGATCTCGGTGCCGGAGACTTCCAGCGCCTCGCGCATGGTCTCGAAGTCCTGGTACTTCCCGGTTCCCACCAGCAGGCGGCTCTTGTAGGTCTTGCCTGCCACGACGAACGGGCGGTCGATGGGCGATTCGTGAACGGCTTCCGGCATCAATCACTCCTGTATGAGTCGCCTGAAAACGGCGAGCATGTTCACAAGATACCAAACACCGCGAGGCGATCCGCGCTCTCGACCCGTTGCTTGACGGGAATTTTGCTCTCTTTGCAGCCATGTCGAACATGCAGCCGGAAGAGCAGGAAGACCAGGAGCTCCTCGACTACCTCCTTTGTGCGGAGCACTACCGCAATTCGCAGTCGCAATACGATGCCGAGGACTACTTCGTGGACGGCATTGTTTTGATGCACCTGCCCTTGCCGGTCAAGCTGGAGCGCGAGCGCCTGGATGCGGTCATGAAGAGCGTGATTCTGCAGCTGCAGTCGCCCGAGAACCTTCCCGACATCCAACGGGTGTTCCCGCGCTTCCACACGCTGCGTGCCGAAGGCAAGCTCTGGTGGGTGCACCTGATGCGCAAGGAGCACAAGGAGAAGCTCCCGCAGGACTTCCACACCAACGTCTTCTCGGAAGAGGAGCTGTTGGGGATCGCGCCCCCGGAGGATCCCGACGCGGTCCCGCGCGAGCTGTGGTTCGACCGCGACGGCGACCCCATCGAGGGGCCGCCCGACCGGGCCATGGCCTTCCTCTACGAATGACGGTTCCTGTCATTCGCCCGTTGGATGCACCCGACCTCGGGATCTTCCGCGAGCTCCTGCTGCAGTGGGACGATGTCGAGGCCATCGCGGCGGAGCCCGAGCTTTCCGAGCAGGTCGAGCGCGCCCGGCGCGAGACCGGTGGCGAGGTGCTGTTGGCCTTCTCGCCCGACGGGAGCCTGGTCGGCTATGCCCAGCTGGGCGTGCACGTCATGGTGGGCATGGGCACGGCCATGGAGGTCGTGGCCCTTCTGGTGCGGGACGGCGCGCGCGGGCAGGGAATCGGTTCCGCGCTCCTGCGGCGCTGCGAGGAGTGGTCCCGCTTGCGGGGCTGCGGGCTTGTGATGCTCAGTTCGCAGCTCTTCCGCGAGCGCGCCCACGGCTTTTACCGGCGGCAGGGCTTTCGCGAAGTGAAGCGCTCGGCCTTCTTCGTCAAGGACTTGTGACCGTCACTGGACCCCGAGGTCGTCCCGGCCAGACTTGGCGGCAGCGCTGTAGTCCTGGTCCTGGCGCTTCTCGTTGATCTCGTGCTTTTGGCGGTAGATGCGCGCCACGTCTGCGGCGTCCATCCCCGAGGTCAGGGCCAGGCTGATCCAGAAGTGGAGCATGTCGACGATCTCCACGCGGATGGCCTGCAGGTCGAGGTTGTCCTTGGACCACCACTTCCAGGGCAGTTCCTCGGAGAGCTCGCGCGCCTCGTCGTCGTGGGCCTTCAGGAACTTCCCCAGCCACGTGCACACGTCGCTGTTGGCGTCCAGCGGCTTTCCGGAACGGGCTTCTTCCAGCAGCCTTGCCATGGTCAGGAGCTGTCCGTCCCGCCCGGTCAGGTGGCGCTTTGCGAAGATCTTGTCGTTGAGCCCGGCCTGCAGCCCGAACAGCTCCGTCAGCAGGTCGGTGCTCATCCGGCGGCCTTCAGGGCGGCCAGCTTCTGCTGGGTGCGCTCCTCGGCGGCGCGGCGGTCGCCCTCCCCGCTCCAGTCCATGCGCAGGTAGCGGGAGAAGTGGGGGACCAGCGGCAGCACGGCGCGGGCCATCTCGTGGGCGATCCGGCGGTAGCTGGAGTGGCCCGAAGGACCGCTGCGCAGTTCCACTAGGAAGGCCCATTGGCGCAGGTCGCAGGCGTAGGTGTAGCGGCAGAGGTGGCCCAGGGCGGTGAGGTACTCCGCCTCGGCGGGCAGCTCCTTCACCACGCGGCCGTGGAGCTCGGCCATGCGGTCCATGGCGCGGCAGTAGGTGTCGCGCGCGGCGGCCAGGGACGGCTCTTCCAGGGCTTCCGGCACGGCATAGCCCAGGGCGGCCGTGGGGCGGGCGCGCAGCTGCAAGCCCACGCGGTGGCGTTGCAGGTCGCGGTAGGCCCCGAAGTCCATCACCAGGTCGAAGCCCAACTGCCCGACGGCCAGCTCCCGAGGCCATTCGTCGTGCGGTCCGCGGGCGTCCATGGCGGCCGAGGCGATGCGGTCGGCCAGTTCCGGTCCGCCGGCGCGGACGCGTTCCTGGAGCGAGGCGATGTCCAGTAGGGTGGCTTCGGAGGCCGAAAGGAGCGATGCTAGCGCCAGGTTCTCGAGGTTGGGAGTCGCCCACAGCAGGGTGGCTCCGAAGGTGCTGGGCTCGGAGGGAAGCTCGGGCACGACCTCCCGGCACAGTTCGGCGACGGCGCTGCGGCTGCGTTCCAGGTAGGGGTTGGCCCGCACGTGGCGCAGCAGCCCCGGATTGATCTTGTTGCCCTGGAGGTGCATGGCCTCGCCCAGCTGGCGCAGTTCCTCGTGCGGGGAGGCCAGCAAAAGCGACAGCAGCCGCTCGGTCTCGCGGGAAGGCATCGTGATGCCCAGGCTGGTCTGGACCGACAGCGGCAGCAGGTAGCGGGCGTTGTCGAAGGCCTTGGCCTGGGCGGTGCGTTTCCAGGCGGCGTCGGAGCGGAACTCGTTGCGCGGCAGGGTGTGGAGGAAATGCTCCGACAGGCTGGCCAGGACTTCCCGGTAGGCCTTCATCAGAAGGCCCGACTGCCATTGCGCCTCTTCCCCGAACGAGCTCTGCAGCAGGGGTTTGGGGAAGACCATCCGGTCGCGCGAGAAGTCCAGGTAGCGGGTGGACTTCTCCTGGTAGGCGCCCAGCGGCATGGACTCGAGGACCTTGGTGGCTCTCTGGCTCACGCCTTCCACGGCGAAGCGGTCGATGGCGCCGTCCTTGAGCGAGTTGTGGCCGTACTCCACGGCCCACTTCGACATGAAGCGCGAGGCGCGCTCCAGCGCCAGGCCCAGCTTGGGGGAATGACCTGCGGCGATGGACTCGGCCAGTTCCTCGACGGTGGGCACCTCGTCGCGCTGCAGGCGCCCGGCCATGACCTCGTCCTGCATCTCCTCGAAAATCTTCAGGAAGCGCTCGCGCATCGACAGCTGCGAACGGCTGTAGCCGCCTTCCAGGAAGGCCCACAGGGAGGTGGGGAGGTTGTCGGTGGCGCAGTAGACGCGCTCGTCGGTGCTGGTGAAGAAGTGCCGCAGCACGATGGTCTCGGCGGGCGTGAACGGACGGCTCATGGACGGCTCCCGGCCTGGTTTCTCCAGGCTAGCTCTTCGAGTCGGAACTTGGCCTGCTGGCCCCAGTACGAATTGGATTGGGCGGCTTCCTTCCAGGCCTGGGCCGCCAGGTCGTGCTTGCCCAACTGCTGCTGGCAGTTGCCGATCTGGTAGCGGGACCAGGCGGCGTCGGGGCTCTCGGGCCAGGTGGACACGATCCTCTGGTAGTCGGCCAGGGCGGCCTTGCCGCCGCCCGACTGGAACGACAAGTCGGCCTTGGCCACCGAGATCCTTTGGCAGGCCTCGGACTTGTCGCAGGACTTGAGCGCTTCCTGCAACAGCGGCAGGGCCTGGGCTCCGGCGCGGATGGCTTGGTATTCCCGGTAGGTGCGCAGCGCTAAGGCGCGCTTCTGGTCGGTGTTGCTCTCCTGGGCGAAGGCCGAGCGCAAGGTAGATGCCGCCTCGGTGCGCTTGCCGGTGAGGCTCTGGCCTTGGGCCAGAGCTGACAACCGCAGGGCCTCGGAAGGGTATCCGGAGGTGCGGGCGCCCATGCGCACCAGTCCCTCGACGGCATCCTTGGACTTGCCGGTCCGCAACTGGGCCAGGGCGGTGAGGAACTGGGCCAGCGGCGCCTGCTCGGATTTGGGAGCATCCTTCAGGAAGGCGGCACAGGTGGCGATGGCGTTGTCGTAGAGGCCCATGTCGTATTGCACCACGGCAGTGGCAAGCAAGGCGCTCTGGGCGGACGCCGAATTGGGGTGCTTGACCTGGATCTGGCGCAGGACCTCTAGGGCATCGTCGCTCTTCTTGACCTTGCGCTTCTCGCCGGCCTCGGCATACTGCGAGGCGGCCGGGTCCTTGGGATCCAGGGTGGGGAAGGGGACCCAGGGGGCGTTCCAGCTGAACAGGCGGCGGACGGTGTCGGGAAGCGCGGCCGGAGAGGATTCGTGCACGGCCGGTGCAGTAGCTGCGGCATGGGCTTCCGGTGCGGGGTGCGCTTCTTCCTTGGCGTGGGCGGCGGCAGGAGCGGTCTCGGAGCCCAACCGCTTCTTGGCGTCGGTGGCGAGGTCGGCGTCCAGTCCCAGCTCTAGGGCTTTCTTGTACCCGCTCGTGGCGGCGGTCTTCTTGCCTGCTTTCTCGTCCACCCGGGCCAGCCAGTAGAGGGCTTGGGCCTTGTAGTAGGGGTGCGTGGCGCGGGAAAGGTTGAAGCGAGCCTTTTCCGCGTCGTTCTTTTCAAACCGGATGATGCCAGCGTGCAAGTAGGCGCCGGGGTGCCCCGGGTGCTTCTGTAGGGCCTTGCGGAATTCCTCCAGGGCCGCGTCCTTCTTGCCGGCGTGGTAGTCTTCCAGGCCCTTGCGGTAGGACGGATCCTTGTCGGTGTCGGGGGCCTTGGAGGAGTTGTGGCCTTCCTTCACCTCGGCTGCGGGTTTCTTGGGCGTTTCGTGCTTGGCGGCCTCGGCCTTGGTGGGCTTGGCGGTGGCGGCAACCTTGGCTGTGAGCTTGGCGGGGGCCGCAGGCACGTCGAGCCCCAATTGCTTGAGGAGCTTAGCGATGTGGGCTTCGGCTTCGGTCTTGCCTTCGGGGGATGCGCTGGCGGCCACGCGTCGCCATTCCAATAGGGCACGGTTGGTCTCGCCGGAAGTTTCCAGCGCCTGAGCCAAGCCGCGCAGGGCCTTCTCGCGCCCCGGATCGAAGGAGAGTGCCTTCTGGAAATCTTTGATGGCAAGCTTGGGCTGTCCGGAGGTCAGGCGCGCTTCGCCCAGTTCGGCCCACAAGGCCGGTTCGCGGGGGGACTCCTCCAGGGCGGCCTCGTATTCGGGCACGGCGGCCTGGGCCGACCCCCCTTTGGCAAGTTGCCGGGCCATCTCCAGATGGCTGGCCGAGAACGCAAGGCTGGGAGCCAGGGCCAATAGCCCCGTCATGAGTCGCAAAGGAGACATATCCGCCAATCTAGTCATAGTCTATTCATAGGAGAGCAGCTGAGGCGGTTGGATGTGAACCGCTCAAGGCGTTGCTGGACAATCGTTTGCATTGTCCCACCAACACGAAAACCCGATCGGCCGCGTGCTGGCTGATCGGGTCTCGAGCTTTCAAAGGGAATCGCGGGCTATTTGCCCAAGGCAGACAGTTTCTCTCGCAAGACGTCGGGAGTGAAGGGCTTCACGATGTAGTTCGACGCCCCGGCCTGGACCGCTTCCAGGATGCGGCTCTTCTCGGATTCGGAAGTCACCATGATCACCGGGACTGCGGCGGTCTTGGGGTTGGCGCGGATGGCCTTGAGGGCCTCGATGCCGGTCATGTTGGGCATGTTCCAGTCCATCAGCACCAGCTCATAGTCGCCGGCCTGCACCTTGGCCACGGCATCGGCGCCGTCCTCGGCTTCGTCCACTTCCGTGAAGCCCAGTCCCGAAAGGGTGTTGCGCTGGATGCGGCGCATCGTGTTGGAATCGTCGACCAATAGGATTTTCATGGGGAATTCTCCGCTCAGGTCAAGGCAATGCAGACTTCCACGACAAAATCGCCGTGGGTGCAGCTGAAAGGGATGACGACGGACGGGATGTCCTTGGGGGTGTTGACCTTGTGGTTGGTGCCTACCACCACGCTGGGAAGCGAGATGTTCACGTTCAAGCCCGACAGGTCGGCCTTGGCGGCACCAGCGATGATGTTGGCCAGCTCTCCCACAGCGTCGGTCACGTCGGCATCCACCTGCGACACCGAGGTTCCGATGAATGCGGAGACCGTCGTCAGGGCGGTCGCCGCCGGGAAGCTGATGATCACAGCCCCTCGAGCACCTCCCGACAGGCCGATGATGCCCGAGACATCATGGCTGAGGCCGGGCTCCGCCTTGACGTAAGGCTTCCCCGGCGTGGGGTTGGTGTTCACCATGGTGGCGAACGTGGATACCGTGGCTTTTAGGAACGGATTGATCAGTTCTGCACGCATTGAAAGATTCTCCCTTCGTGGCCGTCTCGCAGCTCAAGGGTCACTCTATCATCGCGAGGTGCACGAGTCAAGCACAATAGCTATGTTCGTTTGCAAAAGATCGCAGGCGCTTCCAGGGTTGCCGTGAAGCTGCCTTTTTCGGGAGGATTGGGATGCGTTGGATACTCTTGCCGCTTTGTTCCGCCGTGGGGATGTGGCTCACCGTGGGCAGTGCCCGTCGGCAGCTGGCGAGTTGGAAGCTCAATCCCCCGCAAGGTGGAGGTGAGAAGTGGGCCAATGTCCCGTTCACGGTGCTCTGGTACTTCTTCCTGAGCGCCTTCTGCATCGGCCTGACCGTCAACAATCTGTTCTTCCGCTAAGGCTTCGATGCCTTGAGCCGCTCGCGCTCCGCCAGTCTCTGCTGGCGGGCTCGCTCCCGCGCCAGTGCGTAGATGTCGCGCAGGAAGCAGGCTCTCCCCAGGCTGTCGGGAACCACGGTGCGGTACTCGAAGTGCAGCGGGATCGGCGTTCCCAGCTTCAGCCATCTCTGGTCGCCGGTCGCGAGCAGGCTGTCGAGCTTTTCCAGCAGTCTGTGACGGTCGCGCTCCAGCAGGAACCGCGTCAGACCCATCGGGTCTTCTAGGCGCACGCAACCGTGGGAGAAGGCCCGGAAGCGGCGGGCAAAGAGGTGGCGGGAGGGCGTGTCGTGCAGGTAGACCCCGTAGGGGTTGGGGAAGACCATCTTCACCACTCCCAGCGCATTGTCGTCCCCGGCAGGCTGGAAGGCTCCGACGATCCTGTGGTCCTTGCCGTACTTGGGCTCGTAGCCGGCGGCGCGCAGGGTGGCCTCGTCAAAGGGCTTGCCCGCCACAATCTCGTCCTTCAGGATCCTGGCCGGGATGTGCCACTCGGGATTGAGCACCACTTGTTCCAGGCGGGAATCCAGCACGGGGGTGAAGCGCCCCACGGTGTCCTTGCCCACCACCGCACGGTGCGTTCGCGCGACCTTGCCGTTCTCCACGGCTTCCAGCACAAACTCGGGGATGTTGACCTTGACGTAGAATCGCTCGCGGTGCCATGGGCTGCGGCGCAAGGAGTCTAGTGCCACAAGGAGAGTTGCGGCCCTCAGGGAGTCGGGGCGGCCGATCTCGAGCAGGGTGCTGTCGTCCAGTTTGCCGGTGGGCTTGCGCCCGTGGTTGGATTGGAACTCTTCCAGGCGCGCGGGCAGGGGCGTGCTGTCCGATCCGTACCCCAGCCGCTGTAAGCGCGAGAGGAGCGAGGCAGTTTTGACAGAATCCGTCAAAATGTCCCGTGGCGATCCTGCCGGGGGCGGCGGGAGGCCGCGTCCGAGGTAGCGGGAGCGCTCGCGCACCAGCGGGTGCCAGTCAGGGTCCTGGGGCGATGCGTATTCCAGGGCCGAGCGCAGGTTCAGGCGCGCCACGTCCAGCACCATGGGCCATTGGCTCTCGGGGGTGCCTAGAGAAAGGGCCAAGCGGTGCATGGCGGTCAGGGCTTGCAACTGCTGGAGTGAACGCTGGAGCCCGGCCTCGCGCAGCAGGCTCCGGTAGCGGGAGATCGGCCCTTGGCGGAACCGTTCGCGCAGTCCCATGGCCGTGAGCAGGGAGAAGCAAAGGTCCTTCGGCGGCAGGGGGCGCAGCGGAATCTCCAGGTGGCCGGGCAAGGCCAGGCATGCGGCCAGCCACAGCTCCCAGCGCAGGGGTTCCAAGGACCGCAGCAGGAGCGTGTCGCTTCGTGCGAAGGACGCCAAGGTCTGGCGTTCCAGGAGGTCCGGTTGGGCGAGGATGGAGTCCCGAGGCGTTCCCCATAGCCGACTTGAATCCAACAGGGGGCGCAGCACCAGGGCCAGGGTGTCGGGGTCGAATAGCTGCTGGCCGGGGGAGATGGCCTGCCGCAGCCACGGCTCGATCGCGGCGGCGGAGTCCAATTGGCGTGCCTGGGCGGCGAGGAGATCCCGAGCCAGGTCGGGATCGCGGCGGAAGCGTTCGCGGACCACCTCGGCCAGTCCGCTTCGAGCCTGCGGCCAGGTACGAAGACCGATCCGGCCCGCCTGGGCGATTGCAAGCACTGCCGCCGCGACTGTCGCGACCAGTAGGAAGGTCACGATAGCGGTTTTGTGGCGAGTGATCGGCATTGGGGCGGGAAATCTAGCCTCCCGGCGTTCAGGTCGAGGCTGCTCCATCAAGTGGCTTCCGAGGAAGCCTGACAAAAGAAGATGTGTCGGTTTCCGTGGCGACAATAGGAAAAATCAAGATCAATAGATCCTGAAAATGACAATAGATCGGCCATGGCATGGTTGGTGCTCATTCCCAACAAGAGATGGCGATAGCGCCAGTTTCCTAGCAACACTCATTTCGCAAGGGATTTGACATGATGACAAAACATGGCAGAAGCTGGATCACGATGGCGCTGGGGCTGCTGCTGGCGGGTCCCTTGATGGCTGCGGATTCCACCAAGGTCGATACCGCCAAGGCGGCCAAGGTCGATACTTCGAAGAAGGACACTGCGGCAGCGGTGGTGGCTCCTGCAGCCCCTGCTCCTGCCGTGGCCGATCCCAACGGAAGCAAGACCGGTGATGCTTCGACGATCGCCGCCGCCAAGCCCGGAGCTCCCACGCTGCCGGAGGTGGCTGCAGCGCTTGGCCACAGCATTGTGGGGTCGAACTTTGTCTGGACGCTCTTCGGAGGATTCCTGGTGATGTTCATGCAGGCGGGCTTTGCTTTGGTGGAGACGGGCTTCTGCCGCGCCAAGAACGCCGCGCACACCATGTTCATGAACTTCGCCGTGTACTTCCTGGGCATGACCGGCTTCTTCATCTGCGGCTACGCCCTGATGATGGGCAACTGCGCAGGAGTGGCTTCCTTGGGAGGCATCCCGACCATGGACGGCGGCTTTGCCGTCACGCTCTTCGGGAAATCTTTCCAGCTGTGGGGGACCAAGGGCTTCTTCCTGATGGGCAACGCCTACGACGTGGGCGCCATGACCATGTTCCTTTTCCAGATGGTCTTCATGGACACCGCCGTGACCATCCCCACCGGAGCCATGGCCGAACGCTGGAAGACCTCCAACTTCGTGGTCTTCGCCTTCTTTATGTCGATGCTGGTCTACCCCATCTACGGCAACTGGGTCTGGGGCAACGGCTGGCTGGCCAAGCTCGGCACCAACTTCGGCCTCGGTCACGGACATGTCGATTATGCCGGTTCGTCGGTCGTGCACATGGTCGGTGGCGTGGCGGCCTTGGCTGGCGCCATCGTGCTCGGCCCTCGCCTGGGCAAGTACACCAAGGAAGGCAAGCCCCTGGCCATTCCCGGCCACCACATCCCCATGGCCATCTTGGGCACCATGATCCTGGCCTTCGGCTGGTTCGGCTTCAACGCTGGTTCGTCACTGGCCGCCAACGACCTGCGCATCAGTGTGATCGCGGTCAATACCATGCTGGCGTCCGCCTCGGGCGGCATCGCTTCGATGATCTACATGTACATCCTGACCAAGAAGTTCGATCCGACCATGGTCGTGAACGGCTTCCTGGCTGGCATGGTGGCCATCACTGCTCCCTGTGCCTTCGTCAATCCCGTGTCGGCCTTCCTCATCGGCGCTGTGGCCGGTGTGCTGGTGATCCTGGCGGCCTTCTTCGTGGAGCGCACTCTCAAGGTGGACGATCCCGTCGGCGCGATTGCCGTGCACGGCGTGAACGGAGCTTGGGGCGTGCTGTCGCTGGGTCTGTTTGCGGACGGCACCTACGGCGACGGCTGGAACGGGGTTCCCGGTACGGTCAAAGGCCTCTTCTACGGGGATGCTTCCCAGTTCGCGGCGCAGCTCATCGGAACTGCTACCAACGTGGTCTGGGTCTTCGGGATGTTCTTCGTGTTCTTCAAGATCACCGACAAGATCTGGGGCATCCGCGTCTCTCAGGAAGTGGAGATTGAAGGACTCGACATTCCCGAGTGCGGAGTGGAAGGCTACAACGACTTCCGCATCAGCAAGAGCTGAAAATGTCCGGGATTGTCAGGTTTCCTAACAGAGGATCTGACAATCCATATTTGTCCTTCATTTGACGAACTGTTGTCAAACGACGCTCGAAACGTGACAATTGTCAACGATGACAATTGTCACAAATGGAGCGTTCCCTTACGTGACTAATTGGCACGGACGATGCTTATGTACTGGTCGGCAGGAAAATTCGTTCCGTGCCGACCTACACGGAGATTGGGGGACACATGTTCGCGAGACGCAGCAGAAGCTGGATAACCCTGGGACTAGGACTTGTATTGGCTCTGCCGGCCCTGGCGCCGCTGGGCAACGCCTTTGCCGCCGACACCACCAAGGTGGACACGGCCAAGGTGGTCGCTGCCGACTCGGCCAAGAAGGATACGGCCAAGGCTGCGGCTCCTGCCAACGCTGTCACCGACACCGCTCTCCTGCACCGCGTGGCAGCCCTGGAAGCCTACGTTGGCAATGGCGATCCCACCAAGACCGTCGCCGCACCCGCCATCGGCGTGTCTGGCCCCGGCCACAACGGCTTCATGATGATCTGTGCCGCTCTGGTGCTCTTCATGACCTTGCCGGGACTTGCCTTGTTCTACGGCGGCTTGGTCCGCAGCAAGAACATGCTTTCGGTGATGGCGCAGTGCATGGGCATCGCCGGAATGGTGACCCTCATGTGGTGGGCCTTCGGATACTCCATCGTCTTCGACGCTGGAGGCTCCATCCTGGGAGGCTTCTCCAAGGTCTTCCTGAAGGGCGTGCTTTCCGCCCCGAACACCAACTACGCCTACTGGGTCAGCGAGAACGTCTTCAGCATGTATCAGCTGATGTTCGCGATCATCACCCCGGGACTGATCCTGGGCGCCATCGCCGAGCGCATGAAGTTCTCTGCGGTCCTGCTCTTCGTGTTCGGCTGGATGCTCCTGGTCTACTTCCCCTTGGCCCACATGGTCTGGGGCAGCACTGGCCTCATGAACGGCGTCTGGAACGCCTCGGCCTCCATTAAGGCCATCGACTTCGCCGGTGGCACCGTGGTGCACATGAGCTCGGGCTGGTCGGCCCTCCTGCTTTGCATCATCCTGGGCAAGCGCAAGGGCTTCGGGACCTCCAAGTTCACTCCGCACAGCCTGACCCTGACCATGGTCGGCACGGGCATGCTGTGGGTGGGCTGGTACGGCTTCAACGCAGGCTCGGCCGTGGCCGCTGACGGCATCGCCGCCAACGCCTTCATGACCACCACCTTGGCCGCCGCCATCGCCGGCTTCGTCTGGCCCATGTGCGAATGGTTCATGAACGGCAAGCCCACCGTCCTGGGTTTCTGCTCGGGCATCGTGGCGGGCCTTGTGGTCATCACCCCGGCAACGGGCTTCGTGACCGCCAACGGTGCGGTGATCATCGGCGTGCTGGCCGGCATCATCCCCTTCTTCGCCGTCTACAAGCTCAAGAACTGGCTGGGCTACGACGACGCCCTGGACACCTTCGGTGTGCACGGCGTGGGCGGAACCCTGGGCGCCCTGCTCACCGGCTTCCTGGCCACTACCGATGCCAACGCCAACCTGGCCATGAACCTCAAGGACATCGTGGGCAAGACGCTGTGGATCGAGCAGCTCAAGGCCATGGGCCTGACCATCGTGCTTTCGCTGGTCGCTACCGCCATCCTGGCCTACGCCATCAAGGCTGTGATCGGTCTGCGTCCGGACGAGGAAGCCGAAGTTGAAGGCCTGGATCTGGCCGAGCACGGCGAAGCCGCCTACCACTATCAGGAAGGTTGAAACATGGGCAGGATGAAATCCATAGGAGATCATCCTGTCTTTTGCTACTAATCACGCCGCAGTCGCTTCCAGTGGCTGCGGTTTTCTTTTTTGAGGTTGCCTTGAGCGGTTGCGAACATCTGAGTCTCTTGTACGCGCTTCCCTTTGTGGGGCTTCTGCTTTCGATTGCCATGGGGCCGTTGGCGATGCCGCATTTCTGGGAACACCACCAGGGCAAGATCGCAGCCGCCTGGGCACTGGCCTTTGTGGTCCCGGCCATCGTCGTCTGCGGGTTCCAAGGCGTGGCCCACGAACTGCTCAAGGTCGCCTTGTCGGAATACGTTCCCTTCCTCCTGCTGGTGACCGCCCTGTTCGTGACGGCGGGAGGCATCGTAGTCGATGGTCGCCTGGCCGGTACGCCTTGGCGCAACACCGGCCTCTTGGCGGCCGGGGCCTTCCTGGCCAGCATCCTGGGCACCACGGGCGCCAGCATGGTGCTGGTGCGGCCGCTGCTCAAAGGGCTCTCGTCCCGGCGGCGCAAGGTCCACACCGTGATCTTCTTCATCTTCCTTGTATCCAACATCGGCGGCTGCCTGACCCCGGTGGGGGACCCTCCACTCTTCCTGGGCTTCCTCAACGGTGTCCCGTTCCTGTGGACCCTGCATGCGCTTCCCGCCATGCTCTTTGTCACCGCTTCCCTGCTTGCCATCCACTTCGTCATCGACTGGCGCGCTTGGTGGAAGGAAACGGATCGCACGCTTGCCCGCGTAGAGGATGCCGAGGTGGGATTCCGGATCCGTGGCAAGCGCAACCTGGGACTTCTCCTCTTGGTGGTCCTGACTGTTCTATTGTCGGGACTCTGGCCGGAGGCCGCTAGCGTCGCAATTGTCGGAGTCGCCGTGCCCGTGTCCGGACTGGTCCGTGACGTCGTCCTCTTGGCAGTGCTTCTGGTCAGTGCTTTCACCACCTCGCCCCGGTTGCACCAGGCCAACAGCTTCTCCTGGGGCCCGGTCCAGGAAGTGGCCAAGCTCTTTGCCGGCATCTTCGTGTGCCTGGTCCCCATCATGGAGATCTTGCGCGAAGGGACGCACGGCCCCTTGGGGTGGCTCATCGCCTCGGTGACCTCGCCGCTGCGGTTCTTCTGGGCGTCCGGCATCCTTTCCAGCTTCCTGGACAACGCTCCGACCTACCTGCTCTTCTTCCACGTGGCCGGAGGCGCGCACCAGCTTTCGCAACTGCTCTCCGAAGGCACCACGCTGCTTGCCATCTCGCTGGGCTCGGTGTTCATGGGTGCCAATTCCTACATCGGCAATGCGCCGAATTTCCTGGTCAAGACCATTGCTCAGGACCACGGCGTGAAGATGCCGTCCTTCGGTGGATATCTGCTGTGGTCGGGAGGCATCCTGGTGCCGCTGTTCTGCCTGACGGGCTGGATCTTTTTCTGAAGTCTGCACGCAACGCGTGGTGACGGGTTTACAATGAGGAAACGATGATCGACAAGACGTCCTTGGAAGAAACGAACCGCAAGCCTTCCTGGTTCCAACGGTTGAGGCTGCTCCTGATCGGAGGAGCCCGCAACCCGTTCGACCAGTCCATCTTCCACTCGATGGCGCTGTTGCCCTTCTTTGCCTGGGTCGGCCTGGGCGCCGACGGTCTCTCGTCCTCCAGCTACGGTCCGGAAGAGGCTTGGCACGTGCTGCACGGGCATCCCCACCTGGGCCTTTTCGTGGCCCTGGGCTCGGCCATCACGGTCTTCGTGCTGTCGGCGGCCTATTCCCAGATCATTGAACTCTTCCCCGGCGGCGGCGGCGGCTACCTCGTGGCCTCCAAGCTCCTGTCCCCGACCTGGGGCATGATCTCGGGTTGCGCGCTCCTGATCGACTACGTGCTGACCATCGCGATCTCCATCGCCTCCGGCGCCGACGCCATCTTCTCCTTCCTGCCTCCGAGCCTGATCGGGATGAAGTTCGCCGCCGTGGTGGTGGGGATCCTGGCCCTGACGCTCCTGAACCTGCGTGGGGTCAAGGAGTCCATTGGCTTCATGGTCCCCATCTTCCTGGTCTTCGTGCTCACCCACGCCTTCGGCATCACCTGGGCCTTGGGCACCCATGTCGGCGAGTTCCCCCGCTTGGTCGCCGAGACCCACCGCGACGTCTCGGCTTCCGCTTCCCAGCTCGGACTTTTCGGCCTGTTCTTCCTGATCATGAAGGCCTACTCGATGGGCGCCGGTACCTACACCGGCATCGAGGCGGTCTCCAACGGCCTGAACATCCTGCGCGAGCCCCGCGTCAAGACCGGCAAGCGCACCATGCGCTACATGGCCTGGTCGCTGGCCATCACCGTGATGGGCCTGTTCCTGGCCTACCTCTTCTACGGCGTGACCAAGGTGGATGGCAAGACCTTGAACGCGGTGCTCTTCGAGAAGATGTCCGCTGGCTGGGGCTCGGGCGGTTCGACCTTCGTGTGGGTGACGCTCTTCTCGGAAGCCGCCATCCTCTTCATCGCCGCCCAGGCTGGCTTCATCGGCGGCCCTCGGGTGCTGGCCAACATGGCGCTGGACCGCTGGCTGCCCTCGCGCTTTGCCACCCTCTCCGATCGCCTGGTCTCGCAGAACGGCATCCTCTACATGAGCCTTCTGGCCTTGGGCGTGGTCTTCCTGACCCACGCCTCGGTGGGGATGCTGGTGGTGCTCTACTCGATCAACGTGTTCATCACCTTCACCCTCTCGATGATCGGCATGGTCAAACATTGGTGGCAAGTGCGGGGCAAGGAAAAACACTGGCGCCGCAAGCTCTTCGTGGTCACCGGAGCGACCTTCCTCTCGGGATTCATCCTGACCTTCGTGATCATCTTCAAGTTCAATGAGGGCGGCTGGATCACCCTGATCGTCACCGGGGCCCTGATCGCCTCGGCCTGGTGGACCAAGCAGCACTACCGCAAGACCAAGACCCTGCTCAAGCGCCTGGACAGCCTGGTGCGGGCCGCTGCCAGCACCGACAAGGACACTCCGGTGCCCGAGATCGAATGCGACCCCAAGGGAAAGACGGCCGTGCTCCTGGTCAATGGCTACAACGGTCTGGGGCTGCACACGCTTTTCAACATCCAGCGCATGTACTCCGGGGTCTACAAGAATTACGTGTTCGTCTACATCGGGGTGGTCGACGCCGGCAACTTCAAGGGCGTCGAGGACATGGAGGCGCTCAAGGAACACGTCGAGACGGACACCCAGAAGTACGTGAGCTTCATGCGCCGCCACGGCTCCTACGCCGAGGCCTTCACGGGCGTGGGCACCGACGTGGTCAGCGAGACCATCGACCTGGCTCCCAGGATCCTGGAGCGTTTCCCGCAGAGCGTCTTCTACGGCGGCCAATTGGTGTTCCCGGAGGAGACCATGATCTCGCGCGTCCTCCACAACAACGTGGTCTTCGCGCTGCAGCGCCGCCTCTACTCCAAGGGCCTGCCGTTCGTGATCCTGCCGATCCGGGTCTACTGACGGTTCCTGTCAAATGAGGGCGCCACCCGCCCGTGCATGAAAAGGGACGCCCCGCCGGGGCGTCCCTTCGTCGTTGGGCGGGTCGGGCTGCCTGCCGGGCCTCCTCGGCCTGCCCGTCGAACGGGGGCAGGGCCTGCGGGGTCCCGGCCCTGTCGGGCGGCATCCCTGGCGCGAGTACGGGACAATCGATGCCACGGCAGGTGGCATCTGCGCCGGCGATGGGAAATGTGCCGGAGGGCCTAGAGCCAGGGCCAGGCGGGAAGGGTCGCGGTGGCCAGGATCAGGAAGGCGGCCTCGACAATTTCCGTCACAGCCCCCAGCGTGTCGCCGGTCATGCCGCCCAGCAGGCGGCGGATGCGCACCAGCAGCGTGAAGGTGAGGGCGAACGTCCCGACCACCACCAGGGCGGCGCTTTCCCAGCCCAATTGCAGGCACACGACCAAGGGGATCAGGGCGGCCAGGGCGCGGGGCCACTTGCGTCCCGTCTCGAAGGCGGTGACGGCCACGCCGTCCTCCTTGGCGTAGGGGAGCAGGCAGGTGGAAAGCACCTGGGCCGAGCGGCCAAAGAGCGGTGCGCACAGGAGTGCGGCCGCGACCTTGGCGTCGGGCAGGTTGTAGAGGGCGACGGCCTTGGCGAGCAAGGTGCTCACCAGCGTGGCCATGCCCACGGCTCCCACCTGCGGGGAACGCATGACTTCCAGCATGTTCTCGCGGTTGCGCCACGACAGCAGGGCGTCCGAGGTGTCGGCCAGCCCGTCCAAGTGCATGCCGCCGGTGAGCCACACCCACAAAAGGGTGGTCAGGAAGACCGCCACAGGGCGCGGGGTCACGTGCACCAGTCCGGTCCAGGCCACGGCCAGGACGGCCCCCAGCAGGAGCCCCACCACCGGGAACCACACCACCGCCCGGCGCAGGTCGAACTCGCGCTTGCCGGGCAGGCGGACGATGGTCAGGTAGGCGATGGCGACTGCAAGGCCGTTCATTTGCCGGAAAGTGCCTCGACCACCTGCTTGATGCGCTCGGCCTCGGACTTGCGGCACACCAAGGTCGCGTTGGGGGTGGTGACCACGATCAGGTCGTCCACGCCCAGAAGGACGATCTGGTGGTTCGGGTCCTCGCTGACGGCGATGTTCTGGGCGGAATCCAGGGCCAGGAGCTTGCCTTGGGTCCAGTTGCCTTGGGCATCTTGCGGCAGCACCTCTTCCAGGGCCACCCAACCGCCCACGTCGTTCCAGTCGAACTGGGCTACCAGGCAGCGCACGTCCTGGGCCTTCTCCATCACGCCAAAGTCGATGGAGATCTTGGGCAAGGGCTCGAAGGCGGCCAAGAGCGCGGCCTCGAAGCCTTCGCTTCCCCAGGCCTTGGCGGCGGGGATCATGGCGGCGTGGTGGGCGGGCAGCTGGGCCGCGAGCTCGCGTTGGATGTCGTCCACCTTCCAGACGAACATGCCGGAGTTCCACAGGTAGCCGCCGTGTTTCACGAAGGTCTCGGCGGTGGCCAGGTCGGGCTTTTCCCGGAAGCCCTTGAGCTGGTGGCAGGTGGCGCCGTTCCTCTGTGCGATGACCTCGCCCATCTCCAGGTAGCCGTAGCCAGTGGAGGGCGTGCGCGGCGGGATCCCGAAGGTGTAGAGGCCGCCCTGCTCGGCGGCCAGCTCGGCGGCGGTGGCCAGGTTGCGGCGGAACACCTCGGCCGGTTCGATGGTGTGGTCGGCGGCCAGCACGGCCATCACGCAGCCCGGGAAGCGCTCCTGGCACAGGGCGGCGGCCAGGGCCACGGCACCCGAGGTGTCGCGCGGCATGGGCTCGCCGATCACGTTGTCGCGGGGGAGTTCGGGCAGCTGCTCGCGGGCCAGGTCGGCGAAGCGGCCGTTGGTGAGCACCAGCACGCGCTCGGCGGGCACCAGCCCCTGGAGCCGGTCGAAGGTGACCTGCAGCATGGTACGGTCGCCGGTGAGGTTGAGGAACTGTTTGGGGCGTTCGGTGCGGGACATCGGCCAGAAGCGGGTTCCCGAGCCACCGGCCATGATGCAAACGACGAGGTTGTTCATACCCCCGGAATCTAGCAACCGCGCCCCCGCCCCCGAAGGCCTCAATTGGCCGCGACGGACTCCAGCACCGCGCACCATTTGCGTCCGCGCACCCGGAAGTAGGCCAGGATGGCCGGAGGCCCTTCCAGCTTGCGCAGCTGCTTCTGCATGGCTTCTGGCACCACCGCCACGCCGCGCTTCTTGACGGCGCCGCAGGAGCGGCCCGTCTCGCGCAGCAGGTCGGCCTCGGTGTTCTTGACCAGCGGCGCGTGTCCCAGCACGCGGTAGCTCTTGAGCAGCCCCGAGGCGAATTCCCGCGAGCCGGTGAGCCAGGCGGTGCTGTTGTCCAGAAGCTCCAGGCGGTGCTCCTGGGCGTAGGCGGCGAACAGATGGCTGCGCACCATGGCCTTGACCGGCTCGTGCAGGAACCGTCCCGGCGCCTCGGCCGGGTCGTCGTGGAAGGCCTCCTCCATGGCGGTCTGCGATGCGGACCAGCTCTCGCTGCTGCCGTCGGCGGCGAATTCCGTCACGCGCACCTTGCCCGCCTCGCCCAGGACGCCGCACCACAGCACCAGCTCCCGGGCCTCGTCGCGCACGCCCACGAACTCGCGTTCGCATTCGATCTCCAGCGCCTCCGGAGGCGTTCCCGGGGAGAGCTTCACGGCGCCGTCGGGACAATGCGACAGGATCTGTCGGATCCCGGCCGGGTCGGGCGAGAGCCCCTTGGCGTCCCAGCGGTCCTCGCCCTCGTCGCGCCCTTGGGTGCGGCGGTCGGGATCGAGATGGAAGAGTCCGGGGATCACGGGCAGCTCCGGCAGACAGGTCCGGTGCACGGACGCGGCGAACCCCGCCATGGCGAGGTTGTGTCGCGCCAGTTCCAGCGCCACCGGGTCCATGTCCATCAGCAGGGGCTCGAGACCGGCTTGGGCAAAGGCCAGGGCATCGCCCCCGGCCCCGCAGCAGAGGTCCGCGAACGGCCGCCCCGAGCTTTGGGCAAAGCGCATCGCCTTGTGGCGGGAGATGACCAGTCCGGTGGACTGCTCCAGCAGGCGGCGGGTGAAGAACATCCCCGCAGCCAGGTCGCCGAACTTGGAGGCGGCCCGCGCCCGCAGATCCATCTGCTCCTGGATGAGCCGCGCCTGCGGGGCCGTCAGCTGCTTGCGAAGCGTGGTGGCAAGGGTCAGGGCATCGCTTGCCGGGGCGTTCCGGAAGCGTTCCAGGATCTCCTGCCCACGGGTCTGGAGCCAAGCCAGGTCGTCGAGCGTCATCCGATCTTGCGAACCGAGATGCCCTGCTTGGCCAGCGCGTCCTGGATCTTGGCGCGGTGGTCGCCCTGGATCTCCACGATACCCTCCTTCACGGTGCCGCCGGTGCCGCACAGGGCCTTGAGCTTCTTGGCCAGGCTTTCCAGTTCGCTCTCGGGCAGGGCAAGGCCGGTCACCAGCGTGACGCCCTTACCTTTGCGACCTGCAGTCTCCAGCGAGACGCAGGGCCCCTTGGGCAGGTGCTTGCGCTCCGGTGCTCCGCCGGGGGCGGGCTTTCCGGAGCGGCTGCGGCTGGAGGCCATGGCTCCGGCGGGCAGGTTCTTGCGCAGGGCGGGGTCGGTGGACCAGACGAGATCGCTATCGCTCATGGAACCAAAGGTAATAGGGGTGCGTTCCTGCGGCGGTGTGGATGATCTGCGGGCGACGATGGCAGATTAGATACAGAGACTTGATCTCAAAGTCTGGAGAACTGCGCATGGACACTCAGGAACGTCTCATCTACCCGTCGGGAAGCTACGACAGCTTCGACTACGCCCGCCGCCAGGAAGCCGCTGTGCTCCTTCACAATTCCCGGCATGACCCGGAAGGCTTCTGGGCCGCCCAGGCCCGGGAGCGCATCTCCTGGTACCATCCGTTCCTGGAGACCTGCGACGTGGATTTCCCCACCGGCTCCATCTCCTGGTTCCTGGGTGGCAAGTTCAACGTGTGCGTGAACTGCGTGGATCGCCACCTGCCCACCCGAGGCGGCAAGGTGGCGCTCCTATGGGAAGGCGACGAGCCGGGCGAGAACCGCCGCATCACCTACCGCGAGCTTTACCACGAAGTGTGCCGCCTGGCCAATGCGCTTCGGAAACGGGGCGTGCGCAAGGGCGATCGGGTGGCGATCTACATGCCCATGATCCCCGAGGCCGTGTACGCGATGCTGGCGTGCGCCCGCATCGGGGCCATCCACAGCGTGGTCTTTGCCGGCTTCTCGGCGGACTCGCTCTCGGACCGCATCCGCGATGCCGGTTGCAAAGTGCTCCTGACCGCCGACGAAGGCCTGCGCGGCAGGAAGCGCATTCCCCTCAAGAACCTGGCCGACGAGGCGCTGCGCATGTGCCCCGAGGTGGAATCGGTGTTGGTGGCGCGCCGCACCGGCGGCGAGGTCGAGATGCTGGCGGGCCGCGACGAGTGGATGGACGAGGCCATGGCGGCCGAGCGTCCCCACTGCCCGGCCGAGGTGATGGACAGCGAGGACCCGCTCTTCCTGCTCTACACCTCCGGGTCCACCGGAAAACCCAAAGGGCTCTTGCACACCAGCGCGGGTTACCTCGTCCACGCCATGGTCTCGCACCACTTCGTGTTCAACCTGCAGGAAACCGACGTCTACGCCTGCGCCGCCGACATCGGCTGGATCACCGGCCACAGCTACGTGGTCTACGGGCCGCTGGCCAACGGCGCCACCACGGTGCTCTTCGAGAGCATCCCCACCTATCCCGATGCCGGTCGCTACTGGGAGATGGTCGAGCGCCTGCGCATCACGCAGTTCTACACCGCTCCCACCGCCATCAGGGCCATCATGCGCGAAGGCGACCAGTGGGTCGCGAAGTACGACCGCTCCTCGCTGCGCATCCTGGGTTCGGTGGGCGAACCCATCAACCCCGAAGCCTGGCGCTGGTACCACGACGTGGTGGGCGAAGGCCGCTGCCCGATCGTGGACACCTGGTGGCAGACCGAGACCGGAGGCATCCTGATCTCGCCCATCCCCGGACTCACCGACCTCAAGCCCGGTTCGGCCACCCAGCCATTGTTCGGGATCGAGCCGGTGGTGCTGGACGAGACTGGCAAGGAGACGCTCCAGACCCACGACGTGACCGGGATGCTGGCGCTCAAGCGCTCCTGGCCCGGACAGGCGCGCACCATCTGGGGCGACCACCGCCGCTTCGTGGAGACCTACTTCGCACCGTTTCCCGGCTACTTCTTCACCGGTGACGGCTGCCGCCGCGACGGGGACGGCTACTGGTGGATCACCGGCCGCGTGGACGACGTACTCAACGTGTCGGGCCATCGCCTGGGCACGGCGGAAGTGGAAAGTGCCCTGGTGTCCCACCGCGCCTGCGCGGAAGCGGCCGTGGTGGGGGCGCCGCACGACATGAAGGGCCAGGGCATCTTCGCCTACGTGGTCCTCAAGGCCGGCTACGAGGAGACGCCGGAGCTGGTCGGGGAGCTGCGCTCGGAGGTGCGGCACCGCATCAGCGCCATCGCCGCGCCCGACTGGATCCTGGTGGTGCCAGGGCTGCCCAAGACGCGTTCGGGCAAGATCATGCGCCGCATCCTCCGGAAGATCGCCGAGAACGACACCTCGAACCTGGGCGACATCACCACGCTTGCCGATCCCGCCGTGGTGGAGACCATCCGGGTCAAGCGACAGTCACTGGGCTGAGTTTGGCTTAGAACCGGTGTCCGGCTTCCACGTAGAAGCCGAAGTCGAAGAACTGCAGGGTGGACGGGATGCGCAGGGCCGCGTGGGCTCCCACTTCGCCCGACAGTCCCGAGAAGCCCTCCGGTTCCCAGCGCCCTCCGGAACGCACTTCCATGCCGATGTATTTCCAGTAGTCCTTGGTGCCGGCCTCGTCCTGGAACTTCTCGATGCCGAAGATCATGCCGAAGGTGGACACCGAGACCACCGAGGTGGAGCCCATGCGGTGCTGGTACCCTTTGCCGCCGTGCACCTCGCCCACCCAGGTCTGGTAGCCGCTCACGTCGGGATCGCGGATGCGGACGCCAGCCCAGAACTCAGGATTGCGCCCGGTTTCGGGCTCGTGGTAGAAGACGGCGCGTATGCCGGTGCCGTAGCCGGATTGCCCGATGGTCTGTGAGCCGTGGATCAGGGTGCGGGACACTGACTGGTGGTTGTTGCCGCTGAGCTTGAGGGGATTGGTCCACACGTCTGGGTCCTGGCCGACCTCGCCCACGCCAGTGAGTGGCGGCATGCGCTGCCAGTCCTGGTTCAGAATGCCGCCCAGGGCCTTGCGCAGGCAGGCTCGCAGCAGGGCCATCTGGTTGGCCGGGGTGTTGGGACCTTCCCGGACTTGGCTTGCCTCCACCAGGACGCCGCGCCAGTTCTGGTTCACCGAGATCACGCGCAGACGCACCATGGCGCGGGCTGCTGCTGGATTGGTGGTGGGGATGGTCCAGGACTCGAAGGAGGCCAGCTCGATGCGGATGGGAATGGCCGGGTTGCTGGAGGTGTCGGGAAACCAGAGCTTCATGAGCTTACTGACTTCCTGGTCCACGGGCTCGTCGGACCACAGCCAGCTGCGTTCCTGGAAGGGGCCGATGCTGGCGGCTCCGATCAGGCGGGAGTTGTCCTTGCTGATCTTGCGCAGGTCCGTCACGTTCACGACCCGGAAATCCTTGGTCGCGATGGGAAGGGTGTCGGTCTTATCGAAGAGCGGAGCCGAGTTCACTGGCGCGTAGTTGGAACGGGCCGTGCTCTCGCTGGCTTGGCCGATTCCGCTCCCCAGCACCAGGGCCATCAGGACGGTGACCAGGGAGAGGTGGCCAAACGGCTTTCGTTGGGATGTGCAGACGCTCGTGGACATGCCGACATGATACGCAATTGCCGTACCATCGAGATCGAGCGGGAAAATGGAGGCCAAAGCGTCGGCCATCGCTAGGCAAAAGGTGGTCTGGGTTTGAATTGGATGGGGAAAATTTGCCGCGAGGACATCGAGGGGGGAACAAACGGTTGGCCGTGCGTGTCTACGTGGCGGAAATGACTTCTGGTATGGGCTTTGCATGGTGATGCTTGAAACGATGGGTTTTGAAACGAGGGCGGGTGCGCCAAGGCTGTCGGCACGGATGCCGTCAGAAGGTCGCCGACCAGTCATGGAGGAAATACGGATGATCGCAAAGCGCTGTTTTTCGAGATCGAGTCAACTGGTCGTGCTGCTGGTTGCGTGTGCCTTGGCCGAAGCGCCGTCACGTCAGTTCTCGCTGTTTGCCGACCACAAAAGCCACCACCTGGATGATGTGATCACGGTCATCGTGGACGAACAAAGTGCGGCCACCAATCAAGCTTCCACGAAGACCCATTCCGAAAGCCACACCAAGACCCACTCCGAAAAGGGCAAGGGTGCCCTGGAGATCATCCCCAGCGCGAACTCCTCCACCGACGAGGACGCCCGATTCGGCGGCGACGGCCAGACCGGACGCAAGGGCAAGATGAACGCCACCGTGACCGCTCGCGTGGTTGGGATCCTTTCCAACGGGAATCTGGAGGTGGAAGGTTCCAAGGAAGTCACGATCAACGAAGAGAACGAGGTCCTCAAGGTCTCGGGGATCGTGCGCCCCGACGACATCGGCATCGACAACAGCGTGAAATCCAGTCGGATGGCCAACGCCAAGATCACCTACTCGGGCGAAGGCTCCGTCTCCAGCGCGATGGAGAAGGGTTTCGTGGCGCGCTTCTTCGACTGGCTGTTCTAGGCGGACAGATGGGAGCGGCAGACGAAGGCCACGCCTTCGATGTTTGTTCCGATGCCGTGGATCCAGTTCAGCACCAGCTCCACCGGCAACCAGTTGCCCTTGCGGTGCTGCATCTCGATGTGAAGCACCAGGGTGGCACCGGTTTCTGGAGGCAGTTCGGATAGGGTCCGCAGGTCGACCTCCATGCCCGGCACGCGGGCCTTGACCTTTTCCAGGCAGGTTCCCAGCACGTCGGAAGGATTCCAGCCCAATAGGGCCTGTGCCTGGCTGTTCCAATGCACGCACTGGAAATTCCTGGCGGTGACGAAGAGGCCGGGAACGTCGCTGGAGGTGCCCGGATCGGCGAGGATCCGTTCCCAGATCTGCGGGTCCAGTCGTTCGGGGGAAATGCCCTGCTGTTTCACGAAGGCCAGCGCGTCCTGGGCGCTGATCCTGCGGCGGCCTCGCGGGCCGAGCCGTTCGAAAGGCAGCCGTCCCGCTTCCATCCAGTTGATGATGGTGATGGGGGAGACGCCCAAGAGCTTTCCCATGTCTCCGGTGGTCAGCACGGGAAGCGCATCCGCAGGGTGCCGTGCGAGAGAAACTGCGACACGCGGCGCCACGGACCGGGCAGCTGCTGGGAATCGGTGCGCACTAGGCTGTGCCACGGCAGGGGCTCGTGCGGGGTCCAGGCGTCCTTGGCGCGTCGGCGCGAGGCGCTGGAGATGCTCAGGTGGTCGCGGGCGCGGGTGACGGCCACGTAGAACAGACGGCGCTCCTCGTCGGATTCCGAGGGCAGCAAGCGGATGTGTTCCTTGCGGGCGGCGTCCACGAAGGGGTGGAAGACCACGGGCCATTCCAGGCCCTTGGCGGCGTGGACGGTCAGGAGCTGCAGGCCGTCATCGCCCGTGGGCAGGCCCAGCAAAGCGCTCCGGAGCACGTCCTGTTGCCGGTTGGAACGCGTCAGCAAGGCGATGTCGGTGGGGGAGATGCCTTGGTTGAGAAAGGTGTGGACCTCGCTTCGCAGCCAAGCCAGTTCCTCATCCTCGTCCAGGGCATGCCACCAGCGGCAGGGGGCGCCGCTTTGTTCGCGTCCGCATTCCAGGGCTTTGCGGTAGGTGGCTGGCTTGTCTGGAAAGATTCGGTTGGAAAGCCGCAGCACGGCACCGGTCGAGCGGTAGTTGCGCACCAGCTTGCACACCACGGCGTCGGGGAAGTCGCGCTGGAAGTCCAGGATGTTGGAGATGTTGGCTCCGCGAAAGCCGTAGATCGACTGGTCGTCGTCGCCCACCGCAAGCAGCCTGCGGGAAGGACCCAAGAGCGCCTTGACCAGACGGAATTGCGAGCGGTTGGTGTCCTGGTACTCGTCAACCAGCAGCGTGCGGGCCTGGGCGTTCCAATGCCGCGCCAGTTGTGCATCGGTCTCCAGAAGTTCGATCGCCAGTCCGATCAGGTCCTCGAAGTCCGCCACCCCCGAGGCTTTCTTCCAGCAGATCCAGTCCCTCCAGATGTCCAGCCCGTCGTGTCCGGGGTGGACGGCTTCTAGGGCGTCCGGAGTGGTCCATTCGCAGCGCAGCCGCTCCAGCTCCAGTTGGGTCCAGGGCCGACCGGCCGATCGGCGGAATCGTTCCTTCCAAAACTGCGAGCGGGCTTCTTGGCTGCGGGCTTCCGTCAGCAGCTCCGGCTTACTTCTTCCCAGGCGATTCCAGCCGTCGCGACCCTCCACGGCCTCTGAGAGTACGCGCAGACCCAGGGAGTGGAAGGTCCCGCACCAGGGGACCTCGCCACGCACACCCAGAGACTCCAGTTGGCGAGCCACCCGCTCGCGCATCTCGGTGGCCGCCTTGCGTGTGAAGGTCAATGCCACGATGCCCCGGGAGCCACTGGCCTCCAGGGTCTCGTGGGCCAGTCGACGGGTGATGGTGGTGGTCTTGCCGGTGCCGGCGCCGGCAAGGACCAGCAGGGGCGATCCATCCAGGTCGTGCCGGAGGATCGCCAGCTGTTCTGGGTTGAGTCCGTCCTCGATCAAATCCCGGTCAGATGGCAAATGCCAGGCCGCCGCTGACAGCCAGCGGGTAACCGTCGGTGGCCTTGCTGGTGGCGGTGTGGAGGTACCACTTGGCATCCACGTAGATGGCCAGCGGGATTACCGGGGGCTTGACGGTCACGTTCAGGTCGAGGTGACCGCCGAAGGTCGTGGTGTAGAGGTTGTCCGAGAGCTTGGAGTTGAGCTGCTGTTCGACCTGGGCTTGTGTCAGGCCGGAGGTTGGGGTGCCGGTGAGCAGTTCCTTGATGTCGTCCTTGCCCACCACGCGGGTGCCGTACACGAAGGTCGCGCCCGCGCCGGCCGAGACCTTGAGCAGCGAGATGACAGGTGGGAAGCTCAGGAAGGTGTAGCGGACCGTGAGGTCGTTGAGCAGGTTCACGTAGGGAGTCTCGCCGCTGCCGATGCCCCACACCGGAAAACTGGTGCTCAGGCCGGTGGGGACGTTCAGCTGTTCGTTGCCATCGCCATCGAGCAGGACCACGCTGCTCCTGTAGCTGCCCCAGGCCACGTTGGTGCCCAGGTCCACGGTGATGTCGGTCAGTGGGATATCCACCCAGGCCTTCACGCCGATCTGCTGGAGTCCCGAGACCTTGGCACGATCGATTTCCAGTGTGGGAGAACTGATCTTGTTCTGGGCTGCGTACGTGTTGAGGTAATCGGGCAGCACGTTGCTGGGCACGGCGCCGGTCTCGTTGTCCACGGTGGCGGTGTTGGCGCCGTATGACACGCCCAGTCCGAACAGGGCATGGCTGGGGGCGGCGGCGAAAAGGCCAAGGGCCAATGCGATGAGAGGCAAGTGCTTCATGGGACTCCGTCATATGGTGAAACCGTACAGAACGTGGCCATTCGTCCGGATCGCGATCCGTCGCGCCGATGGCTGTGCAGATTCAAATCTCCTAATGTCGAGCGCAAATCGCAAGTGATTCTCGTTCGCGACACTCCCGCAGCATCTAATTCCTGTACCAGGTACGCCGGCAGGTCGATGGAGGGCGTGCCTCGCGAGGTGTGGGTGTGCACGGCGGCGGGGAAGTTGGCCAGGACTTCCGGTCCGACCTCGAAATCTGAGGCGCCTATGCCCGGCCCGATCGCGGCGATCAGGTTGGTGGGACGCGATCCTGCCCGCAGCAGGCGCTGGACACCTTGGCGGGCCAGATGCAGGGCGCAGCCGCGCCATCCGCAGTGCAGCACGACGGCCAGGGACTTTTCGGGATCGGCCACCACCACTGGGAAACAGTCGGCGTGCCGCACCAGGCCGGCTTGCCCGGCCTCCAGGAAGAAGCCGTCGGCATCACCCGTTTCGTGGGGTTCCAAAATGCGCTCGCCGTGCACCTGGAGCGCGGAGCGGACCTTGCCGTTCCAGCCCAGCGTCCGGGCGGCAGCCTGGAGGTCCTCGGGGTTTAGCGCATTCCATGGCAATCCCTCGTGCACGGCTTCGAACAAGGCCACGCACACCTTGGGATGGTCCAGCAGCAGCTTCACCGGAATTCGGCCAGGAACAGGGTCAGGTCGTCCTCCAAGGGAGCCTCCTGAAGGAAGGTCTGCAGGTCGGATTGCACCGCGTCCAGCGCCTCGGATGGGGAGAGCTGTGCGTGGGCCTGGAGCGAGGCGGTCAGGCGTTCGTAGCCGAACATGTCGCCTTCGGGATCTGCGGCTTCGGTGATTCCGTCGGTGTGCATCAGCAGGCGGTCGCCGGCCGCGACGGTCAGGGTGCCGGTGGCAAGGTCGGGCTGGTCGAAGCATCCCAGGAAGAGGCCGCTGGCCTCCAGCGAGAGCGTCTCACCGCCTTTGCGCAGCAGGAGCTGTGGGCAGTGCCCGGCGGAGACCCACTGCATCGCCCCGTCTGCGGGATCGAAGACGGCCAGGAATACCGTCACGAAGTGCAGCCCGCGCACCTGTTCCAGGAGTTCCTGATTCACTTCCGACAGGGCCTGCTCCGGCGAGGATGTGTGGCGCAGGGAGCGGCGCAGCAGCACGTTGAACATGGCCATCACCATGGCCGCCGAGATGCCGTGCCCCGAGACGTCGGCGATCAGCAGGCATTGCTTGCCCTGGGGATGCTCAGGCGAAAGAGGGAACAGGTCGAAGGAGTCGCCAGAGACCTTCTCGGCCGGCTGGTAGCGGCTGGCCGCCAGGATGCTGGGGGCCTGCAAATCGCCGTGCGGCACCAGCCCTTCCTGGATGCGTCGGGCCCGGTCGATGTCCTTCTGCAACTTCTGGTTGGCCAGGTGCAGGGCCTCGTAGGTCTTGCGCAGGTCATCGCGGAAGCGGTAGCCGGTGAGCAGGACGCCCCCTTGGCCGGTGAGGCTGATCAGGAAGTCCAGCAGGGAGCTGGGCATGGGAAAAGGGGACGGGGAGTCGATCCAGAGCAGATGCGAGGCCAGCGACGAGCGGGTCGGGTCGGTGCCCAGTCGGCCCTCGAACGGCAACAACGCCGCAGGCCCAGGGGGGATGGTGCCTTCGCCCCACCATGGTACGAGGTGTTCCTCGATCACGTGCCGCCCCGAAAGCAGGCACTGCACGGCGGGGTGGTCTGCTTGCGTGAAGGGGATGGTGATCGGTTCCCGGAAGCTGCCGGTGTTGCCTTCCCGGCCGATCTCCACCAAAGCGTCAGCCGTGGCCTCGAAGAGCGCGATGCTGCGGCAGGGAACCGAATCGGAAAGGCCCGACAACAGCGTGGCCACGGCGCCCACGAGGTCTTCGCTGGCCATCATCACCCGCAGGATCTCGCCGGCGACGGAGATGGATTCGAGGCGTTCGCGCAGCATGTGCAGCTGTCGAGCGTCGGCGGCGGAGGGAAGGTTGGATGAGTTTGGGTTCAAAGCGTGTTTTCGGTTCTATATTCAGCCGTCAGATCCAATTGGGGCACAGACCGCAAGGTTCCCCTATTTCCGTCTTCGCTGCAATAAAGGAATTCTAGGACATGGCCGACAAGCAATCGCTCGAAAACATCGGCGCGCAGCTCCCTCTGGAAGAGCGCGCACTCGACGCGCTCCAGAAGTCCGTGGACTTCGTGAAGCGCAACCAGACCGCCACCTACACCGTGCTGGGCCTTTTGCTGGCCGGCGTGGTGCTGTGGTTTGTTCGCGGCAATCTGGTCTCCACGGCCACCGAGAAGGCCCGCAACGACATGGGACAGGCCTATGCGCTGCTGGGACGCCACCAGGAAGATTCCGCTGCGGTGGTGTTGCAGAAGCTCACCGTCGTCAACGCTGGGCTCGAGACCTCCAAGGCCGCGCTGCTGCTGGCCGACATCCAGCTCTCGAAGGGCGAACTGGACAAGGCCGACAAGAACTACCGCCTGAGCAAGGAACGCTCCAACTCGGTGGCGCTGCTGGAGGCTGGAGCCTTGCGCGGCCTGGCCGTGTGCGCCATCAACCGCAAGGACTACAAGACGGCCGAGTCCCTGCTTTCGGACGTGCTTTCGAAGTACCAGCGTGTGACCGGAGACGCCAAGGCACGCGGCCTGGACAAGGAGCCCAAGGACTTGGTTCCGTTCCTCTCCCAGGTGCAGTGGCAGCTGGTGCTGGTCAAGGATGCCCAGAACGACGCCAAGGCGGCCAAGGAAGCCGCCGAGAAGCTGATCAAGCTCTATCCGACCACGGAAGAGGCGCAGGACGCGCGTCGTTTCCTGGCCATGGCGGCCTCCGCTTGATCTGATCGGGCCAGTGCCCATGCTTGGATTGCCCACTGCCAGCTCTTGGTCGGTGGGCTTTTTGTTTTCCAGGCGGTGCGGGGGTGGCCCTTGCATGTTGAGTATGATTTCAACACAAAGTCAAGTCGGTTGCAAATAAAGATCTGCGAGTCTTGATGCTTGCGCATATCTTGATGCTAGACCAAAACGGTCATGCGCCTGCGAAAGCTTGGCACAACCATCGCTGTGCCGGTCACTGGCACGAACCGTTCGATTCAAGGAGTAAGAAAATGAAGAAGATCCTGCTTGCCGCCGCCGTCGCATCCGTGGCCGCTTTCGCCGCCGACAGCACCAAGGTCGCTCCGAAGGCCGTCAAGGTCGATAGCGCCAAGGCCGTCAAGGCCGCCAAGGTCGACTCTGCCAAGGCAGTGAAGGCCGACAGCGCCAAGGCAGTGAAGGCCGATACCGCCAAGAAGGTGGAGAAGAAGTAAGGCATCTCCACCGCCTGCGGTGGAGGCCGAGCCTTGCGTCCGAGTCGGTCGCAAGGCTTTTTTGTGGGATCCGCCCGAGTTGGCTCCTGCCCAATGCGCCGAAGGTTCTTGCCAAGCGAGCACGAAGAATCTAGGTTTGTCCCTCTTTCGCCCGCAACAGCGGGCAACAACAGCATCCACGGACGGTCAGCGCTGCTCGCGGACCCAAGGCAGGATAAAGGAGTCAGGCATGAAGGACGGAATCCACCCCAACTACCGCGAAGTCGTGATCAAGGACATCTCTTCGGATTTCCAGCTGATCACCAAGTCGACCAAGGGCAGCAAGGATAAGATCACCATCGACGGCGTCGAATACCCGCTGATCATGGTCGAAGTCTCGTCCGCCAGCCACCCCTACTACACCGGCAAGCAGATCCTCATGGACTCCGCAGGCCGCATCGACCGCTTCAAGAGCCGCTACACCGAGATCGTCGGTGCCAAGCGCAAGACCCGCGAAGAGGTCCGCGTCTCCGAGGAAGCCACCGAGAAGGAGCTTTCCAAGACCAAGCTCAAGAAGCTGGCCGCAGCCAACGCTCCCGCCAAGGCTCCCAAGGCCGAGGTGGTGGAAGCCGTCGAAACTGTCGAAGCTACCGAGTCCGCCGAAGGCTGATTGTAGTTTCTCTGGTACATGGCCCCTGTTCAGCAACGAGCGGGGGCTTTCACTCTTGAAGGGGTAAACGAGAAATGGTCAATCTCCAGTACGATCCAGACGAGATCTACGCTCGCGGGCTTTCTCCTTTCCAGGCCGTCCTGATGGCTGCTCAGGAAGCACGCTTCATCAACGAGCAGGCTCGCCTGGGTTTCTATGATCTCAAGGGTGAGAAGGCCACGACCGTGGCGCTCGAACGCTTGCGCGACAAGAAGATCCAGGTCGTAGAGGAGTGATCGTGGCGAGGAGCGCATGACCCTCCAGGGCCGTCGCGTCCTCATCGGAATCACCGGAGGCATCGCTGCCTACAAGATTCCGGAACTGGTGCGTTGCCTCCAGCGGCGCGGTGCCACCGTGCATTGCGTCGCCACGGAGAAAGCCACGCGCCTGGTGTCGGTAGATGCCCTGGCCGCGCTGTCCCACCACATGGTGGAGACCAGCGCTTGGGACCTGGGCGGAGCCGCGCACACCCACCACATCGATTGGGCGCAGTGGGCCGATCTCTACGTGATCGCTCCGCTGACGGCCAACACCGCAGCCAAGCTGGCGCAAGGGCTTGCCGAGGATTCGGTGAGCCTTGCTTGGCTTTCCTGCCAATGCCCGAAGCTCATCTGCCCGGCCATGAACACCCGCATGCTGGAGGCTCCGGCCACGCAGCGCAACCTGCGGCAGTTGGTGGACGACGGAGCCCATCTGCTCTCGCCCGATGCGGGATACCTCGCTTGCGGCGAGGTGGGAGCCGGGCGCATGCCCGATCCCGAAGTGATCGCCACCGAGGTGGAACGCCTCTTGGCTCCGGCTGCGGCCAAGCCTTTGCGGATTCTATTGACCATGGGGCGCACCGAAGAGCCCATCGACGCGGTGCGCGTGATCACCAACCATTCCAGCGGTCGCACCGGGGCCGAGATCGCCCAGGCGGCCTTGGAACGCGGCCACCGGGTCACGGTGGTGGCGGGGCCGTGCGATGCTGTTGTCCCGGCCGGTGCCGAGGTGGTGCGCATCCGGACAGCCCTGGAGATGCACGCGGCTGCACTGCGGTTGTGGCCCGAGCACGACGTGGCGATCTGCGCGGCAGCGGTGGCCGATTTCCGGCCCGCCAACCCGCCCGACGAGAAGATCCCCGCATCCCGTGGCATGGAGAGCATCCAGTTGCTGCCCAATCCCGACATCCTGGCCGACCTGTGCGCCGCCAAGACGGCACCGCAGCGCGTGGTGGGCTTTGCCTTGGAGACCGGCGGCCTGGAGCGCGGACGCGAGAAGCTGGGCCGGAAGGGTGCGGACCTCTGCGTCTGCAACGATCCGCTCAAGGCCGGTGACGATGCCGGGTTCGGCAAGTCCCGGGTCTGGGGCTGGATCGGCGCCCCGAGCGAGGAACTGACGCCGGACTGGATCCCCAAGCCGGAACTGGCCCGCAGGCTGGTGCTCCGCCTGGAAGTCCCGTCGTGAGCCCGGTGCTTTCGCCGCTGCTCAAGGCGTGGGTGCGCGCGCAGCGCGACCTGGGCCTGGACACCGTCTTCTTCGATCGCAAGGTGGAGTTCCCGGCGCCTGTGACAGAAATTGTCAAATCTGCCGCTGTGGCGCCCGCCCGCCCGGTGCCGCAGCGTCCGCAGGCCACTCTTCCAGTGCGCCTGCCCGCAGAGGCTCCCGCCGCCCGCCCGCAGCCTCGGGCGTCCATGGACCGGGCGCCGTTGCGCACTCCCGATCCGGCCGCCCGCCCGGCCGCCGCACCGCCTATGCCTGCGGCTCCGGCTCCCGTGCGCGCCCCGGCCATGCGCCTGGCCACCGTCCCGACCTTCGCTTCGCGCGAGGATCTGGGCAAGCACGCGCAGGCCTGTTCCCGCTGTGCGCTCAAGGAGCGCGAGACCACCGTGTGGCAGGGCGGGGCGACCTCGTCCCCATGGCTGGTGCTCACGCTCTACGGCTGGGGTGAGGACCTCAAGAACGGCGCGTTGCTGTCGGGTGCCTACGCCAAGACTTTTCTGGAGCTGGTGGCCAAGGTGGGACTGCCGGAGCCCGCCATGGCCGCCGTGCTGTGCTGCCCGCCGAGGAATCCCGCCGACACCAGCGTGCAGGGGCGCATCGAGGCGGCCCGCTGCCGCCCGTACTGGACGCAGCTCCTGAAGTTCAGCGGCGCCAAGGCGGTCCTGGTGCTCGACCACAAGGCCACGCAGCTGGCCGTGGGCAAGGCGGTCGACTGGGCCGAGTTCCGCAGCCGGCGCTTCCTGCTGGAGAACGTACCGGCCCTGGCCACCCACCACCCGGCCCGCCTTTCCCGTTCGCAAGAAATGGCCACCGACGTGGAAACTGATTTGCGACAGATCCTGTCCATCGTGGAGGGCGCGGCATGAGCCTTGCCATGCGCGGCCTGCCCCACAGCGAGGAGGCGGAACGCTCGGTGCTGGGCAGCCTCTTCCGCGACCCCCGCGTGGTGGACGACGTGGTGGAGCGCCTGGAAGAGGGCGACTTCTACGACGAGCGCCACCGCATCGTGTTCTCGGTGGTGCGGCAGCTGCACTTGGGGCAGAAACAGGTCGACCTGGTCACGGTCTCCGACAAGCTGCGCACCGACCACAAGCTCGAGCCCATCGGGGGCGATGCCTTCCTGATGGACCTGGCCGACGGCGTGCTTTCCACGGCAGGTGTGGAAGGCCACTGCGACCTGATCCGCCAGAAGGCCTGTTTGCGCCAGCTCATCGGTGCGTCCAACCGCATCCTGGAGCGGGCCTACGAGGAGAACGAAGACGCCGAGACCGTCATGGACAAGGCCTCCACCGAGATCATGGCGGTGCAGGCGCGCAAGGGGCCGCTGCAGCTCACGCCCATCATCGACGTGCTCCCCAAGGCGCTGGAGCGCATCGCCACCTACGGCGAGCGCGGCATCATCGGTATTCCCACCGGCATCCCCACCCTGGACGAGACGCTGCGCGGCTTCCGCAAGCAGGCGCTGATCATCCTGGGTGCCCGACCCGGCGTGGGCAAGACGGCGCTGGCGCTGAACTTCGCCCTGACGGCGGCGCTGGGGCGCGGCGATCCCGACGGCATGCAGCATCCGGTGCTGATCTTCTCGATGGAAATGGGCATCTTCGAGATCGTGGAACGCCTGCTGTGCATCTCGGCGGGCCTGGACGCCTCGTCGCTGTACCGCGGCCAGCTGCCCCGCTTCACGGTGGAGGACGCCGTCAACGACCTCTACCAGGGGCGCGTGCCCATCATGGTGGACGACACCGCCGGCCTGAACATCCTGGAGCTGCGCAGCCGCTGCAAGCGTGCCGCCGCCCAGCTGCGCAACGAAGGCCGCCACGTGGGGATGATCATCATCGACTACCTTCAACTGATGCAGGGACCGGGCAACAGCAAGGGCGACAACCGCCAGAACGAGATCGCCCAGATCTCGCGCGGCCTCAAGCAACTGGCCAAGGAGCTCGACGTGCCCGTGATCGCGCTGTCGCAGCTTTCCCGCGAGTCGGCCAAGGGCGACGTGAAGCCGCAGCTCTTCCATCTGCGCGAATCGGGCTCGATCGAGCAGGACGCCGACGTGGTGATGTTCCTCTACCGCGAGGACAAGGATAACGCCGACGAGGGCAACCCCAACGAGGTGGAACTTCTGATCCGCAAGAACCGCGCGGGTCCCATGAAGGAGATCATGCTCAACTGGAAGTCCAGCTCCTTCCAGTTCACCGAGGTCACCGACCGCTACGAGAGGTTCTGACATGAAGAACAATCCAGCTCTGGCCGTCGTCGAGGCCACCGGCGAGGCCACGGTTCATGTCGGCGCCAAACTGCTGGGCTCGATGGTGCAGATGCTCTCATCGCTGGGCGAGATGTTCGTGCTCACCTTCAAGATCTTCTGGATCTTCCCGTGGATGTTCACCCGGCGCGGTCGGATCCTGGCGGTGCGCCAGATGATGGACCTGGGCGTGGCCTCGCTCCCTCTGATCTTCATCACCGCGCTCTTCATCGGGATGGTGGCGGCGGTCTCGGCCAAGTACCAGTTCCAGAACTTCGTGCCGCTGCGCTACCTGGGCACGGCCGTCACCCAGATGGTCTTCCTGGAGCTCGGGCCGGTGCTCACTGCCCTGGTCATGAGCGGGCGCATCGGTTCCTCCATCGCGGCCCAGATCGGCACCATGAAGGAAAAGGAGGAGGTCGACGCCCTGCGGGTGCTGGACCTCGATCCGCTGCGCTACCTGGCGGCTCCGCGCGTGCTGGCCGGGTTGGTGATGATGCCCACCCTCACCATTTTGGCCTGTTTCCTGGCGCTTTCGGGCGCCTGGGTGGTGGCGGTCGGGTCGCTTGGGGTGACCGCCTTCACCATGCTCAGCGGCATGCGCCTGTTCTTCCGCAGCTACATCATCCTGGTGTGCCTGGTCAAGGGGACCTGTTTCGGTGTCCTGATCTCGGTGCTGGGCTACTATCATGGCATCAAGTCTGCGGGCGGTGCACGCGGCGTGGGCGAAGCCACCATGAAGTCGGTGGTCTCGTCCTCGGTGATGATCCTGATGTTCGACTTCCTCATCACTTTCCTCATGCTGTTGTAGGAGCGCAAGATGCCCGGTGTGTATATCCAGCCAGATGTCTACGCGGTCGAACTGCGCAACCTCCGCAAGACCTTCAAGACCAGCAACGGCAGCCAGGACGTGCTGCGCGGCGTGAACCTCGAGATCCGTCGCGGCGAGACGATGGTGATCATCGGCGGTTCGGGCGGCGGCAAGTCGGTGATCCTCAAGCACATGATCGGTCTCCTGCGTCCCGACGAGGGCGAAGTGGTGGTGGGCGGCGAGGTGATCGCCACCCCGGACCGCTTCGACTACTCCACCATCCGGCGCAAGATGGGCATGCTCTTCCAGATGGGGGCGCTCTTCGATTCCATGAGCGTGGGCGAGAACATCTCGTTCGCCCTCCGGGAGCACCACCCCGACATCCCGGCGCTGTCGGTGGAGGAGAAGGTCGCCACGCTCCTGGGCATGATCAATCTCAATCCGGCCTTCGCGACCAAGATGCCTTCGGAGCTTTCGGGCGGCATGAAGAAACGCGTGTCGCTGGCCCGGACACTGGCGCTGGACCCCGAGATCATCCTCTACGACGAGCCCACCACGGGCTTGGATCCCATCACTTCCGACGTGATCAACGACCTGATCCTCGAGACCCAGGCGAAGTTTCATGTGACCTCGGTGGTGGTGACCCACGACATGGCCTCGGCCTTCAAGGTGGCCGACCGCATTGCCATGCTTTACCAGGGGCACATCATCTTCGTGGGCACCCCCGATGAGGTCAAGACCACCAAGAATCCCTTCGTGCAGCAGTTCATCCGGGGCGAACGCCTGCTCGATCCCGAGCGGTTGGCCACGGCTTGAAGGCGCCCGAGGAACACCCCCTGGGCAATCCCGACGAAGGTCCCACAGGCCGCACCGCCGGGCGTCGCCTGGCCCGCAAGCGGCGCGTGGACGCCGAGGTGATGTGGCGCGAGGGCTTCGCGAGCGAAGACCTCCAGGCTGGTGCGCGCTGGCGCGACAAGGGACACCGCGCCAAGGTGGAGGTGGAGAAGCTCCCGGACGTGGCGGGTGAAGGCGTCCAGGGCATGGTGACCGGCGTGAGCCGTCGCACCTCCTCGGTGGAGCTGCCCGATGGCACCGTGGTGGAAGCCTCCTATTCGCCGCGCCTGCGGCTGACGCGCGAGTCGCTGGTGGCCACTGGCGACGTCGTGACGGTGCATCCGGCACCCGGGTCGGGCTGGCTTTTGACAGAAATCGGCGAACGGCGCACCAAGCTGTCGCGCCCTGGGCCCGATGCGCGCGACCACCTGGACATCGTGGTGGCGGCCAATCTGGACGTGCTGGTGATTGTGGCCTCGGTGACGCGGCCGGTCTTCCATCCCCGCTTCGTGGACCGCTTCCTGATCGCGGCCCAGCTGGGCGGCATCGAGGCCGTGCTCTTCCTCAACAAGTCCGATCTGCTCAAGGACTGCGAGGATGTGGATCTCTCGGTGTACGGGGATCTGGGGCTCAAGGTCCTGCGTGGCTCGGCCGAGACTGGTGAGGGAATCGAGGCGCTGGAGGCTCATCTGGTGGGCAAGATCGCGGCCCTGGCCGGGCACTCCGGGGTCGGCAAGACCAGTCTCCTCAACCGGCTGGTTCCTGCGGCCTGTGAGGATGTGGGCGAGGTGCGTTCCAAGGACGGACGCGGTCGGCACACCACCACGCGCGCCAGCCTGCACCGGATGCGCTGCGGCGGCAAGCTGATCGACACCCCGGGAATCCGGGAGCTGGCCATGCACCGCCTGGAAGCCAACCAGGTGCAGCTCTACTTCCCCGAGATCGAAAGCCTCTTCGGCCAATGCCGCTTCAACGACTGCCTGCACCAGAGCGAACCGGGCTGCAAGGTGCGCGAAGCAAGTGATGCCGGTGAGATCCGTCCCGAGCGCCTGGCCAGCTACCTGCGCATCCTTGAGGGTTTGCGCGAGCACTGAGACGCGCTGCTAGGCTTGACTTGCGAGACTGCCCATGCGATCATGGAGCGTGGGATTTCTTGCACGTCACCGAAAGAACCTGATCCTGGGCCTCTTGCTCGTGGCCTGCTGCGCACTGCTGGGCTCCTGGCTGGTGCTCCTCACCTGGGAGCACCGCCTGCCTGTGGCTTGGGTGCTTGCCTTGGTCCTGCTGCTGGGGCTCCTGCTCGTCTTGGGCGGTGCTGGCTTGGGGCTGGCGCAGCGGCGGCGCGAGCTGTCCCGCAACCGCCGGAAGGAGGACGACAGCCATCATGTGGCGACCGCCGAGATGGAGACCTCGCTTCTGCGCGTGAACGACGAACTGCTGCGGGAGGTGGCCGAGCGCAAGCGCGTGGAGGTCCACCTGCTGCGCCGGGAGAATATCCTCCAAGCGGCGGCCCGGGCGCTTTCGATGATCGCCTCTATGCGCAGCCGGGACCTCACCATCCAGGAGCTGCTGGCGCTTTTGGGCGGTTCGCTGAGCGCCAGCCGCAGCGTCTACTTCGAGACCTCCGAGGACGAGAATCGGCGGGACAAGGTCCGGCTGGCCCACGGTTGGAAATGTTCGTCCGATCTCCATCTGCCGGAGGATGCGGAAGGGTTCGAGATCTCCTGGGCGCCGGACTACCTGCGCTGGCACACCCTGCTTTCTTGTGGCATTCCCGTATCGGGTCCTATGCAGGGCTTCCCAGCCTGCGAGCAGGCCCGTTTTGGCGACTGGCACCTGGGTTCGGTGCTGCTGGTCCCGGTGCTGGGGCGCGAGCGCTTCTGGGGGTTCCTGGGTTTCGAGGACGTGGTGGCGGCCCGTGAGTGGATTCCCGGGGAGATCTCGGCGCTTTCATCGGTGGCGACCAGCCTGGGCGAGGTGCTGGACCGGGAACAAGCCAGCGAGGAGCTGCGCCGATCCAAGGAGAAGGCGGAGATGGCCGAGGTCAAGGCGCAGCGCCTGGCGCGCGAAGCCGAGGAGGCCAGCCGGGCCAAGGGAGAGTTCCTGGCCACCATGAGCCACGAGATCCGCACGCCCATGAACGCCGTGATCGGGATGGCATCGCTCCTGGGAGAGACCGCCTTGGACGGCGAGCAGACGGACATGGTGGAGACGATCCGCAGCTCGGGCGAGACCCTGCTCGAGCTCATCAACGACATCCTGGACTTCTCCAAGATCGAGTCCGGGCGCATCGAGCTGGAGGCCATCGCCTTCGACCTGCGGGTGACGCTGGAGGAGACCCTGGATCTGGTGGCCGAGCGGGCCCATGCCAAGGGGCTGCAGGTGGCGATGCTGTGGGAGCCGGGACTGCCCGAATGCGTGGTGGGGGATCCCAGCCGCATCCGACAGGTGGTGCTGAACCTGCTCTCTAACGCCGTGAAGTTTACCCCGTCGGGCGACATCTGCATCCACGCGCGGCGGGTGCCGGGCGAGGCGGGAACAGCGTCGCTGCGCGTGAGCGTGAGCGACAGCGGGATCGGTCTGACGGCGGCGCAGATCTCCAAGCTGTTCCAGCCCTTCACCCAGGCCGATGCCACCACCACCCGGCTCTTTGGCGGGACGGGACTGGGGCTGTCCATCTGCCGCAAGCTGGTGGAGCGGATGGGGGGACGCATCGGCGTAGACAGCCAGCTCGGAAAAGGATCCCAGTTCTGGTTCCAGTTGGACCTTCAAGAAGCGGAACTTCCCACGGCGCCGACGGGATCCGCAGGGCGTCTGGAAGGACGACGGGTCCTGGTGGTGGATTCGCACGCCCTGGAGCGCACCATGCTCACCCAGATGCTGGAAGCCTGCGGAATGCGGGTGGATGCCGTTCCCAACGCGATGGAGGCCGGGATCCTGCTGTCGCGGGCGATCGCCCAGGGAATGGCGGTGGACGTGGTGGTGATCGAGCTTTCCGGCGACGTGGACGAGGCGCTGCGCACCTTGAGGATGGCGGCCCCGGCGGGATTGCCCCGGCTGGTGGCGCTTTCCACGCTGGGCAGGAAGGGCGAGGCGCAGCGGGCGCGGAAGGCGGGGTTCCAGGTCTACCTTCCCAAGCCGGCCAAGATGCAGCTGCTGCGCAATGCGCTTTCGGAGGTCTTGGGGGGCGATGTCGACCATTCCCACGCGGGGTTGGTGACGCGCCACACCCTGGCCGAGCAGGATGCCCGAGGGCGCTGGCGCATCCTGGTGGCCGAGGACAATCAGGTCAACCAGAAGGTGCTGGTGCGGATGCTGTCCAAGCTGGGCTACCGCTGCGACGTGGTGGCCAACGGGCTCGAGGCGGTGGTGGCGTGCCGTCGCGGCGGCGCCTACCACCTGATCCTGATGGACTGCCAGATGCCCGAGATGGACGGCTGGGAGGCCACGCGCAAGATCCGGGAGACCGAGCGCATCGGGGAGACGCGTCGGACCCAGATCCTGGCCCTCACCGCCGATGTTCTGGAGGGCGTGGAACAGAGCTGCCTGGAGGCCGGGATGGACGGCTACCTGAGCAAGCCCATCAGCATCGGCCAGTTGGCCGAAGTGCTGGGCGAGCGTCTCGACGGCGATCCGCCATCGACGTTCCCGCTGGATGGCGAAGCCGCTTGGCAGGAGCCGTCGCAGGTGGCTTGAGCCCTTACTGCCAGATGTTGCCGTCCCGCCAGAGCCATCCGGCGGCATGGTTGCCCGACGGGTCGCGGTGGGTCCAGTGGACCACGCCGCCTTGGTTGTTCCACTCGTAGATGCCTTTGAATGCGACGACCTGGCCGACGGCTAGGTCGGGGACGCGGGGCGCGATGTCGATGTTGTGGGCGAACAGGAGCGTCTGGCCGTTGGACAGGCGCAGGACGAACTTCTGGTGTCGGCTGCCGTCGTTGTCGTCGGCCAGCACCTTGGTCACGGTGCCCGACTGGGATACCGGAACATCGCTTAGGCTGTTGGCAAGAGCCTGGGAGAAAGTCGCCACGGGAACGAATCCGACCGTGACGGAATCGGGAAGATTTGCGGATGCACTGCTGCCTGCGGTTGGCAGGATGGTGTCGACCTTGGTGGCGGGAAGTCGGGAATCCTCCTGCTGCGCGTGGTCGCAGCAGGACAGCGCCGCGAGGCAGGCGAGCAGGGAAACGGTGCGGAAGCGACGCATGGCTTGGGATCCTTTGCGAGAGGCGTGTGCTGGCCGAAAAGCTAGTCCGGTGCCGCTGCATGCGCCAGGGATGCCGCCCGCAGGGCCAAGACCCCGGCATCGCCGTGGCTTGGCAGGCAGCCCGGTCCCGCCGGGGGCGGGAGGCGCCCCGTGACAGGATTTGTCTTATCGGACCTTGAAGAAGAGCACCAGGGCCACGATCAGGGCAAACAGCGAGACCAGGTGGAAGCGCCACAGGATCTTGGAGTTGATGTCGCCCTTGCGGCGGTAGGTCTCCTTGAGGCCGATCTGGAAATGGTGGTGGATGGGGGCCATGCGGAAGAGGCGCTTGCCCTTGGTGGCCCTGAAGTATCCGATCTGCAGCGCCACCGACAAGGCCTCGGCGAAGAACACCGCGCCCACGATCAGGAGGAACAGTTCGGCCTTCACGAAGATGAACATCATGCCGATGGCGCCGCCGAAACCGATCGAGCCGGTGTCGCCCATGTAGATCTCGGCCGGAGGCGAGTTGTACCAGAGGTAGGCGCCCAGGGCGCCGATCATGGCGCCGGAGACGATGAAGAGTTCGTCCACCTGCGGGAGGTGCGGGAGCAGCAGGTAGTTGGACCAGATGGCGTTGCCGCAGATGTAGGCCACCACGCCGGTGAAGAAGGCCGAGGTGATCAAGGGGATGGAGACCAGCGTGTCCAGGCCGTCGGTGAAGTTCACGCCGTTGGCGGTGGCCGTCACGATGAAGGACATCAGGAGCACGAAGGCCCAACCCGGCAGGTTGAGCATGAAGAGCGAGGGCTTCACGAAGGGGATGGCCAGGTGCCCCTCGCGCAGGTGCGGGACCCAGTGCTGGACCGCCGCCGCCACCACCAGTGAGAAGGTGAAGTAGAGGAACAGCCGCAGGCGGGCCGAGATGCCGTCGGCCTTGGCCATGTAGTCGGCCTTGGAGATCTTGCCCTGCGCGATCAGGCGCTTGGAGCGGATCTTGGCGATGTCGTCCACTGCGCCCACGGCGGCGTAGCTCACCAAGATGGCGAGGATGGCCAGCACCGGGACCACCGGGAGCGCGAAGGCAAGCGACACGAGCAGGACCACCATCACCAGCGGGGCGCCGCCCATGATGGGGGCGGTGGGAAACTTGCGGGTCTCGTCGAAGTCCGAGGTGAAGTCCAGCCGCTTGAGCAGCCGGATGTATCCCGGCATCACGAAGAACACCGCCAGGGCCGCCACGATGGTGGCCATGCCGGCGCGGAACAGGCGCCCTTCGAAGAGGGCGTAGCCCGTGAGCTGCCAGAGCAGGTGGGAGATCATCCGTTTCCTTTCAATTCCGTACTGACTCGGTCGAGCATCTCGGACCAGAGGTCGCGCAGGGAGTCGCGCAGTTTGTGTTCGACCTTCCAGCCCAGGGCCCGCAGCTTCAGGTTGGAGCCGCACAGGAAGGGGATTTCGTTGGGACGCTCGCGGCGCGGATCCAGCCGGATCTGGACCGAGAGGCCGGTGAGGGACACGAGGTCCTCGGCCAGCTGCCGCAGCGACAGCGAGGCTCCGGAGCAGACGTTGACGACGGAGCCGGACTGGGCCTGCTCCATGATGGTGGCAAGGCCCCGGGCCGCGTCGCGCACGTCCAGGATGTCGCGCAGGAGCTCCAGGTCGCCGGCATACACCACCGGCTCGCCGCGCAGCAGCTTGATGCGGGCCAGCTGGGAAGCCAGCTGCGGGAACAGGTAGCGTCGGCTTTCCCAGGCTCCGACGTGGTTGAACAGGCGGGCCACCATCACCTGCTGCCCATAGGCGCGAGCAGCTTGGCCGCACAGGGCTTCGACGGCCACCTTCGAGACGCCCAGCACCGAGATGGGGGCGGGGAGTTCCTCCTCGGTGCGCGGACTGGACGGGCCGCGTCCGTAGACCTCGCCCGAGGAAAGCACCAGGATGCGGGCGGCAGGGCAATGCCGGCGGGCCGAGGCGAGCAGGTTGTGGGTCATCTCCAGGTTAGCATCCAGAGTGGCCAGCGGATCGTTGTCGCCTTCGCCCACGGCATGCATGCCGGCCAGGTGGTAGATGCGGTCCGGCTTCCAGACCGACAGCAGGTTGTCGACCATGCGCGGGTCGCGCAGATCGGCCTTCACGTAGGCGGTCCCGGAGCGGTTGCGCCCCGGAACTTCGCCGCGGCGGCCGGCGGCCACCAGAGGTCCTTGGCTCTTGGGCAGGAGCTTGATCACTTGCAGCGACAGGGCGTCGGTGCCTCCTGTGACAAGAACTGTCAAGCCTGGACCTCCAGGGCCGTCCAGGCCCGGTCCACTTGGCTGCGCTCCAGGCCCGAGAGGACCTCGCAGATCCCGATCTGGCGCGGGAGGACAAAGCGCGCGGTACCGCCTTGGGCCTTCTTGTCGCGAGCCATCAGGGCCCAGGCCTCGTCGCGGGGGACGCTCCCGAAGGTGGTGGGGAACTCCAGCTGGGCGAACAGGCGTTCCTGCCGCTCCTCGTCGGAGGCCTTCCAGAGACCGGCCAGGGTGGAGAGCCGACCGGCGGCCCGCATGCCCAGGGCGATGGCCTCGCCGTGCAGCAGCATCTTGTAGTTAGTGATCGATTCCAGCGCGTGCCCGAAGGTGTGGCCGTAGTTGAGCAGCGCCCGCAGGCCTTCCTCGCGCTCGTCCTGGGCCACCACCCAGGCCTTGATGCGGCAGCTCTCGCGCACCGCGTGGGCCACGGCCCAAGGGTCGCGGCGCAGCAGGGCCCCGGAATTCTTCTCGAGCCAGGCGAAGAACGGCTCCTCCAGGATCACGCCGTACTTGACCACCTCGGCCAGGCCCGAGCGGTACTCGCGCTCCGGCAGGGTCTGGAGGATCTCCATGTCGGCAAGCACTAGGCGGGGCTGGTGGAATGCGCCGATCATGTTCTTGCCCAGCGGGTGGTTCACTGCGGTCTTGCCGCCCACCGAGCTGTCGACCATGGCAAGCAGGGTGGTGGGCACCTGCACGAAGTCGATGCCGCGCTGGTAGGCGGAAGCGACAAATCCTGTCATATCCCCGACCACGCCGCCGCCGAAGGCCACCAGGCAGGACTTCCGGTCGAGCCGCTGCTTGAGGAGCCAGGCCAGGATGTCGCCTGCGCGCTCCCAGGTCTTGTGTTCCTCGCCCGAAGGGACGACGTACACGGGAAGTTCCGGCCAGCGCGAACGCCACTCCTCCAGCACGTGGGAGTGGAGGTTTGCCACGGTCTCGTCCACCACCACGGCGGGCTTCCCCAGGCCCTTCTGGCTGCACAGCAGGGGCAGGTATTTCGCGAGGTTCAGTCCGGTGAAGATGGGGTAGCTGCGGCTGCCGAGGTTGACGGTGAGGGCTTTGTGGCGCCAGGGTTCCAACTGCTGGACGATCTGCTCGGCCAGCTCCTCGCGACTGACCGAGTCCAGCGACTCCACCTGGAAGTCGGCCTGGGCGTAGAGCGGCGACCGCTCGGCCAGCATCTGGCGGATCTTCTCGAGCCGTTCCTGGTGTGTGAGGCCCGCCAGCAGGGGGCGGCTTTCCTTGCGGGAGACACGGTCGGAGATGACCTCGGGCGCGGCGTGGAGCCCGATCAGGATGCCGCTGCGCTGCAGGAGCGGCAGGGCCTTGGGGTGCAGCAACGTGCCGCCGCCCAGCGAAATGACGCGCGGACCGTCGGCCACAAGGTGCTCCAGGGCCTCGATCTCCAGCTCCCGGAAGGCGGCCTCGCCGCGCTCGGCGAAGATCTCGGGAATGGTCTTGCGGTAGCGGGACTCGATCCAGTGGTCGGTGTCCTCGAAGGGGATCTGCAGGAGCTCGGCGACCTTGTGGCCCACCCGGCTCTTGCCGGTGGCCATGAAGCCGGTGAAGAAGATGTTCATGCGCCTGCCTCGGCCAATGCCCGTTCCATCGTGTTCATCAGATGAAATATGTCTTTCTTGAGGCCTGCGCCAGCCAGCCATTTCTGGCAGGCCACCGCGCCCTGCCCCACCAGCATCCCGATTCCAGGGATGACGTGCGCGCCGCGGGTGGCCGCGTCCCGCAGGAAGAGGGTCTCGTGGGGCTTGTAGACGATGTCGCAGGCCACCTGGCCAGGTTCCAGGGCATCGGCCGGAACCGGCGACAGGCCGGGAGCCTCGCCGCTTTCCATGCCCACGGTGGTGGTCTGGATCACGAGCGTGGCGCGCCCCCGGTTCCAGGCGGAAAAGTCGTTCAGGGCGTGGATGCAGGCGTCCGGTACGATCCCCTGGGCCTTGGCGTGGGTGCGGGCGAAGACGTGCACGGAGCGGGGGGAAAAACGGGCCTCGCAGGAGAGGCCGCGGGCGAGGGAACGGGCCGATCCGCCGGCCCCCAGAATGGCCACGTCGCGCCCGGCGATCCATTCCTCGAAGCTGATGGGCAGCAGCTGCGTGCCCTTGCGCAGAGACAGCTGGAAGCCCTCGTAGTCGGTGGAGTCGCCGCACCACAGCCCGTCGGGGCCGCGGAAGAGCGTATTCACGGCCTCGAAGGTGACTGCTGAAGGCAGGAGCTGCCGTCCTCTGGACTTGAGCCAGGCGTACACGGCGCCCTTGTGCGGCACGGTGATGTTGCATCCCAGGAACTGCTGGTCGGATTCCAGCCGTTCTAGAGCCGCGTCGAGGCCTTCGGGAACCACGTCGTGCGTGCGGTAGATCGCTCCCAGTCCCGCATCCAGGAACGCTGCGTTCTGCATCACGGGGGAAAGCGATTGGGAAACAGGATGTCCGAGGAGCAAGGCGATTTGACCGGGCATGGTTTCAAGGTAGCCAATCCGACCGGACCGGCGGCAGCTTGTTGTGAGCCAAATTCCCGCATCCGACCTAGATTTGGGGCATGGACATTCAAGCCAATGGCGAGGACGCGGCCTTTCGTACCCCGATCCTTGCGGAAGAGTTTCCCGCCCACATCTTCCTGACCGGAACCGGAACCGGCGTGGGCAAGACGGTCGCCTCCGCCGTGCTCTGCCGGCTGCGGGAAGCCGAGTACTGGAAGCCGATCCAGTCGGGACAGTTGGAGGACGACACACTGGAGCTCCTGCGCCTGGCGCCCGGTACGGCGGTGCACCTGCCGGCCGTCAGCCTGCGCGAACCCGCTTCGCCGCACCTTTCCGCGCAGCGGGAGGGCGTGAGGATCTCGGTGGAGGAGATCTGCCAGGGCGTCCCCGAGGCCTACTACCTGCTGGTGGAAGGCGCCGGCGGGCTGCTGGTCCCCGTCAACGAGAGCCAGTCGATGGCCGACCTGGCGCAGCGGCTGGCGATGCCCGTGGTGGTGGTGGCCTCCAGCACGCTGGGCACCATCAACCATGCGCTCTTGACGCTGGAGGCGCTGAAGTCCCGGGGCCTTGCGGTGGCGGGCGTGGTGCTGGTCGGTCCGGCCCACGGCTCCAACGCCCGGGCGATCCGCGACCGAGGCGGGGTGCCGGTGCTGCTGCGCATCCCGGAGATGTTCCCGCTGGACGCGGCCGTCATTGACAGATTCTGTCAGGACGTGGCGGCGGGCCGGGTCGCCGACCCTTGCGGGGAGGCGACGCCGGTAGCGGCCTCCGAGCGTCCGGGGGACCTGGTGGCCCGCAACGCGCGCGTCGTCTGGCACCCTTACGCCCAGCACGCCACCATGCCCGACCCGCTGGCGGTGGAACGTGCCCACGGGGCGCTGCTGTGGACGCAGGACGGCAACGAGTACATCGACGCCGTCAGTTCCTGGTGGGTCACGGGACACGGCCACGGCCATCCGGCGGTGGCGCGGGCCATCGCCGACCAGGCCCTCAAGCTCGAACAGGTGATCTTCTCGGGCTGCACCCACGAGCCTGCCGTGCGCGTGGCCGAGCGCTTGTTGGAGAAGGTGCCGGGGCGCCTCTCGCGGGTGTTCTATTCCGACAACGGGTCGACCGCCGTGGAGGTGGCCATCAAGGCGCTGGTGCAGCGCGCCCTGCGCCTGGGCTGCGAACGGCCCCGGGTGGCGGCCTTCGACGGGGCCTACCACGGCGACACCTTCGGGGCCATGGCCGCCAGCGCTCGTTCCCCCTTCACGCGGGAGTTCGATCCTTGGCTCTTCGAGGTCGACCGCCTTCCCAGTCCGGCAGGGCCTTGGCAGGCAGGCTGCGAGGCCGGGCAGGAGAAGGAGCGCGCGGCCCTGGCGGCATTTTCCGCCTGGGCGCAGGCCAACCGCGGCAGCATCGCCTGCGTGGTCATCGAGCCGCTGGTGCAGGGCTCGGGCGGCATGCACATGTACTCGCGCGCCTTCCTGCTTGAATTTGACAAGATCTGTCAGACATACGACGTGCCCTGGGTGGCGGACGAAGTCTTCACGGGCTTCGGGCGTACGGGCAACCTGTTCGCCTGCGACGGCGACCCGGAGCTGCGGCCCTGGGCGGTGTGCCTCTCCAAGGGCCTCACGGCGGGCTTCCTGCCGATGGGCGCCACCTGCTTCCGCGAAGAGGTTTTCGAGGCGTTCCTTTCCCATGACCGTTCCCTGACCTTCTTCCACGGCCATAGCTACACCGCCAACCCCTTGGGCTGCGCGGCGGCGCTGGCGGGTCTGGACCTGTGCGAGGAGCCCGGCTACCTGGAGCGCATGGCCGTGCTGGAAGCCCGCCACCGGGAGCAGTTAGAGCTGCTCGGACAGCGCTTCCCCATCTCCGGGGTGCGCACGCTGGGTGGCATCGCGGCCTTCGAGCTTCCCGACGCGCCTGAAGGGTACTTGGCCAGTCGAGGGCAGCTGTTGTCGCTTGCTTGCCGGGAACGCGGCGCCCTGGTGCGCCCGCTGGGGGACACCATCTACCTCATGCCGCCCTACTGCATCCGCAAGGGGGAGCTCGAACGTCTGTACCGGATCGTCGCGGCGTCCTTGGCCACCTTGTAGGTTGTTGCAACGATATTTTCAGGGGGTTGCGAATCGATGGCGCATCGGGGTGTGCGCATCGGACGAAAATTTGTATTCGTCGTGGATCGATAATTCTTGCGGGCGGTGGATGAGAAGACAATCTTTTATTAAACTATTCAGACGTGTCTGGACGACGTCGCAGGTCGCGGCCATCCTCAGGGGAGACTCATGATTTACAGCAAGCCTTGCATGCACGGTCTTCGCGCCGTCATCTACATTGCCACCCGCAACTCGGAATCCCCTGTTCGTGGTGAGGACATCGCAACTGAGGAAGAACTGCCGCAGCCTTTCCTGTCCAAGATCCTCAAGGTCTTGGCCAGTCGCGGCATCCTGCATTCCGTGCGCGGTCCCGGCGGCGGTTTCAAGCTGGCCCGTTTGGCCAGCCAGATCCGTCTCCTGGACATCGTGGAAGCCATCGACGGCCTGTCCATGTTTGAGGAGTGCGCTCTGGGCTGGAAGAGCTGCCGCGACGAGCAGCCCTGCCCCCTGCACAACAGCTGGAAGCCCATGCGCGAATCCCTTCGCTCCTACTTGGTGGAGACCAGCGTCGCCGATCTGGTGACCTTGGAGACCACCGTCCAGGGCTTGGGAGTGCGCAAGAAGTGACGACGGCGGCCACCGATCTCGCCGTCCTCGCCCAGACCTTGGCCCGACGGACGAGGGAGGCGGCCCGAGCCCTTGCCCTGGTCCCCGGGGAAGTGCGCACCAAGGCCATCCATGCCGCTGCGGATCTCCTGGATGCGCGGTTTGCCGACGTGGTCGCCACCAACGCGCTGGACCTCGCCGCCGGTCGCGAATCGGGTCTTGCTCCCGCCATGCTCGACCGCTTGAAGCTGGACGAGAAGCGCGTGCGCGCCATCGCCCAGGCTATGCGCGAAATCGCCGATCAGGCCGACCCGCTGGGCCGCGTGCTGTCCAGCCAAAAGCGTCCCGACGGCCTTTCGATCCAAAAGCTCTCGGTGCCGCTGGGCGCCGTGTTCATCATCTTCGAGTCGCGCCCCAACGTCACCTGCGACGCGGCGGCGCTGTGCCTCAAGAGCGGCAACGCCACGCTCCTGCGCGGTGGCAAGGAAGCGCGCCTCTCCAACGCGATCCTGGCCGACCTGCTGGGCGAGGCCTTCCGTGCCGCAGGCTTGCCCGAGCACGCCATGCAGCTGGTGCGCGAGACCGACCGCCAGCTGGTCAACGAGCTGCTCCGTTGCGAACGGGACCTGGACCTGGTCATCCCGCGCGGCGGCGAGAGCCTGATCCGCGCGGTGGCCGAGAACACCCGCATCCCCATGATCAAGCACTACAAGGGCGTGTGCCACGTGTTCTTGCACCGGGCTGCCGATGCCGACAAGGCCCGGGTCGTGGTGCTCAACGCCAAGACCCAGCGCCCCGGCGTGTGCAACGCCATGGAGACGCTCCTATTGGATCGCGACCTTCCCGAGGAAACCGGCCGTCGCGTGCTCTCGGAACTGGCGCAGGCCGGGGTGGAGCTGCGCGTCTGTCCGGCAACCTTGGCCAAGTACCCGGAGCTGCCCCTGTTGTCGGCCACAGATGCGGACTGGGACGAGGAATACCAATCCCTTGTGCTGGCGGTGCGCGAGGTCGACGGCGTGGACCAGGCCATCGACCACATCGCCCGGCACGGTTCGGGGCACACCGAGGCCATCGTCACGGAGGGCACCGCTGTGGCCGACCACTTTGTGGCCGCTTGCGACAGCGCCTCGGTGATGGTCAACGCCTCCACGCGCTTTGCCGACGGCGGCGAGTACGGCCTAGGCGCCGAGATCGGCATCTCCACCGACAAGCTGCACGCTCGCGGTCCCATGGGGGCCTTTGACCTCACCACTTACAAATGGGTGGTGCGCGGCAATGGGCACGTGCGCCGATGACCCCGCTGGTCGTGTCCGCAGAAGCGGCCATTGAGCTGCTTGGGGAAGTGCGCTTTGACGACAAGGGGCTGGTGCTGGCTATCGCCTGCGACCATGCCACCTCCGAGATCCTGATGGCCGCCTGGATGAACGCCGAGAGCCTCCAGCTCACGCTCACGACGGGACAGATGACCTACTGGTCCCGTTCCCGCAAGGAGCTGTGGGTGAAGGGGCTGACTTCCGGAAACCTCCAGACGGTGCTGGGCGTGGAACTGGACTGCGACGGCGACGCGCTGCGCTTCCGGGTGCTGCAGGCTGGGCACGCCGCCTGCCACACCAATCGGCGCAGCTGCTTCTACCGCAGCCTTCAGGATGGGAAGTGGGTGATCGCGGACGATCCGGTTCGCAAGCACTGATCCTCAAGGCTCCGACCCCGCTTCCCGGCGGGGTTATCTTTTGACAGGATCTGTCTCAATGACCGGGCAGACGGCGCAGCTGCAGCCCGGTGTGGGACTGGCGCAGTTCCACGGCCTCCGTCTCGAGGTCGGGCAGCTCCTGATCCGCGATCAGCACCACGGCTTCCTCCCGGCACGCGAGCAATGCCTGCAGGAGCTCCCAACGCTCGGGGCGAGGGAGCGCAGACAACGGCTCGTCCAGCAGCCATAGGCTTCCTGTTGCGCAGGCCATGGCCCACAGGCGCAGCCGCAGCCGCTGCCCTCGCGACAGCCGATGCCCTCCGTCCTCGATGACGTGTTCCCAATCCCAGTCGGGCAGGTACGGGGCCACATGGACGGCGTGAAAACGGTCCAGCGGACCGCTGCGCGGAGTGTCCTTCAGGCCGGTCCAATGGCGCAGCGACAGTGGCGGCAGCACGGTTTCCTGGTCGATCCAGTGGATGCGCCCGTTTGGCCAGAGGACTTTCCCGGATGTGGGGGAGAGGTCTGCCGAGCACAGGCGCAGGAAGGTGGTCTTACCGCAGCCGTTGGGCCCGTGGAGCAGGAAGACTTGCGAGGCCTCGGGCCGGAAGTCCAGGGCCTCGAAGAGCGCAGGCTGCCCTCCGTGCGCGAAGGATATGCCTTCCAGCCGCAGCGTCTCAGCGGTGTCGGGGCGGATCCTCGGGGGAGCGGGCCGTTCCAGCAGCCGAGCCCGATGCCAGGCCGGCAGGGCCTTCCCGGCTTCCCGCAGGGGGCGGTAGGCCAGCAGGGCCAGGGTCAGGAAAGACAGGAATTGTCCCAGGCTCAGGCTCGCCGACTTCCACTGGAACCAGGCGGCGGCGCACAGCCCCAAGGAGATCGCGTGGGCCATCACCTCCATCAGGCTCTGGAAGAGCTGCCAGCGCCAGACCCGCACGAAGCGGCGGCGCAGCCGCAAGAGCGACTCGCGCCGGCGGATCCTTGCCAGTCGCGCAAGCAGGCCGCCGGCCAGCGCCTCTGGAAGGCTGCGTACGGCCCAGGCTTCGGCCCTGTGGAACTGGTCGTCGTCCTGCTGCTCGGCCGAGGTCAGTTCCCGCAACTCCTGTCCGCGCCAGCGGGAGGTCAGCGCAAGCACCGCAGCGGCGAAGAGCGCGCACAGGGCCAGGCGCGGGGCGATCCAGGCCATGGTGGGCAGAAGAAGGACGAGAGAGACCAGGCCGGTCCGCAGCTGCATGGTGGCCCGAGTGCCTTGTTCCAGCAGCAACTGGGCCTGCGCGGAGGTCGGTCGGGCCCGGCGCCAGGCGCCGCGGTGGAAATCACTTCCGGCTTCCAGTACGAGGCGCTCCCCGCAGAGATCTCGGGCTGCCCACAGGACCAGACGCAGCCCCAAGAGGCCCACCAGCGGCCACAGCCAGGTCGGGTCCATGAGGCTGGAAAGGTTGCGCATCCACAGCCCCAAGCCGCTTTCGGTCAGGGCGGACAGCAAGGTGAGCCCTCCTGCCAGGCGCCAGAGCCGGCGGGCGCCTGTGCTTTGCAGCCAAGGCGCCAAAATCACGGCAGGAAAATGCGTCGTCCGCTCGAAAGCGTCGCCGGGCGGCAGCAACGGAAGCCGAAGCCCCGCTGGAAATCCGCGCGAGGGCGAGGGACCTTGTTACCGGCAAACAGCACGGTGTCGCGGATGGAGTCGCTGTAGGCTGGGTAGTTGCGGTAGCGGCAAGCGGCAGCAGGGGTGGGGTTGTAGTTCTCGGCGGCTTCCCAAGGGCCACCCTTGAGGATCCGCACGCCGACGAACTTGGGGTCGACGCTGGAGTAGAGCGAATCCACCAGCTCGAACACCGGCCCGGCCATGTTGTGGATGCCCCAGGGGCTCATGCAGCGCGGGTCGCGGGCCAGCAGCCAAGTGGAATCCCCGGAGAAGAGCCCGCAGCGGTCCTTGAGGAGATCGGTCATGTCACCCGTGCCGGTGAGGCTGGCCACCCCGTAGAGCACCGCATCCGAATCCCCGGTGCCTTCGCAGGCGTGCTGCCACTCCCATTCCGTGCACAGGCGCGCTCCCTCGGCAGCGCAGGTCGCTTGTGCCTGGGCAAAAGTGACGCTGGTCAGCGGCCGGAGCGAGGCGTCGGAGTGCGGATAGGTCTCCATGCACACGGTCGGGACCCGGACGGTGTCTCCGCTCTTCTTGATGGTGATGCCTGCTCCCACGGCGGTGTAGCCTGCCGGGCAAACGACGTTCTTCACGCTGGCATCCACCTCCATGGCGAAGGGCAGCTTGGTGGGAGCCTCGGTCTGGAGATTGCCCGACAGGTCCGTCACCAGGAAATACACGGTGTCCCGGCTGCCGGGTTGCATGCTGCTCCAGGTCCAGGTCCAGCGGTTGCTGCTCCAGGTCCAGTTGCCGGAGGCATTTTCCTGTCCCTTGGCGTAGCTGGAGTCGTTGGGAAGTTCCAGCGAGTCCACCCGCCGTCCGTTGAGGATGGCGTGGATCCAGCGGATGTGGTAGTTGGGCTGGGCGTCCCGCAGGGGCTGGCCGCTGCGGGAGAAGCTGTCGGTGGCCGCCTGGAAACTGATCTGGACTTGCGTGGGAGTCACGCCTTGCGAGGCCAAGTCCATCACGCCCACCGGCGGCAGCGAGTCGCGGGTACTGAAGGTCTGGGGGGTGCTGGTGGAGCTGTTCCCAAACCGGTCCACATAGGTGATGAGCAAGGTGTATGTCTGGAAGGGCTGCAGCCCGTGCAGGGACAGGCGCGTGAGCGGGGAATTGATGCTGGCGCTGTCGGTGAGGGAATCAGACCAGTCGGAATTGTCGCCGGGCTGATGGTGTTCGGGAAGGATCGTGCTCTGAGCGTGCCCGACGGATGGGGTGCCGGACTTGAGGCGCACCAGGGCCGTGTCCAGTTGGTAGAGGCCGCGCCAGAGTTTCCAGCGGATCTTGGAGAGCTTGCCGAATTGGTGGGGCACGAAGCGGCTGGTCTGGTCGAAGACGGAATCCCAGGCAAACTGGGCGCTGTCCCAACCGATCTCGCGACGGATGGCCGGTAGTTCGGGAATGTATTCGTCACCCAGGAAGAGGCGGAAGCGGATGGGCTCACCCACGTCGCCGCTGCTGTACTGGGCCCAGACGGTGAACCAGAACTCGCGCGTGATGGGAGCTTGGGTCCCACGGCAACCGGCCTGGCAGGCGGTGGTGCTGTCCTTGAGGTACTTGGTGGGGATGTCCAGCGAGTGCTGTCCTGTCGGCACGATCAGGTAGGGCGAGCCAAGACCTCCCATGGGCAGGTCGGCGCCGTTCACCAGAGACTTGACCTGATCGGACTGCAGGGACTCGAAGAAGACGTAGGTGCGAGTCCAGGCGTCGGTGCTCAGCGGGGGAGTCCACGTGAGCTGCCAGCCGGAAAGGCTGTCGGGCAAGGTCTTCATGCGCACCGTGTCCAAGACCGGGACGTTCAAGGCGGTGACGCTACGGTCCGAGACGAAGGCCGATGGGGGATCGGAGGTGGAACAGTTTTCCAGAAACAAAAGAACTCCCAGGACTGCAATGAGTCCTAGGAGTTTCTTCGAGACTTGGTGAAGGCGCGAAGCCCTCACGGAATCACTCCGCCGCAGCGGGGACGACAGACACCTTCTGGCGCTGGCGGTCGAGACGTTCGAACTTCACGACGCCGTCAGCCAAAGCGAAGATGGTGTAGTCACGACCCAGACCGACGTTGCGACCGGGGTGGAACTTGGTGCCGAGCTGACGGATGATGATGTTGCCAGCGACAACCTTCTCGCCGCCGAACTTCTTCACGCCGCGGTACTGCGGGTTGGAGTCACGACCGTTGGAGGTAGATCCGAGACCTTTTTTGTGTGCCATTTTCTCGCAATCCCTTTCTTAGGCCTGAGCCTTGGCGATCTTTTCCGCACGGGTGACGCGCGGGGTGGTGCCGGAAGCCACGCGAGCCTGGTAGGCCTTGGCGCGACGACGGGCTGCTTCGACGGATGCGCCCGGAGCGCTCTGGTCCACCGAGCCGCAGCTCAAGCGGGTGATGACCACTTCGGTGAAGGGCTGGCGGTGGCCGTTGAGGCGACGCATGCCCTTACGACGCTTGCGACGGAAGACAAGGATCTTGTCGCCCTTGCCGTGGCAAAGAATCTCGGCTTCGACCTTGGCTCCGGCGACTTCCGGAAGACCGATGACGGATGCCTGTCCGTCGTTGAACAAGAGGACGTTCTCGAATGCCACCGTGGAGCCGATCTCGGCTTCGATGGTGGGCAGACGCAGAACTTCGCCGAGAGCGACCTTGTTCTGAAAACCTTTGGCTTGGATGATGGAGTACATGGATTCTTCCTCAAAAGAGACCGGATACAGAGGGTTGCAATTTAGGAAAACCCCTGGATACGTCAATGACTTTTTGCTCCCGAAGTGGAGCTTGACGGATTCTGGCTGTTTCGTAGAAGTCATCGACTCCCACAAGTACAGTATGCAAAACATGGCGATGCACGCCCGACGGACACGCATGCTTCTGTGTTGAACGGAAATGTAGTATACATGAAGGGAATTTTCGGAGAGTTTCAAAAAGATCGCCGAATGTCGAGAAACCCACTTGACGGAAAGTGCCTGCCCGCATAATTTTGATAACCTCAATTTGGCTGATAGCTCAGTTGGTAGAGCAGGCGGCTGTTAACCGCCCGGTCACAGGTTCGAGTCCTGTTCAGCCAGTTTCTTCAGTTCGCGAGGTTGTTTCATGAGTCTTGCACGCATTGCTGAAATGCAGAACATTTTGGACAGCTTGAAGTCCGAATACGAAAAGTTCGAGGTCAAGGGCAATCAGGTTGCCGGGACGCGTTCCCGCAAGTTGCTCCAGGACATCAAGAACATTGCTCAGGATGTCCGCTTGCACATTCAGGAATCCAAGCGTCAGAAAGAGACCGAAGGGACCTGATTCGGTCCTAAGAATTCGCCACTGTAGCTGAGTTGGTTCAAGCGCTGGACTGAAAATCCGGAGTACGTCGGTTCAACCCCGACCGGTGGCATAAAAAGACCTTGAGAGCAATCTTGAGGTCTTTTTGTTTTTGCGCGTGAGAAAAAATAGAGACGACCGGTCTATTTTGCGTATATTCCCTTTTCATGAGCACCGATACGCGCCAGCACATCCTCGCCTCCGGACGGCAATTGGCCGCTGCCAAGGGCTTCGTGGGCGTGGGCTTAAGCGAGATCCTCGCGACCGCCAAGGTGCCCAAAGGCTCCTTCTACCATTACTTCCCCTCCAAGGAAGCCTTCGGGGACGCGCTGCTCGAGACCTATTTCGCCGACTACCTGGAGCGGGTGGATGCCCTGTTTGCCAAGCCCGGCCGCACCAGCGCCCAACGGTTGCTTGCCTACTTCAAGCGCTGGATCGAGACCCAGACCGACGCGTGCGAGGACGAGCGCTGCCTGATCGTGAAGTTGGCCGCCGAGGTGAGCGACCTCTCCGAACCCATGCGCCATACCATGCACGAAGGCACCGAAGCCATCCTCAAGCGCTTGGCCGCCTGCATCGCTCAAGGTCAGGCAGACGGCTCGATCCCCTCCAAGCAGGAGCCTGGCCCTTGCGCCCGCTGGCTCTACCAGGCGTGGCTGGGCGCCTCGCTCCTGGCCAAGCTCCAGCGCAAGCGCGCCCCGTTGGACCTCGCCATGACTCAGACCCGACACCACCTCGGCCTGCACTGATCTTTGTCCCAGCGCAGCTCCTCAAGGACTGCGCTCTTCTTTTGCTCATACACTAGACGACCAGTCTACTCATTCGAAGCCAGGAGAATCATGCGCAACTTCAACGTCTACAACCCTACCCACATCGTTTTCGGCCAGGGCCGCATGGGAGAACTGGATCAGCTGGTGCCCGCCCAGGCCCGCGTCCTGATTTTGCTGGGCGGCGAGAGTGCCCGCAAGACCGGCACCCTGGACGAGGTCAAGGCCGCGCTCGGCTCCCGCGAGGTCTTCGAGTTCAGCGGCATCGAGCCCAACCCCAGCTACGAAACCCTGATGAATGCTGTAGAGCTGGGCCGCAAGGAGCGTGTGGATTTCCTGCTGGCCGTGGGCGGCGGCTCGGTGATCGACGGCACCAAGTTCGTGGCCGCTGCCATTCCCTTCGAGGGCGAACCCGCGACCATCCTCGATGCCTTCGGACGCAACATCATCAAGTCCCTGCCATTTGGTTCGGTGCTCACCCTGCCCGCCACCGGCTCGGAGATGAACAGCGGTGGTGTGGTCACCCGCAAGTCGATCGGCGCGAAGCTACCCTTCTTCAGCCGCACCCTCTTTCCCACGTTTTCGATCCTGGACCCGACCAAGACCTACACCCTGCCTGAGCGCCAGCTGGCCAACGGCGTGGTCGACGCCTTTGTGCACACCATCGAGCAGTACCTGACCTTCGACGTGGGCGGGCTGGTCCAGGACCGCTTCGCCGAGGGGCTCCTCCTGACCTTGGTCGAGCACGGCCTCAAGGCCATCGCCACCCGGGACTACGACGCACGCGCCAACCTGATGTGGGTCGCCACCCTGGCCCTGAACGGACTGATCGGAGCCGGCGTCCCGCAGGACTGGACCACCCACATGATCGGGCACGAGCTGACCGCCAAGTACGACATCGACCACGCCCGCACCCTGGCCATCGTACTGCCCTCGGTGATGCAGGTGCGGCGCGAGGCCAAGCGGGGCAAGCTCCTGCAGTACGCCCAGCGCGTCTGGGGCATCTCCGAGGGCACCGAGGACGAGCGCATCGACACGGCCATCGACTTCACCCGCGCCTTCTTCGAGAGCGTGGGGATCCCCACCCGCCTTTCCGCCTACGGCATCGGGGCCGAGGCCATCGAGCCGATCGTCGCCCAGCTCGAGGCGCACGGCATGGTCGCCCTGGGCGAGCACCGCGACGTCACGCCGGCCGTGAGCCGCCGCATCCTCGAACTGAGCCTGTGAACCGCCCTTACACCGGAGACTTTGATATGACAGATTCCGTCAATCGCCGCATCGTGCTGGCCTCACGCCCCGTCGGCGCGCCCACCGTGGACAATTTCCGTCTCGAGACGGCGCCCGTCCCGGTTCCCGCCGAGGGCCAGGTGCTGCTGTGCGCTCTTTACCTCTCGCTCGACCCGTACATGCGCGGCCGCATGAGCGATGCCAAGTCCTACGCCCCGCCGGTCGCGATCGGCGATGTGATGGTGGGCGGCACGGTGTCCCGCGTCGTGACCTCGCACCATCCCGACTTTCCGGAAGGCACGCTGGTGCTTGGCTACACCGGCTGGCAGGACTACGCTCTCTCCAGCGGCGCCGGACTGGTCAAGCTCGACGGGCTGGAGCAGCCCTCGCTTGCCCTGGGCGTGCTGGGGATGCCCGGCTTCACCGGCTACATGGGCCTGATGGACATCGGTCAGCCGAAAAGCGGCGAGACCGTGGTGGTCGCCGCCGCCAGCGGAGCGGTGGGCTCGGTGGTCGGCCAGGTCGCCAAGCTCCAGGGGTGCCGTGTGGTCGGCATCGCCGGGGGTTCTGAGAAGTGCCGCTACGTCGTGGAGGAGCTGGGCTTCGACGCCTGCCTCGACCATCGCAATGCGGACCTTGCGGCTAAGCTTGCCGCCGCCTGCCCCCAAGGCATCGACGTGTACTTCGAGAACGTGGGCGGCGCGGTCTTCGAGGCGGTGCTCCCGCTCCTGAACCAGGGCGCGCGCGTGCCGCTGTGCGGCCTGATCTCGCAGTACAACAGCACCGGCCTGCCCGACGGCAAGGACCGCCTGTCTTACCTGATGGGCCAGCTCCTGAGGCGCCGCGTGCGCATGCAGGGCTTCATCGTGTTCGACGACTACGGCCCCCGCTACCCGGAGTTCTTCCGGACCATGCACCCGCTTGTGACCCAGGGCAAGGTCAAGTTCCGCGAGGACCGCGTCGCGGGCCTGGAGAACGCGCCCGAAGCCTTTCTCGGACTGCTCTCCGGGAAGAACTTCGGCAAGCTGGTGGTACAGATCGCTGACTGACAGATTCTGACAAATCCTCCCTACACGCAAAGAACGAAGGAACGCTCCATGAACATCCTGATGGTCCTCACCTCCCACGACACGCTTGGCGACACCGGCCACAAGACCGGCTTCTGGCTCGAGGAGTTCGCCGCTCCCTACTACGCCTTCAAGGACGCCGGCGCCGTGCTGACCCTGGCCTCGCCGCTGGGCGGCCAGCCTCCGCTGGATCCCAAGAGCGACGATCCGTCCGCCCAGACCGAGGCGACGCTGCGCTTCAAGGCCGATGCCGAGGGCTTGGCCGCCCTGGCCCGCACCGTGAAGCTCTCCGACGTGAAGGCCGAGGACTTCGACGCGGTCTTCTATCCCGGTGGCCACGGCCCGCTGTGGGACCTGGCCGAGGATCCCGTCTCCATCGCGCTCATCGAGAAGGCCCTGGCATCGGGAAAGCCCCTGGCCGCCGTGTGCCATGCGCCCGGCGTGCTGCGCCACGCCCGCAACCCCGACGGGACCTTCCTGGTGCAGGGCAAGCGCGTCACCGGCTTCACCAACACCGAGGAGGACGCCGTGCAGCTCACCTCGATCGTGCCCTTCCTGGTCGAGGACATGCTCAAGGCAAACGGCGGCGCCTACTCCAAGGGCCCCGACTGGCACCCCTACGTGCAGGTCGACGGCCTCCTGATCACCGGACAAAATCCGGCATCCTCCGAGCCGTCCGCCCAGAAGCTGCTGGAAGCTTTGAAGTGATGGCTCCCTGCTCCTGATGGGAATGGCGCGGCAATCCCGCGCCAGGGATGCCGGCCGCTAGGCCCAAGACCCCGCAGGTGAGGCGAGGAGGCTTGGCAGGCAGCCCGGCCCGCTTCGCTTGACCCATTCCTCCCCGGCCCTCCCAACTTGGGAGGGCGTGGCCATCAGATCAGCGGGAGGCGCCCATCGGATCGATGACAGTTCCTGTCATTCCTCCAGGTAGGTGTAGCCGTAGAGGCCCGAGCGGTAGATGTTCAGGAACTCCTTGCCCTCGGCGGCGGTGATGCGCTTCTCCTTGACCGAGGTGGTCACCCAGGCCTCGATGTCGCGCACCAGCTTCTTGTCGTCGAACTGCACGTACTCCAGCACGTCGGCCACCGATTCGCCGTCGATGATCTGGTCGATCTTCCAGCCATCATTTTCCACGTCGATGTGCACCGCGTTGGTGTCGCCGAAGAGGTTGTGCAGGTCGCCCAGGATCTCCTGGTAGGCGCCCACTAGGTACACGGCGATGTAGTAGTTCTCGTCGGCCTTGATGGGATGCAGGGGCAGGTCGCGGCCGATCTCGTTCTGGCCCACGAAGAAGTCGATCTTGCCGTCGGAGTCGCAGGTGATGTCCTGCAGCGTGGCGCGCACCGTCGGCTCCTCGTTCAGGCGCTGGACCGGCATGATCGGGAAGATCTGGTCGATGGCCCAGCTGTCGGGCAGCGACTGGAACAGCGAGAAGTTGCAGAAGTACTTCTCGGCCAGGAGCTTGTCGAGGTTGGCCAGCTCGAAGGGCGGATGCTTCATGACGGCCGCCTGGCGGCTGACCTTCTGGGCGATGCTCCAGAACAGGCGCTCGGCCTTGGCGCGCGTGGGCAGGTCGATCAGGCCCATCGAGAAGCGGTCCAGCACGTCCTCGTGGATCTGCAGCGCGTCGTGCCACAGCTCCAGCAGGTTGGAGCTGCCGATGCCCTTGAGGATGGCCTGCAGGTCCTTCACCAGGTCGATGTCCTCGGGCGTCACGCTGTGCTGCTCGTCGTTCCAGTAGGCCTGGCTCGCCGTCTCCAGCACGTTGAACACCAGCACCGAGTGGTGGGCCGTGAGGGCGCGCCCCGATTCCGCGATCACGTTGGGATGCGGCAGGCCGTGCTTGTCGGAGGCGTCGGAGATGGTGTAGAGCACGTCGTTGGCGTACTCCTGCACAGAGTAGTTGACCGAGGAGGACGAGGTCGAGCGCGATCCGTCGTAGTCCACCCCCAGGCCCCCGCCCACGTCCACGAACTCCACGGGGATGCCCATCTTGCGCAGCTGGCAGTAGAACTGCGCCACCTCGCGAAGGCCGCCCTTGATCTTGCGGATGTTGGTGATCTGGCTGCCCAGATGGAAGTGGATCAGCTTGATGCAGTCGGTCAGCCCCTCGGCGGCGGCGTACTCGATGGCCTCGATCAGCTCGGAGGCGTTGAGGCCGAACTTGCTCTGGTAGCCGCCCGACTCCTCCCACTTGCCCGAGCCCGAACTCGAGAGCTTGATGCGCAGGCCGATGTTGGGACGCACGTTGAGCTGGCGCGAGAGACGGCCGATGAGGGCCAGTTCGTTGAGCTTCTCGACCACCAGGAAGATGCGCTTGCCCATCTTCTGGGCCAAGAGCGCGAGCTCGATGAAGTCCTCGTCCTTGTAGCCGTTGCAGATGATCAGCGACTCGGGGTTGTCCTGGATGGCCAGCACCGCATGGAGCTCGGGCTTGGACCCGGCCTCCAGCCCGATGTTGAACTTCTTGCCGTGCTCGACGATCTCCTCCAGCACCGGCCGCTGCTGGTTGACCTTGATGGGGTACACGTTGAAGTGCTTGCCCTTGAAGCCGTACTCCTGGGCAGCCTTCTCGAAGCAGTTGAAGATCTGCTCGATGCGGTGGTCGAGGATGTCGGGGAAGCGTAGGAGCACCGGGGTGGCGAGGTCGCGCAGCTCCAGGTCCTCCATCACCTCCACGAGATCGATCTCGGGGCCCTTCTCCTTCAGGGGATGCACCGTGGCATGGCCCTTGTCGTTGATGTCGAAGTAGCGGATGCCCCATCCGCCGATGTTGTAGAGCTCTCGCGAGTCCTCGATTTTCCACTTACGCATGCGTCCATCTCCACGTCTCTGGGAGCGAGTTGCCCGGCAGCACATCGCGTGCGCCGCCCCACCGGAATCCCCGACTCCGATGCGGAGATGCGAATCTAGCAAGCCGCACCCCCCGATCGTGTTGCAAGCTCATTGCAGCGAAGATTTGCCAGCACTCGCGGCTCGCGCATGATCCTGGCGCAGCTCACAATGCGACGACACAACCCACTCACCACGCAGCCTTGATGATGCTATGGAATGGGCGAGGGCTTTAGCCCAAGCCATGCCGGAACATCAAACCCTCCCCGGCTCGCCCTGAAGGAGTTCTTTCCGAGCCATGGAGACGGCACCTTACCGGTTCGGATCGATGGCGCGCAGCTTCTTGGCGTCGTCCTCGCGGGTCCCGGTGCCCTGCTGCGACCTGCCGGACTCGGCCATCTCGTCCTGGCAGCGGCGGTTCATCGCGTCCAGTTCCTCCTGGTTCATCTCGCGGGCCACGCCGGTGGAGTTCTCCACCTTGGCCTTGAGCTCGGACACCTTGCGGCACGAAGGGTAGATCGAGCAGCTCGCGAGGGCCAGGAGCATCGCGCAGGTGAGGATCTTGCCAAGGGTCATCGAGATTCGCTCCGATCAGTCTTATGGGGCATTCAGAACAGGATGCGCCCAAAGGTAGCATGCGAAATCGCTCCATTCCCTACAAACAATGCCTCCCCGTTCAGGGAGGCATTGGCGTTTCAAGACGCTTTTTGTCAGAGCGTCTTGTGCGTCCCGTCGCAGAAGGGAAGGCCGCCCGACTTGCCGCAGCGGCAGAGGTAGACGGTCTGCTTCTCGGTCAGCTCGAACTTCTGCGGGATCAGCCCCGAACCCTTGTGGGCCTTGAAGTCGCACAGGGGGAAGTTCTCGCTCTTGCCGCAGGTGCAGTAGTGGTGCAGGCCGGCTTCGAGCTCGATCGCCTCGGGGCTCTTGCAGTGCTTGGTCTCGGACATGCTCTCTCCTGGTTTGCGTGGACTGTGATTCTACCCATCCTTGCGGACCGATGCCGCATCGAACTTGCCCGCGCGGAAGTCCGCGAAGGCCTGCTGGATCTCGTCGGGCGTGTTCATCACGAACGGCCCGTAGGCGGCGATGGGCTCCTTGAGGGGCTTGCCCGCGATCAGGAGGACGCTCGCCTCCTCGCGCGCCGCGATCCGCACGCCGTCCCCGGCGTTTGCCAGGATCGCCATGTTCCGCTCCGGCACTGAAGCGCCATCGATCGATACGCTCCCCCGGTAGGCGAAGACGAAGGCGTTGTGGCCGGCCGGGAGCGTCTGATCGAACGATGCACCTGCAGGCAGGCGGATGTCCAGGTAGAGCGGCTCGGTGTCGGGGCGTGTGACGGATCCTGTCGTGCCGTGGCTCTCGCCGGCGATCACGCGCACCCGCACGCCGTCCCGGGTCGTGAACTCGGGGATCGCTTCGGGCGGGATGTCGCGGTAGTGCGGCGCGCCCATCTTGGCCTTCGCAGGCAGGTTGATCCAGAGCTGGAACCCCTCCATCAGGCCGCCCACCTGCTCGGGGATCTCGGAGTGGACCAGGCCGCTGCCGGCCGTCATCCACTGGGCTCCGCCCGGCACCAAGAGTCCCTCGTTCCCGGCGCTGTCGCGGTGGCGCATGTGGCCGGAAAGCATGTAGGTGACGGTCTCGAAGCCACGGTGGGGATGGTCAGGGAAGCCGCCGATGTAATCGTCGGCGTTCTCGTTCCTGAAGGCGTCCAGCATCAGGAATGGATCGAGCCGGCGCTGGAGGTCCTGCGTGAGCACGCGGGTCAGCTTGACGCCGGCCCCGTCCGAGGTGGCCCGACCGGCCACCAGCCGCTCGATGCCCCGGCCTTTGACGATTTCTGTCGCATCCATGGCGGATTCCTTCCTAGTAGGTGAGCGCGGCGATCTCGGCCTCGACGGCGGAGAGGGCCTGCGTTGCGGCTTCGGGACTCACGTTGAGCCCTTCGGCGTGGAGGAAGGCCACGTCGGTCAGGCCCAGGAATCCCAGGACGTTCTTCAGCCACGGGGTCTGGGTGTCGTTGGGGGTGTCCTTGTAGTAGCCGCCGCGGGCCAGCACCACGTAGACCTTCTTGCCGGTCAACAGGCCCACCGGACCGGTCGCGGTGTAGCGGAAGGTCACGCCGTTGCGGGCGATGGCGTCGATCCAGGCCTTGAGCTGGACCGGCTCGCCGAAGTTGTAGAGCGGCACGCCGATCACCACCGCGTCGGACTCCTGGACCTGGGCGATGGTCGCGTCGTCCACGGCCACGCGTGCGGCCTGCTCGGGAGTGCGGTTCTCGGCCGGAGTGAAGAGCGCACCCAGGGCGGCGCCGTCCAGCACGGGCTGGGAGGAGACGTCGCGCACGGCGATCTCGGAACCGGGGACCAGGGACGCCAGACGGGCGCTGACCAGGCCCGCCAGGCGGCTAGAGACGGAGGCTTCGCCTTTGATGCTCGAATTGACTTGCAGGATCTTCATGGTCTCTCTCCTTGTTCGTGATTTTGTCGGATTCTGTCTCAGAGCTATGTCAGGATTCGGTGGCAACCGTCGCAGCGGGGCGCACAGTGGTGCGCAGACGGTCGAGCAGGTCGGAGAGCTGCCGGGCGTCGTCCTCGGTGAAGCCGGGATGCGGCACGTCCAGCGCCTTCATTTCCCGGTCGAGGGTCTCCAGCAACGCAAGTCCACCCGGGGTGATGGTCACCTCGACGGCGCGACGGTCGTTGGGACACGAGACGCGGTTGACCAAGCCCTTCTCCAGGAGCTTGTCCACCAGGCGAGAGGCGTTGCTGGACTTGTCCAGCATGCGCTCGGTCAGAAGCTTCACGGTGGCGGGCTTGCCCTTCTGGCCCCGCAGGATGCGCAGGATGTTGAACTGCGGCATGGTCAGGTCGTAGGGCCTCAACTGGGCCTCGGCGCTCACCTCCAACACCCGGCAAGTGTAGAGGACATTGACCACCGCCATCTGCCGAGAGCTTTCCCAATGCGTCTGGTGGATCTCTTCGTCAATCGTCATACCTACAATATATGTTGATACATCTATTGACGCAACAAAAAAATCAGGTATCTGCAAGACGCCTGATTCCAATGCCATTAGGACCGGAACGGGTCAGAACGAGTCGTCGGCGTCCCGTTCGTAGGCCTCGATGATGGCCCGCACCAGAGGGTGCCTCATCTGGTCCGAAGCCAGCAAGCGCACGATGGAGATGCTGTCGATGCCTTCCAGGATCCTGCAGGCGTGCGACAACCCCGAAGCCTCGCGAGGCCCCAGATCGCACTGGCTCTCATCTCCTGTCACCACGGCCCGGGAGCGCGCGCCGATGCGGGTCAGGAACATCATCATCTGCTTGACGGTGGTGTTCTGCGCCTCGTCCAGGATGATGAAGCTGCGCGACAGGGTGCGGCCACGCATGTAGGCCAAGGGCGCCAGCTCGATGGTGCCGTCCTCCATGCGCTCCTTGAACTTGGCCCGAGGCATCATCTCGCCCAGGGCATCGAACATCGGCTGCAGGTACGGAGCGATCTTCTCCTTGAGATCGCCCGGCAGGAAGCCCAGCGACTCGCCGGCTTCCACGGCCGGACGCACCAGCACGATGCGATCGATCTCGCGCTTTTCCAGCGCCGCCACCGCCATGGCGATGGCCAGATAGGTCTTGCCGGTACCGGCAGGCCCCACAGCAAAGGTCAGGCTGTTCTTGGTCACGGCCTGCACCAGATGCGTCTGCCCCACGCTGCGGGGCCGGATGGCTCCACCGCGCGAATCGTAGAGGAGCGGACGCTCCCAGTCGTTGGAAGCGCCTTCCACGGCCAGCTCGCCCAAGCGGTCGTCGTCTCCACCCGCTTCGGCGGCCCGGATCAAGGCGCGCACCGCTTCCACGGCCCGGCGATGGATCTCGTCATCGCCGCCTTCGACCGCCAACAGTTCGCCACGGGCATGCACCCTCACTCCCAGCCGACGCTCGATCTCGATCAGATTGCGCTCACCGTTGGCGAGCAAAGCTCTGCGGACATCCTGCGACACTCCAGGAAACGGAGTGCGCGTCCAGACCGGCTCGCTCAGGTCACTTGGCCTTGGCAGGAGCCGCTGCCGGAGCGGCGGTCTTGGCGGCTGCGGCCGGAACGGCCGGGGTGGCAGCACCAGCAGCTGCAGGTGCTGCGGCAGGCACAGCAGCAGGAGCCGTGACAGCTGGCTTCTGGGGGTTATTCTTGCGCTCCAGGTCGGCTTCCAGCTGTGCCTTCTCCTCACGGAGCTGGGTCAGCTTCTTTTCCTGGGTCTCGGCTTCCTGACGAGCCTTGAGCACTTCCGCTTCCAGCTCGGCCTTCTTCTTGACCGGAGCCTGGGTCGTGCCTTCGGAAGAAGGCTTGGAACCGGCACAACCGGTCAGGACGGCAGAACCGACAAAGGAGAGGCAGAGTGTGACAAGAGCAAGACGACGCATCGCTGGGTACCCCGGAAAGGAAAAGTGATGAACTCCGACAAGTTAGGGTCTAGAGCCCACTCCAGTCAAGGGATTTCACACCGATCAAGCGTTTCCGACCGACAGAAAAGCCCGGCAGGAGACATCCCGTCGGGCCATGGTATGATCATGCCGGGTGATGGCAATAATCAGTAAGAAGGACCTTCGCTCAGGGATTTTTCCGTCACGGGATCCGAAAAGTGTACGTAGACCCAGGTCTGGTAGGCGATCACCACCGGCAGGAACACCAGCACTACGCCCAGCATGATCTTGAGCGTGAGTGGACTGGAGGCGGCGTTGAAGGCCGTGACCGAAGCTGCCGGATCCAGGCTGGAGGCGATAATATTGGGAAACATGCCCGCCACGCCAAAGAGCGTGGCCATCACGATGAACAGGCTCGATGCGCCCCAGGCAGGCCAGAACCGGCCCTTGAGCAAGAAGACTCGCGACGCCACCAGCCCCACCACAGCAAGAAGCGGCAGCGCCAGGAACACCGGGCGGGTGAGCAGGTTCTGCCACAGGCGGGTGGCGAACCAGGTGTGGACCAGGAACGCCACGGCCACCAGCAACGTGACAACCCACAGCTTCGAAGCCGCTTGGGCGGCCCGGATCTGCAATGTGTCGCGAGTCTTGGCCACCAGCCACAGCGCGCCGTGGTGCAGGAACATCACCACGAAGAAGACACCGCCCACCAATCCGTAGGGGTTGAGGAGCGTGAGAAGGTTGCCGTGGTTGATGCCTTCCTTGTCCACGGGGATGCCGGCGAACAGGTTGGCAAAGGCCACTCCCAAGAGCAGGGCCGGTACGAACGAACCGAACACGATGCAGAAGTCCCACACCTTGCGCCACCCGACCGAATCCACCTTGCCCCGGAACTCGAAGGCCACGCCGCGCAGGATGAGCGCGAACAGGAGCATCATCAGCGGGGTGTAGAGTCCCGAGAACATGGTGGCGTAGGCCAGCGGAAAGGCGGCGAAGGTCACGCCGCCGGCGGTGATGAGCCAGACCTCGTTGCCGTCCCAGAACGGTCCGATGGCGTTGATGAAGATGCGCTTCTCGGTGTCGGTGCGGGTCAGGAACGGATAGAGCGTGCCCATGCCCAGGTCGAAGCCGTCGAGCATGAAGTAGACGGCCCAAGCGACTCCCCAGATGGAAAACCAGATGGTTTCAAGCATGACGTTCTCCTCAGGCCTTGCCGGTGTTGGATGTGGTGGGAAGCGTCTCGGGCAACGGCCCCTTGCGGGCATAGGTCCAGATCAGGTAGAAGTCCACGGCGCCCAGGAGCGAGTAGACCAGGAAGAAGGCCCCCAGCGAGGAAGCCACCTGCACGGCGTCGATCTTCGAGACGCCGTGCTCGGTGCGCATCAGTCCGTACACGATCCAGGGCTGGCGACCGACTTCGGCCAAGGTCCAACCGATCTGGTTGGCCAGGTACGGCACCGGGATCATCCACGGCAGGATCTTCAGGAGCAGCGGCTGTCCCTCGATCTCCTTGCGCTTCCAGAAGGCCCACAGCGCCACCCAAAAGAGCAGAATGCCCAAGGCCACCATCAGGCGGAACGACAGGAAGGTGGCCAGCACCGGCGGACGGTCCTGCTTGGGGACGGCCTTGAGTCCCTGGACCTGTCCATGCGGATTGTAATGCACCAGGAAGGACATCAGTCCCGGAATGGGAAGCGCCTCGATGGCGTTCGTCTCGTTCTTCTCGTCGGGCCAGGCGATCAGGTACATGGGCACGTCGTTGGCCGTGTTCCAGTGCGACTCCATGGCGGCCAGCTTGGTGGGCTGGGCCGTGCCCAGGATCTCGGCATTGAGGTGTCCCTGGAACATCTCGAAGACGCAGAAGACCAGCGTCCAGATGGCGGCGACCTTGAAGGACTTCCTGAAGATCGAGACGTGACTGCCTCGGGCAATGTGCCAGGCGCTGATGCCCAAGACGAAGAATCCACCCAGGAGCCAGGCGCCGCCCACGGTGTGCACGTATTCCAGGATGGCGAACTTCTGGGTGATGACGGCGAAGAAATCGGCCAGTTCCGCCCGGCCGTTGCGCATCACGTAGCCCACCGGGTGCTGCATCCAGGCATTGGCCACGATGATCCAGAAGGCCGAGATGTTGGAGGCGATCGCCACGATCCAGATGGCGCCGCAGTGCAGCTTGGGGGAGAGCTTCTTCCAACCGAAAAACCACACCCCGATGAAGGTGGATTCCAGGAAGAAGGCCACGGTGGCCTCCACCGCCAGGAGCGATCCGAAGATGTCGCCCACGAACTTGGAGTACTGCGACCAGTTGGTGCCGAACTGGAACTCCAGCGTGATGCCGGTCACGATGCCGATGGCGAAGTTGATCAGGAACAGCTTCCCGAAGAACTTGGTGGCCGTCTTGTACTCCTCGTCGCCGGTCCTGACGTAGGCCGTCTCGAGGATGGCGACCAGGAACGACAATCCCAGGGTGAGCGGGACGAAGAGATAATGGAACCAGGTCGTCACGGCAAACTGCAGCCGCGACAAAAGGAGTGTGTCCACGAGAGTGTCCTTTCAGGAGGTTTGTGATCGGATAGCTAGGTGGCCGCCTGGACGCGGCGATGGGCCTGGCCGTGGACGGAGTCCCGGGCCAAGTCGGAGATGCGGATGGTTCGGAGATGATTCTCCAATATCTTCGAGGTGCTTGTCCAGATTCCTCGCACCGGGCACGAGGAGGACATCGGACAGGAGCGAGGCTCTTCCTGGCAAGGCGACGGGCACGACGGCCCTTCCATCGCGGCCACGACATCCTGAAGCGTCACGTCACGTGCCGCAGACGCAAGACTCACTCCTCCACCGGCACCTCGGACGGTGTCGAGGATGCCCACCTCGGCCAGTCGGCTGACGATGCGCCGCACGAACGGAACCGGCAGATGCCGTTCGCGCGCCATGTCGGGAATGGACACCCGCACCCCCGGTTCCTGGCACGCCAGATGGAGCACGATGCGCACGGCATAGTCGGTCTGTCGTGGAACGGAAAACATTGATTACTTGGAAGGTAATGTTTGAGCCAAGAGTTTGACAAGGGGTTTTCAGATGGGAAACTCTCCTGTCAGCTCAGATCAACGCATCAACCTGCCCGCTCAATCGACCGGCGTGTTATACCCGAAGGCAACCGATCAAGGCTTCACCGTCAAAACGATGTTCTGGATTGAGAAGGAGCCGGTGGCATTCGTTCTGATAGTGGTTGCATTGCTCCAAGCAACTACTGGTTGAAAACTGAAGGCCTTGACATGCGGCGCAATGCTGATGCTGTCTGAACTTGTGGAATAGAAGGTTTCCTTTCCACAAGCCGGGTCATCAGAGCATTCGCTGCTATTTCCCAACCAACCCGGCATCGCAAAATTGCTCACAGCGATCGTGACCGTCTTCCAGCTTGTCGAGATCAATTGAGCGGGACTACACAGAGCTGCGAGAGCGGAGGCTGCAGCCTTCGAATATGCGGTTCCGTCATCTTCGATTAGAACATTCATATTCATCGTAGCAGTAGCAGAGGACTTTATCTGAAAGGCGATCGCCGTCACCTTCGACAGGTCGTAAGTTCGAAACAGCGAATCGAGTGTGAGATGGAGACCGGCTAGCGTCCCGTAATCTCCGTCCGCTGCATTGTAGACCAGATTCCAATTGAAGGTCAAGACACCGGATGACACGGTGACCTTGGCCGTCGAAGCGGCTCCATGGGTCACGAAATACCCATAGTGGCTACGGATCTGGGCAGAATCCGTCAGCGATTCCGTCAGGTCGAACGCGTAGTTCGATTTGATTACGCTATCTCTTGGCGCAACGACCACGCTGGCTTTCCTAACGATCGTGACCTTGTAGTCGAGCTTGGCGCCGTTGTTGGTCACACCCACCACCACATCGGTCGTGTCCTTGGTCAGATTGACCGATCCAGTGCCCGTGATGGTTGCACCGGTGGCTGCAGTGGCTACGATCGTCTCTGAAGTCGTGCCGGCAGCTACCTCGTCCACATAAGTCTGGACCTTCGGGTCGAAGGTGGGGGAAAGCGTTCCCTTTGCGACCGACAAGGTCTTGAGCAGCGAGTCTACCGACACCTGCTGGGGACGCTTGTAGATGGTGACGACGTACTCCAGCTTGGAGGCAACACCGTTCTTGGTGTTGGTCACCCGGATGATGCTCTTCTGAGTGGAACCGGCCGCCAAGGCCCCGATGGAAGCCGTCAAACCGCTCACTTCAGCGGTTGGATCGGTGGGCTCTGCGCTGAAGAATGCCGCAACCGCATCGTACTCCACGGTGTCGGTGTACGCCAGGATCGACTTGTCGAAAGCGGTATTCAACTTGCCATTGGTGGCAACAAGTGACTTGAGAGTGGTGTCGCGCGGCAACGAAACTGCAGTGCCACCCCAACTGACCGAATACACCACGTTGCTCTGCCATGCATCAAAGGCTCCTATGTCCATGATGGTCGAGACATTGACCTTCGTAGGGAGAATGGTGTCGGCAAGAGCCGCCGGATGGTTCATGACGATGCCGATGGCCGCATCATATGCGGGACTGGCAAGCGTGGGAATGGAGCCGTCCAAGGTGTAGTGGATCGACTGGCCCTTGCCCAAGACCGCATCCTTGAGCTTCAGCACATACGATGCCGCCGTGACCCTGCCCACAGGAACCGCTTCGGCCGCCACCGGAGCTGTGTTGGCAATGACAGGAGTCGCGCTAGCCAGATCTAGCCGCAAGGTGCTGTCAGAGGCATTGGCATCCGTCGTGACAGTCGTATCGATGACCCAGTTGTAACTGAGCGACGCATTCTTGCCAGCCAAGGTCAGCCGGAAGCTGGAGCCCTTCTTGACCTTCTTCTTGAACGACAAGGAGTCCTTGATGAACACCACGGAATCCTTGACCGTATCAGAGATTCCGGCTGGATCGACGATCAAGGAACCACAGACGTACGAAGTGCCCGCAGGCAGATTCACGCCTTGCCAACTCGTGGAGATCGTCAGATCCGAGCTGGCGGTCACCAGTCCTGGTCCTGCCACCAGGGACACCAGGTTCTTGTCCGGCGTCGCATTGCCGTTTGTCAGCGTACCAGCACCCGACCACACCACCGTGCGGTCGGTCTTGGAAACATGGCCGGTCAGCGTGAGCAGCACGTCCCCGGAAGTCGGAATGTGGATGTCCACGGAATGCGCCGTGAAGGTGGTCTCGGCACGAGCGACCTCGATGCCGTTGCGAGTGGCAACCGCAGAAACCCACCCAGCTTGGGCAAGCTGATCGTCGGTCAGAGCGCCAGCCTCTACGCGAAAGCTGGCATTCCACCCGTTGTCGTGTGGCGCAGTCGCTTGTGCATTCTCCCCGTTGCAGGACCACAGACCCAGCACAGAAACCAACAGGATGGCTGCAGAAAGAAGCTTGTGCATGATCACCACACCACCTTGGAAGTCCAACCGGTTTCGTTGCTTGGCGAGCCGGTCGTTCCTCCGCCATTTGCCACAGCCGCGCTGGATGACTTCGATCCGCTCAACAGCACGGCGGCAGCGGCACCGCCAAAGCGACACCGCCTGCCACCCACCAGCCCCAGGAACTGCCGGAAGGCTTCTTGGAAGCGGCATCGGATTGCGGCTTGGGCGCTGGAGTCGCGGTCATCGTGGCATCGGGCTTAGGGGCAAGGGGAGAGGGGGCCAAGGCCGACGAGGTGACCGGAAGCGGTGCAACTGCTTTGGCCGCAGACGGAGCCGGGGAAACCGCAGCAGCCACCTCCGTCGAAGCGCTTGTCTTGCCGACAGTCAATTCCTGGGCCAGGGTCGGCAGAACGCTCACCACCACTTCGTCGATCTCACCGCGCTGCACCTTGCGGGAGGTAGCCATGACCTCACCCGTCTTCACATCCACGGTGCGCACCATGATCGAAAAGGAGCTGCCCAGCTTGCCCACGGAGCCCACGACCATCTGCTCGATGGACAGAAGCTTTCCGACCTGCACCGCGCATTCGCTGCCGTCGCACGCACCGCTCTGCTGGAATCCCTGCTCCTTGAGGATGCTTTCCATTTGCGAACGCTCCATCACCCGCACCTTGCCGGTCTTGATCAGTTCGTCGGCAAGGCCATCCGTGATGGCCTGCGAAGCGGCGGCGTCCAAGCCTGGTCCGGATAGCGGCATCACCGCAATGGTGGGAATCCTTCGCTCCTGCGCCTGCGCCAAGGCCAATGGAAGCAATGCGATCAAAAGCATCTGCGTGACGAATCTTCGGGCCGAGGGCTTGCCAATGTTGCGCATGGATCCAAGGTAGCACATTTCCTGGAACATCCAATCTTCCTATCGGCTCCCAACCTCTCGCAGCGGATCCGTCACCATGGCCTTGCTCAGGAGCTCCGGCAGCAGGATCGGCTCCTTCCCCGGCAGCACCAGCAGGTTGAACGGCACCGCCTGCCGGCCGTAGCCCGCCATCCAGTTCCCGAACACGCTGTCGCGTCGGGTCCAGTCGGCTTCCAGGACCACCAGCTTGTGCGAGGCGAACACAGCTTCCACCTGCGCATCGCGAAGCACCCGTGCCTTGTTGACCTTGCACGAGAGGCACCAGTCGGCCGTGCCATCCACCAGCACCGGTCGTCCTGCCGCCTTGAGAGAATCCAGACGCGCCGGGGTGAATGGCATCCAGATCACCTTCGAGGCAGGCTCCCGGAGCTGCGACAACCACACGGCTCCGGCCATCGCAAGCACCAAGCCCAAGGCCAAGGTCCGCTCTGCGCCACGGCGCATCGAGCGCTGCGCCCAGCCCACCGCACTGGCCAAGGCCGCGATGCCCAGCAGCACGAACTGGAAGCGAAGATGCGCCCCGCGCTCCATCTGGGAACCCAGCACCCACAGGAGCCACAAGGCCGTGGCGAACATGGGAAGCGACAGGATCCGTCGCAACGTCTCCATCCATTCGCCAGGGCGCGGCAGGAGCTTGGCAAGCCTAGGCGCCGCAGCAAGCAGCAGGTAAGGAGACGCCAACCCCAGTCCGATGGCAAGGAAGATGGCGTAGACACCGTAGACCGGTTGCGACAGCGCGACACCCACCGCGCTGCCCAGCACCGGCGCGCTGCAGGGAGTGGACAAGGCCACGGCCAACAGCCCTTGCAGGAATTCTCCCACCCACAAGGAATGGTGCTGCGACAGCGCCACCCCAGGCACCCGGAATTCGAAGAGACCCAGAAGATTGACGGCAAAGACCGTCATCAGGGCTGCCAGGAAGGCCACGTAACGCGGCTCCTGGAACTGCGCCCCCCATCCGGCCGTCAAGCCGGTGGCCTTGAGCGCCACCACGGTGCTTGCCAACAGCAGCAGTCCCGTCAGGATTCCGGCCGCCGTGGCCAGTCCTGACAGGCGCGCCATCTTGGACTCTTCCGCAGAAAGGCGCGTGAGCGAAAGCGCCTTGAGCGCCAGCACCGGAAGCACGCAGGGCATCAGGTTGAGGATCAATCCTCCGACCAGCCCCAGGAGCAGAGCGACCCAGAGCCCCGTACCGCTCGTAGGCGCCCCGACAGGAGGAGCCGTTCCCCAGCCCGCTTGCAGCGAGTCCTGCCAGCGCAAACCGCCGACTCCGGCGGCTGCCAGGAAGCGGACGGTGTCGGGAAGCGAATCGGCAAGCGAGGTCGCAGCCACGCCCAGCCAGAGCGTGTCCCCGCTGATTCGGGGAGCCAGCGCCTGTCCTGCCCGCCACTCGGGAGACGGAGCCACGTAGAGTTCCCCTTGCCCGCTCTTGGCACCCGGGAAACCGATCCACAATTGTGCGGACGTACGCAAACCGGAAAGCCGCGCCACGGGGCGTAACCCTCCGACTTTCGGGAGTCGTCCCAACAATGAACCCAATCCGACCGTGTCCATCGTCTCGGCCGTGAGCACCAGCTTGCGGGGCAGGCAGGCCTCCTTGCAGACCAGGAACTTCACGACCAGGGAATCGCCTTGCTTCCACACCTTGGCGTTCACGGGAAACGTGACCGAATCCTCGTAGGCAAGCGACAGCACGTCTCCGCCCAGATCGAAGCGCTTGGGCAACGGGAACGAAAGCCGTGCCGTGTCCTGCCCGATGCGCAACTCGGGCGGATAGCCCGCATCGCCAGGGTGCAGCCAATAGACGTGCCAGCCCGGCTTGAGATCCAAATGCAAAAGCCCCTGCACGGCAGCAGAGGCTTGGGAGAACTTGCGAACGGTCACCGTTCCTTCAGGGAAGCTGGTGGCGGCCGAGGCATTGGTTAAGCTGAAAGCCCCAAGCCCCGCCAGGGCCAAAGCCCGAAGCGCGGCTTTCATGATCAAGCTCCGAAGCGTGCGGGAAAGATCAGGGCCAAGATGGTCAGGATGCCGACGATGGCCACGGCCCAGGAGAGCAGCGGACGCACGGCCACGGGTGCACGGGGCGTCTCGGGCTCGGCCCACAGCACCACGGCCAGACGGACGTAGTAGACGGCACCCACCAGCGCCAGCACCAGCAGGAGCGCGGCAAGCTTCCACTCGCCATTGCCCACCAGCGAGGCCAGCACGTTGAACTTGGCAAGGAACCCGGCGGCAGGCGGGAAGCCGGCCATCGAGGCCAGCCCCACCGTGGCCACGGCACCCAGCAAGGGATTGGCCTTGCCTGCACCGGCCAAGGCCTGCAGGGTGTCGCCCTCGTCGTTCTTGCCCGTGAGGGCCGACAAGCAGGCCAACACCGAGGCGGTGCCCAAGGCGTAGGTCGTCAGGTAGAACCAGAGGTTCGAGAGCTCGGCTCCCCCAGTGGGGCTCATGCCGGTGGGGATCAGGGCGAAGACCAGGAAGCCGGCATGCGACACCGACGAGAAAGCCATCAGGCGGCGGGCGCGGCGCTGTCCGAGTCCCGAAAGCGCGCCGATCACCACAGACATCACACCCAGGATCACGAAGACCTGGAACATGCGCTGCGGAAGTTCCGTGGGAAGCACCAGCCACGACTGCCAGAGGCTGCCCAAGGCCACCAAGCTTCCGATCTTGACCACGGCGGCCATGAAGCCGGTCACGGGTGAAGGCGCTCCGGCGTAGGCATCCGCGCTCCAGAAGTGGAACGGAGCCACACCGGCCTTGAAGAGCAGCCCGATGGTCATCAGGAAGGCGCCCACGTAGAAGAACACGTCGCGGCCAGGCAGCGGGAAGCCGCCGAACTGGGTCGTTCCGGTGGCACCGTACACAAGCGCCGCCCCGTAGAGGAACACGGCCGAAAAGACCGCGCCCATCACGAAGTACTTGAAGAGCGCCTCGGCTCCCATCTCGTCCTTGCGACGCAGTCCCACCAGCGCGTAGATGGGCAGGCTTGCCATCTCCATGCCCAAGAAGAGCGCCAAGGTGGAGGTCGCCATGGTCATCAGGAGCACGCCGGCCGTGGCCAGAAGCATGAGCACATAAGGCTCGCCGCCGGGGAAGTCCTCTTCACCCAGCTTCTGCTGCAGTCCCACCAATCCAAGGATGCTGCAGGCCAGCACCACCAGGCCCATCAGGGCGCGGTGGGAGTCCAAGGCCAGGATCCCGTGCCAGGAACCTTCGCAGGTGAGTGCGTAGGAAGCCATGGTCAGAAGCGCCGTGACCACCGTCACGGGAGGCAGGAACTTGTGCTTGTTCTCGCGTCCCATGAACGGCTCGGCGACCAGCGCGATCATGGAGCCGATGGTCAGCACCAGAAGCGGCAGAAGGAACGGGAAGAGTTCAGCGGCCGGTAGCATCGGCAGGCTCCTGGGTGGGCTTGTGGCACTGCTTCTGGGCAGGGCACTTGATGGGGCAGGCGGAAGCGGCGAACTTGCCGGTCCAACCCTTGTAGAGTTCGGTGTCGATGAGACGAGTCACGGGAGTCGGCCAGAAGCCAAGCACCACCAGGCCCGCGATCAATGGCAGGATGGCGAAGACCTCGCCGGTGGTCACATCGGTGTTGCCTTCCTGCGGAAGAGCTGGCTTGCCGAACAGGAGCTTCTGGACCATGCGCAGCGCATAGGCCGCCGAGAGGATCACGCCCAAGCCGCCCAGGAAAGCGGCGCCCGGACCGTTGCTGGCCCACAAGGCCTTGAGGATCAGGAACTCGCCCACGAAACCTGCCGTGCCGGGAAGACCGACGGCGGCCAGCACCAGGCAGACCAGCAGCACGGAAAAGACCGGAGAGGTGGTGGCCAAGCCACCGAAGTCGTCCAGGTGACGCGAACGTTTCCAGCGCTCGGCGTAGCCCAGCACCAGGAAAAGCCCACCGGCAGAAAGGCCGTGCGCGACCATGAGGATCATCGCTCCTTTGATGCCTTCCGGAGCGAAGGTGAAGACGCCCGCCACCACTAGGCCCAGGTGGCCCAGGGAGGAGAAGGCCATCAGGCGTTTGAAGTCGGACTGCGCCAGAGCCACCAAGGCGCCGTAGATCACGGCAAGCAGGCCTGCCAGCACGAACCATCCGGCGTACTTGTGCGATTCCACCGGAAAGAGCGGGATCACGAAGCGCAGGAAGCCGTACACGCCGATCTTGGCCATGGCGCCCGACAGGAGCGCCACCGTACCGGCCGGAGCCTCGGCGTAGGTGTCGGCCTGCCAGGAGTGCAGAGGCAGGAGCGGCGTCTTGACCGCAAAGGCCACCACCACGGCCAGGAAGAGCGTCAGGGCCAGGGTCGGAGGCAGCATCCCGAAGTTGGAGATCAGTCCCATGCGGGACGACAGGCCGGCCAAGTCACTGCCGTGCCCAATGGCCGCCAGGAAGTAGAGGGCGATCATCAGGGGCGCCGAGCCCAGGGCCGTGAAGATCACGAACATCAGGCTTGCCTGCTTGCGGCGACGGCCTCCGAAGCCTGAGATCAGGACGAAGGACGGCACCAGCATGGCCTCGAAGAACAGGAAGAACAGCACCATGTCGGTGGCCAGCAGGCTTCCGAAGATGGTGCCCTGGAGCACGAAGGTCCAGACGGCGAACTCGCGCATGCGCTCGCGCACCAGGCCTCGGCTGGCCCACAGCGCTGCCGGCGTGAGCCAGGCCGCCAGTTGGATCAGCCAAGCCGAAAGGGCATCGGAGCCGAGCTGGAAGCGCACCGGAGCCGCGATGCCGGGGATGCGGAACCAGTCCACCGCCTCGGTGGCGCAACCGCCGCACAGGACCAGCGGGAAGGCGGCGGCCGCGACCAGAAGGCTCAGGAACAGCGCCAGGCGGCTGGAGGACTGTCCCTCCTTGCTGGAGCCGAACGCCAGGAACAGGGCCGCAGCAAACGGCGCGGCCAGTAGCAGAACGAGATGCATTACCAGGCTCCCAACAGGAAGTAGGCGATCAGCAGGACCAAGCCGGCCAGGCTGACACCCAGGTTGACGCGCAGGCGCGGACGCTGGAGGGCACGGACGGCCTCACCCAGCAGTTCCACCAGGAATTGGAGGAGGGCGATCAGGCCGCCGAAGACCACCGTCTGCACGATCTTGTCGCCGATCCACGAGAGCGCCTTGGTGGGCAGGATGACCAGCGCGTGCAGGTAGTCGAACAGGTAGGTCCAGTGGGCCCCGAAGCCCTTGGGAGCCGAGGATCCGACCGCCTCGACCTTGGCGTTGCCGCCCCAGATCTTCCAGGCGGCGGACGCACCGACCAGGGCCGCCAGCGTGCCGACGGCGGCGAACAGCATCGCCGAGCCATGGTGTTCCTCGCCGCCATGGGCCAGTGCCTGCTGGGCAGGTCCCAGCACCGGCTCGAGCATTTGACGGAAACTGTCCATGCCGGGAATCATGCCGGCCCAGAAGAAGCCGACCGTAAGGGCACCCAATCCCAGCACCAGAAGCGGAAGCGCCATGGTGAGCGGGGCCTCGTGGGCATGGGCGGCGGCGTGCTCGTCGCGGCTCCTGCCGAAGAAGGTCAGCACCATCAGGCGGGTCATGTACAGGGCCGTGACGACGGCGCCCAGGAGACCGAACGCGTAGAGGAGGGGAGAATGCTCGAAGGCTTTCTCCAGGATCATGTCCTTCGACCAGAAGCCAGCGCCCAGGGGCAGTCCCAGGATGGCGTACCAGCCGGCGGCCATCACGGCGAAGGTCAGCGGGAGCTTCTTCGCGAGTCCGCCCATCCTGCGCATGTCCTGCTCGCCGTGGATGGCGTGGATGACCGAGCCCGCACCGAGGAACAGGGCGGCCTTGAAGAAGGCGTGGGTGAACACGTGGAACAGGGCGCCGTCGAAAGATCCGATGCCTGCGGCGACGAACATGTAGCCCAGCTGCGAGACGGTCGAGTAGGCCAGTACCTTCTTGATGTCGTTCTGGAAGAGGCCTGCAATCGCCGCCCACAGCGCCGTGGCGATGCCGATGCCGGTGATCACCGACATCGTGAGCGGGGAAAGGACGAACACGCTCGACAGGCGCGCCAACAGGTAGACGCCCGAGGTCACCATGGTGGCCGCGTGGATCAGGGCCGACACGGGAGTCGGGCCCGCCATGGCGTCGGGAAGCCAGGTCAGCAGCGGGATCTGCGCGCTCTTGCCCGTGCAGCCCAGGAAGATGAGCAGGGTCGCGGCGGTCAACAGACCGGCACCGGTGCCCGTGCCCAGCAAGCTGATGTGGGCGGCGTCGCGGAACCAGGCCGTGATCACCGAGTACTCAAGGCTGGCTTGCGACCCCATCAGGCTCATCAGGGCGAAGGTGCCCAGCAGGAAGCCGAGGTCGCCAGCGCGGTTGACCAGGAAGGCTTTGCGCGCCGCATCGCCGTTGGCGTGGTCGTGGTGCCAGAACCCGATCAGGAGGTAGGAGCAAAGGCCCACGCCTTCCCAGCCGATGAAGGTCATCAGCATGTTCGAGCCCAGAACCAGCACGATCATGGAGGCCAGGAACAGGTTGAGGTAGCTGAAGAAGCGCGCGAAGCCGCGATCCTCCGACATGTACCCGATGGAGTACAGGTGAATGAGCGTGGCGATGCCCGTGATGAACAGAAGCATCATGGCTGTCAGGGAATCGAAGGCGAAGCCGAACGAGACCTTGAAGCTGCCTGCGTCGATCCAGGTCCAGGGGGCCTGGGTGAACACCTCGCCGGGATGGAGGCGAAGCGCCAGCAGCAGGGCCAGCACGAAGGAGCTGCCCGAGGCCAGCGTGCCCAGGAATCCCGAGAGCGGACGGCTAGGACCCTTTTCGGTGCCCGAACCGGCAAGCGAAAGGGCTCCGTTGACGATGGCGCCCAAGAGCGGCAGGGCGGGCAGGAGCCAGAGAAGATTGTGGAGCTGGTTCACGTTTTATTCCTTCATCCGGGAATAGGCGTCCGAATCGAGGCTTTCGCGCGTCCGGAACACCAGGATGAGCATGGCAAGGCCCACGCAGGCTTCGGCGGCGGCCAGGGCGATCACGAAGACCGGCACGACCAGGCCGTCGTTGGAGGCGACCCCAGGAAGGGTCCGGGAGAAGCCCACGAACGAGAGGTTGGCGGCATTGAGCATGATTTCCACGCCCATCAGGAGGAAGAACAGGTTGCGGCGCGTGAGGGCGGTGGCAAGCCCCAGCCCGAAGAGCGCCAGTGCCAGGAACTGCACCTGGAGAGCGTCGATGCCCATCATGCCTTGTTCTCCTTGGTAGTGTCGAGATCGCGCTTGGAAAGCAGTACGGCGGAGACCACCGCGCCCAGCAGCACAAGGCTCACCGCCTCGAACAGCACGACGTAACCGGTGGAGTTGGCGAACAGCAGTTCGCCGGTCTTGTCCACGGTGCCCCGGACGGCACTGGCCGCATTGGACAGATGCTGTCCTCGGAAGGTGCGGGCAAGCACGGCCACCAGGGCCGCAGGCACCAGCAGCAGCAAAAGACCGGTCAGGTCGAAGCGCGGCGTGTGGTCATCCTTGGCCCCGCCCAGCACCATGATCACGAAGACCAGCAGCATGATGATGGCACCGGCGTAGACCAGCACCTGCAGTACGGCCAGGAACGGCGCGTGCAGGATGGCGTAGATGCCCGAAAGGGAGGTCATCAGGCCGATCAAAGCCATGGCGGCATTGATGGGATGGCGAGCCAACAGCACGCCGGTCGCGCAAGCGAGGGCGATGACCGCAAACAGGCCGAAGTAGATCTGCGCTAGGTGTTCCATCAGTGTCCCGTCCCCCCTGCCCACTCGGTGCGGGCCTGGTCATTGAGCCGACCGCCGGGAGCCTTCTGGCTCTGCTCGTCGTCTGCCGGATAGTCTGCCGGATTCCAGTCCAGCAGGCTGTTCATGTCCCGCACGAACTTGTCGCGGGAATCCGCGACCACCGCGACATTTTTTGTGTCCATGCGGATGGCATCCACAGGGCAGGCCTCTTCGCACAGGCCGCAGAAGACGCACACCAGAAGATCGATCTCGAACTTCTTGGGCTTCTTCTCGATGTGCCCGTCCTTGGCTTCCTCGGCCTCGATGCTGATGCAGCGGGCCGGGCAGGCCGTGGAGCACATGAAGCAGGCCACGCAGCGCGGGTCGCCGTCCGGGCGCTTCATCAGGCGATGATGCGCCCGGTAGTTCTGAGGGATGGGAATGACCTGTTCCGGGTACGAGACGGTCGGAAGGGTCTCGTGCTGGAAGAAGCCGCGCACGAGGTGCTTGGCCGTGCCGTAGAGCCCCTTGGCGGCTTCCACCAGGTATGCCTTCTCGACGAGGGTCATCTCCCGCCGTTCGATCACCTTAGCCATTTATCGGCCTCCCTGCAGGAGCTTGGCCACCAGCGCGGTGACCACGAGGTTCACCAGGGCCACGTTGAGAAGGATCTTCCAGCCCAGCGACATCACCTGGTCGTAGCGGAAGCGCGGCAGGCTCCAGCGCACCCACACCCACACCCAGCAGAACAGGAGCGCCTTGGCAAACAACACACCGAACTGGACAAAAGCTGTCAGCAAGCTGGTCCAGAGAGGATAGATGGCCTCGCCACCGACTAGGGTCGTGGAGGTCTGGATCAGCAGTGCGGAAAGGACCGCAGCAGCCAGGAGAGCGGCGCCGATCGCACCGAAGATCACTCCCGTGACCGCGTATTCGCGGGCATGGGCGACCTTGTCGGTGCTGTTGGTCTTGGCGTAGATCGCGGCCCAGCGGCGCAGCAGCACCATCAGACCCAGGGCGGAAAGTCCGAAGACTCCCAGGATCGCAGCGATCACCAGTCCCAGATGCGCCTTCACACCCTCGGTGTGGAGCACCGGCACGTCGTAGCCGCCCAGGAACATGGTGGCGATCAGGAGCGAATTGATCACGATGTGCGCGTACTCGCCCATGTAGAAGAGGCCGAAGCGCATGCCCGAGTACTCGAGGTGGTGACCCAGGATCTCGGGCTCGCCTTCTGCCACGTCAAACGGCGCGCGACCGGTCTCGGCGATCAGGGAGATCACGTAGATCACGAAGGGGATCGGCTGGATCAGGACGCCCCAGTAGTGGGATCCCTGCCAGGCCACGATGTCCGAGAGCCGGAACGACCCGGCCAGGAGGAACATGCCCAAAAGCGAAAGGCCCATCGAGACCTCGTAGGAGATCATCATGGCCGAGGCACGCAGTCCGCCCAGCAGCGCGTACTTGGAGTTGGACGACCAGGCCCCCAGCACGGTCCCGTAGACGGACAGGCCGGAAAGCGCGAAGACCACCAGGATGCCGCCGTCGGCGTCCAGGATCTGGCCGGGGATGCGGTAGATGCTTCCGCCCCACTCGAACACGATGGGAGCGCACCACGGAAGCAAAGCCGGGGTCATCACCGCGATGGCGAAGGGGATCATGGGGGCGACGATGTAGTACCACTTGTGCGCGAACTTCGGGACGATCAGCTCCTTGGTGAAGAGCTTGATGCCGTCGGTCACGTTGTGCACGAAGCCGAACAGCCGCAATCCGCCGAAGAACGGAACCGACACGCGGTTGGGTCCCACGCGGTCCTGGATCAGGGAGGCGCCCTTGCGCTCCATGAAGATCATGATCGGGATCATGGTCAAGGGCACGAAGACCAGCAGCAGCTTGCCTACGGTGAATGCCCACTCGAGCGCGTTCATGCGACGGTCTCCAGCTGCTGGCCTTGGCGGCCAATGGTTCGATAGGTCAGGGCGGCCAAAGCCGGGGCCTTGGCCTGAGCGGCCTTCCAGGCGTCGATCTCGGAGCTCCAGCGCTCGCCCGCCAGGCGGGAAAGCAACTGCCATGCCGGTTCCAGGCGCTCGTCTGGAGCGACTGGAGCCGCCTGCAACAGCTGGATGCGGCCGTTGCAGTTGACCATGGTGCCGCGCACCTCGGCCCAGGCGCGGATGCCGATGGACAGCGTGGCCTTGGCGGTGCTTGCGTTGGTCCACGGGGAGAGTACGATGCGCTGGGCGATGGCCTCCAGGCTGCGTGCCTTCTCGGGAGCCGCTCCCCACAGGTCGTTGTGGGCCACCAGCAGGACGTCGAACTCGCCGGCCCGGCGGGCCAGCTCGTCGAGGTTGTCCTGGATGCCCAGGAGCGACACGCCCTTGCGGTTGGCGACGGGATCGCCGGAACGCGCGATGCCGTCCGGGGTTCCCACGGCAAGCCACGATCCGCCGAACACCTCGGCCTTGGCGCCCAGGTGGGCGGCCAGCGCCAGGAGCCCTGCGTTGTCCTCGTTGGTCAGGTGGCCCGAAGCCACCAGGGCGACCTTGCGGGCCTTGGACAGGATCTGTCCGGCCTTGGCGAAGGCCTCTTCAAGCGCGATGTCGTGCCCGTCGGCGCGTCCGCGGACCAGACGGTTCTCGGAGAGGGCCTGGTAGGTCAGGCGCGAGGCGTTGGAGATCCAGGACTTGTTCACGGCGGCGTTGCGGCGCGGCATCAGGCGCGCGACCTTGCCCTCGTGGTGGTCGATGGTGACATTGGCGCCCAGTGAGTCGTCTGGAACGACAGAATCCGTCTTTTTCAGGAACCACACGCGGCTCTGGAAGCGGAAGTGCTTGGCGGTGAGCGCACCCACCGGGCAGATGTCGGTGACGTTGAGGTCGTAGGCGTGGTCCAGCGGCATGCCGGGGAAGGTCGTGATGTAGGCCCGGTCGCCGCGATCGGCGATGTAGAGCTGCTCGCTGCCTGCCACGTCGCGCATGAAGCGGGTGCAGCGGTCGCACAGGATGCAGCGCTCCTCGTCCAGCACCACGGTGGGCCCGAGGTCCACGTGCTTGCCGCCGCGATCCTGGCCCTTGCTGTCGGTGAAGCGGTGGTCGGGATTGCCGTGGTAGGCCTTGCCGATCTCCTCGCGCATGCGGCTCTGTCCGCCGCCGGTCTTCATGAAGTTCTCCTGGAGCGTGCACTCGCCTGCCTTGTCGCAAATCGGGCAGTCCAAGGGATGGTTGGCCAGCTGGAACTCCATCACGGCCGAACGCGCCGCCTTGACCTTCTCGGAGGAGCGGTCGGTGGCCACCTTCATGCCTGCGCGCACCGGGGTGTAGCAGGCGATGGCAAGGCCGAGTCCGCGCGGTCCGTCGGTCTCGATCATGCACTGGCGGCAGTTGCCGGCCAACGGAAGATCGGGGTGGTAGCAGAAGTGCGGCGTGTCGATGCCGATGGTCTTCAGGGCCTCGACCAGGTTGGTGCCGTCGGGCACCTGCACGTCGACGTTGTCGACGTTGATGGTGACCTTGGGGGTGTCAGGACCCGGCAGCACCGGGAAGTGATAGGAATTGCTCATTTACCAGAAGCCTCCCGGCCGGAAGTGGGCATCCACGCGCGGTTCGGACCGCTTGGGGTTCTTCGCCACGACCGCCTCGAACTCGGAGCGGTACTTCTTCACGAAGTTGATGATCGGAGCGGCATCGGCAGCCGAAAGCGGACAGATGGTCGCACCGTTGAATTTGTTGGCAAGGTCCACCAGCATGTCCAGGTCGCCGTCGCGGCCGTGGCCATCCACCACGGTGTCCAGCAGGCGGTCGGCATAGCCGGTGCCGTCGCGGCACGGGGTGCACTGGCCGCAGGACTCGTGCGAGTAGAAGTGGGTCAGGCTCTTGAGCATGCCCACCACGCTGCGCGTGGTGTTGAAGGGAATCACGGCGCCCGAACCCAGCATGGTGCCGGCGGCGGCCATAGCCTCGTAGTCCAGCGTGACCTTGCGGGTCTCTTCGGGGGTGAGCACCGGCGTGGAGGACCCGCCCGGGATGCAGCCCTTGAGCTCGCCCACCAGGCCTTGGCAGTACTCCTCGCCCTCCAGCAGCTCCATCATCGGAGCGCCCAGTTCGATCTCGTAGACGCCGGGACGCTTCACGTCGCCCGAGACCGAGAACACCTTGGTGCCTGGGCTCTTGGGGGTGCCGAGCTTGGCGTAGGCCTCGGGGCCGTTTTCGAAGATCCAGGGCACGGCCATCAGCGTTTCCACGTTGTTCACGCAGGTGGGAGATGCCCAGGCGCCCGAGACGGCCGGGAACGGCGGCTTGAGGCGCGGCTGGCCCTTGCGGCCTTCCAGAGAGGAGATCAGCGCGGTCTCCTCGCCGCAGATGTAGGCACCGGCGCCGCGATGCACGTAGATGTCCATGCAGAAGGCGGAGCCGGCGATGTTCTTGCCCAGCAGTCCTGCCTTGTAGGCCTGGGCCAGGGCCTTGTTCAGGCTCTCGATGCCGTCCAGGAACTCGCCGCGCACATAGATGTAGGCTGTGCGCACGCCAAGGGCCCAGCCGCACAGGATCATGCCTTCGATCAGCTTGTGCGGATCTTCCAGCATCAGGAAGTGATCCTTGAAGGTCCCGGGTTCGCCCTCGTCGGCATTGACCACGAGATACACCGGCTTTCCGGTGTTGCGGGGCACAAAGCTCCACTTCATGCCGGTCGGGAAGCCCGCGCCGCCGCGACCGCGAAGGCCTGAACGCTGTACGATGTCGATCAGTTCGAACTGGGAAGTGGCCAGGAGCTTGGGGCCGATGGTCGAGTAGCCGCCCAGCGACTTGTAGACCTCGATGTCGGCGGCGCCCTTGCCGAAGTTGCCGGTCAGGATCTTCGGGGACTTGCTCATTCGGCACCTCCGAAGGTGGCTTCGTTGGAAGGCTTGGCCGTGCCGTTCTTTGATGTGGCCACGATGCGGTAGACCGAACCGGCGGCAGTGGTCGTGTCGACCCATTCCTTGTCGCGTCCGGTGGCGGTCCCGGCCTGGACAAATTCTGTCGATCCCGGAGCCTTCTTCTCGATGGCAAGCTCGGTGATCTCGGGAGCGGCCTTCCAGGTCAGGACGGCGCTTCCCTCGCGCTCGGCCACAGCCACGCCCAAGGCCGGCGGCGGCGGGGCGTAGGTGGACGTCTGCGGCTGGCTGACGGCGCCCTTGGCGCCGGGGTGTCCGTCGGTGCCGATCACGATGCCGCCCAGCGGATCGCGGTAGCCATCGGCCTTCGGGGCCTGGGCCTTGCACCAGGCGACGACCTTGTCGAAGCCCTCCTTGGTCAGCGGGACGCCTTCGGGCATTACGGGCTTGCCGTCGATCACGTCGGTGGCGAAGTCGTCGTTGACCTGCATGACCGGTCCGTTGCCGCAGGCTCCCAGGCATTCCACCCGGGTCAATGTCAGGAGACCGTCGGCGGTGGTGCCGCCGTGGCTGGAAATGCCCAGGGTCTTTTCCGCATGCTCCAAGATCGCCTCGGCTCCCAGCGCATGGCAGGAGACGTTCTGGCAGACCTGCAGCAGGAAGCGCCCGGTGGGGATCTTCTTGTACATGGTGTAGAAGTTGGCGACACCCCAGGCGTGGACAGGGGAGCAGCCGCACTGTTCAGCGGACCACTGCACTGCGGCGTGTGGCAGCCAGCCGAGTTCGGCCTGCGCCAGCCAGAGCACTTCAAGAAGGGCTCCCTGCGGATCGGGGTAACGGCGCAGCAGTTCCTGGAGAGGCTCCTGCACGCGCTTGGAAGTGTTGAGAGTGGCCGCGACCTCGGTGTAGGGAGGCTGTGCGACCGGGACGGATTCAGACTTGTGTGCGCCCATGATCCCCTTCAGCGGTCCAGTTCGCCGGCGATGATGTTGATGCTCGAGAGGCTGATCACCGCGTCGGAGATCATGCCCCCTTCGATGATCTCGTGGAAGGCCGCGTACTGCGTGAAGCAGGGCGGACGGACCTTGATCTTGTAGGGATTGCCAGTGCCGTCCGAGACGATGAAGAAGCCCAGCTCGCCGTTGGCCGCCTCGATCGAGTCGAAGTGCTCGCCGGTCGGCGGGCGGACGCCCTCGTAGACCAGCTTGAAGCGCCCGATGAGGGCCTCCATGTCGTGGTAGGCGGCCTCGTGGGAAGGCTGGCGCAAGCGCACGTCGTCGGAGTCCACCGGGCCGGGCTTGAGGCGCGCCAGCGCCTGGCGACAGATTTTGAGCGATTCCAGAGACTCGTAGATGCGGCACATTAGGCGATCGTAGGTGTCGCCGGTGGTGCCGATGACGGTCTCGAAGTCGTAGGTCTCGTACCCGAAGTACGGCTCGTCCTTGCGCAGGTCGCGGTTCACGCCGGAGGCGCGCAGGCAAGGGCCGGTCCAGCCGTAGGAGATGGCCGTCTCGGCCGACACGATGCCGACATCGCGGGTGCGGTCCACGAAAATGCGGTTGTGCTCGATCATCCCCAGACCTTCGAGGATGGCCTTCTCGATGTCCTCGATGACGATGCGGACATCTTCCTCGAAGCCCTGGTAGGTGTCGCGGTAGAGGCCGCCGATGCGCGAGAAGGTGTTGGTTAGGCGCGCGCCGGAGAGCTTCTCCCAGATGGCGTAGACCTTCTCGCGGGGATTGTAGAAGTAGAAGTAGGCCGTCTGGGCGCCCACGTCGTTCATGGCCGCTGCCACGCAGACGAGGTGGTCGATGACGCGCGACAGCTCCGAGAGCAGCACGCGAAGCACCGTGGCGCGTTCCGGCACGCCGACCTGGAACATCGATTCCACGGCCTTGCAGAAGCCGATGTTGTTGAGGATCGCCGAGCAGTAGTTCAGGCGGTCGGTGTACGGGAGCACCTGCTGGTAGGTGCCCTGCTCGACCATCTTCTCGAAGCCCCGGTGCAGGTAGCCGATCTCTCCCACGGCAGCCACGACGACCTCGCCGTCGAGCGCGACGAAGGAGCGCAGCGCGCCGTGGGTGGCCGGATGGGACGGGCCGATGTTGACGGTGAAGAGATCGAGCTTCTCTCCATCGGGAGTCAGGGTCTTCATCAGTTTCCTCCCTTGAGCACGTCTTCCACCTGCGGGGACGTCTCGGGAATGCTGTCGAGAATGGTGTAGCCTTGGGCCTTGAGGCGGGCTTCCATCTGGTCCAGCATCGGGTCGTTCATCGAGAGCTTCTGGCGGCGCTGGGCGGGATAGTCCTTGCGCAGCGGGTGGCCCACGAACTCGTGGTGGTTCAGCAGGCGCTTGAGGTTGGGATGCCCGACGAACTGGATGCCGTACTGGTCGAAGGTCTCGCGCTCCTGCCAGTTGGCGATCTTCCAGATGTCGTGGATGGACGGCACGTCCAGATCGTCTTCCTCGACCCACACCTTGACACGCATGCGGTTGGAGATGTGCGTGAGGCTGCGCAGGATGTAGACCACCGAAAAGCGCGGCCCTTCGTGGCCGGGCCAGTTGAGGCAGTCCACGGCGGTGATGTCCATCAGCGTGGTGAAGAGGCAGGCCTGGTCATCGCGCAGGAACAGCATCAGTTCGCGCAATTTGGCCTTCTCGACCACGACGGTCAGTCCCCAGGAATCCAGCGGATCCAGGGTCACGCCGAACTTGCCGTTCAGGAGGGCGAACAGGCTCCCCTGGGCATCCTTGCGAGATTGCGCAGTGGCGGCGACCGGCTCGTCGGCCCAGGTCTTGGCGGTTTCGTGCGCTTCGTGCGAATGGCTCATCCGATGTAGACCTTCTGCTGGAGTCCCTGGCGCCGCTGCTCCATGTAGGACTCGTCCTTGATCTTCTCCTGCAAAAGCATGGCTGCTTCCATGTAGGCCTCGGGGCGGGGAGGGCAGCCGGCGATGTAGACGTCGACGGGGACGATCTCATCGATGCCCGGCACGGTGCAATAGCAGTCGTAGAAGCCGCCCGAGCAGGCGCAGGCCCCGAAGGAAAGGACCCACTTGGGCTCGGCCATCTGCTCCCAGATGCGGCGCAGGATCGGGGCCTGCTTGTAGGTGACCGTGCCCATCACCAGGAGCATGTCGGACTGGCGCGGGGTGAAGCGCATGAACTCGGTGGCGAAACGGGCGAAATCGAAGCGACTGCTCATGGCGGCCATGTATTCGATGGCGCAGCAGGCCGTGCCGAAGGGGAAGGGCCAAAGCGAATTGCCGCGTCCCCAGTTGATGAAGGCATCGATGTTGGTGGTGAGAAAGCTCGCTTGGCCAGCATCCTGATGGGCCAAATCGATCGGCTTCGGGCCACTGGCCTGGCTTTGGGTCGCCGTGGTCATCACGTTTCTCCTCGTTGAGTGCGGTCCGCAATGTACAAAACCTATGGGAGAGCGTTGAGTCTCTCTCCGTTTTGAGAATCAATCTCTCATCATTTGCGCGGCCTGTGGAAGCGGCATTCCCGGCAATTGTCGAATGCCACGTCCTTCTGGCGTCGGCGGGATGCGCGCAGATACTCCAGAAGTCCCTCTGACTGGGAATTCCAGCGCCGGTCGCCCTGCTCCGTGCAGGAGTGGAAGGCTCCACTGCGAAAGGCCACCCCTTCCCATCCCACGAAGCGGCAGGAGCTGAAGATGGCCCCCACGGCCCCGCCGACCAGGTACTTCACGTAGCCGACCGGATCGCGATGCAGTCGCAGCGACAACAGCATCGATAAGGCCTTTTCCCAACGCAGCCCGTACGGGTGGTCAAATACCACGCCCTTGAAGAAAAGCTTCTTCTGCAGCTTCAGCAAACGACGGCGCAGCGCAGGCGAATCCGCCAAAGGCTGGTGGGTGGTGGGGACGTCGGCGAACTCTTGCAGGTGCTGGACGCGGAAGGCATCGATCCCACGCTCCACGCAGAAGTCGGCGATTTCCTCGATCTCTTCCTGATTTTCCTCCATCAGGATGGCGTTCACCATCACCTTGGGCCACCGACGGCTCCCGCGCAGCTCCAAGAAGCGTTCGATGTTGCGTCGCGTCGTCTCCCACCGCGCGTTCACGCGGATGGAATCATAATGTTCGGCCCGCACGGAATCGATTGAAAACGTCACGCGGGACAGTCCGCCATCGAGCAATGCCCGCGCTCGCGCCTCGTCCAGGAGCGTGGCGTTGGTGACCATCTGCACGTCGCAATCCCGCAGGTGCTGCCGCACCAGACGCATCGCCTGAGCAAACTGGGGATGCAGGAGGGGTTCACCGGCACACGAGAGGTAGACGGACCAAGCATCCTGGCCCAGCGCCGCCAGCATGGGCTCCAGCTCGTCCAACGGATAGGATCCGCGATCCACATTGCCGCTGTGGCCGGTCGAGCAGAAATCGCAACGTAGGTTGCAGCGAGTGTCTAGATCCAGCCGGACCTGGACCGAAGGCCAGGCAAGCAAGCGGCGCAGTGTCGGGTCCAAGGGGCTGGTCTTGCGTTTGTTCATCGGTGCCGCAAACACTAGAAACTGCACCCGCCCAGCGTGCAAAAAGGAGCCTGTGCTTTGAGGATGCCTCCCTCATTAGGTACATTGGCGCACCTGCCCTCCTGCTGTACGGGGGGCTTTCACTCTATGAAGGAGAATCGCCATGTCCGAACTGACCATCACGCTGCCCGACGGAACGCAAAAGAGCTTTCCCACCGGCACGACCGGGTTCGACGTGGCCACCTCGATCTCGCCGCGCCTGGCCGACGCATCGGTTGCCGTGCTGGTGGACGGCGTGGAGTGGGACCTCAAGCGCCCCCTGCCGGGAAGCTGCTCGATCCGCCTCTACACGACCCGCGATCCGGAGTCGCTTGCCATCGTGCGCCACAGTGCCGCCCACCTGATGGCCCAGGCCCTCACCGAGCTCTTCCCCGGCCTGAAGCTGGCCATCGGCCCGGTGATCGAGAACGGCTTCTACTACGACATCGATTCCAGCCACAAGTTCTCCCCCGACGACTTCGAGGCCATCGAGAAGAAGATGTCCGAGCTTGCCGGACAGAAACTGTCCATCGAGCGCTCCGACGTGAACCGATTGGATGCCATCGAAAAGTGGGGCGCCCAGGGCGAGACCTACAAGGTCGAGATGATGCAGGAGTGGTCGGACGAGACGGTGAGCGTCTACACCCAAGGCGCGTTCTTCGACCTCTGCCGCGGACCGCACGTGCCGCACACGGGCTTCCTGAAGCACGTCAAGCTCCTGTCGGTGGCCGGTGCCTACTGGCGCGGCGACGAGAAGCGCCCCATGCTGCAGCGCCTCTACGCGACCGCCTTCCACGACAAGAAGGGCATCGAGGAGCACATCAAGAATCTTGAAGAGGCCAAGAAGCGCGACCACCGCATCCTGGGCCGCAAGCTTGAGCTCTTCCACATGCAGGAAGACAATCCGGGCATGGTGTTCTGGCACCCCAACGGCTGGACCATCTACCGCGCCCTGCAGAACTACGTGCGCGGCAAGATCGAGGCCGCCGGCTACCGCGAGGTCCACACCCCAAGCGTCATGAGCAAGACGCTGTGGGAGAAGTCGGGCCACTGGGACAAGTACCAGGACGCGATGTTCGTGACCGAGTCCGAGAAGAACACCTTCTCGATCAAGCCGATGAACTGCCCCGGCCACATCCAGATCTTCAACCAGGGATTGCGCTCCTACCGCGAGCTGCCGCTGCGCATCGCCGAGTTCGGCTCCTGCGTGCGCAACGAGCCCTCGGGCACGCTGCACGGCATCATGCGCGTGCGCGGTTTCGTGCAGGACGACGCCCACATCTTCTGCACCGAGGAGCAGATCCCCGGCGAGGTCGCGGACTTCTGCGCTCTTCTCAAGGAGATGTACGCGGACTTTGGCTTCACCGACATCCTGGTGAAGTTTTCCACCCGCCCCGAGAAGCGCGTGGGCAGCGACGAGGTGTGGGACAAGGCCGAGGCGGCCCTTGCCGAGGCCTGCACCCAGGCCCATCTGGAGTACCAGCTCAACCCCGGCGAAGGCGCCTTCTACGGCCCCAAGCTCGAGTTCACCCTCAAGGATTGCCTGGGTCGCCATTGGCAGTGCGGCACCATCCAAGTGGACTTCAACATGCCCGTGCGCCTGGGCGCCGAGTACGTGGGCGAGGACGGACAGAAGCACGCTCCGGTCATGCTCCACCGCGCCATCCTGGGCTCGCTTGAGCGCTTCATCGGCATCCTGATCGAGAACTTCGCGGGCGATTTCCCCACCTGGCTGGCCCCTCAGCAGGCCTTGGTGATCCCGGTCTCCGAGAAGTACCTGGAGTACGCGAAGTCCGTGACCGCTTCCTTGCGCAAGTCCGGCATCCGCGTGGAGCTGGACGAATCGAACGAGAAGCTCGGCTACAAGATCCGCCAGGGCGAGACCCGCAAGCTCCCGTATCTCCTGGTGGTGGGCGAGAAGGAAGTCACGGAAGAGAAGGTCTCGGTCCGCAAGCGGAAAGAGGGCGACAAGGGCGCCATGAGCTTGGCGGAATTTGTCACCTTCGCCAAGGCAGAGATCGAAGCCCGCAAGTAAGGCTTTCGCTCCTTCGAGCAGAATTGGCCCCGGTCGGATTCCGATCGGGGCTTTTTGTTGGGCGCCTGTCCGCCAAGCGGCCACCGGGCTGCCTGCCAAGCCTCGGCTTCGCCGGGGTCTTGGGCCTGTCGGCCGGCATCCCTGGCGCGTGCAGCCAGGGCGCGTGCCGAACCAAGCTGCGGTGGTGCTAATTCTTGAGGCACCAAAGCGAGAACCCGTAGGACTTGTTGTCGTTGTTGCGGTTCACGTAGACGTTGCCGTAGCACTCCGGAGAGTGACTGAGACACTCGGGAGAGTCTCCGAGACCCTCCGGAGAGTGACCGAGACACTCGGGAGAGTCTCCGAGACCCTCCGGAGAGTGACCGAGACACTCGGGAGAGTCTCCGAGACGCTCCGGAGAGTGATTGAGACACTCGGGAGAGTCTCCGAGACGCTCCGGAGAGTGATTGAGACACTCGGGAGAGTCTCCGAGACGCTCCGGAGAGTGATTGAGATACTCTGGAGAGTCTCCGAGACGCTCCGGAGAGTGATTGAGATACTCGGGAGAGTCTCCGAGATCCTCCGGATTGGCTTTGTTGAATGGCTGTTTACAGAACTATTCTTGACGTATGGCTCCCCGATTGCCTAAGACGCGCTTCGCACGAAGCAGGATGGCGGCCTCGCCACCGCTGGAAGCCTGTGACGAGAATCCGCCGACCGCCGATTCGGTCCGTGCCGTCACGCAAGCCTACTGGTCCGGTTCTTGGACGCGGACCCAAGCGCAGAGAATGGCCTTCAACAACGGCGCCCCAAGCGACAAGGAGCCCTCGCGGTGGTTGTTTCCGGGCACAATTGAGCGAATGTTCCTCGCTAGATCTCTGCTCAACGATTCTCTGCCGGTGGACTTGGGGGAGAATGTGCGTACAGGAACAGGACTAATTAGTCATCTACATAGAGAGATCAAGGTTAATAGTAGGTTAGGAAGACGCCTGCGGCGCGGCCAACAATTTTGTGCCGTTGAAATAGGAACAAACAAATGAACGCAATTTCATTAGCCCGCGTTTTAGCGTCTTCCCTGGTTAGGGTATCTCAAGCTTGGAGCCTTGTCAAACACCGACCAGGTTGGAATGGATTGTTTACATGAACAAGAAAACAATAGTTGTAATTTTGATAATCATCGCTAGTCTGAATTGCCTTGGGGCTTTATACTATTTTGGCGCATATTATTGGGATTTCAATAATCCATACCGCTCGGAATGCATTGTTGGCGCGAAATCAGCGGCTATGATTGGGATTCCATTTTGGGTAAGTGTTATTTTCATGCACACAATGCGTCACACAGAAGTATCAAAATTTTCACTTTTTTCAATTGTTACGGTTGCGACAATCATCATTGTTTCGCTTGCTACCATACTCTTAGCATGGACACCATGAAATACCATAATTCAATTATTGAATTTGTTCAAAATGGATTTAACCATAGATTGTGCCTAGCCAGCACGTTTGGAAGACGCCTGGGGCGCGGCCAACAATTTTATTCCGATGTAATTAACGCCCTTCGGGCGCGAACAAAAAATTTTATATCATGTTAAATATGAATTTGAACACAATTCTTCGATGTAATAACAACGGCCTTCGGCCAATTAACGCAATTTCATTAGCCCGTGTGATAGCAACTTCCCTGGTTGGGAAAATTCAAGATCTAAGCCTAGTCAAACACCGGATAGGCTTGGCTCGTATTCGTGAATCACATTTATTGGCATTGCGAGGTATATTTTGTTGACCATGTTTGTTGCATTCAATTTGATGATCTCCCGTGTTTCAGCTTTTCAGCCGGAAATGCAACCAAAATTTGGTGCAGTCATTTCAAATTTCGATTTCAATAATGTCTGGATTGGTCCAAAGATGTTGGCTGATACTTCCGAAAACTTTGAGATTGAAATGCCGTATTTAGCTGCGAGAGTACTCCAGGATGGCAACACCTGGAGAATCAATACATCAATTATTCCATTTACAATCGCGATGGGATCTCATTTTTCTGGTGACGGAAAGAACATACCAATTTGGTACGACATAGTTACACTATCTCCACTTTGGTTTTATAACGGCTCAATTAATTATAAACTGAACCAATATTTAGCCATTGGGTTAAAAAATGAATTCGACCCATTTTTCTTCTCCAATTCTATCGAACCATATTGGTCATCTGGATTAAATGCAAAAATTAAACTTAATCACTTCATCTTAGAAGTCGATGGAATGTATCAGTGGCTTGATAGCTACAACACAAAGAAAGGGATATTTTTTAACTTTGGAATCTATATGATGTAATTATTGGCTTGAATCTATTTGATTTAATGGAACAAAATCCAACTCGACCACAGAACCTGCCAAACGAACTGCTTTGAAAAAGGTTGAATCTAATTCTAAATGAACAACAACATAAATAATCAATCAAACATTAATTTGATCTGATGGAACGACTGCCAACGTTACCACTGATCATCCCTAACGGAGTAGTGTGATAACAACAACATGAAGAAATCCTTGAACAACAAATTGATGCAATTGAACGACTGCCGATTTGACCACCGACTGTCCCTAACACGCGCGTTCCACCTTGATTTGGCATTCGCCAAACAAGGTGAACAGCGGGCGTTAGGGAGATGCTCCGCACGGATCAGCAACAGAAATGGTGTGACCATCATGTTTTATCAGCAGCAGATCAGCGACAAAACGCAAATTGGTCGGAATCTGGGACCTGCTCATGTGGTGCCGTTCTTGACGGCCCATTCAACAAACCCGTTACGGAAATCAACCAACTGTCTATGATAGAATTAGTCATAGGCGACCTCAAACAAAACAATATAGACTAGGAAAATCTATGCCAATATGTGATATACTGCCAGAGAAACTAAAAGTCTTATGCGGCGCAGGGATTTCTTTTAATTCCGGAATTCCGCTCGCTAACTACTTTTTAAAACAGGCGTTTACAGAAATTGGATTTGATGAAGCTGTGATAAATGATTTAATTTCGCGCAATGTTCCGTTTGAATCATGGCTAAAACTACTCATTAGCTACAACAGCTATCTCGACAATCATCGGCATATTCTTGATATGTTCTCTGCAGACTCCCTGCAGCCAAATACGAATCATTTCCTGATCGCTCGACTAGTTAAAGCAGGAATCATTAGCGAAGTTTATACAGTGAATTTCGATCTTCTTCTAGAGAAGGCCTTTGAACATGAAGGAATGGCCAAGAATATCGATTATGAAATCATATACACGGATGCTGATTTCAACAAGATCGGGCATTCAAATCTCCCTCAATTAATAAAACTCCATGGAACTGCTGATGATTATAAATCGATGGCCATAACCCTTGATAAGGTAGCGAATGATGCTAATTGCTCAGCAATGTCTATTGCCATTACAAAAATGATGAGGAAGAATGGATCAGAGAAACTGCTAATCCTAGGATATAGTTTTTCTGATCACTTTGATATTACTCCTGCAATTGAACAGGGATCATTCGATCATTGCGAAATAATTCATGTTACACATGATAGTGATAATCCTGCAACAATGCAGCCTCTCCCAGAATTATGGCCGAAGAAAAAGCATAATCAATATTATGGCCATAATATTGTAATGGATACCGATAAATTTATTGAGGCAGTTTACAAATATTACTCAATTCCGGATATCTCGCCAGAATTGTCGATCAAGCCGGATGAGTTGTTTAGTCAATACGTCGGCCCCATGTTTAAGAGTAGCGTCTATCTATCAAATGACAGGCTGATAAAAGCTGAAATATTTGCTAAAATCGGTGATTTTGACGAATCGAATAAAATACTTCATGATGCCGTGGCGCAACCGACAATAGAAGAATCTATGATGATTAAATCACAGATTTCTCGGAAAGCAAAGAATCTGGCGTGTCTAGGGCGCTGGGATGAAGCTATATCCCATTTTAAAGAAGACATCCGCTTCCGGCTAATAGAACTATTCTCTTATGTCGGCTGCAAAGATGGACTCAGTCTTTCTTTATTGATAGAAAATGACAACTATACTCATTTCGTAGATGAGTACGTGTGCATCATAAACGAGAAAAAAGATTTTTTAGCAGAGGATTATGTCGGTATAGAAGGCCTTTGGTGGGATAACTCAGTTGGAATTTTTGGAGCAATTTCTGGAATTTGTGACTGTCTCACTGAAATATCAAGCTCTATCAATTTAGACGAGATCATTACGAAGCTATTATCTGTACTAAAAACTTATCCATCCCTCAATCCAAACAATGAACTGCTCCTTTGTCTGCTAAATGCGCAAGGGATAAACTACCTAAAATGTGAAAAATATGATAAGGCAAAAATTGCATTTGAAACAAACTGTTCTGTGGCACACAAAGCAGGGGACATAGAACGCCTATCAGGAACATTACCAAACCTACTTAACGCATATTATTTTCTTCACGAATACAGCAACATAGAAGAATCCATATCTCGGTATATCACCGGGCAATACGTCATCATAGACAAAGCGATAAGTTCAATCATCAGAACATCAATAATCTATAATGATACGATTCTTTTAAATCTTTGCGCAAAAATCATCACTAAATCCGACGTGCAAAAACGCTTGGAAAAGCAAAATGACAATTTTATGCTTCTTGCGAAAAAATGGCTTGAAAATCCTCAGTCATACCATGACTTCTTGTTAAGATACCTGCGAGATCTTGCAACGCCAAAAATAGCAACATCATTACGCGAATTGGCCACAATCATGGACCAAATTCATGACATTCAAATCAAAGAGAAAAAATACGAAGAAGCTAATCGCACAAAAGAGTATGCTGCATTATTCCTATCTTATTCTTGAATCATGAAAAAATTCGCTAGCGTCAGAATTAGTTGGACTGACAAGGTGATAAATGATCATCAAAATATTCCCACGTTTCTTTGGGCACGTTACCAAACGGATGGTTAGGGAAACGCTCCGCGCGGAATGACATTGTGACCACAAACGATAAAAAATATTAGATTAACCACAAATAATACAATTTCAATAGGCCGTGTTTTAGAAGATCTCAAGTTTTGAACCATTTCAAACAGCAGCAAGTTCAAAAATGTCAGGGACAAGCTGGCACCGGGGCCGAAATCACACTAAAGGAGTAGTTAATGCCAATACCTGATGTGACATTGGAATATAATGGAATCGCGGAGTATTTGAATCTTCACTTTCCAAACTATATGGAAATATGGAATTCCGTGAAAATAGACAGATTCATTGTTAAGAATGAGTCTGTCTTCCAAAGAATCAAACTTTCTTCGGCTCATCAATTTGAGCGATGTTCAACTATAATAGAAACAAAAATTGGTAACAATATACTTAAGTGTGAAAGCGAAGAGTATTGTATTTTTGATCAAAATTTTAAAGATGGAAATATTTGGAAATTCATTCTTGATGCTATCGATAACAAAGAGAAAAGTTTCGTCTTTTATGGCAGAATATCGGATCACAATGATGGGATTGCATACGCTGTAGACTCAGAGGCAAAATGGCCATCATACCTTATTGTTCAAAGATGTCCAGAAGAAGCAATCAATGAAAATGAATCCGAATCAGTTCGTAACGTATTTGAAAAACGGGGAATGGCAGTAGATACAATTTCAAAAGAAAAGATCATTTCTGTAATCGAACTGGAATTGCCATTTTTCCGTGTGGCAGATAATAGAGTATTGGAATTCGATGGAAAAGAGTCAATAGTTCTCGGGATTGAAGCGAACCCAATAAATGCCCATAAGCACAAGTGGGTGACCGATAAAAAAGTAATTATTTCCTGTAAGGTTTCAAATGATAGCGAGCCAATTATTGAAGAGCATAAGCTTCAAGCTGGCGCAGTATTTCAACAAATAATTTCATCAAAACAGGATAAAATAATATGGTCAAAGATTGAAATTTACCTTAAGGATTTATGTGTATACTCATCAGAGGCATATTATATGCGATCAATAGGTTTGCATGCTAATATCCAAATAGCAGAAGGGTAAAGCAATGGCCCTCTATAATCCTTCATCCCAATGGATCAGGATTGCTCTTGCAAATATTAATTTTGAATTATGCGGAAATCGCTTGAGAAGCATTCCTGCCACGAGAGAAAAAATTGAAAAAGTATTAGGGATCGCTTCTGAACACAAGCCCGATATTGTCATTTTCCCTGAGTATTCAGCAGACGAAAGTTTTGATGAATTGTATTCGAATTATGCAGTAGATCAACAATGTGCCGTTATTGCTGGCACCTGCGTTAGAGATGTATTTGGAAAAAAATATAATACCTGCTCGATATTCAATATCAAGGGTGGCTCGCATCAGATAATGAAGCGGCACTTAACGCCATTTGAAAATGTTGGAAACTATGCAACTCCATTTCAAGATGAATTACATAATGAGAATTTACGCTTGGAGCTGCGATTTGGAGAAATTGATGTGTTGATAAAAATTTGTCTTGATTTTATAATTGAAGATCATTTTCGTTGTGAACGCCCAGATATTGTATTTGTCCCTTTATATAACGACGGCGATGAGAAATTTGAAGAATCGGCAATAAATTTCGCGTTTCATCATAGCACATTTGTTATTGGGTTAAATATCGGCGGGAAAGAAAATTTCAGCACGATTGGTGGGTGGAATTCGAACAGGCAAAGTATTGAAGCGTTTCGGCACGCTGAACTTTTGGTTAACCCCTATAAACCAAGCTCATGTATGAAATATTACTCAGAAAAATTAGTCATACTCGAACTTGATCTTGCAACTCCAGTAATTCCGAGCCATGGACAGGCGCATCAAGGATGTTTTAATACGCGAATATTTCAAAACATACCAATTGAATGATTTTAATTCTGTGTTCTATACGCAAATTTGATTTATTGAAACGACGGCCAACGTGACCACTGAATGTCCCTAACACGCCAATTCCACCTAGATCGCGCCTCGTTGTTGTGCCGATGTGCGCGACTAGGTGAATATGGGGCGTTAACCGCAAAATTAACAACCAACAAGTGTCATCACGCGCGCTAGCAAGTTTTCAAAAGGTGCTTGACTTTGAAAGCTGAGAGTATATATTATGGTAGAACCAAGGAGGTAGCGATATGACAACTGCTAAACTATTTATGAATGGACGGAGCCAAGCCGTTCGTCTTCCAAGAGAATATAGATTTGAAGACCAAGATGAAGTATTAATCAAAAGAATGGGCGATATGATCGTATTAATTCCTAAGGCAAAATGGGAAGAAATATATCTTGAAGGAATTCGCTCATTCCCTACAGATATTGATTTTGAACGCGATAACAAAGCTGAGGAAAGGGAATTTTCCCTTTGAAATATTTATTAGATACCAATATCTGCATTTATATATTGAAAAATAAATACGAAAAATCTTCTCAATGGATTAAAGACGCAGGCATAGAAAATGTCTGCGTTTCTAGTATATCAGTTGCTGAACTTGAATTTGGAATATCTAAAAGTAGCAAATTTGAAGAATCCGAATCGGCACTGTATAAATTCCTTTCAGGATATAATATTATAGATTTTGATTTATCTGCAGCGCGATGCTACGGAAAAATGAGAGCTGATCTGCAAAAAAGAGGAACTCCAATTGGGACAATGGATATGTTAATTGGGTCTATTGCGCTTTCAAAAAGTATGATCATAGTGACGAATAATGAAAAAGAATTTGAACGAATTGACGGATTGAAAATTGAAAACTGGACAAAAAGATAACACTTATTGCTCACAAAATATCAATAGGGATCATTTTTAAGATTTTGAACAAGAAGAATAGTTGCCTAGAATTCTACGTAGAAAGCAACAAGAAAATGAGCAACCAAGCCGCAAAAAGCCTTCGGCTCGAAGCAGAAGACAATAGACGCATGATCCGCTGTAGCGGCTCAGCTGCCTAACAAGGCTCATCCACCTGCACCTTCTGACCCGTCCCCCTCAGAGCGGACATGGTTAAGCAGCCATTTTAGCTTCAAACTCGATGGGGCTGCACCCACCGAGCGTGGTGTGTCTTCGGTTGGAGTTGTACCATCCGTCGATCCAATCTAGCATGGCGATCTCGACAGCCGGGCAGTCTTCCAGGATGAAGCGCGCGATGCTGGTTTCCTGCTTCAAGGTGCCGTTGCAAATGCCGACCCTTCGGCCCGGTGAACAGGCGGCGTCATATGTTTCCAAGAATAGTATTTTTCTAGCGCATCATCCATCGAACGGAGGGGAGAGGGCAACCTGAAGTGGGCGTTTTGAGACTCAGATCTCGTTCCTAACGGCAGCGCCCTTTCCCCATTTCTGCCTGCAATTCCGGACAGTTTGTTGGTCTAGA